>Ga0255765_1004844_pt1 | contig 13128 bp, 12 predicted proteins | sample 041ome_8_FD_179965 | JGI IMG/M metagenome (GOLD analysis project Ga0255765, IMG submission 179965) | Coastal salt marsh microbial communities from the Groves Creek Marsh, Skidaway Island, Georgia - 041407BS metaG (version 2) | ecosystem: Environmental > Aquatic > Marine > Intertidal zone > Salt...
AAAATTAACACCACCAAAAAACTTAGCAGCCTTGGTATTTTTTGGTCGCTCATAATAATTTTTAGGCGAAGTGTAATTTTGTAATTTACCCTCAAATATTAAGGCAATTTTGTCTGCTAATAGAACGGCTTCTTCTTGATCATGGGTAACAAATATTGTTGTGACATTAAGTTTTTTTTGAATAGTAACTATAAGTTCCCTCATTTCATCCCTTAAATGTGCATCAAGATTACTTAGTGGCTCATCTAGCAAAAGTAATCGAGGAGTTGCAATTAATGCTCTTGCCAATGCTACTCGCTGTTGCTGTCCACCTGATAATTGTTTTGGTTTTCTTAGTCCAATATCAGGTAACTTAACTAAGTCTAACATCTCTCTTACTTTTGTATCTATAATACTTTGTTCTATTCCCTTCATCTTCAATGCAAATCCCACATTCTCATTTACATTCATATAAGGAAATAAAAGATAATTTTGAAAAACCATTACCACACCTCTTTTTTCTGTGGGTGTAGTTAAAAGTGTTTTATCATCTAAGGTTATATCTCCGTTATCAGGATCAAATAGACCTGTAATCATTTTTAAAATGGTAGTTTTACCACATCCTGAAGGTCCTAAAAAAGCAACAAGTTCTCCACTATTAATATCTAGATTAACATTATTTACCGCTGGTCTATCCATTCCTTGAAAGTTTTTAACTAAATTTATAATTTTTAAATCACTCATATTTTCCTCATTTAAATTTTACCAAATCCACTTGTTGCTCCAGACTCTCCTGATACAAATTTAGAAGTAAAAAATAGGATAAGAATAGCTGGAAAAATAAATATTATTGAAATTGCCGCTGTAAGAGCTGGGTTTCCTGAAGATGCTGTCGAAAAAACCAACAAAGGCAGAGTCATTACTTTTCCTGCGCCTATTAAAAAAGTTAATAAATATTGACTCCATGAAACTAGAAAAGCAAATAAAGCTGCAACAACCATACCTGGTGCAATAGCAGGAAGGGTGATTAAGAAAAATGTTTTTGTTTTATTTGCTCCCAGTGTTCTTGCCTGATGTTCAAAATCAGGATTATAATTTGCAAATATTCCTGTCATTGTTAACACAACGTATGGCATTATAGGAACCAAGTGAACCAAACAAACTCCAAGGAAGCTTCCTGAAAAACCTAAAGATATAAAATTAATATTTAAACCCAGTACAAAAGCTATAGGAGGTAAAATGGTTGGAGACACCATAATAAATATTATTAATTTTTTAAAACGAAAGTTTAGTAATCCTAATACTCTAGCTGCTGGTAGGGCTATTATAATTGAAACGACTGTAACAAGAAATCCAATAGTTAAACTATTTATTAAAGCTTTGATAACTGCAGGATTGCTAGCCCACAGATCTATAAAGCCTTCAAAACTTCTTTGTCCTGATTTAGGAATTAATTTTAATCTTACCCAAGCTTGCAAACTTAACTCTTTTGGAATAACTTGAGGATAAAACCACCTAAAAGAAAATGCATTAATAAAAAAAGCTATTAGGGGTAGAATTAATATAATTGCTCCCAAATAGATGGCATAAATATTAATTTTTTTGAGATTACTGTTCATTAGTCTTTTCTAATTTTTGCTTGTGTTAGCCAAAAATAAATAATTACTAAAACCATAACAATAAGAGCGATGATTATACTCAAAGCCATCCCTTCACTTCGAGCATTTAAATCTGGATTTAAGAAGAACTCAAAAGCCATTACTGGCAACATTTGAGGATAGATAACTCCTAAAAGAGCTGGGACTTCATATGCGCCAAAACTAAAAGCAAATACAATTATAGAAGCAGAAAAAAGATTTGGCATTACTAATGGAAGTATTACGTAACGAAATCTTTGCCATTTATTAGCACCTAAACTTTGAGCTAGTTCTTCAAAATTTTCACCTAATGATTGAAGAACAGACATTAATATGATGAAAAAAAATGCAGCTTCTTTCCATATATACGCTAGAATTATTCCAAAGCCATATTTATCTCTAACTAAAACAGGAAATTCACCAGGACTGTTAATAAATCCGAGTTGAGATGCAAAGCGTGCTAGCAAACCGCTTTGAGAAAAAACAAAAATCATACCTACAGCAACAACTAAGTGTGGCATAGGAAGGTTTAAAGAATAAATAAAATTGCAAATTGTTTTAGCAAAAAAAGTTTTTCTAATGGCAAGTGCAGCAAATAATGCAAATACAGCTGCTAAAAAAGTACTTGCAAAACTTACCCAAAGATTAAGTCCCAAACCTGTCCAAAACATTCTTGCATATCTCTCAGAAAATAAGACGTTATAGTAAGCAGAAAAATTAATATCGTATTTTCCAATTGCTGGTTGATATCCAAGACTTTGTAGTAGTCCGTATAATATGCCGCCAAAAAAAAGAGTTATAATTATTAGTAGAGGCGGGGTTAAAGATAATATAATTTTTAATCTTTCCCCGCCCATATTTATTTACTTAAGAAGTACGTTTGCTTCCCAATCAGCTTCAATTAAATCTTGGTATTCTGCGGCTATGTCAGAAACAAGAGCTTTAGCTAAAATGTTCTGATCTTCAGCGGCATCACCTAGATTATTTTGAGCATCATTGATAGCTGCCTTACCAGCAGCATCAGTTACTTTTGCAGTACTGATACCCCATCCACAACAAAAACCGTTAGCTGGTTGTACTTGCGCAGCTTGAAGTTCTGGTTCTAATACTAAGTTAGCATATACTAATGCAGCTGCTTTATTAGGCGCATTGTAAGGAATAGCCCAATAGTTAAAATCACCAATCATATTATCATAAAAAGCAAATGCTCTTGAAGTTGGTGGTGTGGTTCCAGCAGTGTTTGTTGGACCAGCTCCACGAGGCGATTGTGTGAAATCTAAGTCTACTTCACCGTTAGCGAAAAGACTATGCATTTCAGCGTTGTCTTTTGGATATGTTTCACCGCTTCTCCATAGATCTTTTTCCCATGAATTTAGTAATTCCCAAACTTTAGGAGCCCATTTGTCATATAATTCTTGATTAAAAGGACCTACCCATTGTTCTTGGCCACCACTTAATTCAAAGAAGATTTGTTTGACAAAACGAGTCCCTACAAAACCACCTTTTCCAGGTCTTATGTAAGTAAATCTTCCAGGGTTAGCTGCAATCCAATCACTTAGTTCAGCATAACTTCTAGGCATATCATCATAGTTATTTCTAGCTGAGTCATACATGAAGTGGAATTGCGCACTTGACCATGGACTTTCCATTCCATCTACTGGTCTACCAAAGTCTAAATTTACGGCTGGATTATCCCATGCAACAAATTTACTATTTGGAAGTCCTGCAGCAAAAGGTCCATACAGCAACTGAGCTTGTTTAAGAGTCCAAAAGTTTTCTCCATTGATCCAAATTAAATCAATGTTACCATTATCGCCAGTAACGCCAGCTTCTTTTTCACTTAATACTTGGTTTACAGCATCAACAGTTCCGGCTAAAGGAACTCTATTAAGGGTAATATTGTATTTTTCTTTTAGCGGAACACCATAAAAATCATCAACAAAACCATTAATAGCATCAGAACCACCCCACATATAAACATTTACTTGACCACCATCAGCAGCTTTTAAAACATCATCCCAAGATCCAAATCCTGGAGCAGTTTCAGCGCTAACTAATTTAGAAAAAAATAAACTGATTATTGCAAGAGTAATAAATTTAATTTTAAATTTCATTTTTCCTCCATTTTTATTTATCAAATAACTAAATTATTTGATTCGTTATCCTTTGGAGAAATATAATCTACCAAAGGAATCTCTTCTACTAGCTTTAGATCATTCCAAGCTGCAAATTCTAATAATTCTTTACTATGATCACCTTGCCCAACAGCATAATGATGTTCATGCCCAACCATATTTAATGTATTAATAAGATTCTCTGCTGAAATATTTGTTCTATTTAATTTAGTTTCTTTAAACCAACCTCTCGTTCCATCATATCCTTTATTTGTGTGATTAAAAATTTCAGAGTTTAAGATTAATAGCCTACTTGCATTATTACCCAAATAAGCTGTTGTTGATGATTGTGGTTTAAATACTTGATCGCCAGCAATACCATATTTTTTTTCAGTTTTACGCCCAAGTGTACTGTGATCAACCCATTTTATTCCATCTTCATTAGCAAAATGTCTAGGAGAAACTCCACAATGCCACATTAGTACAGCATCAGCTTCCTTATCAAAAGTAGCTAAATCAAGAAGAGTAGATGATTTTTCAGTATTTGATATGTAATTTAATAAAAGCATGCTTATAGCACCTTGCACGTCCCCTTCACAAGATACTGCTATACCGTCTTCACTCCCCATCCATCCATAAGCCATACATGGAGCTATACCATAAAGTTCTTGAAACTGAGACCAGCATTGAACAGCTAATGAATCCCAATTATTTTCTGCACGCATTTGTTTCAATGCAAAATATACCCGTGTTACTTTATTAAAAGATTCATTATCTGATACGGTAATAGCTGTAGCGGCATTTTTAATTTTTTTAATTTCTTCGTCAATTATTGATTGTTTAAAATTTTTTGCTTTATCTACTAATTCTATAATTGTTGCTTCATCAATTATTGTACCAATATTCTGTTTGATTTTATCATTATTAACTATCATATTGTCAAATCCTGGAGAAATTCCACCAATTAAACCTATTCTAGATTGTTTTAATTTTTTTTGAGCAATTAAAGATTTAATAGTGATTAAAAATTTATTTTTGAATTCTTCAGTATCAGCATAATTGTAAAACCATTTTGTTTTAATTTTTCTGTCAGAAAGTGTTTTTTTAATTATTCCCAAGTAGTGACTTGTAGAAACTAATGAATGCAATCTTACATCACCTTCTTTTTCTATATCTGGTACTGCCCAAACACCAATTTTAGAAGAAATATTACAAAGTGGATATAATTGTTCACCTGAGCTACATGAACTTGTTTGAATTAATAAAAAATCAACTTTATTTTTTAAAAATTTTTCAGCTTCTATTGAATCTTCTTTAGAAAAAATAGTTTTATGAAATGATATTAGTTCAACATCATAATTTTGTAATAATTTTTTAAGTTGAGTTTCTGAATTTTTTCTAACTTCTTGCTCCTCGGCATAATAGGGACTAATTGCCGTCCCAACAAAACCAATTTTTAAAATTTCTTTCATTTACATAATTACTAAATGTTATAATGTTTATAATGTCAATTATTTTATGTTGACTTTAAATAAATACATGTGATCATGGTTTTTTAATTTTAAATAAAAAATTAAAACAAATGTTATAACAATTGATTATGCAGATAGAAAAAGAAAAATTAATTTGGATATACAAAAAATTATTTACTATTCGTCATTTCGAAGAGCGAATCAAAAAAATTGCAAAAGATAAATCTGTTCCAGGATACCTTCATACTTGTATTGGATCGGAAGCTATATGTGTTGGTGTTATGGCTGCTTTAGAAAAAGATGATTGGATTTCTAGTACATATAGAAATCATGGTCATGCTATTGCAAAAGATTGTAATCTAAATGAAATTACATCAGAAATATATGGTCGTTCAACAGGTATATGTAAGGGTAGGGGAGGAAGCATGCATATAAGCGATTTTGATAGGGGTATGCTTGGTTCTTTTGGTATAGTTGCAGCAGGCCCCCCAGTTGTTTTAGGTGCCGCTCTTCAAGAAAAAATCAATAAAGGTAGTAAGATGTCTGCTTCTTTCTTTGGAGATGGAGCTATACATAACGGGGCTTTTCATGAAGCAGCAGGATTAGCTCAATTATGGAAAGTTCCTATGTTGTTTATTTGTGAAAATAATGGTTATGCAGAAGCAACGGCTACTGATTGGCATTTAAATACAAAAGAATTATCCGATATTACAAAAGCCTATAATATGAAATCATATCAAGGAGATGGTAATAATGTTTTTGAAGTTTATGAAATAACTAAAAATGCAATATTAGAATCTAAAAAAAATGAAATTCCAATTTTTTTAGAATTTAAAAATTATAGATTTTCCGGACAATATGAAGGAGATACTCAGTTATATCAACCTAAAGAAGAAGTAGAAAATGCTAAAAAAAATGATCCTATTAAAATTGCAAAAGAAAATGCAAGTAAATATGAATTAGGTGTTATGGAAATTGAAACAATTCAAAATGAGGCATTAGCAGAAGTAAACAATGCATTCGCATATGCAGATACTCAGCCTTGGCCTAAGCCAGAAGATGCTCTTGAAGAAGTTTATGTCAATTATCCTTCGGAGTATAATTAAATGGCAATTAAAACTGTAAAAGAAGCAATAAATGATGCTTTAGTAAAATCTTTTGAAGAAGATAAAAATGTAATTTTAATGGGTGAAGATATTGCTGGTGGAAAAGGTAGAGAGCAATATCAGGGAACTCAAGATGCTTGGGGAGGGCCCTTTGGTGTTACTCAAGGATTGTTTACAAAATTTGGTGGTGAGAGAGTTAGAGACACAACAATTGCCGAAGCAGGATTTTTTGGAGCTGCAGTTGGAGCAGCTATGACAGGTTTAAGGCCTATTGTAGAATTAATGTATGTGGATTTTGCTGGTGTATGTTTTGACCAGATGATGAATCAAGCAGCCAAGGTAAGATATATGTTTGGTGGAAAACAAAAAGTTCCAATGGTTGTAAGGACGGTTGTTGGTGCAGGTTTTCGAGCAGGTAGCGAACATTCACAAACATTATACAGTTTGTATGCTCATATACCTGGATTGAAAGTAGTTGCACCTTATGATGCTTATGATGCAAAAGGACTCTTATTATCTTCAATTCAGGATGATGATCCTGTAATTTTTATGGAACATAAAAGGCTCTATATGACAACCTGTGAAGTCCCTGATGATATAAAGCCAATACCTCTTGGTAAGGGAAGAATTAGGAAGAAAGGAACTGACATAAGTATAATTGCCGTACAAAGAATGAATCTTTTTGCTGAGGATGCTGCTAAAACTCTTGAAAGTGAGGGTATTAGTTGTGAAATAATAGATCCACGAACTTACTCACCTTTGGATGAGGAGTTAATATTTGAGTCAGTGAAGAAAACAGGTAAAGTAATTGTGGTTGATGAATCAAATCCCAAGTGTTCACTAGCATCTGAAATAAGCTCGTTAATTTCTGAAAAATGTTTTCCTTATTTAAAAGCAGGTGTTAAAAAAATTACTGCTCCACATACGCCCGTTCCTTTTAGTCCTCCAATGGAAGATTTCTATATCCCATCGTCTAAGAAAATTATTGAAGCTGTAAGAGAGTTAATAAATGCTTAATCAGTCAATTCCTAAATATCAAAATGTTTATTCAGAAATTAAAAATTTTATATCTACAAATAAATGGCCTATTGGTGAAATTATACCCTCAGAACATGAGCTGGTTGATTTTTTCAAAGTAAGTAGAATTACAATTAGATCTGCATTAAATTTGTTAGAAAATGATGGTTTGATAGTTAGAAAGCGAGGAAAAGGAACTTTAGTAAAAAGTTCATTTAATGAAAATGATGGATGTTTTGAGTCTTTAACTGAAAAAATAATTGCTAATGGTGATTCTCCTTCTTCAAGTATTTTAGAATTTAAAAAAATTATTAATAAAAAAAACACAAAGCATTTCGCTACAGGAACTCAGCTATATTTTGTAAAAAGATTGAGAAAAGTTAATGGTAAACCTTATTTAATTAGTAATGCTTTTCTTAACTACAAGCTATGTTTTGGTTTAAATAAAAATTATTTTACAGAAGAGGGGGCAAGTCAATCAATAATATATATTTTAAAAAATAATTTTGGAATTAATTTTACAGAAAATTCTCAATATATTTGTGCTAAAGAATTATCAGTAAATGACTCAAATGCACTTAATAAATCACCAGGGATACCTTGTTTGTCTCAAGAGTGTTTGTTATATAATAATGATAATCAACTTGTTTTAGTTGATCAAAATATAACTTTTAATACATTAATGTTTAATTCAAAATCTTAAATTATGAGTATACCTAAACACATTCTTGATAAATTTCCTAAACTATCAAATAACAATTTATTAAATAATTTATCTTTACCCAGTGGTAGAAATAAAATGATATTAGATACAGACACTGCAAATGAAATTGATGATCAATTTGCATTAGCTTGGACATTGTTGTCTGAAGATAAAATTGATCTTTTGGGTGTTACTGCTGAACCATATTCATTCCAACACCATAAAGAGGAATTATTAGAAGCTTATGATATTATTACAAAAAACAAGAAAATAGATGTTTCTAATCAAGAATTAGTTAGTGATTATTCTAATTGGGTCAATGGCTTAATAGAGTCTAAAAAACATCCTAATGATATATATTTTGATACTCCTGAAGAGGGTGTAGAAAAAAGTTATCAGGAAATAATAAATATTTATCAGAAGTTAGATAAAAATCATGAAGGTAAGGTTTTTAGAGGTTCTCACAAATATCTTGAGAATTTCGATGAGCCTTTGGATACTGAGTCTAGTCGATTTATTATTGATATGTGTTTAAAATACCCAAATGAAAAAATTTATGTTTGTGCTATTGGTTGTTTAACAAATATTGCTTCAGCTTTACTTATAAAGCCTGAAATTATCAAAAATATGGTAGTAGTTTGGACAGCTGGCTTTCCAACTTTCAGTTTTAATCATAATAAAAATTCATTAAATTTAGTTCAGGATGTTCATGCTACTCAATTACTTTTTGAATGTGGTGTTGCTAATGTTTATTTACCAGGTTTTAATGTAGGAGCACAATTAACTTTGTCTCTCCCAGATATGAAGGAGTTTGTTAAAGGAAAAGGAAAAATAGGCGATTATTTATATCATTTATACACCAACAACCCTTTGCATAAACAAAGGGGTGTATTAGATCAAACATGGAGAACTTGGGTTATATGGGATGTTATTAATATTGCTTGGCTAATAAATCCTTCATGGGTCCCTTCCTCTATTATTAAATCCTCAACTCTTAATGATGAACTGTATTGGGTTAAACAAAATAATTCAATTAATATGCGTGAAGCTTATGGTGTTAATAGAGATGAAATATTTCATGATTTTTTTAATAAATTAAATTCTTTAAAATGAAATTAGGTGTTCATTCAGCTACTTTTGTAGAAGATTGGTCAGATGATATAAAGCCATATATAGAAAAATGCCTTGAAGCTGGATATAGATCTATTGAAGTTTCATTGCTTGGACAAGACAAGATAAAAGCAAAAGAGATTGGACTTTTTGCAAGTGATAATAATATTGAAATTACATGTACAACTGGCTTGTCTGCAAATGAAGATATAACAAGTTCCGAGAATGAAATTAGATTAAATGGAGAGAAGAAGCTTTTGGAAGCTATTGAATTAACTTCTTTAATGAATTCATCAATGCTTAGTGGTGTTATTCATTGTGCATGGGGAATCAGTAAGGAGAAAGGAGCAGGTAAAGATATAAAATTTAAAAATTCTGCCAATAGTTTAACAAAAATAACTAAAGCCTTAGAAGATAATAATATTAAATTAGGAATTGAACCCTTGAATAGGTATGAAACTGATTTTATTAATACTGTTGATGAAGGTCTTCACCTTTGTTCTTTAGTTGATCATTCTAATGTTGGTCTTTTATTAGATGTTTATCATATGAATATCGAAGAAAAAAACATTAGTTCATCAATAAAAAGTGCAAAAAATAAATTATTTCATTTTCATGTTGCAGAAAATGACAGAGGAATACCAGGATCTGGCACTTTAGATTTTGATAGTATTTTTGAAACTTTAAAAGAAATAAATTATTCTGCAAATGTAACGCTTGAAATGTTTATTCAAGCCAATAAGCAGACAAGTAAAGATTTATTTACATGGAGACATATTGAAGTTGATCCATATAAAGCAATTAAAGATTCACATTTGTTTTTAAATAAATATTTTTAATGATTAAAAGTTATAAAAATTGGATTAATAATTCCTACTTTCAAATAAAAGAAAATTATATTGAGATAAATAATTTAGATCAAAAACTAGGAGATGGTGATCACGGATCAACAATTTTAAAAGGTTTAGATACAGCTGTAGCTAATTTAAATATAATTTCATCTGAAGATTTAATTTTTTTTATGTCTGAAATTTCCAAATTGATGAGAATTTCAATGGGTGGAGCATCGGGAATTTTGATGACAATTTTTATAAAAGAAGTTGGAAATATAAATTATGACAATTTTCGTTTATCAATTCTAGATGTTTTTTCTAACACAATAGAAAAAATTAAAAAAAGGGGAAAAGTTCAATTTGGTGATAAAAGTATTTTAGATATTTATGTACCTGTATATGATGAACTTTTTGCAAATGATATTATTAATATAACTAAAATTTTAAATGTTTTAGATCATGCTTTAGAGTCTACTAAAAGTATGAGAGCTAAGGTAGGTAGAGCTAAATTTTTAGATACAAAAGGTATTGGGATAACTGATCCTGGCGCTTTCTCTACTACTTTGATTTTAAAAGAGTTTTTTAAGGAATTTGTGAATGAAAAAAATAATTAATCAAAACAATACAATTGTTGATGATATGCTCAGCGGATATGTAAAAGCACACTCTGATAGAGTGCAGTTTGAACCAACTAATAAACGTATAATTATTAGAAATAATAAAAAGGATAAAAGTAAAGTTCCATTGCTAATAGGTAATGGTTCGGGGCATGAGCCAATAGCTGTTGGATGGGTTGGTGAAGGATTGTTAGATGCAAATGTTGTAGGTGATATATTTGCAGCACCATCTGGGGATCAAATTTTTGAAGGTATTAAATTATTTCAATCACATCCAGGCATTATTTTATTAATTTCAAATCATTCAGGTGACGTAATGAATGGTGAAATGGCTATAGAATTAGCTGATGATGAAAATATAAATGCAAAACCTCTTATCATGTATGATGATATTGCGTCTGCCCCTAAAGGGAAGGAAAGTGAAAGGAGAGGAGGGGCTGGAACTACCTTTATATATAAAATTCTAGGAGCTCAATCTGAAAAAGGTGAAGATATCAATTCCCTTATTAAAATGGGAGAAAAGGTGAGAGATAATACAAGAACACTATCTGTTGCTATAAGCTCTGGCATATCGCCAATTAGTGGAGATAAAATTTTTGAAATAGATGATGATGAAATATTTATTGGAATGGGTGTTCATGGAGAGTCAGGATATGGAAGACAAAAAATTGACACCTCAAATAAAATTGTTTCCTTAATGTTAGATAAAATTTTTGATGATTTTACCTACAACAGTGGAGATGTGATTATTCCTTTTGTAAATGGTGCTGGTTCAACAACATTAATGGAATTATTAATTATATTTAATGATGTAGAAAAGTATCTCTCTAAATATAATATCAAAATATTTAAACCCCTTGTAAATGAATTAATTACAACACAGGAAAGTGGAGGATTTTCAATTTCATTATTAAAATCTGATGAACAAATGAGATCATTATGGGACTCAGGATCTTCGGCTCCATATTTTCACTTATGACAAAAAGTAAAATTAACAACCTACTTATAGATAATAAATTTTTTTCTTTAGCAATTGATCAAGGTACAAGTTTAAAAAATATTATAAAAGAAAAAAAAGAAGATTTTGTTGAAGAAGATTATTTTAATTTTAAAAAACACATCATACTAAATATTGCTGATTGTGTTTCATCTATTTTATTTGATTATCAAACGTTTGATAGTGATTATGCTTTTAAAAAATTAAAAGTTCCTAAAATTATTGCATACGAAGATGATGCTTATAATATTGATAATCTTGATATGATTACAAAGTTACCAACTAATAATTTTGATCATAAACTAAATGAGTTTTCAGCATTAAAATTTTTTATGTATTTTAATCCTGACTCAAACAGTGAGATTAATAATAAAAAAAAAATATTAATATCAAAAGTTGGTAAGATATGCAGCGAAAATAATATTCCTTTTTTGTTTGAGCCTCTTTTGTATTTTGATGACTCAATTGGTTATAACCTTGAAGATTATTATAAAAAAAAACCTCAATATATTTCTTTTTTTTATAATGAGTTTTCAAAATTAGATTATTTAGTTGATATAATAAAAATTGAATTTCCTTTTAATGAATTTGAAATAAAAGAATTCGATAATGGTAATTCAAATTTTTTATACACAATGAAGGATTGCGAAAAATTATTACAAGATACTTTTTCACAATCCACAACTCCTTTTGTCTTTTTAAGCGCTGGTATGAAATTTAATAATTTCTATAATTCTCTGTGCTTAGCAAATTCTTCAAATATTAATTTTCTTGGTTTTTTATGTGGAAGATCATTATGGTATGACTCTATTAATATTTTTGCAAATTCTAATAACGAGTTATTTATTGATTGGATTAAAACTGAAGGTATAAGAAGAATAAATAAACTTAAATCTGCAATTTAATAGGGAGAATATTTATGAGTAAAGTAGGTTTTATTGGTGTTGGAACTATGGGTTGTCCTATGGCCTCCAACATTATCTCTAAAGGTAATGACTTAAAATTTTATGACCCCTATGTTCAAGATGAAAATAAATTAAAATTAGAAAATTTAGGAGCCCAATACTGTACTTCTATTAAAGATCTTTTAGATGGTAGGGAATTTATAATATCAATGTTACCCAATGGAAATAACGTTAAAGATGTTTGTATGGGTGAAGATGGTTTATTAAAACAAGATAAAAACGATTACATTCATATTGATATGAGTACAATTTTGCCCGCCGACTCTATTGCAATTAATAAACAATTTGAGTCACATAATATTAAAATGTTTGACGCCCCTGTTGCTCGTTTAGTTAATAATGCAATTGATGGAACTTTATTAATCTTAGTAGGTGGTGATAAAGATAAGTTTGAAGAAATAAAACCTCTTCTTGAAACTATGGGAAGTGATGTTGTTTATTGTGGAAGCAGTGGCTCAGGAAGTAAAATGAAAATTATAAATAACTATATGTCTATTGTTTCAAATATAGTTACTGCTGAGACGCTATCATTAGTTGAGAAGTCAGGAATTGATTTAAATTTAGCAATAAATTTATTA
>Ga0255765_1004855_pt1 | contig 13102 bp, 7 predicted proteins | sample 041ome_8_FD_179965 | JGI IMG/M metagenome (GOLD analysis project Ga0255765, IMG submission 179965) | Coastal salt marsh microbial communities from the Groves Creek Marsh, Skidaway Island, Georgia - 041407BS metaG (version 2) | ecosystem: Environmental > Aquatic > Marine > Intertidal zone > Salt...
GGGTATCATAAGTGTTTAGATTTGGGGTTAAACAGTATACTCGCTCTAACAAATATAAAAAATTTCAAGTAAAGTAGTTCTTCAAATTTTGTAAATTAGCATTTATTCTTTTTTTGGTTTTTCAATGATAATTCCTTACAAAAGAAAAATTCCCCAAATCATGCCTAAATCCGAATCTTGTAAATCCAAAAACACTAGCATCAATACTAAAAATAAAAGAACAGGATTTGCTTCTTTTATAACTACACTTTTTATCGTGATATTGCCAAAATGTCCCTTTTGTATTGCAGCCTACTCCAGTACACTATTACTTTTTTGGGATTTACAAGTCTCCGAACTATCCATAATTTATCCCCACATAAAGCCTTTTTTAGGATTGATTATCCTAACTCTAATTTTATTCAATTATAGAGGAAGAAAAACGATATATGCTTTAATTATTGCCATATTAGCCTTTACTTTTTTAGTTGAAAAGGCTTATTTCATCACGCAACTTATCCCTGATTGGTTTATTTATTTGATGTTTATCTTTTCCGTATGGCTAAACGGGAATTTTGAATTCTTTCTTGAATTGTTTAAAAAAGAACGCAACTGAGAACGATCCTTTTACCAGCGGTGTAACTTAAGACTCCATTGGCATCGGCAAAACAGCGGGGGCATAGACAACTGCATCAGCACCACAAACAAGGTCAAAAATTTCAATACACATTGCATTGGGATCGGCATCTCATTTGAATTGGATTTCATCATCATTGCAAATTTTACAATAAAATGCCAGTAGTTAAAGTGCGAAAAAAACCATAACAAATTGATTTGTATTTAGATTTTTTACTAATAATTGAATTCAAATAATGAAGTTGTTTTAACTTTTTTTGATATAAAAGGTTGTTGATGTTTGCGTTGAAAACCGTAAAATATTCAAAAACAACCCCACAATCAATACAGTACTAGAATAAAATACAATAGAAATAGTACTATTTATTCCCAAAACAAAACTTAAGTTTTCCAACAACCGTTCCCTTGGTTGAAATCAATAATGCCATACTTTGTAGGCTAAAGAAAAGTGTTCAATGGCATCAACTTTGTTTTAGGGTTTTGTTTGATAGATTGTATATAACATGCTATGGTCAGTCACCACTAAGGGAAATAGAACCTTTCTGGTACATTAAAACATCGTTGGTTCAATTTTGTTTAGATCCATAAGAAAGAGGACCCTTCCAAGTTGTCAGGCATCAATTATTTCTAGTAAATGTTTAGCAAACGTTATCTTTGTGTTTTCGTAATGTTATGAACTTACGCCTGCAAGAGTACAAAGCCCTTTTTTACCGCATCACGCTCATTTATTTGTGTTACTTCTTTTGCAGAGTCCTTTTTGTTTATTTCAACAATGACTTGGTTCAGGTTAAATCCATTTCTCAATTGATGGAGTTGTCTTATTACGCGTTGCGTTTTGATAATGTAGCCATTGTTTACTCCAATATGATTTTCATTCTGATGTCAATCATTCCATGGAAAAAAACAACCTACCCTTTGTATCAAAAAATAGTTTTTTGGGTTTATTTGTTGTGTAATGCTTTTTTTCTAGCACTCAACTTTGTTGATTTTGCGTATTACCGATACAATCAAAACCGCTTGATGAGCAATTTTTTGGAAGTGGTTGAAAATGAAACCAATAAAACCGTACTGTTTTTTCATTTTATCTGGGTTTATCTCCATTTGTTTTTGATTTTCTTCGCGATGTTATATCTCTTAACGTTGGCCTACAAAAAGGTGAAAATTCATCCAATTTTAATCAGTAATCGTGTGCAATATGGTCTTAGTTCAGTGGTATTATTTTTGGGATCAATCGCGCTTTTTGTATTGGGTGCTCGGGGGGGAGATTTCAAAAAAAGCACCCGTCCCATCACGCTGATCGATGCGATGGATAAGGTGAAAAGTCCGCAACATGCTGATGTAATCCTCAGCAGCACATTTACCCTACTGAAAACACTGGGACAGAATGATTATGAGGACATCGAGGACCACTTTACGGAGGCGCAGACCAAAAAAGAACTCAATACCATTAAACAATACCCTGCTTCTGTAAAGTTTGAGACAAAACCCAATGTGGTAATTTTTATTTTGGAGAGTATGGGTAGAGAATATTGGGGGGCTTTGAACGAACCCTACTCCATTCCTGCTTATAAAAGCTATACCCCATTTCTGGATTCCTTGGCACAGCACAGCTTGATTTTTCCAAATGCCTTTGCCACCAGCAGGAAATCAATTCATGGCATGCCCTCCATTTTGGCGGGAATACCCTCTTTTGAAAATTCATATGCCTCCTCTCTATTTTCGAGACAAAAGGTGGGCTCCGTAGTTTCCATTGCGGAAGACTTGGGATATTACAGTTCTTTTTTTCATGGGGCGGCCAATGGCTCCATGGGCTTTTTGGGATTTGCCAATACCCTTGGATTTGATGCCTATTATGGGAGGACCGAGTTCAATAACGATGAGGAGTTTGACGGCTCCTGGGGCATTTGGGACGAACCCTTTTTACAGTATATGAAATCGGTACTGGATACCCAAAAAACACCTTTCCTCAGTTCGGTTTTTACCGTTACTTCTCACGAGCCTTATGTCATTCCAAAAGCCTATGAAGGAGCGTTTGACCCAGGATACGTTCCCATGCACCAATGTGTAGGCTATACAGATCATGCGCTAAAGAAATTTTTTGAGGCCTCACAGACTGCCGATTGGTTTGAGAATACCATTTTCATTTTCACTGCAGATCATGGAAATCAAACCCATTTTCCTTTTTACGAAAAGACAGTAAATCGATTTGCCAACCCATTAATGATTTTCAAACCCAATAGCGAACTAAAAGGGGTAGATATGCGGCTGGCGAGTCATATGGACATCTACCCTACCGTAGCGGATCTCATCGACTATTCAAAGCCTTTTAAAGCCTGGGGAAGAAGTCTGCTCTCCGATCAAAAAAACGATCCCTTTGTGATCAATTATTTTGGTGGGGGGAGTTATTTTATCATGGATGAAAAATACATCTGTGTCCACAATGGAAAGCAAGCTTTTGGTTTTTATGAGGTGGAGGATAAAAATTTTGAAAATAATCTGATCGAAAACAAAACGCCCGAGATGATTGCGTTGGAACGAAAATGCCGCTTGTTTTTAGAGGATTATTTTGAAAGCCTTATGTCGGGAAAAAAAAATAATCTACCCACCGCCAAATGAACATTTATTTCATTGTCAAACCCATCAAGTCTTCATTGAGGAAGCGATTACTAAGTGCTATTGAAGCTACATTGGGTCGGGAAAAGTATTCCTATCAGATAATGGATTCTCTGAAAAAAGGGCATGCCGTTGAACTAACCGAGAAAGCCATTGCCGGAAATGCATCGTTAATCGTGGCTTGTGGTGGAGATGGAACCATTAACGAAGTAGCTCGAGGACTTGTCAACTCTAGAATTCCGTTGGGGATCATACCCTTAGGATCCGGCAACGGTATTGCACGACATTTCAAAATTCCATTTCAATTGGACAAAGCCATGGCATTGATCAAAAAACATCAATCTTCAAAAATGGATGTTGGGGTAATGAATGGACAATACTTTTTTGGTAATATGGGATGTGCTTTTGAATCTCATTTTATCAAACACTACCAAAAAAAAGGATGGCATGGATTAGGGGCTTATTTCATTGCTTTTTTCATGGCAATTCTGAATTTTAGGCATCAGAAAATCAAAATTGAATACAATCAACAGTTACAAGAGATCAGTCCATTTCTTTTTCTTATTTCCAACACCAATCAACAGGGCTATAATCTCACTCTTACACCAGATGCAAAAACCGATGATGGCCAATTGGATTTATTTTTTATGGACAATTCCAATGGGATCAGAAAACTAAAATTCATGATCTTTACATTATTTAGAAAAAAATGGAAAACCCCTGAAATCACTCGAGCATTATTTTCTGAGATGAAAATAACTAAGGGGGTTGAAGAAAACTTTTGTGTACAACTGGACGGTGAATATACCCCGATATCGAATAAAACTATAGAAATCAAAGTACTCCACAAAAAACTGAATGTCATCCTTCCTGACTGAACATAGAAGTATCCGAAAATAAAAAAAGCTCTCCGAACTACTGGAAAGCTTCTCATCAGTTGCTACATTATTGGTTTCCCAATCATAACAACACACAACATCTTTATATTTTAAGACTCTAGGTCTTTATCATTAAAATCGACAACAAATTTAGTCAAATTTAATATTCTTCGCTCTTTTTAATATTTTAATTTGAAAAAAAGGGCCTCATAGCAATACATTATTTGATACATTTAAGGAAATGAAACAGAAAATTGTATTGGCAGGAGCGACCGGGTTCATTGGAAGATGGATTATTGATCGGTTACAAAATGATTTTAATATCATTGCATTGAGTCGGAAAAAAGTAAAAATCAACCCTAATGAAAATGTTTCCTGGAGGACTGTTGATTTGTATTCCATGTCCAGTACAGAGAAAGCGCTTGAGGGGGCCGACATCGCGATCTATTTGGTACATTCTATGCAACCCTCTACACGGCTCAATCAGGGCAAATTTGAAGATACTGATCTGTTGTTGGCCGATAATTTTTCGAGGGCCGCTCAAAAAAATAAGCTTCAACAAATCATTTATCTAGGAGGCATACTCCCCAAAGACAAACATCAGATTTCCAATCATCTCTTATCGAGGTATGAAGTAGAAAAAACTTTAGGAGCCAGAACAACTCCCTTAACTTCCATTAGAGCTGGAATCATTATAGGCCCAGGTGGTTCTTCATTTAGAATCGTCACCCAATTGGTTAAAAACTTACCCTTGATGGGCTGCCCTAAATGGACCAAATCCAAAAATCAACCCATAGATGTTTTCGATGTGCTCTCACTAATCAAACAATGTATTGGAAATCCAAAAACTTACAATAAAAATATCGAAATCGGCGGGAAGCAAGTGTTGACTTATATGGAGCTGCTCAGAAAAACTGCCCATTTGATGTCTAAAAAGCGTCTGATCTTTCCCATGCCATTCTTCACGATAGGATTGTCCAAGTGGTGGGTGAGTATTTTTTCAAATTCCAATATCAATTTTGTTTCTCCACTTGTTGAAAGTCTCAAGCACAAAATGATTCCCTCTGATGATTATTCGGATCTTTACAAAATTGATTTTACCACAATGGATATCAGCATCAAAAGGGCGCTCGAACATCGTCCTCCCGTCCTGCCCTCCTTTCATGAACCTGAGTCGGAAAGAAATACGGTGAGAAGTGTTCAAAGAATCTACAACCCCCGTAAATACAATGCTCAATGGGTAGCCAAATTCTACCCCATGTGGTTGAGTAAAAGGTTTGCCGGATTGATCAATCCCAGATTTGATGGTAGTTTTCTAAGATTTTACTTATTTGGAATCATGTTGTTAGAACTTCAATTGATTGAAGACAGAAGCACTCCCAATCGACAACTCTTCTACATCACAGGTGGGAAGTTGACCAAGAGAACGGATCTGGGCTGGCTGGAGTTTCGTTCCATTTTGGACAACGAATATGTGATCACAGCCATTCACGAATACGTACCAAAGTTACCTTGGTGGATTTATAAACTGACCCAAGCCCAACTTCACTTGTATGTGATGAGAAAATTTGAGAGAGAACTAAAAAGCTTAAAGTAATTTGAATGAACTCGTACCAACCCATTTGTATTTTAGGTATAGTTGCCTTTTTTTTATGGAATTGTAGCTCCATAAATAAAGACAAAACCATACATCCCAATGTACTTTTTATTGCTGTAGACGATCTAAGGCCAGAGCTCGGCATTTATGGCAATAAAATTGTAAAAACACCCCATATGGATCTCTTGGCCAAAAGAGGGAGCTATTTTACAAATCATTATGTACAAGTTCCGACCTGCGGTGCCTCTAGATACAGCTTAATGACAGGCCTGCGACCCAAAAAAAAGATTCATATAAGCAATAGTGTTTTTTATAAGGAAACTGCTGGACAAAATGAAAGAGATCGGCCAGAATCTTTGGTTCATCATTTCAAAAGAAATGGATATACAACCGTTGGAATTGGAAAGTTGAGCCATTCCGTGGACGGGTTGGTTTATGGATACAATGAATCGCCCTCCGAGGTAAAAGAAATGCCCCATAGTTGGGATCGATTTGTTTTCAATGCAGGAAAATGGAAAACGGGGTGGAATGCCTTTTTTGCCTATGCGAGTGGTGAAAACCGACAAAGCTTAAAAAACCAAGTAAAACCCTACGAAAGTGCAGCCGTCTCTGATGATGGCTATCCAGATGGGTTGATCCTCAACAGTGCTTTGGAGGAGTTAAAAAAACTAAAAGAAAAACAAAAACCATTCTTCTTGGGTGTTGGATTTTTTAAACCTCATCTTCCTTTCAATGCCCCAAAAAAATACTGGGATCTATATGACCAAAATAAAATTCCAATTGCTTCGGATCCATTTGTACCAGAAGGAGTTCACCCTTCGAGTATTGGACCAATGGGAGAGTTTTATAACTATCAGCTATCCGATGAAAAACCCAGTTTGGAACGAAAGATCTCTGACGACTATGCGAGAAAACTCATTCATGGTTACTATGCGTCGATCAGTTATGTAGATCATCTTGTAGGAAAACTCCTCAATGAGCTGAAATCATTGGATTTGGATCAAAATACATTGATCGTTCTTTGGGGAGACCACGGGTGGCATTTGGGTAACGATTTAAAATGGGGAAAACATTCCCTTTTTGAAAGATCCCTTAAAAGCACCTTAATCATCAAACCTCCTGGAAATGCGTTCAAACCTAAAAAAATACAATCCATAGTTGAAACGGTTGATCTTTATCCAACCTTGTTGGAATATTGCAGCCTTATAACGCCCTATCCACTTGACGGAAAGAGCTTGTTACCTTTAATCGAGTCGGAATCCAAAAGGATAGAGGGTATGGCCTTTAGCTATTTTAAAAATGGAGTAAGTATGAGAACCCCCCGCTACCGTATGACCAAATATTATAGGGAGGAAAAACCAGATGTAGAGCTTTTCGATCATACCCTTGATCCGGAAGAAAATAAAAATATTGCCGATGACAATCAGGAAATGGTAAACGAATTGATGCCCATTTTAAATGATGCGACTCCAGCTTTTTATTATGGCCTCAAAAAATGATCGATCGTCAAGTTTTGAAAAGGTTCATTTGTTGGGTTATATCTAATTAAACACCCGATTGATTCCGAATAAAAAACCATTATAAAAACCACCCCTGTACCATACCATCCAATAGAAAGTAAAGTTTGTAGCTTTTAAAAAAGATGGGGTTGTTGCCAATCTGTTGCATATAATAAACAAAAAAACCGCAACAATCTGCTTTACAGACTATTGCAGTTTTAGTTGGCGGTCTGGACGGGACTCGAACCCGCGACCCCATGCGTGACAGGCATGTATTCTAACCAACTGAACTACCAGACCTTATATTGGCGGATGCAAATATACACTGCATTTTGATTCTTCCAAACTTAAAATGGTAAAAGAACGGCTAAATTGTATTGATTTTGAAACCATATTTAGGAACGTCATCTTGAAGTCCTTTCAATACAATTGACTTTAAGAATTCCCCCCTAGGGATCGGCAAGGATTGGAAAAGATTAAAAATAAAAAGTAAAAGAGACGAATGTGTCCTTAGAGCAAAGCATCAAGTGCATCAGCATAGGCCTTTTTTGGGGCTACTCCAACTTGTCTGCCAACCAATTCACCCTTATCAAAAAGTAAAACCGTAGGGATATTTCTAACACCATATTTCGCAGCATATTCCTGATGTTGATCGACATCCAATTTACCCACAACGGCTTTGCCCTCATAGTCTTGACTGATTTCGTCGATAATGGGCCCTACCATTCGACATGGTCCACACCATGCTGCCCAAAAGTCAACAATAACAGGTATGTCAGATTTTAAAACTTTTTCTTCAAAATTTGTGTCAGTTATTTCTAAAGCCATCTCCAAAAATTTATAAATACAAAATTAATCATTTTAATATATGTACCCATGATCAAACCAATCATTTTTAACTATCCAATTATTATGAAAACTAAAAATCAATTCAATTTATATTGCCATTGGTTTTCCTCCAGATGAGAAAGTAATTCATTAGAAATTGCAATTTTGTGTTTTCGACTGGTCAGAGTGAGTTGAATAGATTTCTCTGCATCTAACACATCAAAATACAGTGGAGTCTCTCCTTTGAAATCTCTAAGCTGCTTTTTTAGCCTACTAATTCTCTCGGATTGCAGTTGTCTTATTTCTACTTGTAAAGTCAGTTTTTTAGAGTTTAGAAACAGCACATCATGCAACATCTCGATATGTAAGAACTCGATTCGAGGATCTCCCAACCTTCCGGTTTCTTGATTTCTCCAGCCTTCTTTAACTTTTATTTTAATCCTTAAGAACTGATTAAAATCCAAAAAATATTTAAACTTAAGGTACTCCTCTCCAAAAATTCTAAACTCAAACTGATCTGAAAAATCCTCCAAAGTAAAACGACCCCATCCCTTTCCATTTCGCGATTCCAAGTGTTGAAAGTCATTGACGATACCTGCGACTACAAGGCTTTTATTGACCAAGGGTCTTAGATCTTTGAGCTGACTCAAATGGGTATTGGTGAACCATTCCATCTCTTTTTTAAAATCATCCAAAGGGTGTCCCGAAATATAAATCCCTACTACCTCTCTTTCTTTTTTGAGTTTCCCGAGATTGTCCCACTCTGGAGCGGGAGGAATTACCAGTTCTTGATAGACTTCGTTTGTGTTTTCACCAAATAAACTGGTTTGTGAGGAATTTTGGTTCTCTTGAAATTTAGATCCAAAACGAATCACTTTTTCCAAAAACAAGATACCATCGCCATCGGGGTTGAAATACTGCGCTCTGTGGGTTCCTTCAAAAGAATCAAAACCCCCTGCCAAAGCAAGGTTTTCCATAGCTTTTTTGTTGGCTGCTCTTAAATCTACACTTTTAACCAGGTCGAAAATACTCTTATAGCGGTTCTCTTTTCTTTTTTCAATAATGGTCTGAACCGCTCCTTTTCCAACGCCCTTGATCGCTCCCATACCAAAGCGTATGGCATTATCATCATTTACAGTAAACTTGTAGAAAGATTCATTGACATCCGGTCCCAATACCTTAACGCCCATTCTTTTGCATTCTTCCATAAAGAAAGTGACCTGTTTGATATCGTTCATATTGTTGGAAAGAACAGCTGCCATATATTCAGCAGGGTAATGGGCTTTTAAGTATGCTGTTTGATACCCTATCCAAGCATAGCAAGTAGAGTGGGATTTATTGAAAGCATAAGAGGCAAAAGCCTCCCAATCTTTCCATATTTTATTCAATACCTCTTTAGGGTGATTGTTGGCTTCCCCTCCTTCAATGAACTTGGGTTTAAGTTTTTGAAGGAGAGCAAATATCTTCTTCCCCATGGCTTTTCGCAACAGGTCGGCATCACCCTTGGAAAAACCCGCCAACTTTTGAGAAAGCAACATGACCTGTTCTTGATAGACCGTAATACCGTAGGTTTCTTTCAGGTATTCCTCCATTTCAGGCAAATCGTAGGTGATTTTTTCCTCTCCGTGTTTTCTGTTCACAAAGCTCGGTATGTATTCTAATGGTCCGGGTCGATACAGTGCGTTCATCGCTATCAAATCTGCAAAAACATTGGGTTTCAAATCCTTTAAATATTTTTGCATTCCCAACGACTCGTACTGAAAAATTCCGACGGTTTCTCCCCTTTGAAAAAGTTCGTAGGTCTTGGCATCATCCAAAGGAAATTCGTCAGGGACCAAATCAATATTATGACGGTATTTGACCAATTTGACGGTATCCTTAATTAAAGTTAGGGTTTTGAGTCCCAAAAAATCCATTTTTAATAGGCCGGCTTCCTCCACCACTGCATTGTCAAACTGGGTAACATACAATTCAGAATCTTTGGCCGTAGCGATGGGAACAAAATTGGTAATATCATCGGGGGTAATGATAACACCGCAAGCGTGGGTACCTGTATTTCGGAGGGAGCCTTCCAAAACTTTGGCTTGTTGGAGGGTCTGCCCTGCCAAGTCATCCCCTTCAAAAATTTCTTGCAATTCCTTGACTTGGGTAAACTCCTCTGAGCGAAGATTTTCTCTCAACTCCTTATCTTCCGAAGAGAATATTTTGGCAAGTTTAATGTTGGGAACCAACTTGGCGATACGGTCGGCGTCTCCTAGGGAAAGATCCAATACCCTTGCCGTGTCCCTGATGGAAGACTTGGCAGCCATGGTACCATAGGTAATAATTTGGGCCACTTGATTGGATCCGTATTTTTGAATCACATAGTCCATCACCTTAGCCCTTCCCTCATCGTCAAAATCAATATCGATATCTGGCATACTCACTCGATCAGGATTGAGGAATCGCTCAAAAAGGAGATCGTAAGCGATGGGATCCAAATTGGTTATTCCTAAACAATACGCCACTACCGAACCGGCAGCCGAACCCCTTCCTGGGCCTACAGATACCCCCATAGATCGTGCAGCTGCAATCAAATCTTGAACGATCAAAAAATACCCTGGATAACCCGTATTGGCAATGACCTCCAGTTCAAAATTTAAACGTTCCTGAATCTGGTCACTTAGCGTTCCATATCTCTTTTTGGCTCCTTCAAAAGTCAAATGTCGAAGAAATTTGTTTTCTCTAATTTTTTGATCATCATTACTGTCCGTGGGAAAATTATCGGGAATATCAAATTTGGGCAGTAGGACCTCTCTTGCTAGATCAAAAGGGGCTACCTTTTCGATCACCTCAGCTATATTAATAATGGCCTCAGGCAGATCCGCAAAAAGCGACTTCATCTGCGCTTGAGATTTATAGTAGTATTCCTGATTGGGAAAGCCAAAACGGTATCCTCTTCCCCTGCCAATAGGCGTAGCTTGTTTCTCCCCTTCTTTTAAGCAAAGGAGGATATCATGGGCATTGGCCTCGGCCTTGGTGGTATAGTATGTATTATTGGTGGCCAAAGTCTTAATATTGTGTTTTTTGGAAAACTGTAACATGACCTGGTTGGATCGTTTTTCGTCTTCCTGATGGTGTCGCATCATCTCTAAGTAGAGATCTTCACCAAACTGATTTTTCCACCACAGCAGCGCTTCCTCTGCTTGCCGATCCCCTACATTAAGAATCTTGGAGGGGACTTCTCCGTATAAGTTTCCAGTCAAAACCATCAAATCGGATTTGAACTGTTCTACGATTTTTTTATCGATCCTTGGTACGTAATAAAATCCTTCTGTAAAGGCAATGGAACTCATCTTAGAGAGGTTTTCATAGCCTTTTTTATTTTTTGCGATAAAAACAATTTGATAGCCATCATCTCTTCTGGAGCGGTCTTTGTGATCTTCACAAACATAAAATTCGCAACCTAAAATTGCTTTCAGTGGTTGTTTTCCTTCTGCTAAATTGGCATTGTGATTTTTGACCGCTTTGATGAAGTGGAAGGCTCCCATCAAATTTGCATGATCGGTGAGTGCTACCGCGGGCATTCCGTCTTTGGCAGCGGCTTGAACCAGATCCTGAATCTTGGAGGTGGACTGAAGTACGGAAAATTGCGAGTGAGTATGGAGGTGAACAAATGGAGCATTCTCCAAATCCTCTACTTCCTTAGTCGATATTGCTTTGGGAGGTTCTTCTTGGACCTGGGCAGATGCTTGCAATTTTTCTGATGCCTCTTTGAGGTTCAAATGCCTCAATCCTATCCCCTTTACCGGTTGATCCAATACCTCCCTGAGGTGGTCCATAACTTCGGCCCGTTCCTTGAGGACATCTGGATGGATCAACCCTTGTCTAAACAGTTCGAAAAAGCAACGTGTAGTGGCTTCAACATCGGCAGTGGCATTATGTGCTTCAGCAAAATCAGTATCAAAGAGATAGGCATGCAATTCGCTCAAAGTAGGGAGTTTGAACTTGCCTCCACGGCCCCCGGGCAAGCGACAAAGAGAAGCAGTTTCTTCCGTGCAGGTGTCGATCACCGGAACCTGCTCCAAAAAATTCTGATCTCCTCTTCGGAGCAATTCTGCTCCCATGATATTCACGTCAAATTTTACATTGTGACCTCCGACATATTCACATTGACCGACCGCCGCGACAAATTTTTCCAAAACAACCTCTAAAGGAACCCCCTCTGCTTTGGCTAAAGCAGTCGAAATCCCGTGGACTTTCTCCGCATCATAAGGAATGGTAAAGCCCTCAGGTTGCACCAAATAATCCTCATAAGCAATACAATGACCATCCCGATCGTGTAATTGCCACGCAATCTGAACACATCTTGGCCAATTGTCAGCATCAGTCAATGGAGCATTCCAATCCCTAGGCAGACCGGTAGTCTCGGTATCAAAAATCAAAAACATTCTTAGTGATTTGAATTACTAAATTAATTGTTTGTCCGTTTCAAATCAGGGCAAATTATCAGGAGTTATCAACTAAAAATAAGTGAAATATTGAACTTACTAGACCAAAAAAATGAATAGGGAAAACTATATTTGCCAAAAATTAAGTTATCGAACAACTGTTTGATAAATTTTCTCAAACCCCTAGCCAAAAGGCTTTTGAATCGGCACTTTTGCAGGACAACTGTTGCCATATCAAAGGAGTGGTCGGTTCTGGATTAAACTTTAAGCTACTGACCGCTTTTAAAAACTTGGATCGTACTTTTTTGATGGTTTTGGACAATGCCGAGCAGGCTGCCTATCACCTAAACGATTTGGAACAGCTGCTCTCCAAAAAAGAGGTATTCTATTTTCCTGCCAGTTACAGGGAGGCGTATCATCCCGAGTCCACTGACAATGCCAATGTTTTGATGCGCTCCGAAGTACTCAAAAAACTTGGTCAATCCAAAAAGAAAAAAATTATTGTTACCCATCCACAAGCGCTTTTTGAAAAGGTAATTTCTCAACATACCCTAAAACGAAAAACACTTACGGTAAAAAAAGGAGAGATCATCGGTTTGGACTTTGTCAATGAAACCCTTTTTGAATACGGTTTTGAACGCG
>Ga0255765_1004857_pt1 | contig 13098 bp, 10 predicted proteins | sample 041ome_8_FD_179965 | JGI IMG/M metagenome (GOLD analysis project Ga0255765, IMG submission 179965) | Coastal salt marsh microbial communities from the Groves Creek Marsh, Skidaway Island, Georgia - 041407BS metaG (version 2) | ecosystem: Environmental > Aquatic > Marine > Intertidal zone > Salt...
TCTTTCGGTAGCGGCGCGTTTTGTGACTTTACGACGCTTCTGGCGACTCGCAGAGGGCACATTCGGTGTCTGAAGTACGCCGTGGAGAATGGCTGCGCTCTGCATCCGAACCTATTGCGCGAAGCCACGGATGTGCCGACGCAGATGGAGTGCTTCAAGTACGCGTTGGAACTCGGTCTGGAAGTGGACTACGACGCCGTGCTTACCGCGTGTCGGAATATAAGTGTGACGAGAATCAGGCTTCTCATCGAGGCCTACCAAGAGCAGACGAAACGAAGGAAGAGGAAACGAGAAGACATCGAATCCTCTTCGTCTTCGTCGTCGTCTTCCTCGTCGTCTTCGTCGTCGTCTTCGTCGTCTTTTCGAGAAGACGACGCGAAAAATATGATTGTCAAGCGAGGAAGCACGTTCATAGTTGCGGTGTGCGCCAATGCCGCGAGGGGACAGCCGGGCGAGGTAATACGGTGTATCGATTTCCTCAGAGAGTGCGGTTGCGGTTGGAGTGAGACAGCCACTTCTGTCGTAGCAAGAAAGGGCGTTGTCCGCGTGTTGAAACACTTGGTCGAGAATGGCTGTCCTTGGGACGACGAAACACTGGCGTCGGCTGAAAAGAGCGGCGACGCCGAGACGATTGCCTTCGCCAAGAGGCACGACAAAAAAGTCAAGCAAAGAAAGAGTCTTGAAACCATGTTCAACGTCATCGAATCCCGCAAAGAACAAATGACCGAACAAGAGTACATCGACGCGTGCCGAGCCGCGAAAGATCTCCACGATTCGTTGTGACCCACCCAGCCCCGTAGCCGCCTCGACGCCGCGAAATCCACGTCCGACCGACCGCGTCATCTTGTCGCGACACCGCGCCGCGCCTCTCTCGCGTCGTCGCGCCTCTCTCGCGTCGCCGCATGCGCGCCGTCACCGCCACCACCACCGCCGTCCTCCACGTCGCGCGCGCGCCCTGTCGCGCGCCCTGTCGCGCGTCGTCGCCGCCGCCGCGCGCGTCGACGTCGCGTCGCGCGTTCGAGGCCGACGTCGCCGACGCCGCCCCGCGCGCGATCTCCGCCGTCGACCCGATCGCGGCGGCGTACGTCCCGACGCCGATCGATCCCGCGCTGCTTCGCGACGAGCTCGTCGTCCTCGGCGCGATCGGCGCGATGACGGCGTACTGGTGGCTCGTTTTGGTCCCGAGCGCGCGCGTCCGGCTGGCGAAGAATAAAAAATCGGGCGAACTCCGCGCCTACCTCGACGACCTCGCTCGGAGCGACGGCAAGGGATTAGAAAAATGGTTCTACGCCCAGTGGCTGACGAAGATCGATCCGGAGACGAGGTATTTATTGCGAGACGACGCGCCGGCGGCGGCGCGCCGCGTCGAGACGCTCGAAGACGTCGCGCGCGCGGCGCGGCGCGCGCCCAAGTTTTGGTCCGGAGATAATCCCGTCCTCGTCGGCACCGCGCTCACGATCGGGCTCGCGGCGTTGTTTTCCGGCGTCGCGCCGTAGCTCGTTCGCTGTTTTACGCGTAGTGTAATGTAACGTTGTGCAGTCAGTCAGTCAGTGGTTGTGGTTCGCCTCGCGCGGGCGTTTTCGCCTCGCGAATGTGATTCGCGAGCGACGCCGACACACCGCGTCGCGACGACGACCTCGCGAGACGCACGAACGCGCGCGCGGTGAGTTCCGACGCTCCGATGGCGTCCACGGCGTCGCTCGCGCGCTCGCGCGCGCTCCTTCGCGCGTCTTTCGGCGCCGACGCGTCCCGGCGGCGGCGCGTCCCGATGACGACGACGCGCGCGATGCGCGCGACGCGCGCGATGGCGTCGAGCGAGGAGATGAGAATACTGAAAGACACGACGACGAAGCTGAGGGAGTGCGCGAAGCGAGGCGCGGCGGCGACGGCGGTGGATCTGCTCGTCGGACTGGGACGGGAGGGGGTGACTCCGGACGCGTTCGCGGCGACGGCGTGCATATCGGCGTGCGTGAACGGGAAAAACATGGAATTGGCGCAAAAAGTGTACGATGAGATATTTGAAAAGGAAGTGTGCGCGCCGGATGAGGTGGCGGTGGCGGAGTTGGCGAAAGGGTATCTGAATATGGATCCGCCGGGTTGGGGACGAGCGATGCAACTCGTCAACGGCGCGCGGGAAAAGCATGACATCGCGCTGACGAGCGTCACGTATAACGTGCTGTTGAATTGCTGCAGCGCGTCGAATGATTTACTGCGGGCGGAGGAAATCGTCGATCGCATGGTTGATGAGGACGTGGTGGCGGATATGTGGACGCTCAAGGCTGTGGAGAAGCGTCGAGCGATTCGAGCCTACGTGAAAAAACAGTTGCTCGTTTGAACGAAAACGCGAAATCATCGCATCGTATAATAACCGTAGGCTGCTTGCTATTTTCATTTTCAATTCAGTGTGTACACATCAATCAATCGTGTCATCGTAACTTGTTCCCGCTTCCTTGGAACGCTTGGAACGTCGACGTCGGTTTGTCTTTCGAGGAATCGTCTTTTTTCGCAACCGCGGCTTTCTCTTTCTTGCGAGCGATCGCCGCCGCGCGCGCGCCACCAAACACCACCTTGCCGCTGCGCTTGCGGTCGATGTCGGCGTCCGGGGCGGGTTTTTCTGGTTCCTTGCTAGTTTCTCCTCCCAAAACACCTCCTTGACGAAGCTGCTGCCATTCCTTGGTGACGTTGAGCGAAGACGTCGGAATCTCCACCTCTTTCGGGGCGATTTCTGAGATCGCTTTACCGTCTAATCGATGCCCACCACCCGCGAACGCGAGAAAAGTATTCACCACCGGTTGCGGCGCCGCGAGCGTTTCGCCGTTTGTCGCCGCGTCGCCAGACGCTCCCGCGTCCGCCTTGTCGGCCGTCTTCGGCGCATTTATCGCCCCAGAGTTCGTATCCTCAAACTTCGTCGTGTCTGGTCCGTAAGGATCGACGTAATCCAGCGGCGGTGCGAAATCAACCTCGCAATCCGTGTCCACGACTCCGATGGCGTCCCCCGGTTTCGCCTCGATGACGTCGATGTGATACTGCTTGTTATTGTAATGAATCACAAACGTATCTCCCACCGTCAAGCACGTGTACTGCCGCAGCGTCGTTTCCAACACCGCCTTCGGATTCGATATATCCAAAAAGTCCTGCGTCTGCGGCTGCAACTTCACGTACGTCCCCTTCGGCAGCGTCGAGTACGAAAACTTTACGATGTCTCCCTCGCCCAGCAACAAGTTTTGCATCATCCAATACGGCAAGTACACCACCCCCTCGTCCGCGACGAATTCCAGCACACCGCAGTGCGTCGATTTCCCCTCCTTCGCGTTCGTCACCTCGAACAGCATCGGGTAATCATCGATTTGCATCCGCGTCAGCCTCTCGAGCGCGCTCGGCGGCAAGATCACCTTGTCCCCGAGCTCCAACTGCGGGCGATCGATGAAGCTCACCGGGTACGCGCGATAGCTCGCGTTGAACCGCGCCTGACCGACGCCGAACCTGGAGAACATCTCTCTCGAGCGCGCGCCTCGTCGTTTCGAGGCGTCGACGTCGTTTCGAGGCGTCGCGCGCTCGAAATCTCAGATTATCGACCGCGCGCGCGCCCTCGCGCGTCGCGCGCGCTCGTCGACGCGCGGCGCGCGCGTCGACGCGCCCCGCGCCTCCCGCCTCGCGCTCGCGCGGTCCGAAACGCGTCGGAAGCGCGCGCGGCGTCTCGAAGTGCGGCGTCGCGATTGCGAAACCCAACCGACTCGATCGACATTTCGCGACGACGCGCGCGCGCGCGGACGCCCGCGCGTCGAGCGCGCGCGGCGAACGCTCGACGAGGGCGCGTTCGATGCCACCGCGCGCGACGAAGCGCCGACGCGCGGAGAACGGGGAGCGAGAGGACGATGACGACGCGGACGTCAAGGCGCGGCGGCACGCGAAAGCGCGCGCGTGGGCGAACGAGCGCGCGGGGGGCGGACGAGAGGCGTCGGAGCGCTCGGCGTCGTTCGCGCTGACGGCGCGAAGACCGAGCGCGAGGCCGAGCGCGGTGCGAGGATTGTTCGAGGCGGAGGAGGAGGAGGACGGCGACGGGTCGAATTCGGCGAAGTCGAAGCCGCCGCCGGAATTGACGCTCGGTGATGCGGACGCGGACGCGGACGCGGACGAGGACGATGGGAAGAGGGGTAAAAAGGCGAAAACGACGGTCGCGGGGGGTGCGAAACGACGCGGGAGGAGTGGGTCCAGGAGTAAGGGGGAGACGACGGATGAAGACGACGACCCGCTCGACGCTTTCATGGCGGCGAACGACGACGCGATGGACCAGGAGCGAGAAAAGGCGAAAGAGCGCGCTAAGCGCGAGGCCGAGGAAAAGGAAGCGGCCAAGTTAGAGGCAAAGGCGAAGGCTGAAGCGACGCCGATGGAGGTTTCGGAGGAAGACGCGTTGATGAGCGTGTTCGCGGCGGCGGCGAAAAAGGCGGCGGCGGCGGGGAAGATTGGCGCGCGAGGCGCCTCCGCGGACGGCGCGTCGACGTCGAAACCGTTGGTTTTGGGGGTGAAAAAGTCTGTCGTCGAGGTTTTGCGTCCAGTGATCCCGACCGCGGCGGTGAATTATGTGCCGGTGAAGAAGAATAGAAGAACGTCCAAACGCGCGCAAGTCATGAACGAGGTCTTCGACTCAAGCGGAGGCGAGTCGTCCGAAGACGAAGCCGAAAGAGATGAAGCTAAAACTACGGATGTTCTGTCGGAAGACGCGGTCGAAGCAAAAACTGAGGTAGATGACGACGACGACGACGACGAAGCGTGGGCAAAGAAGCAAACCGCGAAATTGAGCAAGACTGAACGTCTCGGGACGGTGAATCACGACGAGATCGATTACGAACCGGTGAAGAAAAACTTTTACATCGAAGCGAAGGAAATAGCGTCGATGACCAAGGCGGAGGTGAAGCAGCTTCGTGTGGAGTTGGACGGAATCAAGTGTCGAGGTAAAAAGGTGCCGAAACCCATCAAGACGTGGGCGCAGGCGGGCTTGAACAATCGCGTGCATGAGCTGATTCGCCGGTCTGGATTCGAAAAGCCGATGCCTATTCAGGCACAAGCGCTTCCCGTGATCATGTCCGGACGCGATTGCATCGGGGTCGCGAAAACCGGTAGCGGGAAGACTTTAGCGTACATTTTACCGATGTTGCGCCACATCAACGCGCAGGAGCCCCTCGCCTCCGGCGACGGACCTATTGGTATGATCATGGGACCTACGAGAGAGTTGGTGACGCAGATTGGTAAAGATTGCAAGCGTTACGGAAAAGCCATGGGGTTTTCGGCCGTGTCCGTGTACGGTGGCTCGGGTATAGCGGCGCAGATTGGCGATTTGAAACGCGGCGCGGAAATCGTCGCGTGCACGCCCGGTCGCATGATTGACTTGCTGACGACAGGTTCGGGAAAAATTACAAACTTGCGTAGAGTAACTTACATGGTGCTCGATGAGGCAGACCGTATGTTCGATATGGGCTTTGAACCACAAATTACTCGCATCCTGGCCAATCTTCGTCCGGATCGCCAGACGGTGATGTTTAGCGCCACGTTTCCGCACACGATGGAGGCGTTGGCGCGTGCCGCGCTGGACAACCCGATCGAGATCCAAATCGGTGGAAAGTCCGTGGTGAACTCCGATATAGAGCAGCTTGTGGAACTTCGTCCCGAAGAAGATCGATTTTTACGAGTCTTAGAATTACTCGGCGAATGGTACGAGCGCGGCAAGATTATAATCTTCGTCGCGAGCCAGGACAAGGCGGACTCGACGTTTAAGGAATTGCTCAAGAGCGGTTATCCGTGTTTGAGCTTACATGGCGGTAAAGAACAAAGCGACCGACAAAGTACGATTTCAGACTTCAAATCAGACGTCTGTAACATCCTCGTCGCCACCTCCGTCGCCGCTCGCGGGTTGGATGTCAAGGATTTGAGGCTCGTCATCAACTACGACACGCCTAACCACTTGGAGGATTACGTGCACAGAGTTGGACGTACTGGACGCGCCGGCCAGAAAGGGACCGCAGTAACGTTTATTTCAGAAGACGAAGAAAAGTTCGCACCCGACTTAGTCAAGGCGCTTAAAGAGTCGAAGCAAAACGTCCCGCAGGATGTGCAAGCAATGGCGGATGAGTTTACTCGTAAGCGCAAGGAGGGTCTCGTCGGTGCCGCTGGTTCTGGCTTCGGTGGTTCTGGATTCAAATTCAACCAAGAAGAGCAAGACCTCTTGCGCAAACAGAAGCGTGACGCCGCTCGAGCGGCTGGCCTGGATGTAGACGATGGTGAGAGCGATAGTGACGAAGAGCCAGTCTTCGGCGATGGCAATGCGGAAGACGAAGGACCAATCTACGCCTCTGTGGGTCCGTCCGGTCAAGCCGCAGCGCAAGCATCCGCGGCGCAAGCAGCTGCAGCTGCTCAAGCACCAGCACAAGCGGCCGCAGCAGCGGCGGCGGCGGCGGCGGCGGCGGCGGAGGCTGCGCACACGCCAGGAGCGCTCGTCGCCAAGGGTGGCTTGACGCCCGCGCAGATCGCGCAAGCTGCGGCGCAATCCGTTTTTGCAAAAATGAAGCAGCCGCAAAAACAAGCTGCAGGCGCGCAAAATACGAAAGCGATCGCATTGGCTCAGAGCTACGCGCTTGCGCACGGCGCATCGGCGGGTGCCGCTAAAGCCGCCGCCCTCGCCGCAGCGCTCAACGCGCAGCACGCAAAAACGTCCAGAGGGCCGACGCAGTCAGGCTCGCACTTCGAGACTGAGCTCGAGATCAACGACTTCCCACAATTCGCGCGCTACAAGGTCACTCACAAAGACACGTTAGTGCAAATCATGGAGCATACCGGCGCCGCAGTCACGGCAAAAGGGCAATACGCCGCCCCCGGGCGTCCGCTCGCCCCCGGCGATCGCAAGCTCTACCTCCTCATCGAAGGCCCCACCGAGCGCGTGGTCAAGGAAGGAAAGAACTACGTCAAGAACATCATCGAGACCGCCATCGCTAAGCAAGCCCTTCCCGGCGCCGCAGGTCAACCACAAGGCCGTTATCGCATCTAGCGACGACGCACGACGCATTAATAACACGCGTCGACCGTCAAACCAAAGTAACTGTTTGTCCCGTTCGCGCCTCTCCTCGCCCCACTCCTCGGCGCACCGTCCTCGATGTCCCTCCGCGCGCGGGCCCGGCTTTTCCTCATCGCCCTCGTCGTCGCGCGCGTCCGTTTCGCCGCGGCCGCGATCGACATCGCGAACACGTCGACCGTTTCTTCGAGTGTCCCGGTCGATGCCCGCGGCCTGAGGCTGGACGTCTTCACGTATCCCGTCGCGCCGACGCGCGTGCCGGACGTGCGCGGCGCGGCGCCCGCGCACACGGCCAACGTTACGTCGATCGATGTCTCGAGCCTGCCGCTGGCGAGCGGGCAAACCGTCGATGCGAACGCGCTGGCGCGCTTTCGAGGACGCCTGCGCGCGAACGTCACCGGCGCGCACCTGTTCGCGCTGGAAGCGAACGCCGGCGGTGCGCTGCGCGTCAACGGTGGAGTCGTCGCGAGCAGTGAGAGCGGGGGGAATATTACGGGTTGGAAATATTTGGAAGCGAATGTAGACGTGGAGATCGAGGCGATCACGTACAACGGCGCGAGCGGGACGTTTTCGGCGAAGCTGTATTGGCGAGCGCCGCTGAGCGCGGCGCTCGCGGTGGTGCCGGCGGAGCATTTTTACGCGAGCGCCGATAGCTGCTGCTCGTGTAAGTGTGGAACGAAACCCTGTAGGGTTTCGAGCGATCAGGCGGTAGTGGAGTGTTTCGATGTGGTCGATACCTCGGGGGTTAGCTCCGCGACAGCCGCGACATCTCTCGAGAGCATCTTCGGCGTCACGACGCCGTATTCGTAGGTAAATGTAGGTAGTGTAGTTGTAGCTAATGGTAAATCTTGATTATAGAAATAACTGTGTCGTGTGTAGAGTGGTATGTTTATACATGACGGCATCAGATGCTGATTTTTGACTCCGCTCTTGACGCGTTCCCCACCGGGCTGTCCTTTGCCTTTGGTAAAAGGTTCGGTTTCGGTGGAGAACCGCCATCTTTCTTCGCCGCAGCGGCGAGATTGTCGTGCGAAGAACTTTTTGAATTCTTGCCCTTCGACTTACCCTTGACAATCTTCGCTTTCGGCGGCGGTGTCTTGTTCTCCGCGGCGTCCTCTAAATTCTCTGACGACGACGCGGTTCTGGAGATGTTGCTCTTCTTTTTCTTTTTCTTCGCCGCTTTAGCGGGCGCAGACTTTTCAGAGACAGCTAACTTGGCTTTCAAAGCCGCATCAAGCGGTGGCATCGCTGGTGGCGGACCGGCCGGCAGTGGAGGCCTCGCCGGCGGCGCGCCTGGCGGCAACGGGGGCGGCGGAGTCGGCGGCAACGGGGGCGCCCGGGTCGCCGGCGGCGGCACGCCGGGAGGAACCGGAGGCGGCGCTCTAGAAGCGCCCGGTGGGGGAGCCCCAGGTGGAGCCGGTGGTGGTGTTTGTTGTAAAGGATGAGGCGGCGGTAAATGCGGCGCCGAAGGCGAAGGCTGCCTTTTGGACGCGCTCGATTTGCGCGGTTGAGGCGGCGTTCGCGATACGGGACTGATGTCCATGCTTCTGCGAGTCTTAGGTTCTGGTACGCTCCTAGGCGTGACTTTAGGTACAGCCTTAGGAGGCGTACTGTGTACCTTTTCTGGACGCTTTTTAACCGCGCCTCCGACCGGTTCCGGAGGCGTCCACAGCTTCTTCTCTTCGCCGGGTTCGCGCTTCAAATTTTTCAAATGGTCCGGAAGTTTCGCGCTGTTGAAGTGCCCACCATCTCCCTTTGGCCTCACGAGCGCTTTCACACGAGACGTAGGTGGCGATCTGGAGCTCTGACGCGGCTCAGGCACGCGATGTTGCGCTCGCCTGTCGTCGCCTCCGCTTGCGCCGCGTTCGTCCTGCAGCAACCAAGCTGGAGGCGCCAAATCGTCAAAATCGTCGTCTTCTTGTCCCCATTCGTGCGCGCCGTGCGGAATGTGTAGCTTATCTAAAGCACCCTCCGCGTTATGATTCACGTCCAGGCTCCTTCGAACGACGGGCGCCGTCGCAACCGGTCTCGTCGCCGTCGCCGTCGCCGGTTCTTCTCGCCGCCGCCAACTCTTTTCGCGATCGGGACTCTCCCGCGCCTGTCTCCCGAATCCGCGGTGATCATCCCTGTCTTGCCAACCACCGCTTCCATAATCCCTTCCAGCGCGTTCCCCGCTCATCCGCCGATCCGCCGACCTCCAACTCCCTCCGTAACCGCCGTAGTCGTCCCGACTCCGCCTCGCGCCGCCGTCGAACGACGCCGACCCGAACCCTCGATCCCGATCGCCGTACCCTCGCTCTCGCCCGTACCCATCGTCATATCGTCGCGCGCCTCCGTCTCCCGATTCCCGACGCCGCGGATCGATCGATTCATTCTCGTCTCGCCACCGTCCTTCGTCCCGTCCCGGCGTCGGTCTCGCGCTTCGGTCCTCGTCGCCGCCTTCGCGCCGTTCGCTCGGCAATTGCGCCGGTTTCGGCTCCCCGACGCGTCCGATCGAGACAAATCGTCCGAATTTCGCGCCTTGTCCGTTCATCCTGCGCGTCGCGCGTTCGCGCGTCGTCAGTCATCGTCGACTTTCCGCCCGAATTCAAATTCGCAATTCTGTTAAGAACACGACTCAAATTCTCCCTCGCGGCGCCCCCCGTCGCGCGCGCTTCTCCTACCGCGCGCGAACGACGCTCACGACCCCCCCGCACCGCCCACCGCGCGTCTCGCTCGCGAATCACGCACCGCTGCGACGCCATATCGTCGCGAAGTCGTCGAATCGCCCTCGACACCACCGCCCGCGCGCGTCCCGCGCGCCCGCCCGCCCCCGCGCGCGCCTCGCCCGCGTCCGCGTCGCCGCGATTCGCCTCGCGCAAAAGCGCTCGACGCTCTCACCGCGCGCGCGCGCGCTCGAGCGTCGCGCGCGTTCGCGCGCGCGCGCACCCGGTCGTCGCGTTGTGCCGCGATCGACATTCGTCGACGCGCCTCGACGCGCGCGCGACGCCGCGACGTCGACGCGAGGCGCGAATCGCGCGATGTCGACGCGCGCGCGCGTTCGCGTCGATTCGCGCGCGCTGATGCGCGCGCGACGCGCGACGCGCGCGTCGAATTCGCGCGGACGCTCGATGATTCGCGTCGCGTCGTCGTCGGCGTCGTCGGCGCGCGTGTGCGTCGTCGGCGCGCGCTCGCTCACGGGACGACTCATCGCGGGCATGCTCGCGCGCCGCGGCGGCGACGGCGTGGCGCTGGTGGTGGAGGACGCGGACTCGTACGTGCCGCGGGACATGCCCGAGGACGTCTTCGAGCGACGGTTCGGGACGAGCGCGGCGGCGATGATGAAGTGCGCGCTGGTGAACGAAAACGACGACGAAGCGGTGGAGCGAGCGATGCGGGCGAGCGACGTCGTGATCGTGGCGCACGAGAGCGGGGCGAGGAGCGAGGCGGCGGCGGCGAGCGTGCGAAGGGGGGCGACGAAGGCGAAACGCGTCGTGGCGCTGTCGCGCGTGGGGGTGAATCGTCGGGATGAAAATCCGTTCAAAGAACAGAATCGACCGGTGCAAAAGATGGTGAAGGTTGGACAGATGAATCTGCCGATCGGAGGGGACGTGGATGGAAGTAAGGGACTGTTGGATTCGTACGCGGCGGCGGAGGCGACGCTCGAGCGCGGGGCGAAGGAGCTCGGATACGCGTTGACGGTCGTGCGTTCGGGGCAATTGCGCGGTAATGGGCCGTTGTTGCTCGGAGATTACAGCGCGCGGTTGGTCGATAACATGTACGACGTCAAGTTTCAAGATTTGTACCTCAAAAGGGGCGATACTTCCGAAGGCTACACGAAGCGGTTAAATCTCGCGCAGTTCATCGCCCACGTCAGCACGACGCGCGTGGACGACGCTCCGGACGATGTGGAAGTATTGAGCGTGGTGACGAAGACGAACTTCTTCGGCGAGCAATCGCTGACGCCACCCACAGACCGCGAGCGAAGGAAAGGATACGATATGGCCAAGGGAAAAGCGCCCGCCGCCATCGACGTCGAAATCATCGACGCTTTGCTCGCCGAAATTTAACGATTTGCCGCTACTGTTTATTGCAATCTATTTCTATTGAACGAATTATGATCCAGCCATTAATCCTCCGAATCGCTCGAAGACGAACCGAGCATGGAGTCGAGCATGCCCGCGCCCGGCTTCTTCTTTGGCGCCTCTTTCAGCTTCTTTCCCAACGTCGAGCGCACGATTTCGTTCATCTCAGCCCCTTTCTGTGCCGATTCCGCGCGCAGACGCTTCAGCGTGTCGTGCTGAGACTCATTTCTAATCTTTTCCGCTTCAGCACGCGCCTTCGCCGCCGCCTCGGCGCGGCCTCGCGCCGCTACGCCGACGAGAGCCGAAACGTCCGCGCCGCCGCGCACGACGCCGCACGCCGTCACTCGAACCGGAGTCGGCACCTTCTCTCCCTTCTCGCGGTGCGTGAGCGCGCGCAAAATCTCTAAACCACTAATAACCCTCCCCACGACCTGCGCGGATTCGTCCAAAGACTCACACGCCGCCGTCGTCACGCAAAATTCCCCGCTCCTTCGATCCACGCCGACGACGCCCGCCGCCGCGTGCGTGAGCTCTCCCTCCACCTCGATCGTCGTTTTCACCCGTTTCCCCGAAACCCCGAAACTCACTCGCAACTCATCGTCCACGGTCGTCATCTCGCACGAATCTCGATACGACACCCCATCGCGATCGCCCTCCGTCGCCTCCAAGCGTTCCGCGAAGCGTCTCGCCGCGCGCGGCGCCGCCTCCTCCAACACCTCGATCACCACCGACCCTCGGTTTTCGCCCGCCACCTCGACGTCGACGAACGCCTTGACGTTCGACGCGTTCTTTCGCGCGACGTTCGCCAGCCTTTTCGCGCGTCTCGCGTCGTCCGGGTCGATCTCTAGTTCTGGATGCGCGCCCGTGCGCTTGAATGTTTCCATGCGCGATCGGCGCTCGGCCGCGCTCGGGCGCGCGCGATCGCGCCCGCGCTCGCCCTTCGCGAGCGGTTCGAACTTCGTCATCGATCGCCGCGCGTCGTTCGCTTCGCGCGCGCCGCGACGCGGGACGAAGTGACGTTCGGCGGTTACAGGTGGTTACATTACATGACATCGATGATTAAACGATGGCGACCGAAACAGACAACACAGACAACGAAAGACGACCGATCGCGCGCTCGCGAAACGCGCGCGCGAATTCAATTCACGGCGACGCCGCCGCTCGCCGCCGCGCGCCGAGGCGAATCGTCGCCGCTCGCCGCTCGCCGCCGCGCGCCGAGGCGAAGCGTCGCCGCTCGCGGTTCGCCGACGCTCTTTTTCGCCGCCGCGTCCCCGCTCGCCGCCGCCAGCGTCGCCGCCGCCTCGACCGTCTCAATCGCGCGCGTCCGTCCTCGCGCCTTCCCTCGCGCTTCGCTCGCCCGAAGCCGCGCGCTCGTCGTCGCCTCGCGTCGTCGTCGACTCCGCAGGCGCTCCGCCTCGCGCTGCGCCTCCGTCTGCGTCGACCGCCGCCTCGCGCTTCGCCGCCGCTCCCGCTCCCGCCGCGCCGCCGCCTTCGAGGCCGCCTTCGCCGCCGCCTCGCGCTCGACGTCCTCCCGCGTCGGCGCCGGCGTCGGCGATTTGCTCTTCGGGACGAACGCGACGACGTCGAACGGATGTCGAATCGCGTCGCGAATCGTCGTCGTCGTCCCGATCTCGAACCCGAACACGAGGTCGTCGAAATCGTCCATCGTCGGCGCGCGCGCGCGATCGATCGTCGGCGACGCGGCGCGCGCGGCGCGCGATGGCGCGATGGCGCGCCCGAGGGGGGGGCGTGGCTAAATCGCAGGCTGAAGCAACTTTTTATCATTTCGTATGTGCGTATTTAGTATACGTTAAAGGCTATTATATTAATATAAAATATATTTTAATTCATGCGAATCCCGCGCGCGGGCGGGCGCGGGCGGTCGGGGGTGTCGAGTCATACATCGCGTGCGAAACTGTCAATGTATGTGGTCGAATCCCATATAAAAGTAGACACGCAGACCATACGAGG
>Ga0255765_1004862_pt1 | contig 13088 bp, 10 predicted proteins | sample 041ome_8_FD_179965 | JGI IMG/M metagenome (GOLD analysis project Ga0255765, IMG submission 179965) | Coastal salt marsh microbial communities from the Groves Creek Marsh, Skidaway Island, Georgia - 041407BS metaG (version 2) | ecosystem: Environmental > Aquatic > Marine > Intertidal zone > Salt...
GAAGTATGCTGAACCAAATGAAAGTGAGGAAGAATTCACCAAACGCATGGGGGAAGATTTAGAAAATTTAATTCAAAAAGAAGGGCCCGAGACAATAGCGGGTTTTTTTGCAGAACCAGTGATGGGCGCAGGTGGGGTTATACCCCCTTCTCAAGGGTACTTTGATGTTGTTCAAAAAATTTTAAAGAAATACGATATTCCTTTCATTGCTGATGAAGTCATATGTGGTTTTGGTCGTACTGGAAATCTTTGGGGTTCTCAGACCTATAATATTCAACCAGATATCTTAATCGCATCTAAATGCATCACTTCAGGCTTTTTTCCTCTAGGCGCTGTCATCCTAGGAGAAAAAATGACCCAAGAAATGATGGAAGCTTCCTATAAAGCAGAAGAATTCTTTCATGGATTCACAGCAGGCGGTCATCCAGTTGGATGTGCATTAGCTCTTGAGGCTATCGATATCATTATCAATGAAAAAATGATTGAGAATGTAAAAAAATTAGAACCCATATTTATGGGAGGTTTGAAAAAATTTGAGGAGCTTGAATTTATTGGTGAAGCTAGGGGAATTGGCTTAATGGGCGCATTAGAAATGGTCCACGATAAAAAAACTAAAACACCTTTCGATGGATCTATCTCAATTGGTGAGCGAGTAGCTAATCAATGTATAGAGAATGGATTAATCTGTAGACCTTTAGGTCCATCCATTGTTCTCTGTCCTCCTTTTATTACAACAGAGGATGAAATGGGAATAATTTTTGAAACGTTAGATAAGACGCTAAGAAAAGTTTTTGAAGAGGTTAAATCTCTAGGATAACTGAGCCGGTCGTTTTTCTATTTTCAATATCCGTATGTGCTTGAGCGACATTCTCAAGGGGATACTTGGTGACTTGATCTAGTTTAACTTTCTCACTGCTTATTAATTCGAATAATTCTGCACTAGCATTTTCCAACCAATTTCGATTAGCATAAAAATGAAACAAAGTTGGACGAGTGAGATGAAAAGAGCCAAAGGCTAAATCTGTCATCTGTAAATCTGTGTATGCGCCTGATGACTGACCAAAGCTGACAACTGTTCCATGACGCTTTAGAGCTTTAAACGAATTGGACATTGTATCTTTACCAACACTATCGTAAACAACATCAACCCCTGACTGATTAGTAATTTCCTGAACTCTTTGTAAAAAGTCTTCATTGCAGTAGTTAATTATTTCTCCATAACCATGATCTTTGGCTAAACTGCATTTATCGTCACTTCCTGCCGTGCCAATAGATTTGGCTCCTAATACTTGCATCCATTGACCCGCGATTAATCCAACACCGCCAGCAGCAGCATGAAATAAAACTGTATGTTGACTCTTAACTTCAAAACTATCTTTTAAAAGGTAACGGACAGTTAAACCTTTGAGCATGGCTGCTGCAGCTTGATCAAAAGTAATAGCATCGGGAATTCTCACCACTAGATTAGCATCTAAAATTCGGTGTGTAGCATAAGCATTATTTGCCTGAGCGTAAGCAACTCGATCACCAACCCGTAAATTGACAACATCGCTACCAACCGCTTCAATAATACCCGCTCCCTCAGAGCCTAAGACAAGGTTATTTTCTCGAGGCCAAGGGTAGAGTCCTTTTCTAAAATAGATATCAATAAAGTTGACTCCAATTGAAAGGTTTTTAATTAAAACTTGATTGGGTAAAATTTCTGAAATTTCAAATTCTTTTTTTTGAAGAACGCTAATATCACCAGGCTGTGTTGCTACAATTGAATACATGTCGATAATTACGTAAGCTTATATGAATAGATCCCTCTTGAAAATTTTTTTTTCTATACCAAATGAATCATAGAGAGAGTTGCCTAATGGAACTTTCTAGAATTAACGCAGGTTTATAACTGCACAAAAATTAACGCTTAAGGAGGTTAATTATGACTACATTTGACTTATCTCCTCTATGGAGATCTTCGGTTGGGTTTGATGAGTTTGATAGACTTTTCGACTCCGTATTTTCAACAAATAATAAGGGTGCGTCATACCCCCCCTATAACATCGTTAAACACGATAAAAATATTTATCAAATTACTATGGCGGTTGCTGGATTTGATCAAAAGCAGATTAATATATCTCAGGAAGGAAATCTTCTGACTGTCAAAGGTGAAATGGGCAGCGAAAAAAATGAAGATAAAACAGAATATCTTTATCGAGGCATTGCCAATCGAAACTTTGAGAGAAAATTTGAATTAGCAGATACTGTAAAAGTAATCAATGCAGATTTAAAAAATGGGCTCTTAAGTATTGATTTGGAAAGAGAAATTCCTGAGCATCAAAAGCCAAGACAAATTAAAATTAATGCAGACTCTAAGCTATTATCAGCTTAGATATTTCTTAGGGCTACTTTAAACAAGTAGCCCGCCAATTTTTAACCATTTATTTCTTTTCAATTGTAAATGACGAAATATAATTATCTATGATGGTTAAAAAAACCAAAAATAAAAAAAAGTCAGTAAAAAGAAAAATAGTTAAAAAGAAAACTATTACAAAGAAAACAACAAAGAAAAAAATAGTTAAAAAAAAAGTTAGAGTAATTAGCAAAAAGAAAATATCAAAGCCCTCAAAGCCTTATATTGATTTATCTCCATATGCCCTAAACCTTCAAAGCGTCCTATCAGACTCTTTAATCATTTCAAAAAAATCTATTGTTGAGGGTGAGATTAAATCACTTAAAACTATTGTAATTTTTGGAGAAGCTCATGGCAGTATAAAAGCTAAAAATGTTTATGTCCCTAAATATGCAAAAGTCAGTGGAAATATCATTGCTGAAAACATATTCATTGAAGGTCACTGTGGATCCGATATTGAAGTTAAAAATCTTTGTCAAATAAAATCATCCGCGGTAATTAAAGGTGATATTAAATATGATGATAATATTTCAATCGATAGCGGCGCTCGTATTTTGGGAAGATTAATTCCAAAAAAGAAACCATTAGCTCTACCTAATTACTCAAAAGAAAAAAATCCTAATATCAACCCTCCTAAAGTTGAGCCAGCAATTAATCCAATCAACGACTACGAAACAATTAATATAAAAGAAAACAAAGATGACTCATTCGATAAAATCATTAAAAAAATCTTTAAGTAAAATTAGTTTTCTTTTTTTTACTTTATCTTTTTTACAATCTTGCGCTTTATCTCCAGGCATGGCTCCTACAGACATAACGGATGAGGAATTTTTTAATAATTTGGAGCTGACATTTCACAAAATTGAAGAAGTTAATTTTGAAGATCTTCCTAATCAGTCAGAAAAATATAAGAAGGATGTTAAAAACCTGCAAGAGTTAGTTCAAGATAATCGATATCGATACATACTTGGTTCAGGAGATATCATCAATGTTAACTTGGTTGATAACGATGAAATAAATGGTGATTTTACAATCGATGCAGAAGGGTATATTTCACTGCCTTATGCTGATAAAATTTTGGTCAAAGACTTAACAAAACTTGGTGCTGAAAGATTAATTTCTGAAGTATTAGAGGAGTATTACCAAGAACCGCAAATTATCATTGATATTAAAGAATTTAAAAGTCGCTACACTTATATCACCGGTGAAGTAGTAAAACCTCAATCTATACTATTAACCGATAAGCCTCTTTCCATTTTAGATGCAATAATTCAAGCAGGATATATAAAAGATCAAAAATCTTTTGATAAAAAAGCTCTGCTTAAAAGAAAAGAGGAGCTCTATACCATCGATCTTTATGAGTTATTAAATGAGATAAATACAAAGAAAAATATTTTCCTACGTGAAGATGACATTGTTCATATTCAAAAAAAGAGCGAGGATGCGGTTTATGTATTTGGTGAGGCAGGACAGGGAACCTACCCTCTTTATCAAAACTCAACTTTGACTAAATTACTTTCAAATGCCAAAATCAATCAAATAACTGCTGATACTAATCGTATTTATATTATAAGAGAGAATTTGAAAAAACCATTTCATGGAGATGTTTATGAGTTAAATGCACAAAACCCCACTGCTTTAATTTATGCAAACAAATTTAATCTACTTCCCCAAGATGTCATTTTTGTATCTCCATCAGACATAGTTCGATGGAACAGAGTAATATCATTAATTACTCCCCAATCAGGCATCTTTACAACATATAAAGATATCAACCAAACTATAGCTACAGAATTCTAATTTTTTATAGACCTTTTAATTTCCGTTAAACTTAGAGATAATATAAAAAATAAAAGATAGATATTTCCGGGTATATGCAAAGCAAAATCTAGATTTCCGTGAATAAATGTAATTAATAAAGTTAAAATTATAATCATATTTAATTCATAGATATTTTTATTAAAATTTCTTTTAAAGTTTTGAATAATTCGAAAAATCCAAAAAGAAAATAAAGAGAGACCCACTATTCCAAATTCTCCTAAAAATTGAATAAAGTCATTATGAACATGATTATAAAAAGTTGGATATATGTCATGATTAAGTCGATATAAAACTTCAAAACCGCCGTATCCATAACCAAAAATTGGAAAATTCAAAAACTCTTTTAAGCCAATTAAAAAAACACTTAAACGAGAAGCTTCACCATCTATAGAAGTTGCCGCAACCCTATCAAGTAATCCTTCAAGGCCAAGAATATTGCTTATAATAATAAGGTCTATAAGCAGCACGGTGATAACTAAAATTATATTAAATGTTAATTTTTTGTATCTCAAATATTCAAATAAAAATATTGATAACAAAATAATCATAAATGATAAATTGCCCGCTCGAGATTTAGTTAAGATTATGCCTGCACTAATAAAAATTAATGACATACGATAAATAATTAGGTTGCTTGATATGAATTGAAAGAATTGGCTAGAATTTTTTTTGACATTCAAAAAATATTTTTTGTAAAAGCCTAAATAATAGAAATTGATAATAAAAATAATTAAAAGGAAATAAGAAAAATTGTTTCTATTGATAAAAAAACCAGTTAAAGAGGAAATATAAAAATTTTTTTCATAAATAACGAACGTTTGATGTAAATCAAAAATTTCAATAAATAATCCGAATAATACATGAATTAGCCCTACAGTGATAATAATCTGAAACATTAAATTAATATTTCTTTTTGTTTTGATTATTTGAGGAACAACAAAATAAATAAGGAACAAATTAAATATCATAATCAGATATTGAAAAGTTGTGAAAGGGTAGAGGGAAATGGGTTTATAATTTAGACCAATTAATTCCCCATATAATTCATAATGATTTTGAGAAAAAATTCTAAAGAAAAAATCAAAATTTGGCAGTATTTGAAAAATTAAAAAAAATATTAAAATTAAATGTGCGGTAAATATAACTTTAAATTTTTTGAAATAATGAAAGTCTAAACTGTTAATTTTCATAAGAAAAAATACATAAATAAAAATACTAGTTAAAATAAAACTAAAAATATTATTGCCACCATAAATAAATGAGGGAAGTAATATTAGACTTATCAGAAAATAAATATCTAAATTTAGATTACTATTTTTCAAATTTAATTTGGGCTGGCGAGAAATTCTTTCACATTAGCCAAAAGATTTTCTTCTATTTCAATTTCAGGATTAGTAATTTTTAATTTATCGACTTCTTGCTTGATCAAATCATTTACTTTTAAAATATTTTGTTTTGCTAATTCTACATCTTCAATTTTTTCTTCTGTTTGATCTTCATTATTCTGAGGTGTCTCCAAGATTTGAGAGTTTGAGGAATCGTTAGAATTATTTGTTGTTTTTTGAATACTTTTTTCTACAGCTTTCGTGATAATGTCTGCGTTTCCTGTTTCAATAGCTTTAGATATCAAAAGTGAACTTAAAGCATTTTCCTCACCCTTTTCTATCGATGAACTTAATGTATCAGTTATTTTTTCAGTTTCCTCAGTTATGATTTCCAAAGTTGCTTGATTTACCAAATCATAATCAATATTTGCTGTTTGTTGAATTATTTCACTGGCTAAATCTGCATCTGTATTTAACATAATAATTTTCATATCTTCTGTTGCATCTGAAGATTCTGATAATTGTTCTACAATAGTGCTAGTAATTTTAGAACTTATCTCTTCATCCACAGACTCTAGTTCTTTTAGTTTTTCAGGGTTAAGTACCGAAGTTTCTGCTACTACTTTTATCATTAAATCTTTTTTGGTTTCTACTATTTCAGTCATCAATTTTGCAGAAAGGCTACTATCACTTTTTGCAATTATTTTTGATAAAGATTGATCATTCTCATCGGCTTCTTTGACAACAGTTTTCAATATTTTGTCTGTAAGTTGACTATTTTTAGAGGAGATTTCTTTAAATAAATTTTCATTTTGATCAAGCACGCCATCTATTACTTTAGAAGTTACTTTAGGATTATTATCAACTACTTTTTCTAAAATTTTGGAGCCAACCGTACTGTCTGAATTTTTTAATACTTCCCCTAAAATAGATGTATCAGAATTTGATGAGGAAATAATTTGATCTATTTTTTTTTCTTTTTTTTGAAGAATTTTTTCTTTGTAAATTTTTGCTTCTTGTAATGATAATTTACCCGATTCTATCTTTTTTTGGATAATTTCATCTATTTTAGTTTCATTACTAATCGCAGAATTTGCTATAATATTTTTAATAGTTTTTTGATTATTTATGACTTCTTCACTTAATTGAATAGGTTGAGCCCCTTCATCATTGATTGATATTCCGGAGTTAATTTCAATATTAACCATTTCACCATCATCATTTTGTAGTACTAGTTCTCCACTATCACCAAACGAATCTGTCATTAAAAAAACTTCTGATAAGTCACTGTTTAATTTAGCAGATATAGCTGTACCGTTTAAAAATAAAGTTCCCACAGGTGAGATTATAGAAGTTGAATTTTTTTTAATTTTTGGCAACTCTCCAGTTTCAACAATAAGATCTCCTTCAAAAATTTGGATGGTATAGTGAGGATTGATTGAAAAAATATCTTCATATTCAAGAAAAATAAATTCTGATTTATTTTTAACAAGGATTGTTGATCCATCATCAAGTAAAATAGTTAACTCAGAACCATTATCCAAAAATATTTTACTATTTAAAAAAATTTCATCTAATTCTTGAAGGGTAAATTCTTCATTTTCTATAATTGTCTTGGCTTTTCCTAAAATAGTTTCCACATAGCCTATGGCATGCGCACTCAGATGAAAAAATAAAATAATACTTGTAAAGAAAGATCTAATTAATTTACTATAATTAAAATTTATTAAATTTGAGCAATTCATGTTTTTGATAACTAAACTTAATCTAAAAATTTTAATCAATCTATTTTTAATATTGGCCTTTCTCTGCTGTCTTTACTACAAAAAAGATTTAAACTATTTTTTTAAATCTCAGCTTGATCCAAATTATTGGTTACAAAAAATTAATTATTCTAATAATGGTTTGGATGGAAAAGTTTATAACGTCTTTATATTAAGTCAAAAAAATCAAAAATATAGAAACAAAGCACTGATTAATTTTATTTATCATTATGAAAATATAAATAACGAGGAAAGATCAAAGATAATCAGCCTAATTTAATGTCCAACTCAATGATAAATCAAAGATTAAATCAATTTGCTAATAGTGTATCTACTGATCCATATTTTTATTGGATAACCTTTTTAAAATTTAAAAAGCAGCTAATAATACTGCCTATACTTTTAAGTATTCTATCTCTTTTTATTTCAAAAAATATTCAGCCAACCTATCAGAGTGTAGCAAAACTTATTATAGAAAATAAACAGAATAATATTATCAATATTGAACAAGTTTACTCTGAACTTCCACAATCAAATAAAAATCAAACATTCATTAATACTCAGAAAGAAATTCTAAAAAGTAACGAAATTATAGATAGATTGTTTAAAAAAGAAAAAGATTTAGATAAATTATTTGCTCAGTTTCATAAATATGACAGAACTTTGTTTAACAAATTTTTTAATCAAAGTACTGATTTAAATTCAGAAAAATTAAGAGAGCATATAAAAGATAATTTTATTGTTAGTAGCACCAGAGATAACAATATTGTGACTTTAAAAGTTAACTCAGAAAGTAAGGAATTCGCAAAATTTTTATTAGAAAAATTAATCCTAACTTATTTGGAGTACGATATTGATCAAAAAATTCAAATTACTACTTATGCTAACTCAAAAATTAAAGAAAGGCTCGATGAGCTCAAACAAAACCTTGAAATATCAGAAAATGAACTACAAAAATATAAAAGAGATAATAAGCTGATAGATCTTGGTGATATTAAAAACCTTAAAAATGAAGAAATAAAATCAATTTCGTCTAGAATACTTAAGGCAGAAAAAGAATTACAATCGCTCCAAAATGACTTACAGCAAATTAGTCTTACATCAGATGATATTGAAGAATTAGCCTCTTTAAAAATCATCAAAGAACAAAAAGAGGTAGAGCAAATTCTCTCAAATTTGGAAGCGAACTCCAATACAATTGACTCACTTAAACTAATATATAAAGAAAACCACCCTAAACTTGGAAAAGCTTTAAAAACTGAAATAAATTTAAAAAAAAAATTAGAGGAGATTGTTCAAGATAATATTGCTTCTAGAGCATATGAAGTAGCAAACTTACAAAGTTTTATAAATCTAAGTGAAAGGGAACTTGAAAATTCCAGACAAGAGCTACAAGAATTAGAAATTAAAGATATTGAGATGAATAAATATAGCAGAGATGTTGATTTAAATAAAAGGATATATGAGTCTTTTTTAGAAAGACTAAAAGAAACTACTGAGGCTAAAGAATTGCAAACACCAAATGCAAAAATTTTAGATAATCCAACTTTACCTGTTCAGCCTATTTTTCCTGACACTAAATTAATTTCAATCTTAACTTACTTAATATCATCTCTTTTACTGTATGGATTAATTACATATTATGAAACATTTAGGAATGCAATTACTGACCCTGAAATATTAGAAAAGAACTCTTTTGATTTATTAAATATCATCCCAAGAACCAATACAAAAAAAGGTTATCATTTACCCTTAAATTTTCTTGAAAATCACTCAGATAAATTCTCTGAATCTATTTTGTCTTTAAAAACTATTTTATTATCTAAATACAAGGGCTCTAAAATTTTTATGATTACATCTCCTGTTTCCGGAGAAGGTAAAACAACTATTTCTTTAAACTTAGCACTTTCTCTTTCCTCGACTAATAAAGTTCTTTTTTTAGAGACGGATTTAAGGAGACCAAGTTTGATGAAATCTCTCAACTTAGAGTCTAGAGATGGATTAATTGAACTAATAAACGGAGATGCTAATTTTAGTCAAATTAAATTTAATATTTATTCTAGTAAGTTGGATGTTATATCTGCTGGAAAACCCTCAAAATTTAACAAAATTTTAGATAAAAATAAGTTACAAAAATTTCTATCTATTTTGAAATCTCAATATGACTTCATAATCATAGATACAGCACCAATTTTACCTGTCGCAGACACACTAACACTTGCAGATTTAGCTGATACTACAATTTTAACAGTTAGGTCAGAATACACTAAAATTTCAGGTCTCATTAATGCTCGAAAAAAGTTAGAAAGTGTTAGTGATAGTAATATTGCTTGTATTTTAAATTATTTTGATACTGATAACATTAACTATTACAATTATTCAAATTACGGGAATTATTATAAATCTTATTATAACTATAGTAATTCATGATAGAGAAAATCCTTCAAAAAAATGAGGAGGTGATCAACTATCTTTATATAATATCTAAAATTATTATTACTTTTTTAAGCTCGTATATTGCAATCTTAATTTGGCTGCAACAAAATAAAACTAATGAATACTTAAAGATTACCTTAATAATATGTTTATTATTTTTTTTAATTGAATTAGTTTTCAAAAAAAATCGTTTTTATAATCAAAAGATTTCCAGCTTTATCAAAAATGATCTTTATCAATTTTTTTTTAGTATATTTATCTTAATTTCATTAGCAGCTTTATTAAAAATAACTAGTGATTATTCGCGTGGATGGTTATTGTTATTTATTTTTTTTAATTTAACTTTTTTATTCTTAAATAAATTTTTATTTAATTTTTTTTATAAAAAAATTATTGACTCAAATTTATTAAGAAAAAATATTTTACTTATTGGAGATTTTATAAATGCAAAAGAATTAATTAAAAAATTTTCAAATGATAATAAATTCCATTTTAGGGCATGTATATTTTTAGATAAAAATACTAAAGAAAGATATTTTCCAATTCAAAAAATTCAATTAGATGAGAATCTATCTCATAATATTGAATATTACCAAATTGCTCAAATATGGATTGTTGCTTCTGAAAAAATAAATAAATTAAATATTTTAGAAAAACTAAATACTTTACCGATAGATATTAGGACCGTATATAAAACAGATAGCCATAAAGATTATCATATAGAAAATATTAAAGGTTATAGTTTATATGACACCTCTTTATCCCCATTTTATGGGATGAATTATTTAGTTAAATTATTTATGGATTACATATTGGGATTCCTTTTTTTAATGATAAGCGCCCCATTTATCTTATTTTTTTCATTCTTAATTTTTCTTGAAGATGGTGGGCCAATTTTTTTTATACAAAAAAGACACGGTTGGGATGGGAGAATAATTAACATCTATAAGTTAAGATCATTAAAAAATAGTAATGAAACATCACAAGTTAAAAAAAATGACAAAAGAACATTAAGTGTTGGGCGTATTATAAGACGTTTTAGTATTGATGAGTTGCCTCAATTCATGAATGTTTTAAAAGGAGAAATGTCAATTGTTGGTCCAAGACCTCACGCTCTTGAACATAATAAAATCTGGAGCAAACAATTAAGTGGATTCATGTTACGACACAAATGTAAGCCTGGGCTCACAGGCCTTGCTCAAATAAATGGGTATAGAGGAAATATAGATAATGATCAAAAACTTCTAAAAAGATATGAATTTGACATGTTATATATCAAAAATTGGTCTATATGGTTAGATATTAAAATCGTCTTTATGACTATGTTTAAATTTCTTTTTCAAAAAGCCCATTAAGGTTAATAAGAATAAAAATTGAATAATTTAAATTACTATAAAGTTCTAGGATTAAAAATCGATTTAGTTAATCAAGATAAAGTTTATGAATTATTAAAAAAAAGTATAAAAAAAAACCATAGTCATTTTATAACATTTCGAGATGTGGCATCTTTGATGAGAATTAAAGATGATAATGAATTATTAGATATACAAAATAATGAAGTGACAATTTCATGCGCGGACGGGTGGCCCATTGCATTAATTGGAAGAATTCATAAAAAAAAGTTTCAAAGAGTAACTGGTCCTGACTTTTTTAAAAGGTTTATAGAAAATAATAAGAGTGGTAAACATTTTTTAATTGGAAGCTCGGTACAAGAGTTAATAAAAATAAAAAACAAGATATTATTAAATAATAAAATTGAAATTGTAGGATTGGCAGCACCAAAATTTAATGAAATTAACCAAATAAAAATTAAAAGATTAGCCAATGAAATCAAAAAATCTGAAGCAAATATTGTATGGGTAGGTATTTCGTCACCTAAGCAAGAACTTTTAATATCAATGTTAAAAAAAGAGGTAAAAATTAATTATTGTGCCGTAGGTGCAGCGTTGGATTTTTATTCTAGTAAGCAAAAAAGAGCTCCAAAAATTTTAAGAAAATTATACTTAGAATGGTTATATAGATTAATTAATTCACCAAAAAGATTATGGAAAAGATATTTAATATTAAGTCCCAAATTTGTCATCTTAGTATTTTATAATTTAGCAAAACAATGGATAACAAGATAAAATTTATTTCAGCAAATCAACTAATTTATACAATTGGAAATTTTTTATTAAGTTTTAATTTAATCTACATATTTGGATTAGATATTTTTGGTAAAATAGCTATATTTTTTTTATTATATTTTTTTATTGAGTCAGTTTCAAACCAAGGATATTTAACTAATTTTATAAAAAAATTAATTAACAACGAATACAATTTAAAAGTTATTAATTCTATAAATATTATTTATTCTTGCATAATTTCAATTATTTTTTCTTTATTTTTGTACATTTACTATTTTATTTTTTTTCAAGAATATTCTTTTTTACTATATTGTAATTTTTTTTTTATAATTTTTTTTAATCTTAAAATTAATTTTATTACAATAATTTATTTAAATCTTAATAAAAATTCTAATTTTATTTTAATAATGAACTTTTTAAGATTTTTACTGTTATTAGTTTTAATTAACGTTAGTTTTTATTTTACAGTCAATAAAAGTTATTTATTATTTTTTTATTTATACTCAATATCATTAATTATTATTTCTATAATTATAAACTTAAAACTAAAAATTAAATTTAGTTTTAAAAATATATTTAAAATATTTAATGAAAATATTTATTTTCTTAAAAAAACTCTCGTTACGGAATTTTTAACGAGAATTCAAAATCTAATAATCTTGATATTATTTGGCTATTACGGATCAGAAATTTGGTTAGCTTTACTAAGATTAACTTCGCAATTTACAAGAATAATAAATTTTCCAAATTTAGTTTTTGAAAAGTACGCTATGTCTTATTTTAATAAAAACCTAGGAATTAAACGTAAAAAATATAGCAATTTAAAATTATTATTTATGTTTAATATAGTGATTTTCATTTTGATCATAATAGCAATCTTAATATTATACTATCTTGAAATTAATATTATTTTTGAAGATTATCTCCTAATATTCTTTGTAATTCCTTATGTTTTCCTTAAATTAATCAATATATTTGATAAATATTTTCTATATTATAAATACTACTCTGAAGAGTTTACATCTTATAAATATTTAACAACCATTAATTTATTGAATGTTATAATATCCATTATTTTATTTAATTTTTATGGACCTATAGTTACACCCTATATTCTTATTTTTTTTGCTCTTCTGAGACTATACGTAAATATCGATTTTAAAATTGTTAAGTAGAGAAAAAAATCTAATTTCAGTATTTTTATTTTTTATATTTTTGCCGA
>Ga0255765_1004869_pt1 | contig 13070 bp, 19 predicted proteins | sample 041ome_8_FD_179965 | JGI IMG/M metagenome (GOLD analysis project Ga0255765, IMG submission 179965) | Coastal salt marsh microbial communities from the Groves Creek Marsh, Skidaway Island, Georgia - 041407BS metaG (version 2) | ecosystem: Environmental > Aquatic > Marine > Intertidal zone > Salt...
CAAAGGTGAGTACGAAAAACAATGAACAGCTACGTTCGCAATCTGATGACCAAGCTTGATGTGGCACCGTGCTTTGACGTGGTGATCCGCGACAAACCCTTTGACCTGGTGGCGACCTTGGAGAAGCACGAGAACATTTTTCAACGAACGGACAAGATGTTCATGGTCATTCACGAGGATGGACTCAAGGTGCCCAAGTATTCCCGCGACCGTCTTCTTGACCGCGGATGTGTAGGTGTGGTGAACAAGAAGGGCTTGAGGAACTTGCTTGTTGAACTCAAGAACAAGATGCACAACGATCCTAAGCTCAAGGACATGTTCATGGATCCTCTGAGGAATACGATGAAGCGGGATGTCCCCAAGATGCCCAAGAATGCGCTCAAGGGTGTGAAGTTTGCGGTGACTGGAGTTCTAAAGCGCTGGAGCCGCGAGGAGATCGTGGACATCATCAAGAAGCATGGCGGAACAGTCACGAGTCAGGTGTCTGGAAGGACGGACTACCTCGTGGCTGGTTATGATCGTGGTAATGTCAAGTGCCGAAACGCCAAGGTTCACGACACCGAAGTTCTAAATGAGAGTGATTTCATGGAGATGCTTAGATGTCCTTAGGCACATCGGTGGCAACGCCTGAGATGGAATACTCGATGGTGATGGGCGTCCCGCCACCGAACAGACCACCTCCACGGCTGATCTCCCTGGGCTCGGCAAGCTTCTCACGCTTCATCTTGTAGGCGAACACCTTTCCGTCCTCACCGCGGGTGGTTTCCTGGACGGTCACGATGAGCTTGCAGTTTCCCTTAACCTTCTTTTCGCGACACGCGCGGGTGAAAGCCTTCCTCGCTGCCCCGAAAGGAGTCTTGGACACAAAGCGTCCACCCTCGCCAACAGAGCTACGGGTCTTCTTGGTGCCTGTGCGGCGAATATCAATAACGGTAAATGAGCGATCGGTACTCTCCATTTCTCTTTACTCTACCTGGATATTATTTTCCAACATCATGCTGGTGAGTTCGCCGATGGGTTCCTTGACGTTGGCAAAATTGGGAGGGTTGGTGACAGCGAAGGATGCATCTGGGACACGGATGGATGCACCTTGTATAATGTAGAGTGACCGCGTCCTGTCATAGTAGATAACCAGAAGCAAAAGCAAGATGGCGATGATAAGAGTCATTCTTGTAGTTACTTGACAATTTTTGCCAGAGCCTCGCCCAAGGTCCTGTCAAAATTTTTCGCCTCCTTTTCACCATTGACGGTCCTATCACCGATGGGTCTTGCGGGTCCAACTGGAGAGGCGATAGGCGCCGCACCCGCTGCAGCATTTCTGGTTCCAGTGTTATTGTTAGTCTTTCCAACCCTGACTCCGTTATTCCTCACATTGGCGAGATTGGGTCTGGCGTTGATCTTGGTCTTGACAATATTGGGCTGTTTCTCTACAGGGACGGTTTCATTGGTCTTGATGACGGCCTGTTCGGCATTTCCCAAAACGGTCTTGAGTTTATTTTGATTGACAGGAACTTCATTGCGCGTTTCACGTACTTCGTTTATGGCTTCACGCACCTGGTTGTTCCTTGGTCTCGCATTAACGAGTTGGTTTTCCGCACGGTTCAACTGAGCGACTTGGTTGATGTTGCGGTTGAGAACTACCATTTCCTTCTTCTCAGCTTCATTGAGGCGTGGCTTCTCGGCGAGTTCGTTCCTCTGATTTTGCATCTGACGCAGGTTTGGGGGTGCGGTCGCCGGTGCAGCGCCACCGAAGATACCCGATGCGAAGTTGGTCACCCTTGACGTAACGGCGGCCTGAAGTGTTTGTGGTCGTATTTGATTTTCCTTGGCGATCTTCTCGATGACGGACTTGGGCGGCACCAAGACACCGGCGATCAACTGGCGATTTGCCTTCTTGACCGGAACGAACTTGTAGCCCTCCTCGATGAGTTTCTTGAACGTGGGTCCGTCCTTATCCATCTTGCGGCTGGTGAGTGGATTGACCACCTTCAACGGCTTCTTGGGAGCCTTTCCCTTGACAAGCTTGATATTTTCTAATTTGATACCTTCCTTGGCAAGAGACTTTTTGACCTTCTGAATGGCCTCGCGTTTGGCTGTGGCAGGGATGTTCTTAGCCATATCTACTAATTGTTTAGATTATTAATTTTCTTCAGACAGTGGATTGACAGTCATTTCTTGCTGATTATTAGATAATGGATTATTGGACATTACGGGGTTTTTAGCAGCTCTTCTACTGGTTATAATGGCGCGGACGGCTGCAGCTGTGAGACCAACAAATAAACCTTTAAAAATTCCTATAGGTTTACTTTTAGTAGAGCCACTCTCATCGGATTTTGCAACTGCACCAATCCAATCTTGGAGAGATACATTTTTACCAGATTTCGTTTTTGCATTTGTTTGAGTTTCCCATGTTAAAGCTAAGGGCTTATTATTCTTTTTTGCGTCTTCCGCTATTTTAGTAAGTCCTTTTTCTAAGTAGATAATTTCGGGACCTGTCACTAGTTTACCGAAAAAGAGATTCCTTAAAATTTGTGCCGTTGTTTCGGAGTTGGGGGCATTAGGATTTGATATATTTACTACATTTTTATTGTTTGGTGGTTGTTCAAGAGCAAGAACAAAACGGTTCAATTGATTATTTTTGATTGGAATACCTCTCAATAATTTAACTGTACTATTAATTACATTTTTAGGTTTAATATTATTTGGTAATGTAAGTTGTAATTCTTTCGCGTTTGGGTTAAAATTATTAAAATTTATACTCACCATTTGATTATTAGTTGGTGTTCGTGTAATCTTAACTTCGAGTACATTGTTTTCGGGTGTCGCGTTGGGCTTGGGTGTCGCGTTGGGCTTGGGTGTCGCGTTGGGCTTGGGTGTCGCGTTGGGCTTGGGTGTAGGCCCATTGGTCCCGACGGTCTTGGTTTGGGGCTTGGGGGTCCCAGTGTTCGTGGCGGCGTTCTTGGACTTGGGTGTTACAGGTGTCCCGGTGGAGGCTCCTGGTTTACCGTTCAGTCCATTGACTGCTTTCACAAGAGTTTTTGCGAGTTTCATATTTTCGCGCGCGTTCTTCTCCTTAGCATTCCTTTCCCTTCCAACCTTCACGGCCTCAATGATTTTGTTAATGATCACGGCGCGGGTTACCTGATTAGCTGAAAGACCGATGAAATCTTTGACCCTCAATGGGAGACTACGGTAGACATCCGCGTTGAATTTTTTATTCAGGAAGCTTGGATCACTGAGGGACATTATAGCATCACGCAGAGGGTCGAGTGCAGGCTCTTTCAGATTGGCCAAGTTTCTGAGGAGCGTATTTCTAGTCAAAGGCCTCCTAGTTTCTTTCTCTTTTTCTTTTTCGTTTTTCTTGCGAAGTCTTTCCACTTCTAATTTAGCAGCAGCATTGACTCTAGCCTGTTCGCGCCGCACTTCCCTCTCGGCTTCAGCTTTGGCTTTGGCTTCTGCTTCAGCCTTGACCTTGGCGTTGTTATTGGCTTGAGCCATCCTTACAAGTGTTAAAGAAAAAAGACACCACCTGAGAAACATGGCGACCGTTGCTCATCAGATGTTCCATGCCTTCGAGGATACCTACAACACCTACAAGGATGGAAGGGATGTCGAGATGGAGATGCGTCTAGGCAAGAAGAACATGAACGGGATCTTTGACACCAACATTCCTCAGGCTCAGTGGACCAGTGTGAAGAATGGTTTGGACAAGTACACCGAATGGGAGACCACGGATCATCAGAAGTTCACGGTCTTCCGTGGGAAGCGTGGGGTTCGACTGACCGAAGAGCAGGACACAGGTGAACGCAAGTGCATTCGCAAGATTACTCGGGAGAACAAGGACTTTCCTGTGGACGCCTGGAATGTTCGCTTCGGAGTATCTGTAGAAAAGCCGATCAAGGAAGAGGATCAGCCGGACGAGTTTGACGACACGATCGAGAAGGAGCGGTGGTCCTACGTGCGCAAGAATCTGCGTATCGATCTCACGGTCATCACGCCTGAGGACATGGATGCCGAGGAGCCCATACATCAGATTGAATTGGAGATGCTTCCTCCCTACACAGAGGACAGGGACACACTGTTCAATCAAATGTATAAGGTGTTTGATGTTCTCAAACTTATGCCGTCGCGACCATAAATCCACCGAGGGCGACCAATACCACGCCGATGAATTTCAAGACGGTGAACTTTCCGCCAAGAAATAGGAATGACAAGATGGTGATCGGAATGGTGTTCAGTGCGAGCATGGCACCGACGTAGCCTGGATTTGGCGCATGATAGACTGCGGTTCTATAGAAGAACAACGTAGCACTGCCGATGAAAGTTGACAATGCCAAGAGACCAAGGTGATGTCTCTTGATAGTATTGAGTTCGTTCTTTTTACTAATATAAAGCATTAGAACAAACATAAGGTAAAATGGAAGAGCGAATATGATCGTGTCGTGTGTCTGAAGACCTTCGCGGAGAAGTTTTCCAATGATAAAGTTATTTGCCACCGACAGCATGACTGCCAAAAGCGATAAACTGATCCAAAGTTTCATCTACTATTAGTCGAGAAATTGATATTCGGTAAAGTCGGGTTCCTTGGCGGGTTGCTTGGCGAGGCTGAACGAAGCCTGGGTGGCATTCCAGACCAGACCAAAATTATTATTCATGAAATATACCATCTTCAATTTTAAAACACAAACACAGGTATTACCCTTCATAGCACCCTTGGAAAGAATGTCGATGGTATTTCCATCGGGGTCCTTTGCCATGGTATCTTTGTCAATCTTTGTGCGAAAGCGATCTTCCTTGAGGTTGCTGCGAAACATGCCTTGGATCTGTTCGCGATCCATTTCCCTTCCGAATATATCCATGGCATTCTCGCAGACATAGTTAACCACGTGACTTTCGATAGTTGTTAGCCATTCCAGAAATGCCTTGGATCGATCACTTTGGTGAATCTCAAGTTCGAGGTTGTACTTGGGTGCTCCATAGTCGGTCTCGAAGCACGACACACCAAATGGACAGCGGAACTTTGGGATTTGTATCTCTGGACCCTTGATGATCAGAAACTTGGAATCACCTGATCCATCTATGATAAAATCTGAAACGGTTGTTTCGTTAAACAACATATCGTTTTAAAGCGAAGCATCTCTTTAATTATAAGAATGACCGTGGTAATTGATGGGAACATCGGGGCTGGCAAGACGACGCAGTTGGATATGCTTGCGTCTGCTGGCTTCAAGGTTCGCAAGGAGCCTGTTCAGGATTGGCCGGTCGACAAGTATTACCAGAAACCACAGGATTGGGCGTTCCTTTTGCAGGTCGCCATCCTTGAGTCCAACATGATGGAAGAGGGCGTCGAGGTCTATGAGCGAGGACCCATCCCCGGTAGGATGGTATTCTGGGAGGACTTGGTCATCCGTGGCGAGATCAAGCGCATCGAGGAGCATTACTGGTACGACAAGTTGTGGGAGCGCATGAAGTGGTATCCCAAGAAGTACATCTTCCTGAACGTGCCACCGGAGATGAGTCACGAGCGAGTCAAGGCGCGTCATCAGAAGGGTGACACATTCATCACATTGAAGTCTCTACAGGATCTTCATGCCCGTTACATGAAAATGCTCGAGACAATCGGCGAACACTGCGAGGTCCATGTCATAGACGGAACTAAACCCCAAAACCTAATCCACGCTGAAGTACTAAAAATTATTCAGGGAGTCTAATAGTATAGGATGTACACGATTAACAACATGGACGATCTATTTGATCTCGCGCGCCAAGCGATGGATATATCATCCCCATCGGTTGAGGCAGAGGCAAGTGATGCATGTAATCACTGTGGAGGAAAGATGATAGAGAATTTTGAAACGGATATAGTATGCAGTCAGTGTGGTATTGTGGATGAATCTCGAGGGAGGATTGATCAAGGCGCCGAGTGGAGTTCATGCGTGACGGACGAAGGTGCCAAGGACGGTTCTCGGGTCGGCATGGCTGCTAGCCCACTTTACCATACTTGGGGAACTGGAACAAAGATTGCAAAAACAAAAGGTATGACTGTGGCACAAAAGCGCATGGCCAAGATTGACTTTCATATGTCATCCAATCACAAGGATCGTGCACTTCATCAAGCCTACCTGGATATCCAAGAAGCATGTTCTCTGCTTGGAATTTCTACAAATACGGTTGAATTGGCAAAAGCATTCTACAAGAGAATCACGGCTAAAGGAATCACGCGAGGTACGGTTCGTACTGGAATGAAAGCGAATTGTGTTTATTATGCATGCAAGAAAGATGGATATCCAAGAACTTTACACGAGATTGCCAATGCATTTGGATTGGATCCCAGGGACATAAGTCGAACATCCAATAAATTTCGCGACTGTTTGGACGAGGAAGACACAGAAGAGCGTGTGACGATGGCGAGTGACATGATACCGAGATTGATGAATTATGTAGATCCAGAAGTTCATGGAAAAAACTTGCAATCGATCATTCGTTTATGTCAAAGGTTGGAACGTACCCAAGAATTCATGGGCAAGGTAAGTGGTGGTGTGGCGGGTGCTTGTATTATATACGCTCACAAAAATGCTGACATCGAAAGGGTGAAGGATGCAACTGGCGTTTCTAAAATAACATTGACCAAACTAAAGAACCAGATTGACATTATGGAGAAGGTGTTGATTTGGACGGATGGTTCGTGTCTGGTTAATCCGGGTCCAGGAGGGTGGGGCGTGTTGGTTAAATCGGACAATCAAGAGTACGAGATATCCAACGGGGTCAAGGAGACAACCAATAACAGGATGGAAATTCAGGCTGCGATAGAGGCGGTCAAGTGGTGGAAAGAGCACAGCCCGGACAAAGAGGCAATAATTCACACAGATTCGAAATATGTCAAAGATGGTATCACAAAGTGGATGTCTGCATGGATAAAGAAAGACTTCAAGGACATCAAGAATGATGATCTATGGAGAACACTCAATGCTATAAATTCGCCTATGATTGAATGGAAGTGGGTGAAAGCTCATGTGGGTAATGAAGAAAATGAACGTGTTGATAAAATAGCTCGTCAACAAGCACTTAAACAAAAAGAGACAATAGGCATATAATGGAGCGCCCTTCTCTGTGGATCTCTACGCCATGTTACGGAGGTCAAGTTCTTCGTGAATTCAGTACTTCAATTTTAAATCTTTACAAACTTTGTATTCAACATAATATAAATGTAATTTTTGATTCCATGGAAAATGAAAGTCTAATTCCTCGTGGCCGATGTGTAGCTGTGGGACGTTTTATGCAGCTGCCTATGGCCAAGGGTTACACGCACTTTATGTTCATCGATGCAGATATTGAGTTTCAGCCAGAGTCTGTTCTTAGACTTTTGTTTTCGGGTCACGATATTTCGGTGGCATGTTACCCTAAAAAGTATGTAAATTTCAAGGGTGCCAAGAACGAAATTGTACAAGGTGGAGACAGGCCACCTGAAATGGCTTCGGCCGACCTCGTTGTGAATCTTGGCAAACAAAGTGCCGCGGTCGTGAATGGATTTGCAGAAATTTTAGACGGACCCACAGGCTTCATGATGATCAAAAGGGAAGTCTTTGAAAAAATGGAAAAACAATACCCGGAACTTCACTGCAAGAATGACCATGCAAATCGCGATTTTGAGTACTACCCGGCACTTTTCGATTGCATGATAGACCCGGTGTCAAAGCGATATCTATCCGAGGACTATGCCTTCTGTCGGCGTTGGCAGCAGATGGGAGGGAAGATACACGGCGACACGAATACGGTCCTAGGTCACGTAGGTAATCTTACATTCAGTGGGACGATGGGACATCGTATTAAAAGAATTAGTCCAGTAGTTTAGAAATGTGGGGATTCATTGTCGTTGACGTTAATCACCAGATTGCAGTAAGAACTTTGAGCGTCTTGATTGGTTTGACATCGCAGCTAACCAAACAAGGGGTTCCGTGGGAGATTAACTACTCGTCCAACGATTCAGAAGACAAACGTGCCTGGTTTACACAGGGCCTGAAAAAATACGACACGTTGGTATTTTTTGACCATGGTACATCGTTCGACCTCAGACCTCTTTTGGCCACGCCATGGCAACAGGCATGTTCGATGTTAATCGTACCATCTTTCAAGAAGACGATTGATTGGAAACGATTTAAAGAAACGTGCACACTTGAGATTGAAGAACCTCTTGAACAACGCGCGCTTATTTTCGACACCGAAGTAAACGAAAAGAAACCCATCCAAGGACCAGGGACACAACTTTACCCCGTTACAAATTCCGACGCCCGAGTTTTTCTCTTGGATTGCAAACAAGTCCTCCGTAAGCTCAAGGACAAGAAAGGAAATTTTATTCAGGTTCCTTTGAAGTCCACCGAGTGGGTCAGATTTTTAAAGGAGCGTGGTGTTCAGGTGGCAGCTGCTGTGGACATTCCGTGTACCAACACCATCGCTCACAAGTGTGTTAGTGGTTTAGGGAAATCAAACGGACTTAGGATAGATGCTGCACCACGCCCAGCGAGTGATGCAAACCAAGCCCCACATGTTCCCAGCCCCGTCTCCAATATCGGTTGAACGTCGACATTTTGATCAGCTCAACGGTCACCCCTATGTGGTTTCTCCAAAGGCAGATGGAGAGCGCTTTTTACTGGTTGCTCTAGGTGATCGGTCTGTGCTCATAAATCGTGCATTTGAAGAAACGGACATCAAGTTCAGATTCAAGAAGAATGCCTTTGAAGGTACGATCCTTGATGTGGAAAAAATCAGCAACCGCATCTTGGTATTTGATGCCTATCAGGTGAATGGTGAGATCATCAAGAACAAAGGACTGGACGAGCGTCTGGAACGAGCAACTGCCTTGGTCAAGAGCGTTCTAAAGACGTCCAAGGATCCTTTTAAGATTGAGATGAAACCGGTCTTCGAACGTTACGAACTTGAAAAGGCTATGAAGACTGACTTTGGTTACGAGACAGACGGACTCATCTTCACGCCCAAGGACGAACCGGCACGTGTCGGGACCCACGAGACGATGTTCAAGTGGAAACCACTGGAGAAAAACACGGTTGATTTCCAGGTGGTACCCAGCACTCGAATGCATGACTGTCGCCAGGAGATGATCTATGGTTACGACCTCTACGTCCAGGAAAATGGCAAAAAGATATGCGAAGGCAGACTGCCACAGGACTTGGTGGAACCTCACTGGAGACCCATCATGGATGCTGGAAAGGATCATTGTCTTATTTTGGAATGTGAATACATTCAGGGCGAGGTGAACTTCTGGCGCCCCATAGGCATCCGGAGGGACAAGACTATGCCTAATGCCCGTAGGACCTTTCAAAGGACCTTGGTGAACATCGAGGAAGACATCCAGTGGAAGGAGTTTAAATAAATTGTTAGTAAGTTATACACATGGAGCCGATCCTTGTTCCGAATCCATCTCGCTTCACTACATTTCCCATAAAGTATCCAGATCTATGGAAACTGTACAAGAAGGCCATCGCATCCTTTTGGACAACCGAGGAGGTAGATCTTTCTGCCGATATGAATGACTGGAATAAGATGTCCGACCAGGAAAGGTACTTCATCAAACACGTCCTTGCATTTTTTGCCGGGTCGGATGGAATCGTGATGGAAAATCTCAACTTGAACTTCGCATCGGAGGTTCAGATCTCGGAAGCAAGATCGTTCTACAGTTATCAGGAGTTCAACGAGTCTATTCACGGCGAAACCTACAGTTTGCTCATTGATACCTACGTGGATGATCACGATGAAAAGACAAAGTTGTTCAAGGCGATCGAGACCATTCCGTGCATCCAAAAGAAGGCCGAGTGGGCGATGAATTGGTTCAACAGGGATCGACCATTTGTCGAAAGGTTGGTGGCATTTGCATGTGTCGAGGGTATCTTTTTTAGCGGTGCCTTTTGTGCCATCTACTGGCTAAAGAAGCGGGGACTTATGCCGGGTCTGTGCTTTTCAAATGAGTTGATCTCGCGGGACGAGGGACTTCACTGTGACTTTGCGGTGGCCCTGTATCACCACCTCGAACAGAAGCCGACCGCAGATAGGATTAGGGACATCGTTCGGAGCGCGGTTCACATCGAGACCGAGTTCATCTGCGACGCACTTCCGTGCAGATTGATTGGGATGAATTCCGATAGCATGACCACCTACATTCAGTTTGTGGCGGACAGGCTATTGAAGCAATTTGGTGTGGAGCCTATCTGGAATGCGAAGAATCCATTTGACTTCATGGAGATGATTTCACTGGAAGGCAAGACTTCATTCTTCGAGAAGCGGGTCAGTGAATACAGCAAGATGGGCGTGGGAAACGAGAGCGGAAACTCGATCAGTTTCGAAGACGATTTTTAAAGATATCCCTTGCGATCGAGCGCAAGTGTGGCACCGGGAAGGGTGTCTGATTGTCCAGTGCGACGTTCAAAACGTCATCCCCATGTTCAAATGAAAAGCAAAGGATTGCCTTGCAGAGGTATTCCAGTCCCTTTTCCTTTGGGCTTTTTGAAGGCTTGAGTTCAATCAGGTTGGCTTCGAGGTATTGTCTGAACGCGGTTCGGTCTTCCATTTTGAAACTATTTTGTCCGTTGTTTTTAATAAGGATGCTTTTGTATATTCTTGGTCTGGCGATTCTTGCCTTGCTTGCGATCGTCCTCAACGACCCGATGGATCCCGAGGAATTTGCGAGGTTCTATGCTCCCAGAAAAGTGATGTTGGATAGACGGGAAATCATTGCTCCCCCGATGATCACCGGTCCATTCAGTGTCGCGAAGGTCAAGGAGGGGTATGTTGACGATGACATGGACGGTATCCTTCCTCCTTATCACATTCACGAAACCAATGGATACAAGATTATTGAAGGGACGCCAGAGATTGCCGTACCGAACCAAAAATATTTCCCGTGAAATAATAGATTATGTTCCTTTACGAAGATTTCAGTTTGATTGTAATCGTGGCGTTGGTCTATGGGTGGCTCTACAGCCGGATGGACAAAGACACCTTTGGGTTCGAGAGTCCAATTGACCCCTATTACTTTGCATTCACCACAATGTCCACGGTGGGGTATGGTGACTTCTCGCCCAAGACTCCTACCGCCAAGGCGTTGGTGATGTCCCAGCAGGCGGTGATCATGACCGGGGTGATCGCGCTTTTGTCCACACGTTTAATGAAATAGTAATAATATGATCACGCTTCAGCAGATCGATATGTACAGCGGTGTCTGGTACGAGCAGGCATCCATGAAACGAGGTTTCAATGCAGAGGGTCAGATGGACTGCATTGGAACTCGTGGAATTTACAAGCACATCGTCAGAGACGCGCCGGTCTTAGAGGCTGACACCAAGTGCCATCACGGGAGTCCGATCGCACCTCTGACGGGCATCAAGGGCAGGGTGGATTGTTCGACGACTCCGTGTAAGTTGACGTTCCCCATTCTTCCATGGATTCGCGCGGAGTACAACATACTGGACACCGACTTCAAGCGCTTCTCCATCGTGAGTGCCGGTCCCGACTTCATTCAAGTGTATTCACGAAAGCCATGTCTGAATCCCAAGGAGCGCATGACACTCAAAGAGATGGTGAAGAACTTTGGCTACGACCCCAACGACCTCAAGGACACTCCTACGGAATGTGACACAGATCCAGTGGACATGATGATTCAAGATTCTGTTGACGTATTAAACATTTAATTTAATTAATAGTAAATGGAAATACAATCACCAAAATATAATTACTCCATAAGATATCATGCAAAGTCTGCATGTACTCTTGTTCGCCAGTTATTTCTAGAACTTCATAGTGATGAAATTTCGGAAGAAAAACGAAACAAGATGAATCAATGGCATGACATTCATTTATTTTTTCCTGTAAAAAATAAACCCACAAAAACATTAAACATAGTAAGAAATCCATACAAAAGGGCTGTGTCTATTTTCGTTAACAAAATATGTGGCGGTGAGCCGCACAATAGTTTAGGTAAAAAATTAAATATTCAACAGATATCGTTTTCTGAATTTATTTTATTTATGGTCGACATGAAAATTAAACACGGAAAATATTTTGGAATGTTCGATGATCATTTGCTTCCACAAAGTTTTAATTACCGAACGTCAGATATAGTAATTAAATTAGAGAATTTAGAAGAAGGTCTTAAAAGAAATTTACCTTCTGATTTTTCAGAAAAGATTACAGAATTTTTCAAAAATGTAAATGACAATAAAGTATTCGTTAACAAATCAAATTATGCCGAAGAAACTTTTGAATTTGTTGGGAATAAAAGTTATTCGATCGATTATAAAGGTCCATGGCCTAATTGGAAGTGTTTTTATGACGAAACATTGCAAGATTTGGTGTATTTTCTTTACAAAGATGATTTTAAACTATTTTTCAACGATTAGACCAAACTTTAGAGATAATTGTGTCTGACATATCTAATTGTTTATACTTGGAAAATGTAAATTGATCCCAGTAATGTGTGATGGATGGATCTTTTTTTATAATTTTTTCATAGATCCATTGGTGTAAATTTCCATTCACATTATTGCAGTGAAATCTCATATCTTTCCTTTCATTGAAGCACATAAGGGGTATAGTTCTTTCTAGACATTCGCGATCTGTTCTTGATTTCAATGTGAACATCAACCTTTCGCAGAATTGGTATTTATTTTCAAGATGTTCTAGAAACTCTAATGAAATTATCATCGTGTTTCCCAAAGAACCTACCCATTGTCTGCTTTCAAATAGTTCCAGAAGTTCATGCGAATGTCTAAGATATTTAAGCTGATTTCTTATGTTGTCGTCAATATTCCACGATGGGTCGACAGGTTGAAACCACCATAATAATTCACAATCTGAATCAGGCAACTTATTTTCCACGAACATAGAGTCTTGAATAATCAAAGCTCTCTTGGCCCATTTGTATTTATTGTAATAGTAATAAGGTAAAAGTTCTGCAATGCCTGGTTTCAAATCGCTTTTCAATACATCATCATGATCATTTTGTATTTCAAACGGCGAATGATCATCTATTATTTTTATATAAGCATCTGGATACTTTTCTA
>Ga0255765_1004872_pt1 | contig 13058 bp, 12 predicted proteins | sample 041ome_8_FD_179965 | JGI IMG/M metagenome (GOLD analysis project Ga0255765, IMG submission 179965) | Coastal salt marsh microbial communities from the Groves Creek Marsh, Skidaway Island, Georgia - 041407BS metaG (version 2) | ecosystem: Environmental > Aquatic > Marine > Intertidal zone > Salt...
TAGCTTCTAACGCTTGATGTAATCCATCAGAATATCTTCTACCCTCTAATACCCTTCCTGTAAACTCATCAACTATCTTTATCTGACCATCTGAAACTATGTAGTCAACATCTTTAGTGAAAATTGTCTTAGCTCTTAAAGTTGCCGTTAGGTAGTGAATAAAGTTTGTTTGTGTATTTTCATAAAGATTAGTTATTCCCAATTTTGACTCAACATATTCAACCCCTGCTTCAGTGGTATGAACCTGTTTCTTGGCTTCATCAATTTCATAATGAACATCTCTTTTCATGCCTTTTACAATTTTCGTAAAATCCGAATACCATTTTGTAGAATCACTGACTTTTCCAGAAATTATAAGTGGAGTTCTTGCTTCGTCAACTAATATGGAGTCAACTTCATCAACCACACTATAAAATAACTCGCCTTGTACTAGCTGTTCGGTTGAAACTGCCATATTGTCTCTTAAGTAATCAAAACCAAATTCATTATTTGTACCATAAGTAATGTCTTTTTTATAAGCTGCTGCTTTATCTGATGGGTCTTGGGTTGAATTAATAAGGCCAACTTCCAATCCTAAAAATTCGAAAATTGGACTCATCCATTCAGCATCTCTTTTTGCTAAGTATTCATTTACAGTTACTACATGCACTCCCTTTTTATATAAAGCCATTAATGAAATTGGTAATGTTGAAACAAGGGTTTTACCTTCTCCAGTTTTCATTTCTGCGATTTTGTTTCTTAATAGAACAAGCCCTCCAAAAATCTGCACATCATAATGTCTTTGTCCTAAAGTTCTTTTAGCTGCTTCTCTTGTGTATGCAAAAGCCTCAACTTCAATGCTGGAAGGACTGTCGTTTAATTGTTTATATAAATTTTGAAAGTTAGTTTTTATTTCTTGATCGGATAATTTTTCGAATTCTTGTTCTTTGTTATTAATTGCATCAACAACAATATTAAGTTCTGAAGCAAGCTTCCCACTTCCAACAGATAAAACTTTTTTAAAAATACTCAAATTTAGCTAGTGCCGTGCTCCCATGAGTCAAGATAATTAATTTGTTCCTCAGTAAGAATTTCTAACTCACCACCCATGAGTCCTAATTTAGTTGCAGCTATCTTCAAATCTACTTCTTTAGGCAGGGTATAAACTTTTGATTCTAAATTCTTATAATTATCTTTTATCCATTCAGCTGCTAGAGCCTGGTTTGCAAAAGACATGTCCATCACAGATGCTGGATGTCCAGTCGCTGCAGCAAGATTTACTAACCTTCCTTCAGCAAGAACTAGGATTTCTTTATCGTTATATTTATAGCTTTCAACATGATCCCTCACCCTGTCAACACTTGAACTGTGTTCTTTAAGTGCATTGAGGTTTATTTCCACATCAAAATGGCCAGCATTTGCTAAAGCAACTCCATCTTTCATTACATCAAAATGTTGCTTATCTAAAGCATGCATATTGCCAGTTACAGAAATAATAACGTCAGCGATCTTTGCAGCGTTAATGCTAGATTTAACTTCATAACCGTGCATCAATGCTTCTAAAGCTCTTACGGAGTTTGGTTCAACAACTGTTACTTTAGCCCCCATTCCATAAGCTCTTTCAGCAACTCCTTTACCGCAATCTCCAAATCCAATAACTACAACATTTAATCCTGCAATAAGTAAATCTGTTGCTCTAACAACACCGTCCATAGCACTCTGGCCAGTGCCGAATCTGTTGTCAAAAAGATGCTTAGTGTCAGAATCATTTACAGCAACAACAGGAAATCTTAGCTTGTTATTTTTTTCCATTGATTTCAGCCTAATTACACCAGTAGTTGTCTCCTCCATAGAACCCATTACTGGTAAATCTGATCTATCTGTGTGTAGTAGAGAAACTAAATCAGCTCCATCATCCATTGTTATGTCTGGTTTAGTATCTAATACAGAATTAAGATGCTTGAAAAAATCTTCATTACTAACACCATGTATCGCATGAACCTCAACACCACTATCAGCAAGATAAGCTGCTACTGAGTCCTTAGTAGAGAGAGGATTGGAAGCACACAAAGCAACATTTGCACCTGCTGATTGTAGAGTGAGCATTAAATTGGCTGTTTCTTTTGTAACGTGCATACATGCACCTATATTTAACCCATCTAAGGGTTTTCTTTTTTCAAAATCAAGTTTTATATCTTCAAGTACTTGCATTTGTCTTTGGGCCCAGTTGACCTCATCTTTCCCTACTGATGCTAATTTAGAATCTTTGATTGTTGACATATTCTTACCTATCCTTTTAATAATTTTTTTAATTTTTCAATTGAGGTAATGTCATATGGGTCAATATTCAAAATGTCAGCCATATAAACACTCACTAAATCACCTATTAATGTTAAATGAAATAAATTACTAATAATATTTTCTGAGGATATATTCTCAATTTCAGAAATATCAACTTTATCACCAATTATTTCTTTTGTTAATTCAAATCTCTTATTAATTTGAGAATCTTCTTTAGAAGATCTTAAAAATAACAACTGATAATTATTTTTGGAATCTTCTTTGTTTGCTTCCCAAGAAAGGATTTCATTATGATGCACCTCAGGCATATATCCAACAAAAGCTTTAGATTTTGCATTCTCGTTAATTTGTGTCTTCCAACGTTGGGCAACTAAATATGTTAATGGAGTACCTCCATAAATTACAGATGTCTTAGTGCTTATCTCTTTAGAGATTTGTAAAGCTTGTGTTAACAACTCGTTGTCTGATTGGTTGCCTAAAACCTCATTTAAATACTTCCCAGCTTGATTACACATTTCTAGATATTTTCCATCTTTATCAGAAGAAACAAAATGCATTACAGCTTTTGTCATTAATCCAAACGCTGCTCTAGGTTGAAGTCCCGGAGGAACTTTAACAAATGGTCGTTTGTGCTCTATTGCTAATTCTAATAATTGTCCTCCACTTGAAATTACTGACCAATCTAATTTATGTTTAATAGCATCATTTACTGCAACAACAGTCTCTTCAGTATTTCCAGAATAAGATATGAAGAGACACTTCGGCCTTCTGTTAACAACTACTTCTGGAATTCCATACGCTTTTCTTACTTCAACATTTATTTGCGTAGTTTCATTTAAAACAAGCTTTAAAACATCCCCCGCAACTCCAGAACCACCCATACCAACAATTAATAAATCATTGTATGAATCAATTAAAAAGTCCGTTGAAGTTTCTAGTTCTTTTTTTAATTGATTTCCTAAATCGAGTACGTGTTCAATCATTATTATTTATATAGTAGTTGAAATTTTCTCTAAAACTTCATCAAGTATTTTTTGAGATTGAGCTTCTATATTTACTCTTAATTTAGGTTCAGTATTTGAACCTCTAACGTTAAACCAAAAGTTTTCATTAAAATATGAAAGACCATCAAGTTCATCAAAATCACCAGTAAAAACAGTTTTAATTTTCTCCAAAGAGCTTTCTACATCTTCAACTACAAAGTTGACTTCTCCAGATGATGGAGGAAAATTATACTTGTCGATCATACTACTGACTTTCTCTCCTTGCTCAGAAATAATGGTCATAAACATTAAGAGAGTAAGTATTGCTGAATCAGCAAAATAATTATCTTTATAATAAAAATGAGCGCTATGTTCACCACCAAAATCTGCTTCAAGTTCTTTCATCATTGCTTTTATATTTGAATGACCCACCTTGCACCTGTGGAGAGAAATTTTTTTTGAATCAAGTATTGATAAAGCATGTGGTGAAACATTAACGTTATACACAACTTTTAAATCATCCTTTTTTTGAGATAAATAGTCTGCAATTAATGTTGTCATCATGCTTCCAGATACAACTTTTCCAGTATCATCAATAAAAACTGCTCTATCGGCATCTCCATCAAAAGCTACACCAAAATCTAATTTTTTTTCTTGAACGAGTTTTATGATCTCTTTCAAATTGTCTATATTTGATGGATCAGCCGGATGATTTGGGAAATTTCCATCAACTTCCATATAAAGCTTTTCACAATCAAAGTTATAAATTGTTGATAAATCCTCAAATATCGAACCTATTGCTCCATTTCCACCATCAACTCCAAATTTTATTTGGCTCTTTACTTTTTCTGGTTTTACTAATTTCTGTATATGTTCAAAATATAAATCCAGTTCATTGTTTGTTTCCAAATGCAAATTTCTTATTTCACCGAAGTCTATATTTTTTATATTGTTTTTTATTTCTAACAGACCTGAATGCTCTCCAATCGGTACTGCTCCTGAATTGCAAAGTTTCAATCCATTATATTCTTTAGGGTTGTGAGAAGCAGTGATTATAACTCCAGGTAATTCAAGTAGTCCAGATAATGAATATACAACATCTGTTGGCACAAGACCAACATACAAAACTGATTTACCACTGTCATATATACCAGATGCAACTGCGTTTAACATTTCCATATTAGATAAACGACCATCATGACCAATTAAAATTGTTTCTGAATCAACAAATTCTGCAAAAGAATATCCAATTTTATAAGCATCTTCCAAAGATAGAGTGTCCCCAAATACACCTCTAATGTCGTAGGATTTAAAAATAACATCTAGATTATTACTCATTACACAATTATTGTACTCTTGATGGAATCAAAGTTTAACTATAAGAATTTTTCAGTTGTAATACCTATTTACAACGAAGAGGAAATACTTGAAGAGTCTACCAATGCAATATTTTCATTATGTAAAAGTATGGGAGTTGACTTTGAAATTATTTTTTCAGAAAATGGATCTTCTGATAATACAAAAAAAATTGCTGATGAGTTAATTAATAAATATTCAGAGATAAAAATCATATCCAATACAGAACCAAACTACGGAAATGCATTAAAAGCTGGATTTGAATTAGCAAAAAATGATTTAGTTATTTCATTTGATATTGATTATTATTCAGAGTCTTTTTTACGAGAAGCTTTAATGCTTGATAATGAATATTCCTGTATAACAGCTTCCAAAAGACTTGGATCCTCTGAAGATGGCCGAAGGTTTATTAGGAGGTTGGCTACCAATTTTTTTGTAATTCTATTAAAAACTCTTTTTGGTACAAAATTAAGCGATACACATGGAATGAAAGCAATTAAAAAAACAGAAATAGAAAAATTTGTTCCACAAGTTATTTCGACTCAAGATATTTTTGATACTGAATTATTGATAAGAATAGAAAAAAACGGTGGCAAAATAAAAGAGATACCTGCAAAAGTAAATGAAATTAGACCTAGTGTTTCTTTGATTTATAAAAGGATTCCAAGAACAATAAAAAGCTTATTCAAATTAAAAATTATTTTTTATAGAGAATCTTTAAAAACAAAAAATTTATAAATCAAGTATTTGATGGGAAGTATTGCTCCATTTATAAGAATTGTAATTACAAGAAACCAAAGTTCATCTTTCTGAAGAGCATCATTGATAGAATTAATAATGAACCAAATGAGATTTGGAGCAAATAAACTAATTAAGTTAGTATAAGAAAAATTCAAAAACTCTTTTAACTTTCCTCCGAAAAAACTAAATTTAAAAATTATTCTTCTTGATAAATAATATGAAATAACTACACCAATTAAAAATGCAATTACATTAGTTACATAAGTTCTTAGGGGGAATTCAATAAAAGTTAGAACAAAAAATTGAAATAAATATGTCAAAGTTAAACCAACCATCAAATTTATAGCACCAACAATATATGTTCTAACTAGCTGCATCATTGATGTGTCACTTTGAAAAATTTTAAAGGATTTTAATTTATTAAACATTATCAAATCTTTTTTTATACTTATAAGTAATAATTAAAGCACCGAATAGAGTCAAAATCGATATTAAATTTAGAGCTTTTTCAACATTACTAGTCTCAAAATTAATTTCCACAAATTCACCTTTTGGAATAACTGCCATAAATGATGGTGAGATTCTAAAAGGCCCAAGGCCATTTTTAATTTTCCAGTTTGGAAAATATGAAACCTTAATTAAATGAAGTTGATTTGGTTTATTTGTTTTAAAAGTAATCAATTCGTTTTGAATATTTAAATCACTTATTAAAAGGGCAGTATTTTTGTCATTTGATTCAGCAAAGCTCTCATCATAGTTTTCAATTATTTTATAATTTAGTTCATCTTTAAAGCTCTTAAATGCAGCTTCAAAGAAGTTCTGTTCACTGCCTTCTCTTAAAACTGCATTCCTAAGACGCCCATAAAAATTTGGACTCTCAAATATATATAAGTTATCTTCAATGAGCTCTACTTTTTCAGTTTTTATTGAATAAACATTGAAAACTTCATTTGAAAATAAAAAATTAAAATTTTCATTTGCGTTAGCTTTATCTTTAATTGAAGATGTATATGCAATAAAGTAATCTACACCAAGTTCTTGCATTAATCTAAATCCTTTATCGAATTCGCCATTAATGTAAGTTAACCCTCCAACTGGGTTAGAAGGTCTTTCAGCTACACCGGAAACTGTTAAAAAGTGAAACGGGGTTGTTATGCTTGAATCAAAATATAAACCTTCAACACTTTGGTGATCTGTGAACATAGGGATTGTCATTAATACCATTGGCGTACCATATTTATTTAAATCAGAATTTGGTTCCCACATAATCCTACCTGGGTCAAGTGTGTCTAAACCTTCATACAGAGTTGTAATGTCTGTCCAGTTATTTTTGCTTTCATAACCACTGAAATTCCAATTTAACCAGTGAGGTAAATAGCTCAAAGTTCCAAAAGTTAGAGAAACAAGGGTTGTATAAATTAAAAAATTCTCATTGTGTGTTGAAATTAAAAACATAAACAAAACAATTAAAATCACACTGATCGTTGTTGTCGAATACGTGTTCCCCCATTTGGAATAGTACAAATACATAAAGTAAGAGTTGGTAAGCAAAATAAATAAAAGTAATGGATATTTACCCTGTATTTTTTTTGTTAAATTTTTTATGTCATCATGTAATAAGTTAAAAAAGAGAATTATGATGCCTAAATTAAAAAAAGGAACAATTCTGCCATTCCAAAGTGCGCTTTCTGGTCCATAAAAAAACAAATATATCGAGATGGAGAGTAAATATGTTTCAAATCCAGAAATTACTTTTAAAGAAGTTTTACTCATGCTGGTAAAAATATAAATAACTACACCTAGAACAAATGGAAGCACGTCAGATTTTACAAGATCTGAAAGCTGGGTGTAAGGAGTGTAAGTCATGTTTGTAGTGAACTCGAGATTTAGAAATAATGAAATCGAAAATTTTATAGCAATAAACAAAAAAAATAAAAATGCTGAAATCTTTTTATAGATTTTCGCATCACTTTTTAAAAAGTAAAAAGCAAATATTGGCAAATAAATCATGAAAGGAATTAAATGAGAAAGTGCAGATAAACCAATCAGCAAAGCAGCTATTTCCATAGAATATTTATATTTTGACTTTATTAAATAAAATATTGATAAATTTCCAAAAGCAATCGAGTAAGTAAAAGAATACTGCCCTGCAAGAGATGAAGCTAAATTTCCACCAAAAATTGTAAAAGATTCAGTAAGCAAATAGAGTAAGCCTACTCCAAATCCATAAAAAGAAAAGACTTTTGATTTTTTACGCATAAGCATTTCAATAGAAACAACTAATAAAACTTGTGAAATTATCACCATGGTTTTAAAAGAAATTGAAAATGGAAATAAAATATTTAAGAGACTAGTAATGATGGGAGGGAGTGGAAAATAAAAGTAGTAAACCGGGTAGCCGGCAAACCAATCCTGTGACCATCCACTTAACTTAAAATTGTTAAAGAGTTCGGTAACAAAAAACTTAGTTGGTACAATGTGCGCTCCCATATCCCCACCAGTTGGAAGCAAGTCTGAAAAAACTAGTTCTATTCGCAAGAATATTAACAGCAAAGAACCAAGGGCAACTTTTATAAAAAGATTATTTTTAAGCATCTGTTAAATTTTTACCTAAATATTTAGTTTTTCTTTTTCCTTTTTCTGTCCATTCTGCATACCAATATGGACCGTGAGGACATGAATTACATGACTCTTTTCCACACTTTATTGATTTCGTCCTATAAGAAACTTTTACATCAGATTCAATATTTAACTTATTGTCCACCAATAATTTAACTCTTTTTAAATCTGCTTCATCAAGTTCTGATAATCCATCTAGAATATCTTTGTCTATCATTACTAAAATGTTAGTTGAAAGGTCACATATTTAAGGTTCTTATAAATGAAAAAAGTTGTGTATTTAAGTGGAGGTGTCGGAGGCGCTAAATTTGCAAAGGGGTTGAGTAAGTTAAAAAATATTGACTTATCAATCATCGTTAATACTGGTGATGACGAATACATACATGGAGTAGCTCTTTCGCCTGACATTGATTCTGTAATTTATGGTTTAGCAAACATAGAAGGGAAATTTGGTTGGGGTATCCTTAATGATAAATTCACTGTAAATAATGAATTAAAAAAGTTTTATGATTTGAATTTTATGATAGGTGACAAAGATTTGGCTCTTAATTTGTTTAGAAACCAAATGTTAAACGATGGTTTACAACTTACAGAAATTACAGAGATAATAAAAAATAAATTTAATATCAAATGTAAAATTCTTCCGATGTCCGATGATTTGGTAAGTACAAAGCTTATTACAAGAAACGGTGATAAATTAAATTTTCAAAATTATTTTGTTGAAAAAAAAGCAAAACCAAGATTGAGTAAAGTTGTTTATGAAGGCTCTAGAAATGCAAGGGTCTCAAATAAAGTCATTAACTTGATTAATCAAAGTGATGTTTTGATTGTTGGTCCCTCAAATCCAATTCTGTCTATCGGCCCTATCCTTTCTATAAGTAGGCTTAATAAATCGATTCAAGATCATAATAATGTTATTGCTATTAGTCCGTTTGTAGGTAAAAAAGCTCTTAAAGGTCCTTCTGTTCAAAATTTTATTGATATGGGGTACAAGCCAAATATTCAAGGATTAAAAAAATATTACAAAAATCGAGTTAATAAATTTTTTGTCCATCATGGAGATACCGATAACTCTTCGAATGTATTCGAAGACCAAATTGTTTTTAAGAATGAAAATGACTCAAAAAATCTAGCTAAAAAGATATTGCAAAATGAGTGAAATAAGAATAATACCTATCGAAGGTATTCCAGAGATTAAAATTAATGATAATTTGGCTGAAATCACATTCGACATATTAAATGAAAGTGAGATTGGTATTGAAAAAAATGACATTTTTATTGTTACTCAGAAAATTGTGTCAAAAAGTGAAGGAATGGAGAGAGATCTTTCAAATTATGATTTTGAAGAGTTGTTACAGAGCGAATCTAAAAAAATAATAAGAAAAAGAGGAGATTTAGTTATAGCAAAGACGCACCATGGATTTATTTGTGCAAATGCTGGAATTGATAAATCTAATGTAAGAAAAAATTCAGCCTTACTCCTTCCTGAAGATCCCAATAAATCAGCATTAAAATTTCGAAAAAAGTTTGAATCATTAGCTAATTTACCAATAGCCGTCATTATATCTGATACGTTTGGTCGAGCGTGGAGAAAGGGTCAAGTTAATTTTGCGATTGGTTCGTCCGGAATAAGTCCTATTGATAGCTATATTGGCAAATTAGATAGTTTTAATAATGAACTTAATGCTACAGAAATAGCAGTTATTGATGAGTTAGCAAGTGCTGCTGAGTTGGTCATGAAGAAAACCATTGATGTTCCAATAGCATTAATCAGGGGTTTTGATTATAAAAGTTCTAAGCTAAATGCAAATGATTTGATACGAGACGATAATGAAGATTTTTTTCTTTAGGCTTTCAACCAATTAAACACTTGTTTCATACCGTCATCCAAATCATATTCTGGCTTCCAATCTAATTCTTTTTTTGCTTTTGTATTATTCAATATACTTCTTTTTAATTCACCTTCTCTTGCAGGTTTGTAAATAGGATTAATTTCAGAATTAAATTGTCTTTTCATTGAATTTGCAAGATCATTTACTGATGTTTCTACACCAGTTCCTATGTTTAAAAAATGATTTTTATCAATTTTTGATGCTTTTATTAATGCACTGACAACATCTTTTACATATACATAATCTCTGGTCTGCTCACCATCTCCATAAATTATTGGTTCCTCATTATTTAAATATTTGTTTGCAAATATTGATACTACTCCTGCCTCTCCATGGGGATCCTGCCTAGGTCCATAAACGTTAGATAGATTTAAAATTGAGTATTTTAGATTTGAATTATTTGTCATTATCTTTATTAATTCATTTAATCTTTTTTTTGCAACTCCATACGGAGACTCTGGCTCATCTGCATAATCTTCTTCAGCAGTAGGTATTACAGAAGGTTCACCAAAAATTGTTCCTCCAGATGAAGTGAACACAAATTTTTTACAGTTAGATTTTAAAAGAACTTGAATAAGCTTTACTGGCTGTAAAATATTATGTTCAAAATCAAGTGCTGGGTTTTCCACTGATACTACAACTGAAGATTGTGCAGCTAAATGGAAACATACATCTGGATTAAATTTTTCAATTTCTTTTAGAGAATTTTCAGAACCAAAATCATCAATTATAAATTTAAAATTACCTGTTATTTCTAAATTTTCTTTTTTACCAGTTAGACAATTATCAAAGATTAAAATCTCATTTTCATTATTTAGAAGCTCTTCAACAAGATGAGAACCTATAAAGCCAGCTCCGCCAGTTATTAAAATTTTCATTTTTTTAAATTTTCCTTACAATTTCTTTTTTTATAATAGTGCCAGTTTTGATAATCGAATTACTACTTATTATTGAATCTGAAATAGTTACATTATCTTCAATAATGCAGTTGTCCAAAATAACGCTATTTTTTACTACGGAACTTTTGCTAATTTGTACATTGTTTGAAGAGATCCAATTCTCTTCTCCTTTATCAATATGTGCAGATATGTATGATTCAAGTGTTCCAACATCCAACATTTCTCCATTAACCGTATATGTGTTTAATAAGCCAGCTTCAGAGAGTGTCGGAAAAACCTGTCTTTCAAAAGAACAGGGGATTTCAAGATTTTTATGTATTGATAATATGTCCTTCTTATATAAGTGATACAAACCCAGGCTTATTTTGTTTCCATAGCTTTTGTCTGTCGGTTTTTCTATAAATTTGGTTACTTTACTTTCTTGGTCTATTTCTAATACACCAAATCTTGTTGGGTCTTCCACCTCAAATGATCCAATTAAAGAATTAGAGCATTGAATAGATGCATTAATGAAATTGGATAAATCAACATTTAATAATAAATCACCATTCATACAGTAAAATCTATCGGGCATTGAATCTAAATTTTCAATGATATACCCGGCCGTGTCTAGCTTAGATTTTTCAAAATGAAGATTTACATTGTTGTTGTGGTTAGTTTTATAATTTTTCCAATGTTCTTCATGTTTGACTGAGCAAATTAAATTAAAATTAAAATTTTCTAAATTTGAAAATTGTTTAATAATTTTATCAATTATTCTTTCTCCTCTAATTGTAAGCAAAGCTTTTGGTATGCCAGAAGAAAGTGGTTGAAGTCTTGTTGCCTCTCCTCCAACTAATAAATAAATTTCATTCATCTTCATTAAGAATATTAAAAAACTTATTTAAATCTTCATCTTTTTCTAAATTTATGATTTTATCCCAAACTTCTATAGCTTTTTCTGTATCAAATATAGATTCCACATTTCTTAGAAATTTATCTTTTAATAAGGGAATTGCTTCTTTTCTCCTTGAAGGATGGCCTATAGGATTTTCTATAGTTATTTTTTCTGAAGTTGACTTATCTTTATAAACAATTTCTATTGAGTTAGATATATATCTCTTTGAAAATTCATAATAGTCTTTTGTGAATTGAGGTTCTTCAGAGACAAAAATTTTTTTTCTTAAATTATTAATATTTTCAAATCCTTCAAAACTCTCTTCATACATTTCATATTTTAATTCCCCATAAAGAAGTGCAGCAGCAACCATATATTCCATACTGTGGTCTCTATCTGAAGCATTTTTTAAAACCTCTTTGTTTGAAATTATCCTCATTGCAGGTTCATGTGTATAAATATTTACCTTATCAAAATTATTTATATTTTTATTGAATTCCTCACTAAGCTCAATTGCAGCTTCCACGGCTGACTGGCCATGAAACTCAGCTGGAAATAAAACTTTAAACAATATATTTTGTATAACCCAATTATTAAGATCTTTTCCAAATTTTATTTTTGAATTATCCAAGAAACTGGACTCAAATCCCCACTTATGTTCATTCTGAACAGATTCATAAATTTCATCATTATAGCTGCTAATAATCGCAAGCTCGATACCTCTTCTAGAGGCATCGGCAGCTGCCCAACTTTTTCTTTTTCCAACATTTGGTGAATGCCTGTATGCCCTGAGGCTTGGTCCATCTATAAGTATATTGTTGACTGTTCTTCTTAAAGCATTGGTATCACCATTATTTACTAAATAAGAGAAGACAGAACCCGAAGCAAGCTTTACATAAAAAACGTGATCATAACCTAGCTTATTTAATGATGTCCCTAAACATAGAGAACCTTGTATCTCATATGCTTTAGTTAGAGCATTTGTAAAATCTTTAAATTTAAAATTTTGGTTTTTATAAAAATAGCTATATATTGAACCAAAATTATCTGATGGATGAGCCCACTCTTTTGCCAAGAAAGTGTCGTTGTAATCAAACCATCTAGTTAAAACTGTTAAGTACCATGATATATTTTCGTAGCTTTCTTTAACAGAGAAATTTTTAAATGGATTTTTAAAATTCAGACTTAAATTATTTTTTGATGCAAATTGAAGAACGTTTTCATGATTACTTGCTTCAATTATGCAGCCTATAGTATCTAATATTGCTAATTTAGAAGAATAGAGATGATTGTCGTCTTCACCTATATCACTAGAAATGTAATCAGTAATAAATACATCTAAATTGCTTGAATTCAAAAATTATCTTTCAGAAGGTCCGGTGTATTTGGCTGCGGGTCTAATCAAAATATC
>Ga0255765_1004879_pt1 | contig 13035 bp, 9 predicted proteins | sample 041ome_8_FD_179965 | JGI IMG/M metagenome (GOLD analysis project Ga0255765, IMG submission 179965) | Coastal salt marsh microbial communities from the Groves Creek Marsh, Skidaway Island, Georgia - 041407BS metaG (version 2) | ecosystem: Environmental > Aquatic > Marine > Intertidal zone > Salt...
GCCGGGACTTCCGAATCTCCTGAATCTTCATCTTCAGACGGCGCCGGGACTTCCGAATCTCCTGAATCTTCATCTTCAGACGGTGCCGGGACTTCCGAATCTCCTGAATCTTCATCTTCAGACGGCGCCGGGACTTCCGAATCTCCTGAATCTTCATCTTCAGACGGCGCCGGGACTTCGGAATCTCCTGAATCTTCATCTTCAGATTCCTCCTCTTCTTCCTCTCCGTTGGCAGCAACTGCAGATTTGGTTTTGCTCGAGTGATGTTTTTTACCGACCTTTGCTTCTTCGTCCTCATCGTCTTCATCGTCATCGTCCTCCTCTTCTGCAGCTTGTTCAGTCTCCGCCACATCTTCGTTCGTCGGATGAACAGTAGTATCGATAACATCGTGAACTTCGTCGTCAATATCTTTATTGGCTTCATCGATTTGATCCAAACCTTCCGTGATCTCTTCTTGCGAATCTTCAACCTTTTCGGAAAAGTGTTCAATAGCTTTATCGACATGGGCAGTATACTCGTCGATGTGTTCAAAGGTGGCCGCCGTGGTGTCTTCCTCTTCTTCTTTCGGCGGGCACGATTTCGGTATTCCGTCGTGGTGGCAATCAGGTGCGTCATCATCTCCCGAATTTCCCGAATCTTCATCTTCAGACGGCGCCGGGACTTCCGAATCTCCTGAATCTTCATCTTCAGACGGTGCCGGGACTTCCGAATCTCCTGAATCTTCATCTTCAGACGGTGCCGGGACTTCCGAATCTCCTGAATCTTCATCTTCAGACGGCGCCGGGACTTCCGAATCTCCTGAATCTTCATCTTCAGACGGTGCCGGGACTTCCGAATCTCCTGAATCTTCATCTTCAGACGGCGTCGAGTCTTCTTCATCATCATCTCCCTCGTCATCATCTTCGCCACCTTGGCCAGTAATCTCGTTCCATGTATTATTAACTTGTTGAAAACCATCTTGAACCACATCCGTTACGTTACCCGCAGCTGCCTCAGCTTGCTGCGCCGCCTCGTCGACGCTGTCTTGCAAGTTCTGGTTGAACTTTTGCGTATCCGCGACGACGGTTTTGTCGTTCATGGCGCCAGAAACAGAACCAGAAGAAGGTTTCTTCGAGCTCATCTCTTTTCTGCCAACTTTCGAAACAGACATTGTCTGCGCGGCGTGTCCTTCCGGCCACGCCGCGCACGGCCCCGTCGCGTACATCTTCACCTGCGCTTTCGACGTCGCGCATTGCACCGAATCCAAAAGCTTCTCAGCTTCGCTCGAGCCTAATTTTGCACTCGGGCACTGCGGAATCGCGCTCAAATCCCCGCACTTTTCCGCCAACGCCGACGATGTCCCGAGACCGAACACTCGCATCGACGAGCTGCCGCTCGCGATCGCTATCACTCCACCGGCGAGACCGACCGTCAAGAGGGCGATTTTACTCGCCGTGGCGAATTTCGTTTGCTTCTCTCTTTTTATCAAAGGCGCATCTTCCGTGGAAGAATTGACGACTCCGTAGACGCGCATGTTAATTGATTTATTATTATTACGTCGCAAAACAACACGTTTGAACGTTTAAACTCTCGAAGCGTTGTTTTTCCCGTGCGTGTGTGTTTTGTGCAATATTCGATTCGAACGAAAGGGTGTTGGAAATTGACCAGGAACCCTAAACTAGTATTTTGACTAAAACCTCTCTATCTGCTACTCTCTATCATAACTACTACCACCAATACGAGACGCTGATGCTGTTCGAAACGCTTTTCACGAAGTGCCACCACCCTTTGGGAATGAAGAGCGCGTCACCGGCGTCGAGTTGGACGTCGTAAAAAGGTCTCCGATAGAGCCTCGGGAACGCTCGAGGAGAAAAAGAAGCGAGCGAAATATCGCCCGCTTTGGAGGTGTTGGTGAGTTTGGTGTTTTCTGTGGAGGAGGCGGTGTACGGGTACATCGTGGTCGTCGTTGTCGCGTTCTGGTTCATTGCGTTTTCGTCGTCGTCGTCGTCGTTATCGTCTTTGTCTGTGTCCGTATCTAACGGTTTCCAGAGACGAACGCGCTTGGCGCCACAAATTTGGACAAACAAGTTATCTCGAGGGTCCGTGTGCGGCGGAGAGACCGTGTTTTTCGGACCTATCCAAAAATTCTTCGCGACGATGTTTATCTTACTTCCACCGTTTCCTTCGTCCTCCTCTTCCTCTCGAAAACAGCCGTGGACGTACTCTGGTTCGCGGATATCCTCTAAAAGTTTCGGAAATTGGTCTGCGAGCGTTTGCTGCGCTAAATAAGCGCCGCATTTGTCATCCGTCATGTGCTTTAAAAGAAACTCCTCGAACGTCACGACGTTTATTTTCCAGTTTTCGCTCGAATACGAGCTTCCAAATTCTACTGGCACGGCTCGAGCGCCAAAGTTGTCGAGGAAATACGAGGGATCTTTCCACTTCTCGTGGGCAGGCCAATGCGTGCAAAAGCGTCGCATGGCGCATGGTTTCTTTGGCAAGTAAAACTGCGTCATGAAGGTCTCCAACGATAGCGGTTCCTTGAATTTAGGCACTTTCAACGGTGGCTGTCCTCCTCTGTCTTTCTCGAGTATCGGAAATAAGACGTTCTTTTCTTCTTCTTCTTCTTCCTCTTCCTCTTCGCTTGCTTCTCTCTTTCGTTTCTTCCCATCGTCCTCTACGTCTTCCTCGCTCGCGTTCTCCACGTCCTCGCATTCAAATCTCCAATTCAGCACTCTCTTATCTCCTTCCCCGACATTCGCATCCATCATCTTTCTCACCTCTTTCAAACGCTCGCTCACTTCCTCCGCGACTTTCGCCAACGTCTTCCCTCCGCCGACGTCGCCCGCGAGCAACGTTCCCACATCCAGCTCTTTTATCACCCTTTTCAACACGCGCTCGACGTATTTCGCTCCCACTTCATCACTCTTCACTCGCGCTCGCGCGTATCTCACGCACATCCGGCAATACGCGAAAATAACCAACCCTTCGCCTTCTCGCCATTTATCCTCCGCGTCTTTCCAGTCCCCCGTGTGGAGCTCTTCCCAGACGAAATCTTTCGCGTGTTGCAGTTTGACGAGCTTTGGCGCGAGGCGCGATGCCACGGCCTCGTCGTCATCATCGTCGTCGTCAAATGCCCCCGAAAAATGCGCGGGAGAATACCGCTCGATCGATTCCTTCCCTTCTTTACACCGGCGACGCACGTCTTTCAGCGTTGACGCACCTAAACCGTTAGCGTTGTGAAGGAGAGAATTGAGAAGACGAAGGAGATGTTGTTGACGATTATCATCATCATCATCATCATCATCGTCGGCGGCAATTGTTGTTGTTGTTGGACCACCGACGACGAGCCATTCGGGAAGGAACTCCTCCTCGGGGTTCATTCGATTTCAATCATAAACGCGCAAGTGTGTGTAAGAGCACATCGTTTGGGGAAAAATTCTTCACACGTGCACTCAAAATGGATGGCAAACCATGACTGATAAAAAGAAGACGACGACGAAGAAGGAACAGTCCCCAGACGGAGAAGACGACGAAGAAAACGACGAGTCCTCGGAACAACGGCATCTTCTTCCCCCAGGTCTGGAAACCGATTGCTTTGACCTCGTTCGCGCGTGGCAATTTCGACGTCAGCAAATTCGTAGGGGGAAATTCGACGACGAAGAAGAAGAAGAAGAAGAAGGAAAAGAAAAAGACGGAGGAAAAGAGAAGAGGAGAATAAGAGACGCTAAAATCTCGTCGCCTTCGTCGCCGTCGTCGTCGTCGTCGAAACAATGCGGAGGAGGAAAAGAAGAAGAGTCGCCGTTCCAATCGTTTCGATTGCTGTATACCGAACGGAATTTCGACCGAATGTTTCACCTGAAAACAAAGTTTACCAACCCGAACGAACAGCTGCAAAGACTGTTCGACGCGTCGTTGGCGATTTGGGATCTCGCGAACGACCGAGTGTTTCGAAAGAAGGAAGATAAGAGTCCGACGTCTTCGAGTTTGACCGTTGGCGCTTTGTATTTACTCTTCATGTTCTACCGCAGACAACCGCGAAGAGACGTGTTTTTCGTGAGTCGAGGCTATCGAGAGAGAGCGAAGGTGATGGAAGAGGACGAGGAGTTGCCGAAAGCGAGAGTGTACGTGAGTTTAGAGAGAATGAGAGAGTTGCTAGGAGTGTTGGAGAGGTTAGAAGAGGAGGTAGAGCATAATAAGAAGAAAAAGAAGAAGAAGAAGAAGAAGAAGAACAACAACAAGAGTAGTAGCAACGAGAAAACGGAGGAGGAGGACGAAGATGGTGACGAAGATGACGACGTCGAAGCTGCGCTCGAAACGCTGGCGATTATTAAAGAGATGTTCGCAGATAACGCCTTTATCGTCGGATGTACGCGTCCGCTGACGCAACGAGAGAGACGAGATTTGGTGGAATCGACTAAAGTAGTTGTTAATAACGAGTTATTGGAGGCATACAAGGAGGTACGAGACGAGATGGTATCCCTTGAGAATGGCGGGATCCCGGGCGTGCAGACGTTGCTCGAGCAAACAGAAACGTACGGTAAAGCGTTGGATGCGATTTTGGTTAATAAGCAACGCCCGGTATCGTCGACGTACGCGGCAGGTTATCTCGATCCAGCGAAGAAGATTGGCGGAGCGGTTGATAGATTTGCGAAAAGGTTGGAAGGGAAACTCGAAGAAATTCTGAAAGCGAAACCGAAACAAAAACGCGCGAGGAAGACGCCGACACCAACAGAAACCTCTACAAAGGTTGTCACGACAACGGCTGGTGGTTTAACGGTCGTAAACACGAAGAAAATAACCGTCATTACCAGCGCGAAGGAGGCTCCGATATCGTCGAAAAGGAAAAAAGAGAGACGCGACTTGGAATCCATGCCGGATTACTACGAAAAGGACGAGGGAAACTGATAGCAGTAGAAGCAACAGAGATGATAGGATTAGAGTTTTAATAACTACATATATATTACTGGTATATATCACGCGCTTATGCATTTACAAATTTATAAGAATACACCACAAGTTTACATCGCTTCCACGAAATTCTTCTCTTCTTATTTACTATTTACAGAGAAATCAAGCGTTTGGACGGATCTTTGCAGCTTGATTTCCCGCAAACGCACTCGTCGATTTCTTCAATCATTTCGAATCCGCAATCGCACGATTCGGACGACGGCACGTCTTCCTTTTTCCTTTTTAACGGCAATGGCGCTCGAATCATGACGAGGCCGGCCAGTCGACCGAACCTGTTGCTATTAATACTCGCCAATGTCGTCGTCATCGTCGTCACTCCATCTTCTCCTTCTCCTCTTCCTGTTAATACATTCTCTTCGACTTCGGGAACGCATGCTCTAAAACCGTACGCGTGGTACAAACGTCTCGCTGCCGCATTTTCGCAGTGCACGTGCGTGAACATCTCCCTCGCGCCCCACGAGATGGCTTCGTTTGAAGCAGCTTCAAGCAACGCCTTCGCCGCGCCTCGACGCCGAGCGCGTCGCGCGACAGCTACGTTGTCCACATATACAAACGTTTCCGTTTTGGGACCGCTATTATATCTATTAATGCTATCATTTGTGTTCACAACTCCCGCGGCTGACGACTGGTACCGAGTCGAACTCGATTGCGGATTGTGCCGAATGGAAACGTCCAAGCACCCAATCACCGCTGAGGAGCTATTTCTCAACCTCTCCACGACCAAATGTTCCCCCGAATCATCCGCCACCAAACACACGCACTTTGCGCACGCCGACGTCGGCCTCACCACTCTCTCCGCCAACGCCTTTCTTTCCCTCTGCGCAAACTCTCGGTGAAACGTTGGCGTAAACCGAGGGGGGAACGGCAGCGCTTGTCGTTCCGTAAGATCGTCGTAGAAAGCAGTCGCTCTCAAATTTGCAACCACTTCAAAATCGTCCTCGCTCGTTGCAATCCTCACGTTATCTCTGCCTATAATTTGATCGCCTTTATTCCTACCACCACTCGAAAAAGTCTTCTTCGCCTTTTCCTCCTTCTCCAACATTTTCGATCCCGAAGAATTAGTAGCGTTCAAACCGCCCGAAGGAACGATAGATCCATTCGTAATCTTCGCGATAAACGCCATCCCTTTCTCTGTTCTCGTTTCCTCTTCTTCTTCACTCGTCGCAACTACATCGCTCTCTTCCACGGACAGCGCGTTCAATCTGTTGTTGTTGTTGTTGTTGTTGTTGTTCGTGATATTATTTTTCTTCGCGTTGTTGTTGTTTGACGAATTCGCGGATTTCGCGCCCTTCCTCGCGTTTGTCTTTTGGGACGACGTCGTCCCAAGGGACAACAGGGAGGCCGATCCTCCTCCTTTCGAGGAGGCGACCATCATGGTCCTCGCGGCGTTCCCGGCGAACGTTCGAATCGCTCGGTTCACGCTCAGAGGACGCTCTCCGTGGTGAGAAGCGTTCGAAGTCGCCGAGTTCCACCCGGACCAAGACGATGATTTGTTCTTGTTCTTGTTGTCTTGTTGTTCGTGATGATGATCTTCCGAGGAAGAATCTTCTTTTTTCTTCTTCTTCCCCGGAAAGGACGACGCGTTCGTCGTCGCTCGGGGAGTAATCGTCGTTTTTCGAAGAATTCTTCTTCGATGAGTATTCTCCGACGAGGAGGAAGAGGGAACGACTGCGAGGACGCGATGACGATGATGATGCGTCGTCGTCGTCGTCGTCATCATCGCTCTTTATCCTCTGTCTCTCTCTTCTCGACAAATATATAAAGTGTGATATAAAACGCGCGCGCGCTCTCTCTCTCTAATGTCGTCTTCTCTCTCGGAGATACGACTGCCTTTCTCCTCTAAAGTTTGTCCCCTGTTTTGAGAGACGTGGCACGAAAAAAAAGAAAAATTTTCTGACGTGATTTGTTCGTCTGCGTGCATCTGTGTCGCTCTCTGAACTTCAGCTCTTTTCACCCTCGCGAGTCGACTCATTCTTCGAGACTCTGGTGTGAGTGCTCTTTTCCACTCCTCTCTCGGTTTCCCCAAAAGTGTTCTTCTTCTCTAAATATAACACACGCACAAACAAAAGCGAAAAGCAGCTGAAACGATGATGGCAACGACGACGTTTACTTCTTCTTTGTCTTCTCCCTCGATCCGTTCTTCGAGTGGCGCCAAGACGTCGATTTCTTCCTCCTTTAATTCCACCACCTCTAAAAAATCATCGACGACGTTCAGCAGAAGAATTCGAGCGAATCTCGGACCGGAACTGAAAACGCAAATCGATAAGTGCGTGACGGAAAATAAAGTGGTCCTGTTCATGAAAGGCACGAAATCAGCGCCGAAGTGCGGGTTTTCAAACACGTGCGTGCAGATTTTACAAAGCATGAACGTGCCGTTTACGGACGTGGACATTTTAGCCAGCGAACAGTTAAGGGTTGGGATGAAAACGTACAGCAGTTGGCCGACGTTTCCGCAGTTGTACATCGGGGGCGAGTTTTTCGGCGGGTGCGACATTACCATGGACGCGTATAAAGACGGGAGTTTGAAGGAGGAGTTGGAACGGGCGATGTTAGAGTAAATTAATAAATCTCCGCGGCGGCGACGCGTTTGTTATATTCCTACTATATTATTATGTGATGAAATGAATTACGTTTTCAACTCGTTTTATGTTATTAATAACATACTTAACAATATTAAGCTTCTATGGCGGCTAACTTCCCCGCTCTTTTCTCCTCTTCCTCTTCCGTGCGTTTACGTTTCTTCACGTGCACGGAAACCGGTTTCCAGGCCTGGCCTTCCCTGCCTTTCGTGCTCTTCGCTTTCTTTTGACAGGTTATCTTCGTGTTCAAATCGGCGTACGTGACGCGATCTTTACCGAAATAAAAGCACACCGTGTTAATATCTTCAGTTTTCACCGCGTATTTGTACTCTCTCACCCAATCGTACTCCGTTCCGTTTTCGTTTTCGTTTTCGTCCAATATCTTTACATTTTCTGCATTTGCGGCGTCTTTCGGGAGCAGTAACGCGATGAACTTGTCCGGCCGCCCGGCTTCGTCTTCAACCATCATCGGTTTCACCAGCGCTTTTTGCATCGCTTTCTCCTTGAGATTCTCCGCCGCGTCGCTCACGCCTTCCACGTCTAACGTTGGGTCCTCATCAAACGTCAACCTCACAAAGTTTTGCGGCCAAACCTTGAAATCTGGAAACACCGACGTCACCGAGATCGGTTTCAAACTCTTGTTCCTCGGGTGCGTCGCCGTTTCTAAAGTTAACTTCTCCGCCGCTTCGAACGATTTCTTGATCGCCAGGATCTGCTTCTCCCGTTCCGACAACGATTTGTTGTAATCTCTCAAACTCGGATCTAACTTTTCTTCTTCTTCTCTCAACTCTCTTTGCCTTTTTAAAATCAAATTCGACTTTTCCGATATCCCCGTCTTCAACGACAAACCGCCTTCGGAAATGTATTTCGTATTCATCAACCACATCGCTTTATTAACGTCCGGTTTCCTCCCAGTTCCACTCTTCGTCTCCTTATCCTTGGCGGAATCGTTGGCTAATAATATCAAATCGTCCGGGTGAATCTCTCCTTTCGTCCTCGCCGCTCGAAACGCGTCCGAGCCAATCGGGTCCAAATTTATCCCCAAATCTTCCGAAAACATTCTCGTCGATCGCCTCAACTCGTCGTACAGTAAGGCCACGTTATGTTCCGCCATCATGTCGTCGTCTACTAAACTTCCTTTCCTTCGCAATAACTTCCAATCCAACGCCCTCGGCGGCGGTAAATTGTTCCTAAACTGCATCGGGCACAAAAAAGCCGTCTCTCTCTTCAATCGATTCGTTTCGTCCACGACGGTGGTGTCCATCGTCGCTTTCGTTTTTGGCTGTTTCTGCGCGCCCCCGGCGGCGACTTTCTTCTTATTCGTATTCGTACTCTTCGCCTTTGCAGAGGGTGAAGAAGTCGTCGTCTTTTTCTCGTCATTGCTTTTGATCATCTTCTTCTTCGCCGCAGAAGATGAATTTGGTGGTGCATTTTTCTTCTTCTCCTCTTCTCCCGGTGGTTCCACGCTCGCGCTTTTCGACCGTCCTCTTCTCAAAGCCACCACTCCTGGGGGTGGTTCCTGCGGGCTCGCGCTTTTCTCTCCTCCTCCTCCTCCTCCTCGCGCGCTTCGCCGCGGAGGCATGATGATGATTTCTTTTTACTACTAATTTCAATTCAAGCCTCTAGTAAATTCTTTTTGTACGAGAGTGAGGAAAAAAACAAGAGAGGCGAACCAAAAAAAAACAAGAAAGAGAAAAATTTTCTCTGCTCGACTGCCCAAAAGAAAAAAAAAGAAAAAAAAGAGATCGCGAGCACATCCGCCGCCACAAATGCATCAGCGCTGAAACGAACCGCGAAATATACACCACACTCTCGTATAATACGAATAATAATGTCAGATAAAAACGACGACGAGGAAGCTTTTGGAGCTGCTGCTGTCGACGACGACGCGCAAAAAGAAGAACAACAAAAGGAAGAGGAAGAGAGATGGCCGAGCGACCGAAAACAATTTCGGAAGGATTTCGTCCCGTTCGACGAAAAATTGGAGAGGAAATTACTCCGGCAATTGGAGTTTTACTTTTCGGATTCAAACTTACCCAGGGATAAGTTTTTACGCGAGACAGTGGAACGAGACCCGGACGCGTACGTGGATTTGAAATTGATTTTGAAATTTCAACGCATGCGCGATATTTTGAACGATTCCGGCGGCTCGAATAACCCCGAGGTTGTCGAGGCCGTGGCGAAACTGTTGAAGGAGAAATCGGTGAGTTTGCAAGTCGCCGAGGAGACGAGTCCGGATCCGAGAGTGAGAAGGAAGGAGGATTTAAGGCCGAAAGAGGAAATCGATCGAGATGTGGAGAAGAGGTCGTTGTATGCGAACCCTTTTCCGATGACGGCGACGATTGAGTCGTTGACGGATTTCTTCGAGAAGGAGTGCGACGAGAGAGTGTTGTCGGTGAGATTACGAAGACACATCGCGTCGAAAGATTTCAAAGGGAGCATTTTCGTCGAGTTTTCATCGGAGGAGAGCGCGAAAAAGGTGTCTGGAATGTCCAACACGTTGGTGTACGAAGGCGCGGAGTTGACGTTGATGTTTAAGAAGGAGTATTTGGAGAAGAAGAAGGAGGAGAAGGCGTTGAAGGCGGAACAGAAAGCGAAGGAGGAGGCGGACAGAGCGGCCAATCCGGAGAAGTACGCAAAGTTGGACGAGGAGAGGAAAAGAGCGGAAAGGGAAGTCGTGATGGGCGATCGTCGTCACGATAACTATAATCACAACAACGGTAGCAAACGTAGCAGAGACGACGATGACGACAGAGGAGGAGGACGACGAGAGAACAAAGAAAACAACGGCGAACCGCGCGAAGAGAAAGAGGTTGTGTACACGCCCGGGATGATTGCGAGAATCACTTTGGGCGAAAAAGCAAACATGGAGTGGAACGATTTCGTCAAGTTTCGCGAGGGCATTAAAAGTGCGTTTGAATCGTACGGTAAAATCAAGTTTGTCGATTTCAAACAAGGCGAAAAGTCTGGTTTTTTGAGATTCGAAGACGAAAAAGTAGCGGCGAAAATCATCGAATCCATACAAGGCGGCAACGCGATTGAAGTGGAAGGCGACGCGTGCGCGATCGAGCTCGTTGGGGGCGACGAGGAGAAGTCGTACTGGGAAGCCATCGACAGACGCGCGAGAGATCGCGATCGACAAGACCGTAACGGGAACAAAAGAGATCATCGAGGCGGCGGCCGAGGCGGCGGCCGAGGAAGAGGTAACCGCGGACGAGGCGGCGGTGGTGGTGGCGGTAACAAGCGTCACAAGAGCGATTAAAAAGAGAACGGGAAGGCTAGAGAGACACTTTTGTTACTACTATATTAATAAATATTGTTCTATATTGAATTTTGCGATAAGTTTATAATAATTTTGAAACAAACCACGTGATTGAGTCGTATCAAAACGCCGCGTTGCTTTTTTGTTCGACACTGCCATGCAATCAAAAACCATCAATCGATGCTTGAAAATCGCACTCTCCCACTTACCACCGCTTCCGTCTCGGTAATATGCAAACAAGCCATTTCCCTTCTGCAATACCTCTCCAAAGCCTTCGCGTTCTTCTCGTCCCCTTCGTTCATAAACACGTTCCTCCTCAACGATTTCATAAAATCGTCGTTCCCGCTGCTCAACGCCTTATCATACGCCAACGCGGACCCGTAAAAAGACTGCTCCAACTCTTTCAAAGTCGAACGAACTCTCACTTTTACGCCTTCGCGATGGACTCTTTTCTCCACCTCCTCTTGAAACGTGTCGTAAAACATTTGCGAAATCGCCTTCCCGGAATCCCCTTCGCGTCGTAATCGAGCTAAAACTAACCACACGTGCAACACAAACATCGCGTGCTCCGTTCGAAACGAGTGCTCTAATCCCAATATCTCGTAAAATTTCGCCTCGTCGCATCTCTCTACCACCGCTTTAAACAACCGCTGCGACGCTCGATTCTGCACGCTTTCCGAACTATCGTACCCGCCTACTTTCAACATGATGCGCGTGTACCACGGAAGACTCGTGGACCGCTTCTCCGGCACCTCAAACACCTCCGAGGTAGACTCGAACGGTATCGCTAACGATTTCGGTTTCGACGTGAACCGAGAAGAGTGTTGGTTTTGATTTTGACTTTTGCTCGAAGAGGTATAAAAACGCTTCGAATTCGATTTCCCTTCCTTTGCAGACGAAGACGACGACGACGAAGCTTTCGTGGATTTCCATCGTCTCTGCACGTGAGGGTCCGCGTCGTCTCTCGTAAAAAACCTTCCTCTCTTTTCCAGCGCATCGTCCTCGAACGCGTTGTTGCTCAAAAACCTCCTCCCTTTTGTAGGCGGAAAGGTAAAGAAAACATCGTCATCATCGTCTTTGGGGGTCTTCCAGTGACGTCTGACGATGTTTTTTCCCCCGACACTTCTCTGCTGCTCATGCTGCTCTAGCGAGCTTGAAAAACACGAAGAAGAAGAACACGCGGTGGTGGGAGTCGTCTGCGCGTGATGCAAAGAGGCCAAGCGCCGAAAGAAGAGTTTCCTCGTAGAGGAGCGTCGAAGCATGATGATGACGTTGGAAGAAGCCACAAAAAAGTGACGCCATCGACTGCTTAAAAGAGGAGGAGAATATTTAGTAAACGAAAAACGAAGCGAGCGTATTGAACACAATTTATAGCATTGAAAGAATGAGCACGATTAAAAAGAAGAACATATATTATCTCTTTGCATCATCGCATTACTCGCATACTTATTTTTTTACGGCCACTTGGTAAACTGAAACACCTTCCCGACGATTTCCAAACCCGTCGGAATCTGCCACGTGAACAACGCGACGTTGACGGCGTTCAACGCGATGTGCGCGCTTCTCGCCTTGTCGTTCCCTCTCTGCATCTCCGGCACTAAACCAGCGGCGGCGGCCCACAACGCCACAATTCCCATGCCAGCGTACAAGTGCGGTCCAGGGAATAACTTCCCGACGCGAATGTACGTGTTCATCCCGCCTTCGATGGCTAAGCACGTCCCGAACGCCAACAAGAGCGAGCCGGCGTTGAAGTGTTTCTCTTTATAGTTCCCAGCGACTAGCTCTTTGCGTTCTTTGGTCAGCTCGTCGATTTTCGATTGGTTCGGGTTCGCCGTTTCCGCGTCCGCGCCGACAGGCGAGGCCTTTTTCAACTCTTGAATCTCTTCGCCAACCGTGCGAACTTTTCTCCACTGCAAGCCTAAATACCCGGCGTATAAGCTGGTGGCGTACATGATGCCCAGGAAAAACGGGTGCACCAACGCCGCGGTGCGGCCTTCGAGTAAACCGAACTCGCCACCTTTCGCGAACGCGTCTTGCGCGGACAACACGATGGGAGAAGACGCGATGGTGGCCAATAAAGCCGTGCGACCGACATCTTCAGACGACGAGGACGTACACGATGATTTCTTCTCGCTGCTGCTGCTTCTCATCATCACGGACGTCGACGACCTTCTCGACGACGACGACTCCGCGGAAGACGACGAGCGCTGCTGTTGTTGTTGTTGTTGTTTCAAGGAGTAGCC
>Ga0255765_1004886_pt1 | contig 13026 bp, 10 predicted proteins | sample 041ome_8_FD_179965 | JGI IMG/M metagenome (GOLD analysis project Ga0255765, IMG submission 179965) | Coastal salt marsh microbial communities from the Groves Creek Marsh, Skidaway Island, Georgia - 041407BS metaG (version 2) | ecosystem: Environmental > Aquatic > Marine > Intertidal zone > Salt...
CCTTTCAGGGATTAAAATATAACGATACCGCACGCACCAAATTTGTAGCAAGAAATATTTGGCCCCCGCATTATCGCAATTGACAGTCCAGCGCGACACGACTAGGACAACGCCCACGACACCTGCCCAGGTGGCGGAATGGTAGACGCGCTAGCTTCAGGTGCTAGTGCCCTTATGGGCGTGGAAGTTCGAGTCTTCTCCTGGGCACCAAAACTCACTCGACATTTTGATAAAAGTAAGCAAAACCAGGGTTTTGGGTTTGGTGTTGGACCATTTTTGGGACCGCTTTTAGGACCGCTTCGTCGGGTTTGGGGCGTAAAGTGTCAGGTCCGGGTGGGTGATTCTACTTAAAAGCGCTTAGGATAGTGGGAACAGTACCTACCATGAGTGATGTTAGCAAGTCAGATCGGATTTCTCGTTTGTGTAACAGAACCTAGAATACAGTTCATTTTCTTTTCAATTTGAATTTTGAAATGTAATTTGAATCGTAATTGATCATCCGGTTGAAAAAGATTAATGAAAGAAAAATCGCCTTGCCGAAGGTTCGTGTGCTTTAAGCATGTAGCTAGCCAATACAAAACTGGAGAAATTCGTTGGATTTAACAGGAAAATCTATTTTGATTACAGGTGGAACTGGGTCTTTTGGTTCAGCTTTTGTAAGAAAAATTATTTCTGAAAAGCACAAAGTTAGAAGATTAGTGATATACTCGCGCGATGAGCTAAAACAGTATCAAATGAGCCAGGAATTTCCACAAACTAAAGATGGAGCTATTAGATATTTCATCGGAGACGTACGCGATGAAGACCGTCTGAAGCTCGCTTTTAAAAATATTGACATAGTGATCCATGCAGCAGCTTTAAAACAAGTTCCGACAGCCGAGTACAATCCGACGGAGTGTATCAAAACTAATGTGCTAGGCGCTCAAAATGTAATTGCAGCTTCGTTAGCATCTAATGTTAAAAAAATTATAGCCCTTTCGACTGATAAAGCTGCTGCACCGATAAACTTATATGGAGCAACTAAACTCTGCTCAGATAAACTGTTTGTCGCAGCAAACAACCTCACAGGTGCTGAAGATACCAAATTTGCGGTGGTCCGATATGGAAATGTTATGGGATCAAGAGGTTCAGTCATTCCATTCTTCGAAAAACAAAGATCCAAAGGATATTTGCCTATTACGGATGATAGGATGACCCGTTTCAACATTTCTTTAGACGAGGGAATTGATATGGTAACCCATGCGTTAGGTAATGCTATCGGTGGAGAAATCTTCATACCGAAGCTCCCATCGTACAACATCATGGATTTAGCTAAAGCTATTGCACCGGGCGTTCCTACAAAAATTGTTGGTTTACGCCCCGGGGAGAAAATCCACGAGGAAATGATTACTTCTGCCGACGCGCCAATGACTTTAGACTTGGGTAAGTACTATGTCATCTTACCCGACACATATAGATATGATCTATACGATTATATTACAAAAGTCGGTGGTATAAGAGTGGCAGAGGGCTTTAGTTATAACTCAGGAGAAAACGAGAACTTTTTAAGTATTGAGCAAATTAGGATTTTACTCAAACAAAAACTTGGCATTAGTGTTTAATTACAAATGTCAGATAAAACAGTTCTGATACTGGGTTGCACTTCTTGGATTGGTTTCAAGCTTAGCCTAAAAATGTATCAACAGGGATACTCTGTAATTGGTACGTCGCGAACGATGAACCTGGGCATGACTTGGCTAAAAAAACAGTATGCAAATTTAGAACCGCCTTGTATTCAGGATCTTATAGATGATTTGAAGCCAAACATAATAATAAACTTATTGCGCGGCGAGGATATTCAAGGATGGAACATATTCCGCAAAACTGTTAGGCCAGACTGCTATTACGTGTATTTGTCTTCCTCGTTGGCTTTAGATGGATATGGGCCCGATGTTTTTCTCACAGACGACTTAGAAGCAAATTCATTGAGTCCATACGGCATGTTTAAGTCTAAGTGTGAAAAATATATCAAGTCTGAACATGATAATTATTTGATCGTACGAATAAATTCGATTCACGGATTTGCACCCCATAAGAATACTCGCACTCAACTATTTCTTGAAAAACTTAAAGCTGGAACCAACATTATTGTCGACACTGGTGTTGTCCAGAGTAGACTTTATGATGAAGATTTTAAGCACTTTTTGCTTGCTCACATAAAAAAAGAGACGAAAGGAACAATTCATTTTGCTTCGAACGAAAAATCTGAAGAGATAGATTTTTTAAAGAAACTCGCAACCACGTTCGGATACACAAAGAATAATTTCATCGAAGGAGAACGAAGGTCTTTGATTAATGGCCTAGAGCCATCTAGATTAATGTTTTTAGACCAATCAACTCATAATCTTGACGATAGTGCGCTTCTTGATAAGCTTAAATTAGATAAAAACCTTAAAAAATATATACGCTTGGGGGATCAGTAAAATGGGAATTGTAATAAACAATCGCAAAATAGATGCATCACTGCCAGTTTATTTTATAGCTGACATAGCCTCCAATCACGAGGGCGACATCGTGAAAGCAAAAGAACTTGTGTATGCCTGCGCTGAGTCAAAAGTCGATGCAGTAAAAATGCAAAATTTTACAGCAGAGACGATAGTATCGGAAAAAGGATTTGCAAACATATCTGGTTTAAAAACTCATCAAACGAATTGGCAAACTTCAGTATTTGATAGCTATAAAGCGGCATCTATACCGCTAGATTGGTCATATGAGCTCTCTGAACTTTCTGTGAAATTAGGGATGCATTACTTTACAACGCCCTATTCGCTAGAACTTGTAGATGCCGTTTCTCCGTATGTTTGCGCCTATAAAATTGGCTCGGGTGATATAACTTGGCTAGATAATCTAACTGCAATAGCGCGACAAAATAAGCCAATTTTATTGGCGACAGGAGCATCAACGATCGAGGATGTCTCAAGAGCCATGGAAATTTTACTCAGTCATAATCCTGACGTTTTACTAATGCAATGCAACACCGACTATACCGCTCATGTTAACGATTCTTCCAAAGTTAAGTCGTCTAGGTTTTCATGTATCAATCTTTCTGCTCTTGAGAGTTTCAAAAAAAGATGGCCGACAACATCGGTCGGTCTTTCGGACCATACTCATGGGCATGATACAGTACTTGCAGCAGTATCGTTATTTGGTTGTGCCGCAGTAGAAAAACACTTCACACTGGATAACAGCAAAGCAGGGCAAGATCATTCTTTTTCAATGACGCCCAAAACTTGGAAGCAAATGGTCGACGAAACTGAAATGCTTCGCCAGTCGGTAAAAGATAAAGACAACAAGACCGAAATTTTAAATATTTTACGTTGTGCTATGGCCGAACCTCAATATTTGGAAGCCATGATTGGAAATGGTGAAAAAAAAATAGAGGCTAATGAAATAAACACAGTACAAGTACAACGGCGGGCAATCCGAGCAAAATTTGATATTACTGCTGGAACCAGAATATCTGAAGAAATGTTAGATTTTCTTCGGCCTTGCCCGGCGGGTGCTTTGCCACCCTACCTTAAAAATGAGATAATTGGGAAAACAGCAAAATCTCATTTTGAAAAAGGAGATTTAATTACATGCGATAATACCCGAGCATGACAAAACTTGTTATCATAATTCCTGCACTAAATGAGGAGACCACGATTAAAAGTGTCGTGGAACGATGCACACCTTTTGCAGATGTAATTGTTGTCAATGATGGATCAACTGACAATACTTCCGAAATTGCAAAAAAGAGCGGCGCCAAGGTTATTGATTTAACCGAAAATACAGGAGTAGATGGCGCGACTTTTGCAGGCCTTGAACATGCATATCGCGAAGGATACAGCTTTGCCATTACACTGGACGCCGACGGACAACATGATCCAGAGCTTTTAAATAAGTTTTCAGAGCCACTAATCGCAGGAACAGTGGTGATGGTACACGGAATACGACCAAGTTCAGCCAGAATATCAGAAAAGATAATGCGGCTTTATTCATATCATGTTTATGGAATCGCCGACATCCTTTGCGGATTTAAAGGTTACTCTTTGGCTCACGTTTATGCTCCAAATATAAAAATGAGGAGATATAAAACCTATAGCACCTCATTGCCTTGGTGCGTAATAAACGATGGATTGACATTTTCCGAAGTAGATATTTCAGTTAAACCACGGGATTTGAACGACACACCTCGAATTGGTGGATTAATCAAAGCAAACATCAGGATACTATCAGCTCTCGCAATATTATTACTTTTTGATTTACGTAGTTTGTTAAATAACCCACGGAAGTTCATTAGAACAAGATTGTTCAAAAAAGGAGGAGGTAAGGCATGCTAGTTATTTTACAAGCGCGTACTGCGTCAAGTCGACTACCAGGCAAAATTTTTCACACTTTTTTTGGCGAGCCAATTATTTCTCGTATGCTCAAGATAGCAAAAGAATTCACTTCTTCTGAGAATATTATTTTGACAACGGGATCATCACCTAGAGATGATTACCTATCTCAAATTGCATCAGACTCTGGCATTTCTGTAATTAGAGATGATGAAGATAACGTGCTTAAGCGTTTTTATATCGCCGCAAAAGATAATACTTCTGATTATATAATGCGTATCACATGTGACAATTATTTGGTCCAACCAAGGCTACTTGGTGCAATGCACCGAGAATGCATCCAAAAAAACGCCGATTATTGTTATGTCGCTCCATTGAGCCATTTTGCGGGTGAAATCATTCGTCGTGATTTAATTATTGAAGAATACAAATCAAATTATTCACAAATGGCAAAAGAACATGTTACTTACGAAATCAGAGCGCGAACTGATATCAGGATATTAGAGTTACCAGATAATTTTATGTTAATAAATCACAGGAAACGAATAACTTTGGATAATCTAGATGATTTATTATTTTTGAAAACACTGGAAGCCAAAAATCAAAATTGTAGTCAGGTTGATTGCCTTGAGGAACTGATAAATCTCACAATAAACTGAGACCTTTTATGCTGATTTAGAGAAGGTAGTCCTTTGATTTCCACTCAACAAGTCGCCGATTAATTTGCCTACCGTTTTCGCATTCGTTTCTTTGTTAAAATGCTCGACATGCTTAAAATAGACTTTATCTATGTTGCCCTCATGGGTTTTTGAAAACAATTGATTTATTGATCTCTCGAGAATCTGTTTATTGATACGAAATGAAGCAATTTTTATTAAATCAATATTTTCATTATATTTAAAAACGCCTGGCATAGATGCATACCATGTTACACCAAAAATTAAAGCAGGAGTGCCAAGCTTAATTGCTTCCCATCCAGCCACACCACTGACAGTAGCCACGATCCTAGCTTTCGCGCTCAATTCATTTGTATCAGTGTCAGCTGGTACAAACAAAACATTAGTTAGGTTATTAATTCTTTCAAAAAATCTAAGAGGTCGATCATAACATGATTGCTTGGGATTTTCTTTAACATATATCTTCCAACCTTCAGGAAGAAGTTTGCTTAAAGTTTCTATCAACAACGCTTGATCAACAAACTCCCCACCAAGTGATGATGTTGTCATTTCTGGTTGCAAATGAAGAGGCACGTAAATAAAATTTGCGTTTAAGTCCGGTTGATTGCACTCAAAGTCACATAATTTTTCAAAATATTGCAATTGTGCCTCTGAAAAATCAAACTTTATGAAATCGCGCCAATATGGTAACGAGGTCTTTACACTCCGAGTTCTCTTTATGATGTCAATCAAGTCGATTGGTGATAACAATAATTTTGGTCTGTTACAAGCTATGTTACGTAAGAGCCGGACAAGTTCATTTAAATTGAATTGACCTCTCTGGCTCCTTTCCTGCCAACTTGCATCCATATAAAACAAATTTACATCGTTTTTTTTAACTTCTTCGGCTAGTTTTAATTCTGTGTTAATTTGGAGATTTCCGAAATCATTTATGTTCCACATTGAAAAGATTTTGCCAGGTATTTTTTGACTCAAAATTAGTGTCGGAATGCCTAGTTTCTGTGCAACAGTATAAAGAACATAATCTATAGCCAAATGCGGTATTTCAAAAAAAACAACGTGCGTAATTTTCTGTTTGGAATACAATAATTCGATTTTGCTGCTTAACGCTCTGTAGAAATTATAATAATCTCGCACTAAATCGAGCTTATGACCACGTTTCACAAAGTCGCCTGAATTACGTCTTAATTGATCTTTAAAAACCTCAAAATGCTCATCTAAGTAGTGATCAGTCTTCCAATTGTTATCTTTATATAAGAATTCGTCGCGAGTAAGCAAAAAGCCTTTTCGTCCTTTAAGAATTTTATTTCTAACTAATCCAGTGACATCAAAGTCACTTTGTCTATCACCAAAGTGAAGGAGACCATCGATATTTTTAATATATGCTGCAGTACAATCGACAAATTGTTTACGATATTTTCCGCGTGCTTCAAATGCAATTCGCACTGGTGATCTCCATCGTTAGTGATATTTTTATTATTTGATTAAACGCTCATAAGGTTTCCCGAAATGCGTCGGATAGCTTATGAGGCTTCTAGCTTTCGCCGTCAATTACCCTCGATCGCTCACACATGACATCACGAAAAAGTAACTATTTCTGTCCATTTTGTTACCTATTACAAAACAGTAATACTCGGCGAGAACCCCTCCACAATATAATGAATTTTATTAAGGTATTAGCTTACTTTCCAGAGTTTAGATAATCAACTACTCTGGTACTTTCCAAAGCACAAACGTTTCAAATGGAAAATGTTAGGTTTTATTCTTATATCTCAAATTCACCGAACAAATATCAGGACCGCTTTTGGGACCGCTTTGAGATTCAGTTAACCATATAAAATATTGATGACAAATAATAATGCTACCTGATGCATTGCTTCTCCTGGGCACCAAAACTCACTCGACATTTTAATAAAAACAAGCAAAACCAGTGCGCTGAGTTTTGCGCTGGACCACTTTCGGGGCCGCTTGTAGGAGCTCTTTGTCGAATTTGGGGCGTATTGTGTCAGGTTCGGGTGGGTGATTCTACTTGAAAGCGCTGAGGATAGTGGGAACAGTACCTACCATGAGTGATGATGTGCCCCTTGCCCTGCCCCGATATGTATTCCGCCGTGCCAATGGCAGCTTCCGGTATAAGCGTAATGTCCCTCTGCGCCTGCGGGTCCTGTTGGGGAAAGACACCAGGGGGTTTTAGGTCTTAGCGTACGGCTGAGAGAGTAATGAATAAAAAGGGTACTGGTAATGGAATCTGAGGGTGTGATCTTATAAAAGATCTGGTTACTCTTATCTGACGATCGACACATGAATATGCTGATCGACTTGTGCGCCACACGACCCGCTTAATACAGCCCTGCGGTTTTGGCGCGCAGTTGTACGAGGGCCAAGACTGTATCAATCGTCGGAGTGGGGGTCTGTGTGAGGCTGCCGAGTTCTTGCACCGCTTTGATCAGGGCATCGATTTCCATCGGGCGTCCCGCATCCAGATCTTGCCACATCGACGTGCGATGCGCGCCGACCGCTGCACCGCCGTCGATGCGTCGCTCGACATCAATCGGGAATTTAACCCCCAATTTTTCCGCCACGGTCTGTGCCTCTGTCATCATCCCGCGCAACACGGAACGGGTGCCGGGATCGGTGCACATCACATCAAGCGTGGCATGTGTCAGCGCGGAAATCGGATTGAACGACAAGTTGCCCCAAAGTTTGACCCAGATCTCGTCGCGGATCCGTGGCCGGATCGGCGCCCTTAGACCAGCGGCCGCCAAAGCTTGGCTTAGGGCTGTTGCGCGGTCTGATTTGGTGCCATCAGGTTCCCCCAAAGAAAAGCGATTGCCCTCAATATGTTTGATAACTCCGGGGCGGATCACCTCGGCGGCTGGGTATACCACACATCCCAGAACTCTGTCCGGGCGCAGGGTGTTCCATTGGGCATCATTCGGGTCAACGGACGCTAAGCGCATTCCTTCATATGCGCCGCCGTGCTTGTAAAAATACCACCATGGTACGCCATTTACACCGCTTACAATTGTCGTATCCGCGCCGATCAGCGGCTGCATATGTTCAACGACGCTTGGGACGGAGTGGGCCTTGAGTGTGATAAATACATAGTCTTGGACCCCCAAGTCTGCGGGGGAATCCGAGGCGCGCGCAGGTACTGTTGTTTCTGTGCCGTCTTCGTTAATCAACGTAAGACCGTTCTCACGCATGGCCTCAAGGTGCGGGCCGCGTGCAACGATGCTTACATCCGCGCCTGACTCTATCAGTTTTACCGCCAGATAGCCACCGATAGCACCCGCGCCAAAAATACAGATTTTCATTGCAGTTCCTTAATCTATCATGCCTAGGCTTTTGGCCATGCCGATGCGTTGGATCTTGCCTGTCGCACCTTTTGGAATTTCGTCCAAAATTACAACGCTGCGGGGCACTTTGAACGCCGAAACCTGTTGGGCGATAAAGTCGCGGATTGCCGGTTCGTCAAGTTTTGAACCTTCTTTCAACACGACGGCGGCGGCAATATCTTCGCCCAGTTTGGGGTGGGGCACTGCGAAACAAACCACTTGTTCGATTTCTGGATGCGCCAAAATGACCGCGTCAATTTCAAGGGGGCTGATCTTTTCACCACCGCGGTTGATGATCTCTTTGAGACGACCCGTAAGGCATAAATATCCCTCACTATCAAAGGCGCCTTGATCACCCGTTCTGAACCATCGCTGGCCATCAATCATGAAAAAAGAGCTTTCATTAGCCTTGGGGTTCCCCTCATAGCCCGGGGTGACGTTCGGACCAGAGATCACAACTTCGCCAGTCGCGCCATGGTCCAAAAGTTTATCGAGCGCCTCATCGGCGATGCGAACTTGCGGTCCCGCGGCTATACCAACCGATCCCGGTTTTTGCGAGCGTGGTGGCAGAGGATTGCTGCACATTTGGTGCGTGGCCTCGGTCATGCCATAGGCCTCGATCACGGGCGCGCCAAAGACTTCGACCAGTTCGTTCATGACAGGGGCAGGAAGTGATGCGGACGATGACCGCAAAAAGCGGAGTGGCGCGTTTGCGATTATGTCTTTGTTGCGTTCAGCACGCGCCAAAATAGCCTGATGCATTGTCGGGACCGCTGTGTACCAAGTCGGGCGTACTTCATCGAGTTGAGAGAAAAAGCGCAAGGCGTTAAAGCCCGATGTGCATGACACTTGTGCCCCTGCCGAGAGCGATGCAGATAACGCCGCAATAAGCCCATGGATGTGAAAGAGGGGCATCACATTGAGACAACAATCGTGTGGCGTTAGATCAAGCGCCGCTTTGATATTATGCGCCGAGGCACAAAGATTGGACTGTGTTAAGGGCACAATCTTGGGCCGAGACGTGGTGCCAGAAGTATGTAAAATCAGCGCCAAATCATTTGGTTCAGGGTCGGACATATCCGCTTTGATTGGTGCAGCATCGGCCGTGAGGGTAAATTGACCAGCAGGATCCGTTTCAACATAAGACAGTCGAATGATCTTTATCCCAAACTTTTCTGCCACATGGAGCGCGGGGCCGTTGTAATCGGTTTCGACAATCAGTGCTTTGGCGCGTAAATCCTCTAGATAGAAAGCATATTCATCTTCGCGATAGGCCGGGTTCAACGGGGCAGTGGTTGCCACTTGGGCCACCGTAAAAAAAGCGGTGGCCATTTCGGGGCCATTGGGCAGCACAATGGCCACCCGATCACCACGGCCAATGCCAAAGATGCTTAGGCTTTGAGCAACCTGATTGGACAGATCACGCAATCCACCATAACTCAGCCAAGGGCGGTTTGGCGCTCCAATCGCATTAGCCCCTTCGGGGTGGGCTGCTATGAGAGAGGAAATTATGTCAGCCATTATGTCGCGCTCCGTTTTTAATGGTGTGTTGGTTTCGTTTACAGGGCAAGGGCGATGCCATCGGATCGCGGATCTGAGGCCGCTTCGAAAAGGTGATCTTGGCTGACCGATACGGCCCCTGCGTGTCCCATGATGCTTGAAAAGGCGGGAACAAGTTCGACGTTATGACCGGCCGCACGTAACGCAGAAACAAGATCTGGATCAGCGTTTTCTTCGATTTTCAAGCTCGTCGTATCATCGCCCCATGTCTTGCCAAGCAACCAGCGCGGCGCGCTAATCGCCTTTTGCAACGATGTGCCAAATTGTGCATGACGGCTAAACACGGCCGCTTGTGTTTGCGGCTGGCCCTCGCCACCCATCGTGCCATAGGACAAAACGCGACCGTCGTTCAGGAGCGCCATCGCGGGATTAAGCGTGTGGAAGGGGCGCCGCCCTGGTGCAAGCTGATTTGGACCAGAGGCAAGAGTAAATCCCGCACCGCGGTTTTGAAAGACAACGCCGGTGTCAGGGCAGGTAAGGCCGCTGCCAAATTCCCAAAATACGCTTTGAATAAAGGAAACGACCGTGCCGTTTTTATCGGCCGCACCCATCCAGATGGTATCACCTGCTTTTGCTTGGTGTGGCCAAGGCAGGGCACGCGTCATGTCAACTTTGGACGCCATGTCATCGAGGATCGCGTGGCTCAGATACTCTTGTGCTGACCTGCGCATCGCGCCTGGGTCACCCAATTCGGCGTTGCGCAGAATGAACGCTTGTTTTGTGGCTTCGATCAGACCGTGAACATGATCAAAACCTTCTGCGGTTTTTATTCCCAAGCGATCAAATATACCCAAGATCGCCAAAGACGACATGCCCTGTGTTGGCGCACCTAGGTTATAGAGGGTGCCCAAAGATGTGCTGATTTCTAATGGCTTTTGCACCTCAGCCCGATAGGTGTGAAAATCGCCCAAGCGAAGCGGGCTGCCCTGTTCCTCAAGGAAACGGCCATGTGTGGCTGCGATATCGCCACGGTAAAATGCGTTGGTGCCGGTGTCCGCGATGAACTGCAACGTGTTGCCCAACGCCGTCTGAACCAATTTGCTGCCGGTGTCGGGTGCAGCGTTGTTGTGCAGATAGATCGGCGCAAAGCCTGGTACAGTCTGTAAACCACCGATTTTTTCGGCAGTTGTTTCGCTTTGATTGCGGGTGACTGCGATCCCGGTTTTGGCAAGCCGAATCGCGGGAGATAAGAGATCCGACAGGTGGATGACATTGCCGCAAAGTCGCAGATCAAGTGCCGCTTGCCAGCCACCCACGGTCCCCGGAACGGTAAGGGCAGCAAGAGCGCCGCGTGCCGGTATCGACTGTGTGTGCCCAAGTGCGGCGTACCACGCAGGTGTTGCAAGCCCCGCGGCCTGCCCACAGGCGGAAATCGCGACTGGGGCTTTGCCCTTGTGGCGGATGATCCAGAACCCGTCGCCCCCGATCCCGTTCATATGGGGATAGACAACGGCGATGGCTGCTGCAGCTGCCACCATTGCTTCGATTGCGCAGCCCCCTGATTCAAGCACGTCTGCGCCTATCTTGGTGGCCATACGATGTGGTGCGGTGAATGCACCACGCAATCCCAAGGCTGTTTCTATCATGCTGCCCCCGTCTGCGGTTCAAATGCGTTTGTGCGCGGTGATCATACCTCGCATTAAGTCATCTTAAATTGCAAACGCCTAATTAAACTTTGTTAATGAAATCTGAGTGACGTTGATGGCGAGGGATCAATCCCCATCGCTGCGAATGACTGGCGCTTCATGCACCCCATCGGCCCGCGCGTATCGAGACGTTCAGGGTCAGCATTGGATGTTATTATACTGCTTGAGCACATAGATAAACTATTTTGCAGGGTAATAGCGATTGTATAGAAGCTTTGGGGACAGAGGACCGCTTTTGGGACCGCTTTTTTGAGCGGTTCGGAAATAAACCACTGATAGTATTTGCTTTTCCAGAATGCGACTTGCTTCTCCTGGGCACCAAAACTCACTCGACATTTTGATAAAAACAACCAAAACCAGAGTGTTGGGTTTTGTGCGGGACCATTTCTGGGACCGCTTTGTCGATTTCGGTGTGCTAAATGTCAGGTTCGGGTGGGTGATTCCGCTTGATTGTCGTGATGATAGTGGGAACAGTACCTACCATGAGTGATGACGTGCCCCTAAAGCTCCCTAGATATGTCTTCCGCCGTGCTAATGGCAGCTTCCGGTATAAGCGCAATGTCCCTCTGCGCCTGCGGGTGCTGTTGGGGAAAGACACCCTCTATCGTCAATTGGGGGACAGCTACCGAGAAGCTATGCAGAACCTTCCCCAGGTGCATGCTCAAGTAGAAGCTATCTGTGCCCAAGAAACAGAACTGTCTGCCCGTCAACGGAGCCTGAACATCATAAGGGGTGCCCTGAGCTTGGATAAAGTTCTTTCGGAATACGCTTAGTTTAAATCAGACAGTCCTAAGGCCCATAAGGAAATCACACAGAGGGTCACTCGTCTGTGCAAGGATATGGTGGCGGTCTTTGGCAAACAGAAGCTGCAGTATGTGTCCCTGTCCGATATCACACGAGCAGATGCCAATGCGCTGCGGGACCACTTACTGGCTCGAGTGTCACCTAACAGTGCAGTCCGTATGTTGTCGGTGCTCAAGGCAGCAGTAAACTTTGCCATCACAGAGCACAGTCTGCATATGCCCAATGTCTTTGCCAACCTCCGCATCAAGGGCGCTGGGTCGAGTAAGGATGACCGGCTCCCTATGAGTGACGAACAGCTCCACAAAGCCCGAGCAAACTTCCTAGACGACCCAATAGCAGCAGCAATGTTTGTAACCCTGGCAGATACAGGGGCAAGGGTCTCAGAGATATCGGGCCTCAGGGTCAAAGACTGTGACGTATAGCAACGCTGTGTCCATATCATCCCGACCCCATGGCGTACACTGAAGACACGCTCTTCGCATCGCTCTGTGCCACTGTCGCCAGAGGCCCTACGACGAGGCTGGTCATGATGGAGAAATAATCCTAACCGACTACCTCGGTATCGTCTGCCACAAGGACTCTCCCATCGCAATAGCTTGGAAGTCAGGACAGCAGAGTTGGGATGTACTAGCACTGGAGCCCT
>Ga0255765_1004904_pt1 | contig 12992 bp, 11 predicted proteins | sample 041ome_8_FD_179965 | JGI IMG/M metagenome (GOLD analysis project Ga0255765, IMG submission 179965) | Coastal salt marsh microbial communities from the Groves Creek Marsh, Skidaway Island, Georgia - 041407BS metaG (version 2) | ecosystem: Environmental > Aquatic > Marine > Intertidal zone > Salt...
TAGACAAAGGCATGGACAACGACATCTCCATGTGGAACGTCCAAGACGGCGCTCGCGAGAACAACGTCACCTACGAGTCCTACGCCTTCCAAGCCAAATTCACGTGCGACTCCGTGGACGACGGACCAATCAACTCGTGCAAGCCAAAAGCGAGCGCCGAACGAGCCGCGTCGGCAAAGTTAGCCCAAGCCAAGGGCGCTAGAATCACCCGCGAGGAAGCCACTCGCGAGGCGAGAGAGTTTCAAGCGTCGCTCGAGGAGAAGCGTTGGTTGAAGCCGTCCACCTGGTTCAAAAACTAACACAGCAGCACATTTTCGCTGATGATTATGCACATATATATTTATATACACAGTATTCTTTTTTAATAATTACTACTTTAAGAGTCGTCGTCACGGTATTCTTCTCATCGTCGTTCGTCTCGAATCTGGGCACCTCTTTGACTTACAAGCAGCCCTTTTAAAAATTGGACAAATCCCTCAAAACAAATTCAAGTCTCGTTGCTTTCAACTCCGTCAAGAAATGACGACGGCGACGACGAGGAAAGACGACATCGGTCTCGTTTCGTTCAAAGACGTGTGCACTCTCTTGCACAGAATTAAAACCTACCACCGCAAAGAAGGCGGGAAAGCGAAGAAGCACATCGCCCGGGAGTATCTGGACAAGTTCTTCGAAAACCATTACCCGAGGTTTTTCAACGGCGGCGAAAGGAAAGACGCGTTTCGGTTGTACAGACTCTTAGCGCCGCAGGTAGTATAAATGCACGTCGTGCGCTCGTTGTTCTCGCTGTTTTTGGTGTCGTTCTCTCTCTCTCAATCTTAGCGAATATTACGAAAGTTTGTCCTGACGAAATTCACTCAACGCTCATCACTTAAAAATGCTCTGTTTTTGCGCACAGTTGGACAAAGAACGCGCGGCGTACAATCTGAAAGAAGGCGCGTTATCGGACGTCATATGCTTGGCGTTAAACTTAGACAAGCACTCGGAGATGAGGACGAGAATAAAAAACTGGAAGATGAGCTCGAAAGGTTTAGATTTCGCGGTGATTTGCGGGAACGTGGCGGGCGAGTTCATCGGGAGGAGGAACAAGAAGAAGAGCGGGGGCGAGACCGGGATGACGATAGATGAAGTCAACGAAATGTTGGATAAGATGTGCATGGGAAACGATCGAGAGGCGAAAGCGAGGGAGCTGAGAAAGTTTATCATGCGAGCGACGGAGAAAGAGGTGGTGTGGATCGTTTCGATTATTTTGAAAGACTTGAAGTTGGGAGGCGTGTCGGAGAAGGATTTTTTAATGCATTATCATCCGCAAGCGTACGAGGCGTACACGTGTAAAGCTGATTTGAGGAAAGCGTGCGAGGCGCTGTCCGATCGAAATGCAGTTCTGAAGAAGCACGATATCGAGTGCGGGGAAGGAGTAATTATAGCGCAGTTGGCCGGGAGGAAGAACACGCCGAAGGAAGTGGCCAAGTGGGCGAGGTCGAAAGCGTTTGCCGTGGAGACGAAATTTGACGGGGAGAGGGTGCAGATACATAGGAACAAGGAGAGTTTAGGTGAAAAGTGTCAGTATTGGACAAGGAACATGAACGATTTCGGGCCGAGAGGCTACGGGATCATGGATGTTTTGTTTTGCGACGCAGCGGAAGAAGAAGGGACGCGGGACACCGTCGACGAGCATCGACGCGGATTGCCGCCTAAATGTATTTTAGACGGTGAAATCCTCGTATATAACAAGAGAATAAAAGAGTTTGTGCCGTTTGGAACGATCAAACGCGCGTTTAATGCCGCGAACTGGAAAAAAAATATGGGTAAGAACATGCCGATCATACCGAAAGGATTTTACGAGAATCCGACGATGCAAACGAAGGAAAAGGGGCAAGCGAAAGATAAAGAAGAAGATGACGATGAAGAAGGAGAAGAAGAAGAAAAAGAAGGAAACGAGGAAGAAGAGGAAGAAGAAGAAGAAGAAGAAGGGGAAGAAGGGAGAGTGCGATATGAATGGAAAGATTTCGAAATCGTATACGTCCCGTTTGATATTCTCTACAACGAAGACACGTCGGTCATTCACGAACCGTTGAGAAAACGCTACGACCTCTTGAAAGGTGCCATTCGAGGATGCTTAAACAAAGGTGCCGTCAAAGTCGGTGACACTGGAATAACGTGTGCGGTAGTCTCGCCGTTCCAAGATGACATCGCGGATAATGAGTCGCAGGCAGAGATTGCGCGTAAATTTAGAACAGTTGTGGAGCAAAACGATCCGAACGCCATTGCAAAGATTAGCGATTGCTTGCGAGAGGCTCAAGATCACGGCGAAGAAGGTATCGTCGTCAAATTACTCGATTCGCCGTGGGTTCCAGGAGAACGGGGGCATAATTGGGTGAAATTGAAGCCAGATTACTGCGAAACTTCGGATTACGACTGCGTCATCATCGGCGGCTATTACGGCGAAGGGCGCGGCAGAGCGGGTAAGATTTCACAGTGGTTGCTCGGGGTTATCAAAGACGGGACGCAACGGGATAAAAATCCAACCATCATGACGTTCTGTAAAGTCGGGACCGGCTTTAACCGCGAAGATCAGCACTATTTGCGCGATAAGTTGAAAGATTTGATGCGCTTTAATCGAAAAAACGTAGATAAAAACTACACGAAAACTTACGAAAGATACGAGTGCTCGGGGATGCTCGGTGAAACTCCGGATGTTTGGATAACGAATCCGGAGAAATCCGTCGTGATGACGGTGAAAGGCGACGTACGTTTGGTACCTTCGCATACCTTCAACGCTCCTTACGGGTTGCGCTTTCCGAGATGCTCGGCGATCCGCCCGGAGAAACCTTGGAACGAAATATGTACGGATAAAGACATCGCGGAAACAGCCGAACGCTATGTGACCAAAGTCACGCACAAAGGAAGTCGCGGTGGTGATGGTGTTGGCAACGGAGAACAAGGCGACGACGAGCGAACGGCGTATAAAGAGTACGATCGCAAAAATGCCAAAGGTTTGAAACGAAAACAAAAGAGATCCCTAGCGGTCCAGGAGAAGTACGTCGCGCACATGCAACCAGTAGACGTTCGAAACGTCGTCACCATTTCCAAAATTTTCGAAGGCACTACTTTTAGTGCCATCGGGTGCGACCGAGACGTCAAAAAGGAAATCGCACAATTCGTCGTTGCCCGCGGCGGTAAATTTTTTGAAAGCGTCGTCAGGAACGTCAATCGCGTGGTCGCCCCGCCAACTATCGAAGTCGACGACGCGTACCTCCAAGCCTGCGACGAAGTTCTATCCACAAATTGGCTCTTCTCGTGTAAAGAACAAGAAATATGGCCACCTAAAGCCAGAGATTGGATTAAAGTGTCCCCGTCTGTCGCGACGCTCTACGACAAAACCATCGACGCGTTTGGCGACGCGCACATGAGCGAAGACTTGAACGACGAAGATTTTCGCGCGATGAGGCACCAAGTGTGCTCGCGCAAACGCAAAGGCACGGAATTCAAAACGTTGAGGCACATAGACGACGACGATCGTCAAAATCTCGGGAAGATTGTGCGCCTTTCGGAAGAATCCAACACCGTCATCCTCTCGCAAAACAGCCGCCCGAAGAAAGACTTGGACCCTGCGATAAAAGAAGATGATGAGAGAGAAGCGGACCGAAAAAGAAAAAACCAAGACTCTTCCGCGCACATGCAAGCGCTGGAGTTAATTCAGAGACGAAAAGCCGCCGCAGAGATGTTGCGGATCTATTAGATTTTCGTAGCAAATTTTAAGCATATTTTTTCCTCGTGCTAAAAATACTCTCATCACAAAGAAAAACACTTTATTAACTCACGCGCAAAGATCACGATTATTGCGATAAAAACCACCACCAAGAATGAGGAAGAGGACTCGCTTTCGCAGCAGCATCAAGCATCATCATCATTCGCGATCGGTGGTGGTCATGGTGGCTTCAAAGTAGGCGCTCATGGAGGAAGGGCAAAGACAAAAAGATCGACCTTTTCCCAAGAAAGCGCTAAAAATACGACTGCTCAAAAGCGAAGAGAAAACGACACGGAGGACGAGAAGAAAGCAAAGACGACGACGACAGCTTTTGCGAGGACGACGAGTATGACAGGAAAAGAGAAAGACTCGTCGTTTTTCGTCGCGCTCGCGCGCGTGGACATCAGCGAGTACGCGAGCAGAGTCGATCAGTTGTATCGATGGTACCTCGATCGAGAAGGGAAAGATTTTGATGAAGACGAGGAGAGAAATGAACGCGGTAACACTACCACGTCATCATTGCGGTGTTGTTATCATCATCATCATCATCATCATCATCATCCGGGCGTTGCGATTCAAAAGTATCTGAACGAGAACTATTTCGAGCCGCTGGCGAAACTGGCGAGCAAACACAAAGGGACCGTGTTGAATTTTGCCGGCGACGCGGCGTGTTGCGTCTTTCGAGAAAGGAGAAGGTGTGATGGTACGAGGGAGACGGATGATGAGGATGATGATGAGAATGATATAAAAATAGTAAACGGTGATGAAACGAAAGCTCGCGTGACGAAAAGAGCGGAATCGTTCGCTGAAGAGGTGGTGAATGGGAGGTGGTTGTTTTCGAACCGTCCTCGACGTCGCGCCGAGAAAGCTCGAGAGGAAGAAGCTCAACGAGCACACTTCTTCTTTCGAGACGTGCGCGTGAGAATTGCGGTGGCGAGCGGAAATGTCACGCAAACCTTCCTGGGAGGATTTCAAGGACGATACGAAAGAGTGCTGTTCGGTGAATCGTGCGAGAAGTTAGCGAAGGAAGCTCGGAAGGCGAAACCGAGAGAATTACTTCTCGCAAACGATGAATACGATGACCCGGAAAGGAAAAGGAGGCTTATTCGGCGAGAAGAGAAGAAACGAAGAAACATCAGAATACAGGCATTAACACCATCAAAGAGTCAAAGAGACGAAACCGTCGCGATTGTGTTCATACACGTCACGCTCCGAGCATCGATGTCGACTCGCGAAGTGCAAACGCTCCGTCGTTTCGTCCAACGCGCGCAAAAGGTTTGCGCGCGCCACGACGGCACGTTTCTACAACTCGGCGGCGACGAAGGCGACTCGCTCGCCATCGTCGTCGCGTTTCGAACGCAATTCGCGAAAGATTCTTTACTCGCAAAATTCGTGGCGTCGAGAAATGCGCTTCGATTCAGCCGCACCATTTCTCGATCGCTCGAAAAGACGAACAAGAACGAGATCAAGATCGAGAGAAAAGGCAACAAAACCACCACCACCACCCGAAGACGACCTCCTCCGCGACGACGACAAAGACGTGAACAACACCTGAAAATAACTCTCGGCGTTTCTCTCGGCAGCTGCTGCTTAGGTTTCGTCGGCGACCTCTGTTCTCAGACCTCTTCCCACAAAGCGTTCCTCGCCACCGGGCGCGCGGTGAACCGCGCCGCCAGGTTCGCCAAAGGCGAACTCCTACAAAGAACAAAAAAATCATCAAAAAATCACATCGTCCGCGTCGACGCGAACGCCGTGTATACTCCTTCCTCGAAATCGTCTTCTTTGCGGAAGAAAATACGCGTGAAAGGCGGCGAAGTCTGGGACGCGCTCGCCTTTTAAAAATGGCAGTTTTATTTAGAGCTTCTTTTGGGGGAAAGTTTTTGAAAATCTCAGACAAAACATCAGACCATTACAACGAAGCGCACACACACAAAAACACACACAAAAACACACACAACTCTCGGTATAAAGATGGAGCAGGTGCGAATGGTGATTATGAGGAGGAGGGTGTTCATAAAACGTTTTTGGATCTCTCTTTTGTTCTCTTTCTTTTCTTTTGCTTTAAAAGTCCGTTTTTATTCCAATTTTCTCTCTCTGTATGTGTATGTGATGATGATGATGACGATTGACTGACGACCTCTGTTTCTCTGATTTTCTCCTCTTCTCGCGCGTTTGCTAAATTTGACGACGATGATGAAAATAGGCTGTGCAAACCGCGGTGGAAACCGCCGGCTATTCCGATCGCGCGGACGTGACTTCGTTGATTTTGGACGAAAAGTGCATTTCCCAAGACATCGAAGGCTTGGACGGTTTCGTGAATTTGAAAACGTTGTCCCTGATCAAGTGTGGGATCGTCAACGTGGCCGATTTACCGAACTTACCGGAGTTGAGGAAGCTTAATTTGTCGCAAAACCGAATATCCACCGGGTTGAGTACCGTGGCGAAGAAGTGTCCGAAACTCGAGCAGCTCATCGTTTGCGACAACCCGAAACTGACGAAAGTGGAAGAGTTCAAAGCATTGACGGATTTGAAACATTTGCAAAGAATTGACGCGGAAGGATGTAACTTTGAGGACGAGGAGCACGTATCGACGATCTTTGCCATGTTTCCAGAAGGTCAGATGCAAAACGTGGACGGGTACAACGAGAAAGGCGAAGAGGTGTACTCGGACTCGGAGGACGATTCAGAAGACGAAGAAGATGAAGAAGAAGACCGAGACGACGAAGAGGACGATTTAGACGATTTGGACGATGATTTAGACGACGACGAAGAAGACGACGGAGACGACGGAGAAGATGACGACGACGAAAAACCAGCCTACGCGGCTTTAATCGGCGACGCCATCCTCTCCGACGACGACGAAGACGCCCGATTGAGCGAAGAAGAAGACGAAGGCTCGGAAGACTTCGACGACGAAGAAGACGACTTCGACGACGAAGATGAAGACGACTTACCCGCCGCGAAGAAAGTTAAGCAATAGATATATTACATTTGATAGATAAGAAAGAATACGCGTTGTTTGCGACTCCTCATTTTCCCAACACCCTTCATAAAAACAAGGGGAAATCTTCACTTTAAAGCGCACTTTTTATCGCTCGTAAAGAGAACGACGACGTGGTCATAAAAGGTGTCCGTGCTCCGAGACTGCTCTTTGTCCTTCTGTTTCTTCGCGCGTGAAAAGCTGCGCTCTGGATCGTCTCCTCAAAGCGCGGAAAAGGGAGGACGCGACACAGAGCATGGGTCGTCCTTTCCAACGGAGCAAAAATGGAAGCGCGACCGCCGGGAAGGACGCGAGCGCGAACACCACCGCGAAGAACACGAACGACGATCGCAATGCAACGCCTGCTCCTTTCCCTCGTCCTCCTTCGTTCCTTTCCTACCCGTACCGAGCGACGCATCTGTTCATGCGCAGAGTCCACGACACGTTCGACGCCTCGTTCCTACGATATCTCGCCTTAGTGCACTTGGGCTTCACTGGATTTTTCCGCCTGGTGACGGAAATAACCTTACTCCCGATGGCGGAAACCGCCTTGAACGTCTCCGCGGCAGAGCTACAAAGGATCTCGACCGTGATTATGTTCCCAGGAGTGTTGAAACCAACGTTTGCGATCATTTCAGACATTAAACCGTGGTTCGGGTATCACAAGAGACCGTATTTAGTGGTCGGCGGCGTGATAGGTTTGTTCGCCAGTACGAGGTTGGCGACGGGGACGTTCGAAGGGAAAGCGAGCGAGGTGGATTTCGTGATTGCGATTATGGGGGTGTATTTTACGGTGGTTATATTCGATTGTTTGAGCGATGGGAAGAGAGCGGAGTTGATGCACGAAAATCCGCAAACTGGTGGGGATTTAATCGCGTATTCGTTATCGTTGGTCGTTATGGGGCAGATTTTAGGTTTGATGGTTGGATACTTCGCTTTGGAACGAGAGAAGTACACGACGGTGTTTTATTTCGTGATACCGGTGGCAATTGCGTCTATAATAGCGACGTTGATGGGAGAGTTACCGGAAGAGAAAGTGAAATACAGTTGGAATTTATCGGCGTTGAAGGTGAAGGTGAAGTATAGGCAAATCGTGTTAGCTGGGATGTTGATGATGGTTGGTATTGGATTGGTGTACATGCAAACGATCGAGTTAGTCGACGACGGCATGTTGAAAGCGTCGGTGATGATGAATCTCATTTTGGGGGTGTGCATTGTCGTTTTATGTAAGAGTTTGTTGCCGAAATTCGCGGGGAACGTGATTGTGTACGCGTTTTTCGAGAGAGCGTTGAGCATTAAGTTTCAACACGCGGTGAATTATTGGTACACGTTACCGGGAGATTGCGTTCCCGGCGGACCAAATTTCGATTACGTGTACTTCAACATCGTCAACGGTTTCATAGCGTTGATATTTAGCGGGTTAGGCATTTGGATGTTTCAAGAGGCGTTTAGTACCGGGAGATTGCGAAGGATATTTTGGTGGTCCAGCGGCACCCGGTGCATTGGTTCGTTGTGCGATTTGTTCGTCGTCAGTCGGACGAATTTAAAAATAGGCATCCCGGACCAACTGGCGTACGCGTTGGGAAACTCAGTTTTAGAAGCCATGGTGTTTATGCTTTCGGTGATGCCGTTTGCAATTTTGATCAGTAAGTTAGTCATCAACGGCACCGAATCGACGTTGTTAGCCATCACGAGCGCGGCGAGCGCGTTGGGTGGGTTAATGGCATCTTCTCTCGGATCGTTAGCGATTGAATACGCCGGCATTCAAACCAACATCGAGGACCCGAACCAATCGTGCAATTGGAGCAACTTGGAAAATTTAATCATCATCTGCGGCATTTTATCGCCTTTACTGTGCGTCCCGTTGACGCTCGTGCTGATTCCAAACGTATTAAGCACGGCGACGTTTGAAATGGACGATTATTCCGGCGAAGTCGTCGCGATTACCAACGAAGACGGCGCCTACGACGACCGCGAGATGGAAAAACACGGACAGATTCTATAGAGAGACTTTACGAGGATGATTTTAACGATATATATACTACCATTGCCGCGCGCTCGCGCACACTAAACTTTTTATTACACTATCGCGCCGTACAGGCTGCTGCTACTCTCGTCGTCCTTCTTTCTCTTCTTCTTTTTCCTCCTCGCTCCGGTTCTGTTTCTGACAGTACTCCCGCGCTCGCATCCGTCGAGCGACGCCTCCTCCTCCTCCTCCTCTTCCCCATCCTTCGAGTGCTTCGTCTTCAAGTGCAACTGCACCACCGCGACGGCGCTCACGACCAACACGAACGACACGCACACACACACCACGACGAAACCGACGGTAAACGCATCGCCTTTCCCTGTTTTCGAGACGAAGGCGAGGAAATCCTCGGTAAGAGGAGACCTTCTTTCTGCGTTCGCATCCGGCGTGAACTCGACACCTCCTCCGCGGTGATGCCTCCCGTGATGTATATCTTTTCGTCCGTTCGGGTTCTTCCGCCAAAGACCCGCGCTGAAATCGCCGTTCAGTTCCTCGAAATACATATTAGTATTCGTGTAGTATCACTGAGAGAGAGAGATCGTGCGCGCTCTCTCTTCTCGCGTCTCTCGTGAGAGAACTTAACTCCTTTTAAGAAATAGGGGAAACGCTCGAAGGGTGTTGAAAAGCGATATCCCAAGAAAAAGAACTCGACGTTAAACCCAAAAAGACTCGAAAACTCAAACTCTCCTTTCAAAATTTCACTTTTTCGAGACCTTCCTCACGAGTGGTTTCACCTCTGCTTGAGCGCACGGTATTCTCTGCCTCGTAGAACACGCGACGCTCTCTCGCCCGTTGTTTTCCCCCACTCTTGGTTGGTGTTTCAAGGGGAAAAAGGATGAGACGAACGCTTTTACAAAAACTGCGTCTCTCACCGCGCAGCGCGAGCACGAGCAGCACTCGCATTTATGCGAGTTTTAGGAGCACGACGACTACGGGGAGTGCGCGCAGTAGCAGCGGGAGGAGGAGTGGGAGGAGTGACCACCCCGGCGCGGAGTCGTCGTCGTCGATGGCGACGATTGCGGCAAACGACATCAAAGAGAGAAGAAGATTAAGGTTTTTCCTTTCCCCGTCGTCGTCGTTTACGTCGTCGACGCGTGAAAGGGCGTTTGGAAACGACCGACGACAAGAACAACAACAACAACAACAGTTAAGGCGTAAGTTGTACGCGACGAATGCGCGAGCAGACGAGGACGACGAGGCGCAGAAGAAGAACCGAGGTGGTGATGAGGATGATGGGAAAAACAACGTAACGAGGAGGAGTGTCGCAAACGTAATCGTCCGACCAAAGTCCGCGGTGGATGTAGAGCAAGGGGAAATGAGAGACAAAACGGTCCCGATACACGCGAGTGCGCATATTATCGAGGAAAAAGAGAGTAGTTTTGATGAAAAAATAGTTCTTCCGGGACGTCACTTTGACGTTCCGATTCGGATTGACATCGCGCACAGATGCGTTCGATGGCAACTCGCTCGGAAAAGAGGCGTCTCGACGGCGAAGACAAAATCGAGAGGCGAGGTGAGCGGGACGACGAGGAAAGCGAGGCCACAGAAAGGTGGCGGGAGAGCGCGGGTTGGGAGTTTACGAGCGCCGCAAATGCGAGGGGGCGGTACCGCGCACGGGCCGATTCCGAGAGATTTCGAGCACAAGTTGCAAAAGAAAGTGAGAAGGCTCGGGTTAAGGGTGGCGCTGTCGGCCAAGGCGGCGGAAGGGAGATTAGTCGTCGTGGAGGATTTGAAATGGATGAGTCCAACTGGGAAAACGAAAGAGGCGAAGTTTGGGTTGAAGCAGCTGTTGAGGTATGATGATTCAAGCGAAGAAGAGGATGAATTAAATATGAAATTATCTCCGTCGCCTTTAGTCATCGGCGGTACCGGAGACTCGGGGAACAAAATAAACACGAAATTTAGCGCTTTAGTCGTCGGCGATCGATTGGAAACCACGGACGAGAGCGACGACGGGTGGTTGTTGCGCCGAGGCACGCGAAACATTGAGAATATTCACGTCATGCCTTCAGTAGGTTTGAACGTCTATTCGATTTTGAAACACAGGTGTTTGGTGATGACGAAGAAAGCGGTGGAGGAGTTAGTCGAGAGGTTAGACAAGCCGATTAATCGATGATGATGGTAATTATTATTATTATTATTATTATTATAAATTACCACGTCAAAACGTGTTCCTTCCCAATCTCCAACTTTTCAAACGCCGGATTCACCGCAAACTTCATCATCGGCGGCGGTCCGCACACTAAAATCTGAAACCGGTCCCCGCTCTTTGCCGGCGTCGGCAAATGCTTCTCGATCATTTCTTTCGTAATAAATCCGACGTCGTATTTCCACTCTTTCTTTTTCGATGCCGCATCCACGGTGTACCACACTTTCACTCTTCCCGGAAACTGCTTCTCAAAGTTGTCCAACGTATCTCTGCACAAAATATCCTCCTCGCTTTTATTCGCGTACAAAATGGAGATTTTCTTCGGCGATTGCCCACCCGCGCCAGTTTCTCTCAGCATCTCTCTCACGATTTGCAACATCGGCGTAATTCCTGACCCACCGGCAATCATCCCAACCTCGTCTCTCGCGTCTCTTCTCTCCACGCCGCCGCCTTGACTCTTCAATTTCTTCACGGTGAACTCGCCCTCGCCGACGTATCGCTTCCCGCCCAACGGCCCGAAGAATTCCACCGTATCCTCCCCGACTTTCACCGCGTCCAACATTTGCGAGACTTTCCCACCTTCTGGGAATTGCTTATTCGGAAAGTACACCTTCACGACGAAATCTACGTGCCCTTTATCCAACGCGTCCGAGGACACCGGCGTGTACGGACGCATGTGCTTCTCGCCAGTCTTCGCATCCGTCAGCTGCACCATCACGTGCGATCCAGTCGGTAACCCAAACGCGTGCTCTTTCGTCGGTAACGTAAACCTCAACAACTTGGTATCCTTCGAGAGTTGCACGATCCTTTCCAGCGGTAAACGTATCGCCGTTTTCCCATCAAGAGGTAACGCGATTGGATTCGATTTTTTCTTTGCAAAAATGCTCGTCAAAAACGTCAACGAAACGACGAATATAGAGAGTAAAGCCGCGAACTTTTTCTGCTCGTCGAGGGTGAGTGATTCCAGGAACGCGATTATCGGTTTAAGGAGTTGGAGGATGAAGGATTCCATGATGAATATGAGCGCGATAGTTTTGTGTCGGTTTTGTGTTGTTTGAAATGGATTTTTGATTTTTTAATTGACAAAAAAAAAACGGCCGCCCGTTTTTTTTTATAGTCAACGATGGGTGGAGGGAAGAAGTTATCTGGCGCGCAGAAGAGGAAGAAGAGGAGGGAGAAAGAAGAGGCTATGAAGGAGGCTGTGGCGGATATGGAGCGTTTAAAGCTTGGACCGACGAAGTTGTGGACGGGGTTGGTGTTGCATCATAAGGATGTGTTTGTCTCGCATGTGATTTCGAAATTGAATAGGGCAGATCGGTTTTTCTTTTCAGAGGTGAATAGAGAGAGTCGGGGTGTGCTTGAATACGCCGGGGTAAACGTATCAGATTGGGGTGTTCACGAATGTTCATCCATCTCGACGTTGGAATGGGCGTGGAATCACATGCCCTGGGGAGAGAAAGATTATAGAGGAAGAGTGATGGATCAAGCCTGGTTTTGTTGGCACGTTGCTGGAACGAACAAACTCGAGTTTCTCAAGTGGGCGAGAGAAGTGAAACATTGCGAGTGGGATGAATGGACGATTAATCGGGCCGCATTTGGAGGTAATCTCGAGATGCTGAAATACTGCTTCTCTGACGAGTGCCCGTGTGATGTACATGAAGAAATGTCGTGTAAAGTAGCTGCTGCTAAAGGACACCTCGACTGTCTTCGATTTCTTTTCGACAAAGTGAAACCTTCGCGAGGTACGGAAGTGGTAGTGGCATTGGGCGCGGCAAAATATGGTCACCTAGGCATCTTGAAATATCTTGTTGAAGAAAGAAAGATACCTGATAGGGCAAAGGTCGATTGTATGTGCAACGCTGGGTATGGCCATCTCGATTGCCTTCAATACTTAGTCGAAGAGGCGAAAGTGCCTCTTGACGACTGGCAATACATCGCTTCCGCTCGTTACGACGAGCACCCCGACTGCGTACACTACTTGCAAGAAAAAGGGTGCCCGGAACCAACGGATGAAGAATACGCGAGATATGTCGCGAAAAAGCTCGCAAAAGAGCAGCAGTAGACGAGTGAGAAAAAAGCGCGCTTCCAA
>Ga0255765_1004908_pt1 | contig 12986 bp, 11 predicted proteins | sample 041ome_8_FD_179965 | JGI IMG/M metagenome (GOLD analysis project Ga0255765, IMG submission 179965) | Coastal salt marsh microbial communities from the Groves Creek Marsh, Skidaway Island, Georgia - 041407BS metaG (version 2) | ecosystem: Environmental > Aquatic > Marine > Intertidal zone > Salt...
TCCAGTACGGCTTGAATATCATTCATTGAGGAAAATCGATTAAGTTTGAAAAAAAGCTATTATTCCACAGGCAACATATAAATTTGGGGTCAGAGTAAATTTTACTCAGACCCTTGGTTTTTAATCCATTGTCGCATCAGAATTTTGATCTGGCTCTGATAGCGAACCCCTTCTAGCTTGGCCTTGGCTTTAAACGCCTGTAGCAAATCCTCCGAAACTTTCATGCTGATTAGCTTGCTTTTACTTTGCTTTAGGGCCGGGTTGCCGTGAATAAGTCTAAACTGATCAAGAAAATTCAGGATTTCCTCAGAGCTCATTTTCTGACACTGAGCAAGGTATTCAGAGCTGAATTCTTGTACAACCATGCTCTTTTCTTGGGGTTCATTTTTATAAACAACGTTCACGGCAACTGCTCCAGGGCACGTATATCAGCCAAATCCTGAGGACGACCACTCTGACGCTTCATTGCAATAAGGGCTTTTTTATCCAACACATTGATGAATTGGTCACCAATAGCGAACGATTTGGTCTTTTTGCCCTTTAGGTCAAAATAAATCAACAAATCTAGCTGCTGTGAAAGATCTTGCGGATTATAAAAGCTCCAGGCCAACAGGTTTCTGTTATGTATGTATTCGTCGCGGAACTGAAAAATGTCATCTGCTGTAATAGGCAAGCGGGATACAAGCCCAATCCCATTAATCGCTTTCTCTGCCAGATTTAATGATTTCTCATTCCAGTTGATTACGCAGTCGACGTCCACCGTGCCGCGCACCGCTCCATGCAAGGCAACGGCGTATCCGCCAACAATAGCGTAACGAACACCGGCCTTATCCAAAGCCTGACAGACGGTCTCGAGAAAAGTCATACGGAAAGTATATACCGGTATATACCATAAATCATAGAAAACAGTAGAGAACAGTAGAGAACAGTAGAGAACAGTAGAGAACAGGGTCAGAGTAAATTTTTACTCTGACCCCAAGATTATTTATTCATTGTGAGAAAAACGAAAATAACCTTAAGCTATGCTCATTATCTAGAGCATTCATTAACATTATAGAGGGATTCAGTTAGAATCCGTAATTATAAACTCTGTGTACGAGGCCGCCTGCGATAAACGGTCGCCCTATTGTACAAGCCAGACTGGTTTACAAGCCACCGGCGAAGTCCCTAGCCACAGATCATCCACCGAAAATTTGCGAGGAATCTATTGTGCTTGAAGCATATCGTCAACATGTCGAAGAACGCGCGGCAGAGAGAATTGTCCCCAAACCGCTAAACGCTGAGCAAACTGCCGGATTGGTCGAACTTCTTAAAAACCCGCCATCTGGTGAGGAAGACTTTCTTCTTGAACTCATTACCGAGCGTGTTCCTCCTGGTGTGGATGAAGCCGCCTACGTTAAAGCGGCTTTTCTCTCTGCGCTTGTCAAGGGTGAGGACAAATCGCCATTGATCAGTGCCGAAGACGCAGTAAAGCTTCTAGGCAACATGCATGGTGGTTACAACATCGCTACGTTGGTTGAGCTGCTGGAAAAACCAGAACTGGCCGCGCTGGCTGCCGAAGAGCTCAAACACACCATTCTGATGTTCGATGCTTTTCACGATGTGGAAGAGCTTGCCAAAGGCGGCAATGAGCATGCGAAAGCGGTGATGGAATCATGGGCAGAAGGTGAATGGTTCACCAAACGCGAGCCAGTTGCCGAGAGCATCAAGGTCAGTATTTTTAAAGTCACCGGTGAAATTAATACCGATGATCTCTCCCCTGCTCCCGACGCTTGGAGCCGGCCTGACATCCCATTGCATGCACGCGCTATGTTTAAGATGACGCGTGATGGTCTGGAACCGGAAGAACACGGCGTCACAGGCCCAATGGCCCAGGTTGAAAAGGTTATTGCCCAAGGCAATCCCGTCGCTTTTGTCGGTGACGTTGTCGGTACCGGCTCTTCCCGCAAATCTGCAACCAACTCCCTGCTGTGGTTCTTTGGTGAAGACATCCCTGGAGTACCCAACAAAAGAGGCGGCGGTGTGTGTATTGGAAGCAAAGTTGCGCCAATTTTCTACAACACCATGGAAGATGCGGGTGCATTGGTTTTTGAAGCCCCGGTTGATGAGCTGAACATGGGCGATGTTGTTGAAATCCGCCCCTACGATGGAAAAATCCTTGCCGAAGACGGCAGTGTTTTGAGCGAGTTCAAAATACGCTCACAGGTGCTCTTTGATGAGGTTCGTGCTGGCGGGCGTATCAACCTGATCATTGGCCGTGGCCTGACCACCAAGGCGCGTGAATCCCTCGGTATGGAGGCATCCGATTTATTTGTACTGCCCGTTGTGCCTGGCGACTCTGACAAAGGATTTTCTCTTGCCCAGAAAATGGTTGGACGCGCCTGTGGCCTGCCCGAAGGACAGGGCGTACGTCCCGGCACTTACTGTGAGCCGCAAATGACGACCGTGGGTTCACAGGATACAACCGGCCCCATGACCCGTGATGAACTGAAGGATCTGGCGTGTCTAGGTTTTCAAACCGATCTGGTCATGCAATCTTTCTGTCACACGGCGGCTTATCCAAAACCTGTGGATATCGACACCCAGCACTCTCTGCCTGACTTTATCCAAACACGTGGTGGTGTTTCACTGCGTCCAGGCGACGGTATCATTCACTCTTGGTTAAACCGCATGCTATTACCGGACACGGTCGGTACTGGCGGCGATTCCCACACTCGCTTCCCTATGGGCATCTCTTTTCCGGCGGGTTCTGGCCTCGTAGCTTTTGCAGCCGCAACCGGGGTTATGCCTCTGGATATGCCCGAATCTGTACTGGTGAAATTCAAAGGCAAACGCCAGCCAGGTATCACCCTGCGCGATCTGGTGCATGCAATTCCCCTTTACGCGATAAAGGAAGGCCTGCTGACGGTTGAGAAAAAAGGCAAAAAAAACATCTTCTCAGGCCGTATTCTGGAAATTGAAGGCCTCGGTGAACTCACTGTAGAACAGGCCTTTGAACTTTCCGATGCATCGGCAGAGCGCTCTGCAGCTGGATGTACCATCGAGCTGGATCAGGACAAGGTCAATGAGTACATGCAGTCCAACATTACCCTGTTGCGCTCCATGATTGCTGACGGTTATGGCGATTCTCGTACGCTGGAGCGTCGTGCCAGAAAAATGGAAGAATACCTTGAGAACCCGACCCTGATGAAATCCGATGAGGATGCGGAATACGCCGCGGTTATCGAGATTGATCTGGAAGAAATCAAGGAGCCCATCGTCTGCTGCCCCAACGATCCGGACGATGCCAAGTTCCTGTCTGAAGTATCCGGCGACGGCGTGGATGAAGTCTTTATTGGCTCATGCATGACTAACATTGGTCACTTTCGTGCCGCCGGAAAGATGCTGGATCTGCACGCCAAGAAAGGAATCTCCACCCGCCTCTGGATTTGCCCGCCCACCAAAATGGATGAGCACCAGCTGATGGAGGAAGGCTATTACAACATCTTTGGCCGCGTCGGCGCCCGAACTGAAATGCCCGGATGCTCCCTGTGTATGGGCAACCAGGCACGTGTGGCACCGAACAGCACGGTCCTTTCGACTTCGACTCGTAACTTCCCCAACCGACTGGGTGATGGCGCAAATGTGTACCTAACGTCTTCAGAATTGGCAATTGCCGGTGCCATACTCGGCAAACTGCCTACGGCGGAAGAGTACATGAACTTCGCCAGCGAACTGGATTCCATGGCTGCGGAAATCTACCGCTATATGAATTTCCATGAAATTGAATCTTTCCAGAAGAGTGCAGCCGATGGCAAACGAATTGCTGCAGAACAGATTGTGGAAGTAGCCTAAGCCGTCTCTTCAATCAAATAAAAAAAGCCCGCTTTATGCGGGCTTTTTTTGAGAAGCTTGGGGGCAGAGTAAATTTTTACTCTAACCCCAATTTTCTAGGCCGATTCCAGCCATGCCTTGGCACTGGCCAGTGCGGCATCCAGATTTTCCGGCTGGTTGCCACCGCCCTGCGCCATATCCGGGCGTCCCCCGCCCTTGCCCCCAACCTGCTCGGCAACATGCGCAAGTAACTTGCCTGCCTGTACGCGATCAGTGAGGTCTTTGGTTACCCCACACACAAGAGCAACCTTACCCTCACTGGCGGTACCGATTACCACTACACCGCTACGAAGCTTGTCTTTCATCTGATCAACCAGTGATCTGAGGTTCTTTGGGTCCATGCCCTCTATTTTGGTAGCAAGAAGTTTGATACCGGCAACCTCGACTGCCTGACTGGAAAGATCTGCACCCGAGCTATTGGCCAGCTTCATCTTAAGTTGTTCGATTTCTCGTTCTTGCTCGCGACTTGTCTTGGCCAGTTGCTGGGCTTTTGCAGCGATGTTTTGTGGCGTCGCTTTTAAGGACTCAGCAACAATCGCCATTTGTTTTTCCAGGTTATCGAAATAGGCTTCTGCCCCTGCTCCTGTAACAGCTTCAATACGTCGCACGCCGGAGGCTACACCGGATTCGGAGACAATTTTCATCATGCCTATGTCCCCAGTTTTGCGGACATGGGTTCCACCACATAGCTCAACGGAGAAACCACTCCCCATCGTCAGCACTCGTACATTGTCGCCGTACTTTTCACTGAACAGAGCCATGGCTCCCTTTTCCATCGCATCGTCCATGGACATGTTTTCTACGAGCACAGGAGTATTTTGACGAATTTGGTTGTTCACAAGTCGTTCAATGTCTTTAAGCTCAGCAGGCTTAATGGCTTGCATATGAGTAAAGTCAAAGCGCAAGCGATGGGAATCGACCAACGACCCCTGCTGGCTTACATGATCACCAAGAACTTCTCGTAATGCCGCATGCAATAAATGCGTGGCAGAGTGATTTAAGGCCGTAGCCAACCGAATACTGGCGTCTACTCGCGTCGTCAATTTGTCACCAACGCTAATGCTTCCACTCACAAGCTGCCCTTGATGCAGGTGATGACCACTTTGCTTTTGACAGTCGACAACTTCAAATCTGGTCCCTTCAGATTCCAACAAACCCGAATCCCCTACCTGTCCACCGGACTCAGCATAAAAAGCAGTTTCATCCAGAACAACGACTCCCGACTGCCCATCTTGCAGTTGATCGACTTCTTCTCCATCAACCAGAATGGCAATCACGGTGCCCTCAGACTCTGTGCCTTCATAGCCAGAAAACCGGGTTTCACCCTCACGCTCAAAACGTGTGCTGTAATCCACACCGAACTTGCTGGCATCCTGTGATTTCCGCCGTTGTTGAGCCATGCACTTATCAAAGCCATCCATATCCAGAGTCAAATCTCGTTCACGGGCAATGTCATTAGTGAGATCTGTGGGAAATCCATAGGTGTCATGCAGTTTAAAAACCAGCTCGCCGGGAATTTCCGTTGAACTTCCCATATCGGTAATAGCGGACTCCAGAACCGCCAGACCCGTATCCAGGGTGCGGGCAAACTGTTCTTCTTCGGCCTCGAGTACTTTTTGAACCTGGGCCGACTTTTCCGCCAACTCAGGATAGGCATCACCCATTTCCGCGACCAGCGCGGGAACAAGTTTGCCAAAGAATAACTCTTCACAACCCAGCTTATTACCGTGGCGCAAGGCACGCCTAATAATTCGGCGCAGCACATAACCCCTGCCCTCGTTGGATGGCAAGACGCCGTCGATAACCAAAAAGGCACAGGAGCGAATATGGTCGGCAATGACTCGCAATGACTTGCTATCTGGATCGGCAGCGCCAGTGACTTCAGCAGCTGCGGCTAACAAGTTTTGGAACAGATCGATCTCATAGTTGCTGTGGACGTTCTGCTTAACTGCGGCTATGCGCTCAAGCCCCATCCCGGTATCCACAGAGGGCTTTGGCAGCGGAGCCATCTCGCCATTTGCACTGCGATTAAACTGCATGAAGACAATGTTCCAGATTTCGATAAATCGATCCCCATCTTCTTCAGGAGAGCCTGGGGGGCCACCCCAGATATCTTCGCCGTGATCGTAAAATATTTCCGTACAGGGACCACAAGGGCCAGTGTCACCCATCGCCCAGAAGTTATCTGACGCGTACCTGCCACCCTTGTTGTCTCCAATGCGGATGATTTTATCTGCAGGCAAACCAATCTCTTGATTCCAGATGTCATAGGCCTCGTCATCTTCGGCATATACGGTAACCAGGAGTTTTTCTTCAGGAATAGCCATCCACTCTTTGGAAGTTAAAAACTCCCAGCCAAAGTGAATAGCATCCTTCTTAAAATAATCGCCGAAACTAAAGTTACCCAGCATCTCAAAGAATGTGTGATGGCGCGCGGTATAACCCACGTTTTCCAGATCATTGTGCTTTCCTCCAGCACGCACACACCGCTGGGAGCTGGTCGCGCGACTGTATGGACGTTTTTCAGCCCCGAGAAATACATCTTTAAACTGAACCATACCCGCGTTGGTAAACAGCAAGGTAGGGTCATTCCCGGGCACAAGTGAGCTGGAAGGGACTATTTCATGGCCCTTGCCCTTAAAGAAATTCAGGAAGGCGGAGCGGATTTCAGCGCTTTTCATTCGATATTATTAAATTGGTCAAATTATCAGGAGTAAGTCTTTGTTATTTTTGAATTTTATTCAAATCAATTTTCTATATATACATTAAAAATCCAGACTATCCTCTGTGTATTTTTTGTTTCCCATAATATGCATATGCAGGTGGAAAACAGTTTGTCCGGCACCTTCACCGTTATTGATGATCAAGCGAAAAGCCTCTCCAATACCTAACTGAGTAGCTACTTTTCCGGCAACCAGTAGCAAATGGCCGAGAAGTGACTGATGTTCAGGGTCGGCATCAACCAGGCGAGGGATCTCTTGTTTTGGTATTAGCAGGACATGCGTGGGCGCTTTGGGCTGAATGTCTTTGATAGCAATACACAGGTCATCTTCAAAGAGTATCTCGGCAGGGATCTCACGACGAATAATTTTGGTAAAAATGCTGGCTTCGCTCATTGTTTATTGGCTGAAATCAGACCCCTTGTTGGTTTTTAGTTGCTCTTCCGCGGTTAGTTTTCGCGCTTCGGACTCAAGCATCACCGGAATCCCGTCACGAATTGGGTAGGCTAAACCGCTGGCACGACAGACAAGCTCAGAGCGCTCCCGGTCATATTCCAGCGGGGCTTTGCTCACTGGGCAAACCAGCATAGATAGAAGTCGTTTATCAAGCATAAATTCTGACCAGGTTATTTCCAACGAGCCTATTGATCGAGGCAGGTAATAAAGGCTGGCAATTCTACGCTATCACTTTTTTTTATGCAGCCCGAACAGCACAAACCTTTTCCTCACTATTGGCAGTTCCCTGCAAGTCCGACTATAGTCGCACTAATATTCGCACCAATATAAAGAATGAAGCAGCATGGTAGATCCAGACGATATCAACCAACCGTCTGCGCCCGAAAATGTGCCAGACCTTGCCACCAGCCCTGTTCGCAACATGCGAATCAGTCTGATACAGACCGATTTGGTATGGCATGAGCCCGAAAAAAACAGGGAAAATCTGTCAAAACTAATTAAACCGCTTAAAGGAAAAACCGAGCTCATTGTCCTGCCAGAAATGCTTACTTCAGGGTTTACCATGCACCCTGAAGAAATGCCGGAATGTGCATCACCTAGTGTCACTGGCGAATGGATGCTTGGTCTTGCAGAAGAATGTAAATGCGCCATCGCTGGCAGCATTGCTGCATTACACCCGGATGGCTCGCACACAAATCGTCAGCTATTTGCCCGTCACGACGGCACCATAGAGTTTTACGATAAACGTCATTTGTTTCAAATGGGCGGCGAACACGAACGATACAGAGCGGGCGACAAACGTGTTGTGATCAATTATCTGGACTGGAAAATACTATTAACCACCTGTTACGACTTGCGTTTTCCGGTTTTTTGCCGAAATCAAAATGACTACGATCTTCTTCTTTGTGTGGCGAATTGGCCAGCGGCAAGACGAAATCCATGGCGTCTTCTTTTGCAGGCACGAGCTGTCGAAAATCAAGCATATGTCGCCGGCGTCAACCGTATTGGAACGGATGGCAATGGTGTTGAGTATGGAGGTGATTCCATGCTGGTGGATTTTAAAGGCAATCTGCTAATTGACGATCAACCCGGCATCCCATTTGTTCAAACAGAACAATTAGATGCGGAAGCATTGCACGAATTCAAAACCAAATTCCCGGTATGGCAAGACGCCGATGAATTCGAACTTAAGATTTAGTCAAAAAGTTTATAGCAGACATCGTTGGGGAAACCACGACTGGCAATAAAGCGTTGCCGCTTTTGCCGCTCTTTATAATCGGCGGGAGGTTCTTCTCCAAATTTGCGCTCAAGAACATCTTTGGCTATCTCCAACCAATTTTCAGCGTATGGCTCTAACTGATCTGCAATAGCTTCCATAGCAATGCCCTTGTTACGCAATTCATAGGAGATTTTTAACGGCCCTTGTCCACGATTAATTCGGGAGGAGACAAAGCTCTCCAGAAAACGTTGATCTGACTGCAGACCTTCACTTTTCAGGTCATCTAAAACCCGGTTAATTACATCAGCTTCAAAACGGGTACCGAGTTTGTTTTCCAGCTCTTTACGTGATTGCTCACGTCTAGCCAGCATGTTCATCGCAGACAACCGTGCCCGCTGATAATCCTTCTCCTGCCCTTCTGTCATAAATCAGGGTTCAGGTCGGTGTGGCAGGGAAATAATATGTGCTTCATCAGGTGACAGCGGCGTCGGCTTTTCACCGCCAAAGAATGCCGCCAATCGATCAAAGAGATAGCGGATTGCACGCCACATTTTGGGTAGAAGCCAGATAAGCAATAAAAGGAAATTTACCAATAAGCCTATATAAATCCAGGGATGATTAAGCATTAGCCAAACACCTGAAAATACGGCTATATCTTCTGTGAAAGAAGCCGCCCAATTACTAAAAGGTTCCGGGCTGGTATTGATTAACACCCGCGTTCCCGATTTGGTGGCATGGCTAGCCGCAGCAAGGCTACCGCCTACTAGCCCCGCAGCCAGTTGCAGCGCGGCACCCTGATCGCCAACCATACCAGAAGCCAGTAGTGCTCCAGCCGGAAGTCGAATAAACGTATGCAGGGCATCCCACCCGGTATCTACACCAGGAATTTTGTCGGCAGTAAACTGGGCAAAATACATAATACCCGCAGCCATAATGACCATGGGATCTTGAATAATTTCAAGTTGATCGGGAAGATCGGCATAGCCTGTTGCACCAGCCAGGCCCAAGGCCAAAACCGCCGCATATAGGTTAATTCCACTGGCCCAGCCTACCCCAAGGGTAAGCGCAATCAGACTGGCAAGTTCGTTCATTTCCATGAGGGTTTCCCTGAAAAACAGTCGTTAATCCTGCCACAAACAGTGGCAGGGCCCAAACACCATACTGGTCTTGGACGTTATTTCTTTTTCTTGACGTGTTTCATCAAGCGTCGCTTTTTACTGACTTGACGCTGGGTAAGCTTGTTCTTTCTGCCTTCAAACGGATTTTCACCAGCACGAAACTCCAGTTTTACCGGTGTGCCGTGAAGCCCCAGGACATCACGAAATTTCTTTTCGAGATAGCGGACGTAGTGCCCAGGTATATCTTTCACCTGATTGCCATGAATAACGATAATCGGTGGGTTATGACCACCAGTATGCGCATAGCGAAGCTTAATCCTTCGGCCTCGCACCAAAGGCAATGGATGTTCGGAAATCGCATCTTCCAAAATTCGGGTAAGGCGCGACGTCGACATAACATGTGTCGCACTTTCATAGGCTTTGTGGATGGAATCATACAGATGCCCCACACCCGTACCGTGTAGCGCCGAAATAAAATGAATATCCGCAAAATCGATAAAGCGCAGACGGCGATCCAATTCACTTTTAACCCAGCCACGGTCATCTGGGTCCATGCCATCCCACTTGTTCAAGGCAACAACCAGTGCGCGCCCTGATTGAATAACCTGCCCCATTAAGTGCAGATCCTGATCGACAACACCCTCCTGGGCATCCATAAGTAAAATCACGACGTTGGCATCATCAATTGCCTTGAGTGTTTTCACTATTGAGAATTTTTCGACCGCAAGCTTGACGTTTTTCCTGCGCCGGACACCTGCGGTGTCTATCAAGGTGTATTCCTCACCGTTACGCTCGTAATCGATATACACACTGTCTCGGGTAGTGCCTGGCTGATCGTAAACAACCACTCGATCTTCACCCAGCAATCGGTTTACCAGAGTGGATTTGCCCACATTAGGCCTACCAATGACAGCGATACGGATACCATCCGGTTCTGGCTCCTCGCTGGGCAATGCTTCGGGAAAGCTTTGGGCTATATCCACTTCCAGTTGTTTAACGCCGCGTCCATGACTGGCACTAATCTGATATACCTCACCTAAACCAAGGCTATAGAATTCTCCAATAATCATGTTGGCATCAACACCATCAACCTTGTTGGCGACCAAGAAGACTTTCTCTTTCTTTTTGCGCAATTCGGTAGCCAGGCGTTCATCATCCGCAGTCAGCCCTTCACGGGCATCTACCAGGAAAACCACCGCATCTGCTTCGTCTATCGCTTTTAACGACTGCTCGGCCATGGCTTCTTCGATGCCTTCTTCAAAACCTGTAATCCCGCCAGTATCAATAACGATACATCGGGTTTCCGCCAAAATGGCTTCGCCATACTTGCGATCACGAGTGAGACCGGCAAAGTTAGCTACCAGGGCTTCTCTGGTTCGGGTAAGGCGATTAAACAGGGTAGACTTGCCGACGTTTGGACGGCCGACAAGTGCGATAACAGGAATCATAGTTTTTTTATTCGGGCGTTTAGTCGAGCTCGGTCACACTATACGCTGATATGTCACCAGAATTATCCAGGACAATGAAGTGATCGTTATAAAGCATAGTCGGTGATCGAACACCTGATCCATCTACCTTGATACGCCCGACAGTCTGCCCGGTACGGCGGCTCAAGAAATGTAGATAACCCTCAAAATCTGCAAATACAACATAGTTACTGGTCGTTACAGACTGATTTAATCCCCTGTAGGCGTATTCATCAGTAGACCAGAACTCCGAGCCGGCAGACGCATTAAATGCTTTCACTGTGCCGTCATCCTGGGTAATAACCAAACTTCCGGCAAAAGCACTGGGGCCAACATTACTGGATGCATCCTGGAACCATACTGGTTGTCCATTTAGGGGATTTATGGCCATTAATCCGCCCTGGTATGACACGGCGTAAAGGCTGCCGCTGTGATAAAGAGGAATGCCATCAATATCCACCATTCGCTCCAGGTCTGTTTGACCTTCGGGCACCGCGACCCTGGCTTCCCATATTTGAATGCCGTCACGCAAACTGTAAGCAGCAACCTTGCCACTGTCCTGGGCAATAAAAACCACTGGCAACCCGGCAAAATTTGGGCCAGGCAAACTGCTAACTATTAGTGGAGGCGCATTACCTCTTACCGAAAGAAGCGGCAATATTGAGTCAGCCAGCCACATCTCGGATCCGTCAGTGGCACTAAGACCGCGCACTTTCCCATCAACACTGACAACTACCACAAAGTTGCCGTTGGTCGCTGGTGCAGTGAGTACTTCGCTGGATACCTTGGTACGCCATAGCTCACTGCCATCTGCTTGACTGAGTGCAATCACTTCACCTTCATTGGTACCAACGACGACGATGTCTCCGCCTGCCCCGGTGGCTCCTGTGATCTCTACATCATCAATTTCTGCGCGCCAAAGGCGCCTACCTGTGGTTAGGTCTATTGCGGTAACTTGTCCCGCATGATCTCCAACAAACAGTTGATTGCCATCGATTGCAGGATATACAACTGGATGAATATCGCCTGGGCCTTTGCCAATATCATGGCGCCAGACGCGATTAATTCTGATCTGCTCGTCAAAATTCTCCAGATCAACCGGCTCTGTAAGATCCAGATCGCCTGAGCCAAAAAAGCTACAAGAGGCAAGCACCAACAATGTTGGCAGCAGAAGGAGGTGTTTCAAATAGCTCATCTTGGGATCCTGTGCTTGCTTCTTTTTTATACGAAGGGAAATGTCGACTCTTGGGACCATTAATTTATGTAAAAGTTTATTCTTGCGTGATCGCACCGGCGCCAGTGCGCAAACCGTTTAATTTAAGCTGAACCGTATTGCTTTGGACTGAGTTTTCCCCAGCCATTCCTACAAGAGCCTCTTCATAAGCACTTATCGCTTGATCACGCTGTCCAAGGGTGGCGTAAATATCACCTCTGGCTGCAGCGTAAAGTGGCGCAAATTGGGGGTTGGCGCCAGACAATCGATCCAGTGCTGCATCTGTCTCGCCCAGCTGGGCTTCAACCAAAGCGAGGCGATAGTTGGCTAATTGCAAATCTGCAACTGCTTCGGCTTGTTGCACTGCCCACTCCAGTCGCTCTTTGGCGATCGAGTAATTGCCTTGCTGCACGTTTAACCCCGCATCCGCCAGGCTGGCAAGAAAAGCGTAATGGGTATCCGGATAGTTCTGTACCAGGGAGTCAGTTAGTTCCCTCACTACTGACATCTGTTGCTCGGTAATTTCGGGGGCTACAAAAGCTTGGGATAAAGCCGCATTTAACTCAGTGTACATATCTGAAACAGGCCAAATTTTGCTGTTTTTGTACGACTTGTATAAATCCGGCCCGTAAAATATACCGCTAGCCACGAGCAATGCGCCCAAAATGGCAAAAGCATTCTGCTTAAACCAATATTTTATTGCTTCAAGTTGTTCTTGTTCTTCTGAACGAATATCACTCACAAAATTATCTCCAAAGGCTAACCTTTGACGGGCTGAAAAACCCTGCAAAATAAATAAATTCGGCCTGAGACAAAATCTCAGGCCATGAAAAAGGTCGCTATGATGCTTGCGACCTAATCAGAACGCAACCTTTCACATAAGTCTTCTAGAGACAGAGTCTCCTGCTCGCGATCATCTCT
>Ga0255765_1004912_pt1 | contig 12971 bp, 8 predicted proteins | sample 041ome_8_FD_179965 | JGI IMG/M metagenome (GOLD analysis project Ga0255765, IMG submission 179965) | Coastal salt marsh microbial communities from the Groves Creek Marsh, Skidaway Island, Georgia - 041407BS metaG (version 2) | ecosystem: Environmental > Aquatic > Marine > Intertidal zone > Salt...
ACTTTTTCGACGACGACGCACATCGCGTCGCGCGCGTCGATGCGGCTCGCGCGCGCGCCGGCGCGGGCGCCAAATACGCGCGGACGAACGCGTATTACGCGACGACGCGCGCGGTGCGCGGCGACGACGTCGGACGGGCGGAAAACGATCGCGGTGTTTCCGAGCGACGGCGATGCGCGCGCGGGGACGGACGCGCTCGCGCACGCGACGACCGCGGCGACGACGTCGGACGGGCGGAAAACGATCGCGGTGTTTCCGAGCGACGGCGATGCGCGCGCGGGGACGGACGCGCTCGCGCACGCGACGACGATGGCGGCGTGCGTGAACGCGCGCGTCGGGGCACGGTGCGAGGCGGTCGTCGTCGCGCGCGGCGACGACGGGGCGTGGGCGGATTGCGCGCTGGCGACGACGGGGGACGCGCGCGCGGGACGCGCGCGGGCGGCGGCGAGGGCGACTTCGGATGATTTCGACGACGGCGACGGCGACGAGGGCGCGGCGGGGTTTGATTTTTACGTCACGACGCTGTCGACGACGCGGTCGCGGAAGCGGCCGTGCGTGGCGTTGGACGTGGAATCGACGACGCGGTACCCGCGTCTCGTGGCGGCGGCGATTCGCGCGCGCGCGGAAGCCGCGTTCGCGGACGCCGCGGGGTCGCGCGATTTCGACGTTCGAGGCGGGCGGTTGGTGAGTTGCGCGGCGAGTGATGAAGGCGCGGTGGCGTACGACGGCGTCGAGGAAGATGAAGACGACGACGACGAAGACGAAGACGAAGACGAAGACGAGGCGGCGACTTCGACCTCGGCGCCGGCGACCTCCTTCGTGCGCGTCGAGCTTTCCGATTCACCGGTCTCGGGAACCGCGAGGGCGTGGTCGAAGATGTTCGTGCACGCCGCGGCCGTGGGTCTGTCCATGGAGTCCGTGATCGAACACTTGGTGAAGAACGCGACGAGCCGCGAGGCGTCGACGAGGAAAATCGTCGCCGCGCCCGCGCCCGCGTCCGCTTCGACGAGTTCGGCGTCGATGCGCGTGTACGTTCTCTTCGGCGGCGCTGCGTCGGGCGGCGATCGCCTGAGTTCGTGCTACGCCGGGCGTAACTTATACTTGACGCTTCGAAACATCCCGACGATTGACGTCACGCCCGTGCTCTTGATGCCGCCCGCGGCGAACTCAAACGGGCTCGTCGACGCCCCGGCGTGGCGGCTACCGTACGCGTTCGCGGTGAATCCCGCGCAGTGGTCGTCCGCGGACGTTCCGCCGCGCATGCCTGACCTCGGGCGCTTCGCCACCGCTCGGCGCGTGCGCGCGGAATTAGAAAAGTATTTATGGATTTCGCCGCCGCGCGACGACGCGGCGCTCGCGTTCGACGCGACGCCGCGCGTCTCGCGTTTGGGCGCGTTGCTCTCGCTCGCCGCCTCCGAGGGCGCCATCGTGTTCAACGCCGGCGTCGTGGGTGAACCCGATGGGAGTTTACAACAACTGTGCGTGTCCTCGGGCGCGGCGTACACCGGATGCGGTCCGCTCGCTAGTCGCGTGTGCGCGGACAAGGCGGCGACGAGCAAGGCGTTGGGGAACATGCGAGACGTAGGGGTGGGGTGTTTGAATAAGCGATTCGTCCCAACGGCGACGTTAGTGAGTAAGGCGACGGAAGAGAGCGGGTGGGGCGGTCGCGCGCGCGCGGAATCGGCCAAGCGTCTTTGGTTGGACGTCGTCGGGTCGCTCGGCGGCGCGAGCGCGACGGCGCGCGGCGTAATCGTGAAACCGGTGACCAAGTCGTCCTTCGGTGGCGTGCGGCGATTGATGAACGACAACGACATGCTCGCGTACGCGGAGTCCATCGCGGCGGCGATGGCGAGCGGGCAATTTCCCGAGGGCACGAATCTCGCCGCGCGCGGGTACGTGTTCGAGCCATTCTTCGACGCCGCGGAGGTTTCCATTCGCGGCGACGGCGAAATCGTCCTCGACCCAGACGACGGATCGAAACGATGGATCGAGATCGAGATCGTCGTCTTCGGAGACAAACCCGGGAAATTACACGCGTTCACGCCGAGCGTGCGCGCGCGCGACGGTCGATCGGCGATCGACAAATCGAAATTAGTCTTGTCCGAACGCGTCGTCGGGCTCGTGCGCGAACGCGCTCGACGCGTGGGCGACGCGTTACAAGTCGAAGGGTACGCGAAAGTCAATGCGTTTGCAAATTTAGACAACGGTGAGATGATCGTGATCGATGTCGACACCGTACCGAACATGTCGTCGCCGAGCGCACCATTGTTCGAGCAAGCGCTCGCCGAGGATTCGCCCGTCGACGCCGAAACGTTTTGCGCGCGCGCGTTGAGTTTAGCGCTCGTGCGTAGATTTAGATGATACGAACAACCGATCGGAGTATGTTTCGTGTAGCACGACAAAGTTGTACAGTACAGTAGGACAGTAGCGAAGAAAAAAAAGCGATGTTGTAGTGAGGAAATCGTACGTAGAGAACCTCGCCGAGAATCACGCGGCGGCGGCCGTAGCGCTCGCCGACGTCTCTCCTTTTTCGATCGGTGCGATCTCTCCCTCCTCGAGCTCGCCTTCGTCCACCGGTAGTGGTTTTCGCGGGGTCGGACTCGCGCTTCGACGCTTGATCATCAGCTTCGGCGGCGTCGGCGGGGATTCGAGCTCGATTTTGCTCTTAGGCGGCGACTCGCGCAAGTCTCGCTTCAAAGCCTCGATCGAGCCGGATCCCACGGACCCCGCGATCGCGACTTCGCTCTCGCGCATGCCGTCGATCGCGCCGTCAGCAAACTTCCGAATCAAAAACGTAATCTGCGAGTTGAAGTACGACGTGAAGGATTCGCTCTTCGTCTTGATCATCTGCTCCAGGCGCTCTAGCGTCGCGACCAAGCCAGCGATTTCAGTCGACGTCGCGTCCAATTCCTTTCGCGTCTCCAATGACGCGTCTTTCACCTGCGCGAGCTTGTCAAACCGCCGCGTGGCGTCCTCGTGGTGTGCGTACGCGCGCTCGTGTTCGCGCATCGTCGATTCCAACGTCTTTTCGTACGTCTCTTGACACTCGCGTTCCAAATCGCGCGCTTCGTCGCACCACGCGACGACGAAGTCCATCATCGTCTTCACCCGCGCGTCCACGACGCCGCGAAACGCGCTCGCCAACCGATCGGTCTCTATCGATCTCTTCAGCGTTTCGGTGTCCACGACCTCGATGTCTTGCAGCATGCGCTTATCCGCGTTATCCCGCGCGTCCGTCGTCGGCTCGCGCGCCGCGTCGATCTGACGCTTGTGACGTCGCCCTCGGCGGCGATTTCCTCGCGCGCGCCTCGGCGCCGTCTCGCTCGTCGCTCGATCGTCTCGTTTCGGTGTCAACGAAGCCGCTTCGCACCGCGCGCGCCAATCGTTGGCCTCGTCGAGCGTCACCGCGCACACGCTTCGCACGACGCCCGCGGCGCAGGCTCGCTCGGCCAACTCGTCGTCGTGCGCGAACATTTGGAAGTGGGATTCGGGCGCGCGCGAGGCGCCCGGAGTCATGCACGAGGACGCGTGCGCGGTGGTGGACATGGATGCGGTTTTCGATGCGGTTCTCGACGCGCTGGTTCCCATGCCGAGGCGTCGAGGTGTGCGGCGCGCGCGCGGCGTTCTCGGGACGACAACTCGCGACGCTATTTATTAACAACAAAACGACGGCGGGTACCGATACAGAAGCCGATTCGATCGCCCACGCGTTACATAGACGCACCGGCGCGACGCGCGCTCACGCGTTGATTCTTTGCGTGATGTCTCGAATGCAAAGCATCTGCGCCTTGGCGTTGGCGCGCATGTACACGAGCTGCTCGATTTGCTCGGCTTGCTCCGGCGCCACGCCTTTCTCGCGCATCTCTCTTACCTGCGCGTCAAACTGCGCGTCTTGCTCCTCCATCGCGACCAAAAACCCATCCAGCGACTGCTCGAACGCTTTCACGTCCATGTTCGCCTCTCGCACGCACTCGAGCACGACGTTCTCCTCCGCCTTCGCGTCGTCGTCCGATTCCTCGAGCGCGTTCAACTTCGCCACCACCGCGTCGATCACACTCAACTCCGCCGGCGCGTTCGCGCGCTGATAACTCTCCAGCAAATATTCAAAGACACCCTTCAGCGCTTGCACGATCTCCGGTCGTTCACCCTTGGATTCCGCGGTTTGCATCGTCGCGAGCGCCGCCTCGACGACGCCCTCGGTGAGTTCGCCGCTCGCGCTCATCGCGTCCACCACCTCCTGCGCCTCTTCGGGCGATTGCGAGTTCAGAACTTTGTAGTAATTCGAAAAGTCGCGCTCGGTGACGTTATCGGGCGCCTGTTGCGCCGCGCTCAGCGCCTCGCGCAGGCCGTCGCCTTCGTTCGCGCGCGCGAGAGGTTTCGCGCGTCGACGGTTCGCTCGAGGTTTCGTCGCGCACGGCGCGCGCGCGGGCGCGAGCGCGACGGCGCGCGCGCAGGGCATGATCGCACGCGTCTCGGTCGCGCGCGCGCGCGATGTGTCGAACGCGCGACGCGACGCGATGTGTCGAACGCGCGCGTCGCGACTTTCGGAACCCTCGGCGTCGACGTCGACGCCGCACACCGCGACGCGACGCGCGCGAGACCGCACGCGCGCGCCATGAGCGCGTCACTCGCATCACCCGCCGTCGCGCGCGTCGCGCTCGGCGCCGCGAAGCGCGCGGCGCGTCGAACGCGCGCCGTCATCGCGCGCGCCAAGGGCAAAGCCGACGAACCCGAAGACGTCGACCCGGAAGAGATCGAGCTGGACGCCATGGAGCGCATGGAAAAAACCATGGACGCCATCGCGAACGATTTCAGCACCGTGCGCACGGGACGGGCGAACGCGGCGGTGTTGGACCGAATCGAGGTGGATTACTACGGAGCGCCGACGCCGCTGAAGACGATCGCGAACGCGTCGACGCCGGACGCGCAGACCATCACCATTCAACCGTTCGATAAGAGCGCGATTAAGGATATCGAACGCGCGATTAATGAATCTGATCTCGGGATGAACCCGTCGAACGATGGGAACATCATTCGATTGAACGTGCCGCCGTTGACGGCGGAGCGGAGAAAGGAACTCGCGAAGCTCGTGAGTAAACTCGGCGAGGATGGAAAGGTTGCGCTGCGCAACGTGCGACGGGACGCGATGAAGGCGTACGAAAAGTTGGAAAAGGCGGGGTCGTTCGGTGAGGACGAGATCGCAAAGTTGAAGAAGAGCATGGAGGATTTGACGGCGTCGTACGTGAAGAAGGTGGACGAGCTCACCAAGGCGAAGGAGACCGAGTTGCAAAAAGTTTAATTTTCGAAGTCGCCGCGAAAGACGCCATCGTGCGGCGTTCGACGCGCGTTGCGTTCCGCGACGTTTTCGCCGTCGTCACTATCTCGCCTCAGCGCCGCAGTAATATCAACGCACCATTGAGTATCGCGCTCGTCCCGGCCGCCGCGTCCCGGTCGCCGTCTCGGGCTCGCGCGCCGCCGCACACCTCCGCGCGCGGCGTCGCGATGTCTGCGCCCGAGCGAACGCCTCCGTCGACGTCCGACGAACCTTCGCCCGGCGATCGAGCGTTCACCGACGCGCTGCCGCCGCTGTTTTGGGACGGCGAAGGCGACGAGTGGCTCGAGGAAACCTCCCCAGAGTTTGCCGCGCTTCGAGCCATCGTCGAGGACGCGAATCGCGACGCCACGCCCGCGGAAATCGCGCAAAAATGCAAGGAGAAAGGCAACGCTTCGGTCAAGTACGGGGTGGCGAATAAGCTGTACGCGCGGTACGCGGTGGAGCATTACACCGCGGGACTGGCGGCGGCGAGCGGCGACGCGACGCTCGACGGGACGTTGTATTGTAATCGCGCGCACGCGGGATTGCTGTTGAAGAATTATCGAAAGGCGTACAGTGATGCGATTAAGGCGACTGAGTTGGTGAGTGGAAACGTCAAGGCGTGGTTTCGCGCGGCGAAGGCGGCGTTGGCGCTGGAACGCGCGGAGGAATGCGCGCGTTGCTGCGTCGGCGGGTTGGAAATCGAAGGGGACAATCGAGATTTAAAGGTGATGCTGCGCGAGGCGAAGCGGCTAGTGGAGAAGCGAGAACAACAGGCGACGTTGGACGCGGCAGAGAAGGTGCGCGTGCGCGCGTACGTAGAGGCGATGAAATCTAAGGGGATTCGCGTAGGGCCGGCGAGTTTGGGAAGCGGCGAGCGCTTGCCCGCGATCGATGCCACCACCGGCGTCGCGACCTACTGGACTCTTTTCGTGTACCCGGAATCCATGCAAACCGACGTCGTCGAGGCCGCGAGCGAAACTTCGACGCTCGGCGAGCACTTGGACGTGCTATTCGACCCCGCGGGGCCGCCGCTCGAGTGGGACGAGCGCGGCGCGTACGCTCGAGATTCGGTCGAGGTGTATTGGCAAACGAACGCCGCGGTGCCGTACACGTGGCAACAGGTGGAGACGAAGCTCTTAGACGCCGCGGGTGTGACGCGACGCGAGGTGGACGACGACACGCGAAAAGAAATCGAAGCCATGGCGAAGGGCAGGGTGGATTCGCGAGACCAGTTCATGCGCTCGCTCGACGAGAAAACCAAGCTCGGGGACTTGTTCAAGGACAAAGAGTGCGTGCTCGCGGGTCATCCCGTGTTTTACGTCATCGCCAAGGGTACGGAGTTCCGGCAGCGCTTCTTAGACGGCGAGTGGGAGATCTGATTTAGTACAATAGCAGTTGTTACACGTAGATATATGTCGAGACGGTTGATCACTGGCGCTCCGTCGCTCCGGCGCTGATTTCGACGACATCGTCGCCGTAATCCGACGCTCGCGCGCCAAAAAACGTGAGCCTGCGCGACCAAAATTCCATCAGCGCCTTCGCCTCATCGGCGGTTGAAATCATCTTGTGAGTCTTGTCGAACTCTCGCACCACGGCGCCGCACCCGTGATTTCGTCTAACGAGCGCCGCCGCCGTTTCCCGCACGCGCGCGAGTGGGGTGACCTCGTCACGCGTTCCCGCTATCAACAACACGGGCGTCGGTGCCTCGTCGCACTGCTCGTACGACTCCGGCCGCAGCAACGCCGCCGCCACGGCGGCGCACGACCCCAGTCGCTCGCGTCCAGTCATGCGAGTCGCGACGTCCAACGCCACCGCGCCGCCGTCGGAGAACCCAAACAAGTGTACGCGAGACAAATCCCACCCTCGCCGATCGCGCAACACGCGCAGCGCTCTTTGCACGGCTGACGACGCCGCGTCCAACTGTCTCGCTCGCGCATCCTCGCTCGCGCCCTCCTCCGCCGAAAGCATCCAACGCCGATGCGTCTCCTCCTCCGTCGCCCCCGCGCGTCCACGCGCGTCGAGCACGCCGCCCAGAGACCACAAACCGGTCGTCGGCAAACTTACCATGCGACCAAACTTGTGAAAGTTCATCGGATCGTCCAAGTCGCCGTGCAGCAGCACGAGAATGTTTTCAAACTGTTCGCACGGTGCCCCCGGCGTCCGCGCCGGGGAGCCGAAAAACTTCGCGAACGACTCATAATCGCCATCGCGCGGCGCGCAGCGCCGGTCGGGCGTCCGAGGCGCCGGTTCGCGCGCGCGAGGCGCCGCGTCGAAAAATCCGCGTCGCATTTCGACGCCGCGGCGTCGATCCATCCAACCATCGCGACGATCTAAACCCTAAATCCAGGGTAGGGTTTAGGGTTTAGCTCGTCGGCACGCCGCAACAGCGCTTAAACTTTTTGTTCGACCCGCACGGACACGGTCGATTGCCCGGAAACGCGCCTCGCATCGCCGCCGCCTCGCGCTGTCGCTGCGCCGTCGACATGTTCGCATCCCCGTCCCGCAGCGCCTCCGCCAGCGCCTCCGGCGACGTCGGCGTCGTCGTCATCGCCTTCGTCCGCCGCGCGACGGCGCGCGTCAGCGCGTGCGCCCTGAGCAACTCATCCACCTCGGCGCGCGCGCCGAGCTCGCGCCGCCGTCTCGCCGACATCGCGCCCGGATCCTCCAGCTCGCGCGCCGTCATCGCGTCGACGCACGCGCGCGCGCGCGACGCCGGGAACGAGATCTCCGCCGGTGACTTCGCGCGCGCGTCCGAGCTCGAAAATCTTTCGACTTCGGCGCGCTCGAGCGCGGACACGTAGTCGCGAATCGACAGGTCGTCGTCCTCGCGGTCGGCGCCGGCGAGCCAGGATTTGATCGCGTCGAGCGCGCCGTGCGCGCGCCGACGCGCGGCGAACGCGCGCGCGGGCGCGGCGAGCGTCCACGACGCGCGCCGCATCGTGACGCGCGGCGACGGACGGACGTCGCGTCCATGACGCGCGCGCGCGACGCGGCGATGCGTCTGCGGCGCGCGGCGGCGTCCGCGACGCGCGCGCGCGACGGATTCGGCGGGACGGCGGTCGGCGCGCGCGTCGTGGAGGCGGCGCGCGCGACGCATTCGGCGCGCGACTCGGCGGCGGCGAAGACGGCGACGACGACGCGCGCGCCGACGCGCGTGTACATCGAGACGTACGGATGCCAGATGAACGTCTCGGACTCGGACGTCGTGCGGAGCGTTCTGCGAGCGCACGGCGTGGCGACGACGGAGGACCTGCGCGAGGCGACGGCGGCGCTGGTGAACACGTGCGCGGTGCGCGACAACGCGGAGTCGCGCGTGTGGACGCGATTGCGGCAGTTGAAGGCGCTGAAGCGAGACGCGGGACATGCGTTGACGACGGTCGGCGTCTTGGGGTGCATGGCGGAGCGATTGAAGGCGAAATTACTGGAGACGGAGGATTTGGCGGATTTGGTGTGCGGGCCGGATGCGTACAGGGACGTGCCGAGGCTGTTGGAAAATTCGACTCGACGGTTGAGCGATTTGAGCGAGGAACACCGGATGAACGTGCTGTTGTCGTTGGATGAGACGTACGCGGACGTGCGACCGGTGCGGAGAGACGTGGGGTCGCCGATGGCGTACGTTTCGGTGATGCGAGGATGCGATAACATGTGCGCGTTTTGCGTGGTGCCGTTTACGCGAGGACGGGAGCGAAGTCGACCTTTCGAATCCGTCGTCGACGAAGCGCGCGGGCTGATCGCGGAGGGCGTGAAGGAAATCACTTTGCTGGGTCAAAACGTGAACTCATACGCGGACGCGCCGATGAAGGCGACGACGTCGGCGGACGACGACCCGTTCGCGGCGTACGCGAAAGGATTCAAATCGGTGTACAAGCCAAAGCGCGAGGGCGCGCGCACGTTCGCGGACCTCATCTCCGCCGTCGCGGGCTTGGACCAGGAGGTACGCGTGCGGTTCACGTCGCCGCATCCGAAAGATTTCCCAGACGATTTATTACGCGTCATCGCTCAGACGCCAAACGTTTGCAAGCAATTGCACATGCCCGCGCAGAGCGGATCGACCTCGACTTTGGAGCGCATGCGACGCGGATACACGCGAGAGGTGTACTTGGATTTAATCAAGCGCGCGCGCGAGATGATTCCGGGTGTCGCGCTCTCGAGCGATTTCATCAGCGGCTTTTGCGGTGAAACGGAGGACGAGCACGCGGAGACGCTCTCGCTGCTCGAAGACGTTCGCTATGAGCAGGCGTTCATGTTTCACTATTCATTGCGCGAGAAGACGCACGCGGCCAGAAATTTGGAAGACGACGTTCCAGAACATGTGAAAAAACGGAGGCTTGCGGAAGTTATCGCGACGTTCCGTCGTCGCGCGCTCGAGGCGAACGCCGCGGAAGTCGGTCGGACGCACTTGGTGCTCGTCGAAGGCGCGAGCAAAAAGGATCCCGAGGCGCAGATGAGCGGGCGATCGGACACCGGCAAGCGCGTCGTCATACAAGGTAAGCGCGCGTTTAGTAATTCTAGCGGAAAGGAGGTGGACATTAAAGCGGGAGATTACGTGGTGGCTAGAGTGGTCGAAGCCGGCGCGTCGACGCTTCTCGCGACGCCATCGGAGATCACGACGGCTCGCGCGTTTTACGACGCGCACAGCGGCGCGGCGTGGTTTTAGAATTGTAATCGATTGTTGTATTTGTACGAAACGTAGCATCTTAGCGCGTCAGCAAATCACCGTCACGCCTTGAGATTGCAAAAACGTCTGCGCCGCGTGAATTTCTTCAGCGTCGGGCGTCCGCATGCCCTCGAGCTTGTACTCGAGACCGAGCTCGCTGAACTTAAACTCGCCGAATCTGTGATAGGGCAAAAGCTCAATTCCCTCAACACACTCGTGTGTTTTCGCGAGCTCCGCCAGACCGCGGAGCTCGTTTTCGTCGTTCGTTCGAAAGTCGACGAATCGAGAATCCGGATCGCTCATGAGCACGAATCGCAACCAAGTTTTCACACGGCGGCGATTCAATTCTTTCAGAAACGCGCGCATTGTCTCGTACTCGCGTTCCGTCGTACCGGTGATGGCTTTGTATTTTTCCAAACTCGAGCTCTTCACGCACAACAGCACCACGTCAACGTGCGGCAACACGCGATTCCACGTCTCCGCGTCCCCACTGGCGGCGGTGTCGATCGCCACCGTCAAGCCGATCTCGTGCGTCTTGATCGCCACCGCCTCCACGAACGCCGGTTGCAACAGGCATTCGCCCCCGGAAAGCGTTAGCCCACCTCCCTCCGAGCTCGCGTAATACTTGCGATTTCGCTTCAAAATTTCGACTATATCGTTCACCGACATCGTGCGCCCGGGATTCGGCGTCTTCGCGAGCGCGGCGTGCGTCGAATCGACGTTGCAGCAAAACGCGCATCGTTTTTCACACCCTTGAAGGAACACGATGCATCGTATTCCGTGTCCATCGACCGCGGTGAAAGTATCGATGCTGTGCACGCGCCCGGTGACCGCACCGCAGTCCTCGATGTCCGCCGCGCTCGCCGGGTCGCCGCCGAGCAGCCCCAAGCCCCGCGCCGCGTAGTTGCGCTCGGGCGGCAGGAAAACGATCGGTCGCGGACGTGGCGGAAAAGCTCCGCGGCGCTTGGTGGCAAAGCAAAATGTTGGGCTTTTTGGTTGGGCTTTTTCGTCGTCGTCGCGCATTTTTCGTTCGTCGTCGTCGTCGCGAAGTGGCGTGGAGAGTCTCGGGATAAGAATCGACTTTCGAGACGAGGCGAGAGGAAAACAAGTTACTAATAGCAATTCATCACGCGAACGATTGACGATCGATGCGCGTGAGCGATGGATTTAAGTGATGATACATTCTTTCGGGTGGCGTCGCCGAATTTACGGCGCGAGTAGCGCGCCTAGCGCGACCGTTGCGAGCAAAATTATGTCAACGTGGAAGAGCGGAACACCTGCGGCGGATACTAAGCCAAAGAAGCCGCCAAATAATGAGCCGCTGTTACTCGAGCACGTCGCGGCCGTGAGCGCACCGGCGATGCATGTCGTCTGGCCACTCACGGTGTACCCAGAGTTGCACGTCGGTTGACACGACGAGCCGCTGGCGAGCTCGGAGCCGCACGTACCAGAAACGCCGTTCGCAGGCTGCGTGAGTCCAGTGCACGGCGGCGAAGAGATTGAGATACCACTGACACCCGCGTTCGAGGCTGATGTTGCGATATCCGTAGTGAAGGATGGATCATTGAGAGTCGCAGTGACGGTGGACGCCTGCGAAGTCGGGATCGCTGTCTTGATTTCGGCGGCTATCGTCGTCGTCGGTGCGGCACCCGTTCCAGTCACGCCGCCGACGGTGATTGAAGAGCTTGCCGCAGAGAAAGCTGTGTTCAACGTCGCTCTATTCGTCGTCACGACTTGATACGTCACGACGTTGCTGAGTAGACGCCTGCGCGCCGCGCTTTGCGCAAAGTTCTCAATGTCAGACGTGGCGACACCCAACGACGACGCGGCGGCGGTGATGAACGAGCTTTCATCCACAGAGGACGAGAACGTTTGCTTTCCTAGCATCGTGTACTTAATGGTGATATTAGCCGGGTCCACTTGAACGCCAGTGGTGCCTGCCAAAAGCGACGTCGTCAGCGCGTTTTGGAGCGTCTGCACGAGGGTATCGTCGATGACTTGTGTGATTCCCGCGAACTCAACCTTGACTTCAACCTCGGTTGACTCAACGCACTCACCATTCAAAAGTGAGTAGCCATCATTGCAGACGCACTGGGTCTCGGTCCCAAGTGCGACGTCACCCGCCTCGTTCGTCGAGCCAGATGGACACGCCACACACGCACCGTCACTATTCACGCGATAGTTCGCGGGGCAAGTGCACTGCGTCTCGTCCCCGGATGGGTTGTCACCCGCCTCGTTCGTCGAGCCAGATGGACACGCCACACACGCACCGTCACTGTTCACGCGTTCGTCCGCGGAGCACGAGGCGGCAGGGACACACATGCCGTTTGACCAAGCGGTTCCGTCTGGACACGAGCACTGTGTCTCGCCGTCGGCCAGCCAGCTATCATCGCCTTCAGGGCGGGTTGAGTCTGTCGGACACGCCGAACAGACGTACTGACTCCAGACGTAATGGTTGGCCGAGCAGTATCGCGTGCTCGTAACTTGATAACAACGATCATCGCTCACTTCTGCGATCGCGATACTGGACATTGATTGCAGACGGTCAGCGCCGTCGTTCGTGACCTCAGGATTCCGGGTGTAATGAATCGCCGTGCTGCTCTTCCTCGCTGAGACGTCCGAAGTCGAATAATACGTCGAGCTCGCCTCGTACGTACTCGACGCCCGGTTGATTATTGTGCCAGAACTACCTGTCACCCTGGTTTTAGATCCCACGGGCCCGTAGTCACACGTCCAAGCGTTGTCACCCCACGCTTGAGTATAATGGTTGTATCCGCCCACGCAAACCCAGAGTGGGACAGTCTCCGTAGCCGCCATCACTGCTTTATCGCTGTAGTTGATTTGAGCGGCTTGGATTCGGATTTCGTAAGCGCCATCGGCAGTGTTCGGGTCCACGGCGACGACGAAACATATATCGTCGACGACTGCTTGTGCGCCTGCTGCGTTCACGCATCCGCCCTCGTCAACTCGCCAACCGGCGGGCAGATTCAACCCGCG
>Ga0255765_1004917_pt1 | contig 12956 bp, 9 predicted proteins | sample 041ome_8_FD_179965 | JGI IMG/M metagenome (GOLD analysis project Ga0255765, IMG submission 179965) | Coastal salt marsh microbial communities from the Groves Creek Marsh, Skidaway Island, Georgia - 041407BS metaG (version 2) | ecosystem: Environmental > Aquatic > Marine > Intertidal zone > Salt...
TGTGGATTAATAATGGATTTGATTTGATTTTTTGACGATGACGATGACGACGACGAGGTGTGTGTTCGTCAGAGTGAGACGCGTTGGATCGATGTCGACGCGGATCGATGTCGCGGTCGATGACGACGATGACGCGGCGCCGGCGATGGTGAGCGGTGCGACGGCGCAAGCGACGGCGCGGCGTCGGGGCGGGCGCGCGAGCGGTGCGCGCGATGGTGGTGGTGGTGGTGGTTACGGTGGCGGCGCTGGTGCGGCGCCTGCTGTCGCCGCTACGCCGCGGTTGGATGATTTTACGGATGAGGAGAACGCGGCGAGGTTTATACGTAAGAGTCGATGGGTGGCGTTAGATGTGGGGCCGTTTCCGGTGCGTGTTTGTGGTGATGATTGTCGTTGCGAAATTACAATTACTTTTGAAGAGAATTGATTGATTGTTCAACGTATGTTTACTGACGACGCCGACGACGCCGCCGACGATGTTGTAACGCGAAACAGGTTTTGAGGTTTAATTGGGTGGTGTCGTTAATGGCGATGGTGACGCTGTGGTCATTTACGATTGCCGTGCTCGCGGCGGAGGGTTCGACGGCGAGACTGTTCGCAAAGGCGACGCTTTGGATTTCAACCAATTTTACATGGTTGTACACGCTCACACAAAATGCGTGGGTGTTCGTGATTATGTATGTGTTGTCAAGGAAGAAGTATGCCAATATCAAGCTCGGGCAGCCCGAGGATAAGCCAGATTATTCAGACATTGTGTGGTTTATATTAATGTTCACCACGAGTCTCGGGACGGGGATATTTTTCTTTGGCGTGAGCGAGCCCATGTCGTACTATCGCGGCGATTCTGGCTTGGAGAATGACAAGACGAATATGCTCGCAAAGATGCCATTTATGAATGATGACCAACGCGCGTCGATGGCGTTGTTCATGACGTTCTTTCACTGGGGTATGCACGGTTGGGTGCCGTACACGCTCGTCGCGCTGACGCTGGGCGTCGTGTGCTACCGACTGGGACGACCGATGACGCTGCGAAGTGCATTCTATCCAATCATTGGTGATTACGTCAATGGCTTTGCGGGCGATTTAATCGACGCGTTGTCCATCGCCACGACGACGTTTGGGTTGTGCACGTCGCTCGGATTGGGCGCGAAGAGCATCAACGCGGCGTTGCATAGGATATCGGGCGCGGTGGAGAGCGAATCCTCCGAGGTGGAGTCGCTCATCGTGTGGGGTATCACCTTTATGACCACCACCGCGGTGGTTTTAGGTTTGCGACGAGGTATAATAGGTTGCGCGCTCTTCGCTTTTAGCATTCTGTCCTTTCTGATTCTTATCTTGTTCTTCCACGACAACACGTGGTACCTGTTGAATACGTTTACGCAAACCGTCGGCGTGTACGTGCAGTATTTCATTTTGGCTGGATTCGACAACGATGCATTCCCGCAGTTGAATTATGAATTTCAGCACGACGGGGAGCAACTGTGGGGCGACAGAAACGTTGCACAACATATTGTCGCGACATTGAACACAACATTTAGCGACCCCGTCGAATACTACAATAGCTCGCCGACGTGGTTTATGGATGGGTGGACAGTATTTTACTGGGCGTGGTGGATTTCTTGGGCACCTTTCGTGGGTATGTTCGTGGCTAAGATATCGCGCGGGCGCACAATTAGGGAAGTCATCATAGTTGGTTTGTTTGCGCCCATGTTTTTGTGTTTTTTCGTGCTCACCGTCTTTGGCGCGCTTGGGATTAAGATGCAGCGCGTCGCCGAGTTGGCGCTACACGTGCAACCGGATTGGTCGAAAGGTGTCGTAAATTGCGCCGAGCTCGGATACTTGGATAACGAACCCGTTGGCGTCAATGCGCTCAAGCTTAAAAGTCTAGGGTACTATGCGCTGTCGTGCCGAAAATCGACGGACCACGTGCTCGACATTCTCGAGCCGTACGGATCGCTCACGCCGCTCTTGCAAGTGCTCGTACTCATTGGAATCATCATGTTCTTCGTCACATCCGCCGATGCTGGCGCATATGTAGATGATATCATCGCCGCGAATGGTCTCGAAAATCCGCCTGTATTGCAAAAGATTTGGTGGGCAATAACCCAGGGCGCGGCGGCGCAAGCGTTATTAAGCGCATCGAGCGACGGATTGTCCACGTTACAGGCTGTGAGTATTTGCGCCGCGCTTCCGTACACGTTTGCGTTGTGCTACATGTGCATTGCATTGCTTCGCGCGTGCGATGCGGCCATTGATGACAAGACGTACCTATCCAAGCGCAAGGGCTTCAGCACTTCCATCGTAGACATTTTTGAAAACTTTTCGAGCGCCGACGAGGCGGCGACGACCAAAGTCATGCCAACGAAAGAACGATTGAAACTATTGCTACGCAACGTGTACTACCCTTACGCGTCGTTGTACATTGCGGGCCTGGAAACATACGGCCCCTCGGCGTTGGTGTACGTGTCTTACTTAGCCACGTCGTTGTACTACTTGTGGATTTTACTCCTCGCGCTCGTTCCTCTCAACAGTGGAACGCACACGCTGGCTTGGATTTCGTACTTATTTTTCACGAGCATATTAACCAGCGTGCGCTATCAAGTGCGTAAAAAGTGGAGAATAATCGGCAATCTCTTTGAAGACTTTACGACGTCGTTTCTTTTCTTCCCATTCGTATTGGTGCAGTTACAGTTGGAAATTGAATCGCACACGGGACGCGCGTAGCGTAGTCAGGGCGAGGGGAGTGGACAAAATATCTCGGGAGTATTGTATCATATATATCAGATTGTAATCTAAAAGTATAACGAATGTTTTAAGCACTGGCATCAGATTCTTTTGTACTAACGTCGCGCTCTGCTGCGACTCGGCGTGCGGCTTGGCGTCTTTTTTGGCGTTCTCGACGCCGACTTGCTCGGCGTCTTCTTCGGCGTTCGCGGTGACGCCTTTGCGCTCGGCGTCTTCTTCGCCGACGCCGCCTTACGCGGGGTGTTCGTAATCTTCCTTGTCACCACCACATTAGTTTCATCTGCGACATTCGCGTAGATGTCGTTCACTTGCTCTTGAATCATGTGAACCATGTAAAACGCGCAGTGCGCGGGAATCAAGTATGGCAGAGCGGCACGGAAGCCAGCCATCTTGTGAAATCCTAATAAACCAACCATACTGCCAATAATCATGGGATGCGGAATGGTGTTGTACGGGAAGCAGCTCACGAAATTGGGCTCAACCTTACCGAGCTCGACACCAAAATACGTTTGATCGATGCCCAACGCGTTGGCTGCCGCCGCGCTCAGACCGTAGCCTCCGACCAACATGGCTAACGAAATTGGGTCGAATTCAAAGTTCATGTAGTAGTTGTACCCTAAGTGTGACAAAGCTAACGTCTTCCAAAAGATGACGTTGCGCTTGAACACCCCAAAGTTGACGTTACCGCGACAGTGATACGTCGCGATGTACATGCTGTAGTGCGTAAACGACGTCACAGCCATGAAAAAGTACGGATGAATAAATTGACCAATCGCGTACAGGGCTGCGGCGCTCATGACGTTGTTCAAACCGGCGTATTTTTCCAGATTAAACACGGCGTTAGTGACGGTTAAAACCATCCAAGCCATGAAGCGCCAAAAGCCAGTCGGGCGAATGGTGTTCAAGAACAAGCGTCTCGCCACGGTGTTGTACACCATCGCCAACGTTCCGAGAAAGCGTCCAAATGGCCCGAAGCACTTTGGATACACCACGTAATGTAACTTCATCGTAACGCGTCTGTCTTTGTTCGGCGTCGGACGATCGGCGATCACGTGGATCTCACGATGATAATCAAAGCCGACGATGTCGCCATCTGAAAGGCACCCGCCGCTACCTTCGTGGCAAAAGTTTGTCTCAACTTGCACGTTCTCATTTACCGCGAGCATGCAGCGGTAGACGAAACAGAACGGATACACACTCCAAGGTCCATCGCAGTGCTCCATGTAAAAGACCGTATCAGAATTGTTGTTGTGATGCGACGACGCGACATAAATTTCATTCATGCCATAAATCGGATCCACCGCCCACGCGTCTGGACGAAATCGATCGGCAAACATCTTCTGAATCGGTGCCGCGTGCACGATATCGGTAAATGCTTTCTTCTCTTTTCGCGGCAGCAACTCATGCCACCAATGCGCGGTGCACGTGCGATCTGGATCTTCATCGGTGACAAAGTTTTCAATCACCTTGAGCGACGCCTTCTCCTTGGCGCTCGTCAACTTGGCCCGCACGACGTAATTATGCGCAATAATCCACGATAAGAAGCTTTCTCGCATGTGCATCACCGCATCCAAACACAACGGAAGCAAGTAAAACGTGTGCTCGACGAGCAACGATGGCCAATTCGACGCATCCATGTACGACGCTTGGTACGTCTTCTCACCCGTCGCCAGGTGCGCGAGCTCCTGTCCGACGTACGCGCTCGCAAAAATCACCCCCAAGGTCTTCATGTCGAACACGGTCGCCATAATAAGCGCAATGCGTACGATTGCACACCACACCAACGTCGTGCTGAGCTTCAAACCATACCCAGGCGTCAATACAGTCACCGCGAAACCGTAAGCCCAGAAAATATTCCTCACCCAAGCATCGCCAAAACGCAACTGAATCCCGGCCACCACGCACGCCAAACACGCCGGGGTGGTCACCAAGTGCAACGCAACGTTGAACGAATTATTATGGAACGTTCTGAATTCGCGCGCGGTGTCCACAAAGGATTTCATGGCGACTGATTCGTGATTAATCCGCACACGATCGAGAGTGGTGACGTCGCCACTGTCGCCGGAGCTCACGTCGCTATCTCTCGCGTGCAGTCGTGAATCGAGCGAATGTGTGCGCAAACGTCTCGCGCGTAACGCGTTTCGTGCGTACGTCAACGCCGTTGATGCCCACGCGTGCCGTCGAATGCGGCGCGCGCGCGAGTTTGCGAATTGTATGTGGAATAATCAAGATGGTTTCAAGGTGCGCTACAACGACTATCCACGCGGGCGTTACTGTATATATATTTTATGCTTTTTGTGACGATTACGGATTCATTTTCTTATCAGCCTTGGTGGCTTTTAAGAATTCGTCGTATGCCTTTTGTAACTCCTCGCGACCGGCGTCGGGGGACTGTGGGCCGTCACGCTCGGCGGCGCGTTCCGCGTCGCGCTCCGCTTGAGCGGCGGCTTCCGGGGAGACGGTGTCGGTGTCAATCGCGGATGCCCAACGGTCTTTTTGACGTAATTTATCAGCCTCAAGACGTGCGGCACGCTCAGCACGACGACGTGCGCGTTTCTGTCGACTCGCACGGACTCCAACGGATAAGACGGAGGCAAGGATGAGGGACGACGCAAAGCCGAGCGTAGCGTAACCGCCAGACGACAGGTTCAGGTCGGGGAGTCTCGGCGTGGACCACGACTGCGACTGAAACGCACGCTGTCTCTTCGATTGAGATTTATTCGCCACGCGTTTCGGCGCCGCTCTCGGCGCGTCATCGTACAAGAATCCACGAATGTTTGGCATATTTGTCTTGACGCTGTCCACGGCACCCGTCGCCTTGGATTTGATTTTAGCAATAAACTCTTCACGCGCCTTGGCGCGCGCTTCAGCCGCTCGAGCACTTTCTGCCGCCTCAAGTACGCGCTCACGTTGCGCGATCTCCGCGTCTTTCGCCGCCGTTTGCTTCTGTGCCTCACGAGCTGCGTCCTCGCGTACCTTCTTTGCCGCTTCAACCAACTTTTCTTCGCGCTGCTTCATCAACAGCTCGCGCTCGTTCGCCTGTTTTTCTAAAGCTGCCTTCTCCGCCCGCGCTTGAGCATCAATACGTGCTTGCTCCGCCTTGACCTCGGCGTCTCTTGCCTTTAGCGCCGCCGCTTCCTTGGCCTCTGCAGCTTGTCTCGCCTCCTTGAGTTGTCGCTCAGCTTCCTTTTCCTGCTTCAAGCGCATCTCCAGAGCTCTACGTTCTTCCGCGAGAACCTTCGATTCCGCTTCCCTGGCTTGCTTGAGCGCCATCTCTTCCGCACGCTTCGCATCCGATGCGGCTTGAAGCTCGCGGTTTTGAGCGGCGCGAAGCTCAGCGCGAAGACTCGCTTCAGCTTCAGCGGCACGCGCTTGTTCCGCCTTCAAACGAATCTGCTGTTGGATCCGCTCGCGACGCTCCGCGCGGCGCGCAGCTGTGACTTCACGAAGCCTTTCGGCAGCCTCGTTTCGCACGGGTTTCCATCCAGTCGTCTGTGCTTGTGCTTTGGCCGCTGGCGCCGCGTTTTTCTTCACTGGCGCTGGAGCGGTCTTTTTTGTGGCCACTGCCGCGGCTTTCTTCACTGGTACAGGCACAGCCTTCTTCTCAGCCACTGGCGCAGCCTTTTTGGCGACCACTGGCGCTTCTTTTTTCGCCGCTACTGCCGTCACTTTCTTCGCCTTATCCGCCCCTTTCACGGCTTTGGCGTCGATAACCTTGTTCGCCTTGACTGGCGGTTCCTCAGATTTTTTCGCCGGCGTCGCCTCCATCTTCTTCGCCGCAACCTTTTTCACCTCCTTCTTGCCATTCGTCGACTTTTTCGACGAGCCATCATGAACCTTCGCCGAAACCGATTCTAACTGCGTCGCTCGCCACCGCTTGAACCGCTGCTTCGTCGCCACGCGAGACGCGCTCTCGCCGCTCGTCTTCGTTTTGGCTTTGACATCCTTTGCGTCCCCCGTCGCCTCCTTCACCTTTTTCGCATACACACACCACGCCAAAAACAGCGTCAACGCCACAGCATAATTCACACCCTCACGCGCCCTTTTGGATGACTTTCGTTCGCCACCGCTCGCGGCTCGAACGACAACCACCGTTCGCGGCGCGCGTCCTCGTCGATCGCGCGCGCCCGCCGCGACGCTCAACCTCGCGCGTCTCCCGCGCACATCCACCACCGCACGCGCCGCCGCGCGCGCACACCCCACCTGACCATGCGTCTGCATCATCTCCATCCGCACGCGCCCCGCTCACGCCTCTCGCGACGACACCACAGCGCGCGTCCTCGCGCGAACCGCTAATGTAACAACCCACTCGCGCGCACCTTCGTCGCGCGCCTTCGCGTCACTGACGCACCGCGCGCGCGCGAACGCGCCGCCGAGACGTCGATCGAGTTCGTCTGCACGCGCGCGCGATGTGTGCGCGAGCGATGCGCGTCGAGCGTCGGGCGCGGGACGGCAAATGAAGCGCGAATGGGTGACCAACGTCTCTCAAGTGGAGCACGACACATCGCCCCACTCGCGCGCGCGCGGCGTCGTCGCGCGCGCTCGGACATGTCTCACGCGCGCGCATCGCCCGCGAACGGTGTGCGAGAGGTTGGCGGACGCGCGCGAGGACGCGGATGGGCGTCGCGCGCGCGCGCGGCGTCGTCGCGGGCGAAAAGCGGGGCGGCTGGTGAGGCTTCGACGGCGCGTGATTTCGTGCACATTCGCAACGTGTGCTACTCGCCTGCGGGCGCTGGGCGCGATATCTTGCGTGATGTCAATCTATCGCTTCCTCGTAAGGGATTGACGCTCATCGTTGGGCGTTCGGGGTCGGGGAAATCGACACTCATGACGATCTTGGCGGGGCTTTCGGAGCCGACGTCGGGCGTCGTGGCGCTGGGCGCGGATGAAACGCGTGCTTCAACGCCGAGCGCCGAGCGCTTGGCGAAAGTAGGCATCGTGTTTCAGTTTCCAGAACGTCATTTTTTAGGCACGACAATGTTGCAAGAGCTCACGTTCGCGTGGCCGCAGACACAGAATGGGTTTACGAAGCGACGCGAGCTCGCGTATCGGATGAACGACGCGTTGCACGCCGTCGGCATGGAGCGCATTCCGCTCGATACGGACGTGCGAGCGTTGAGTGGAGGGTATAAACGACGATTAGCGCTGGCGATACAACTCGTGCGCGATCCCGCGGTGCTGTGCTTGGATGAGCCACTAGCGGGATTGGATTGGCAGACGCGCGCCGAGGTGACGGCGTTGTTGAACGACTTGAAGCGCGACCGCGCCGTCGTCGTGGTATCACACGACGTAGAGGAGATTTCGCCCATTACCGATCGGGCATATAGAATGGAAAACATGGGAGCATTGACTGATGTATCGGACGAGCTCGCGGGCGCGCGCGCGAGCGCGTTCGGGGCGGCGGCGGATTCGTTCGCGTCGTTTGACTGAACATGCAGTTTGTTACGTAGCGTCTAGCTGTAGAAGACACATAGGCATTGGATTGAATAGAATTGAGTGCATCACGTGATAATCATGATTAAAACAATGGGACTTATCGCCCCCCATGGGTGGACGTGGCGATCCATCAAGCAATACAGTCGAAAGTTGTCGCGGTTTCAAGCGTTTAGGCATTCAATACCCCATCCGGCGTCGCTAAAGCCACGAGCGTCCACTTCTCCTTACACGCCATTACCCCTCGCCACGACGATTGTTCCTCACAATTCTCATCATCAATATCACACACGTATGTCTTTTCCAACAACGCCGCCGTGGCGACTTGCAATTGCACGTCCCGTCCGCACAACTCGCTCGTCGCCTCCTCCATGCCTTTATTGTGCCCGACGCACAATATCGTCCGTATATCGTTCGCCCCGTCCCCAACCGTCGTCGCCGTCACCAACTCTCTCAAATGCGTCGCCATCTGTCCATCAAGACTCGCAAAGTGATACAAAGACCCTAAATACACCGCCGAAGAATCCTTAAACGCCGCGTTCTCTCGCGACATGAGCTCCAGCGTCTCGCGGCTCCGCGCGCTATTCGAGCACAACGTCACGTCCGGTGCGAATCGCCCGTCGCCGCGCACGACCGCAGCGAGTTTCTGCGCCATCGCGCGACCTTCTGGGGTGAGCGGCCGGTCGACATCGCGCACCGTCGCCGCGGGCGACGCACCGGGTTCCGTCGCCCAGGATGACGCCGCGTGCCGAAGCATGATGAGCCGATACGTCGTCGTCGTCGTCGTCGTCGTCGTCGGTGACGACGTCGATGCGGCGCTCGCGCGCGCGGGACACGCGCGAGAGGCGCGAACGCCACACCGCGTCGGCGTCATCGCCACCGTCGTCGTCGTCGGCGCCGCGCGAGCGGTGCGTGACCACATGGGACGAGACCACGGCACCGAGGACGTCACAGAATGGCGCATCATCGGCTGCGCCGCGCCGTCATCGACGTCACGCGCCGCACGTACGCGACGACGGCGGCGGCGGCGTACGCTCCGGTGTTCACCAACGCGCTGTTGGTGATCAAAACCACGCCCATCGCGGAGTACACGTCGCTCATTGGGTCGGGTGAGTTGTACCAATCTGACCGCTACGCGCGCGTCAAGGAGCGCCATGAGACGCACAAGTCCTCGGTGAATGCGATTAAGCGCATGTTGAGCGATCGTGGGGTGACGTATAGGTGCGTGGAGCGCGCGGCGCTCAAGGCGGAGTCGGTGGAGGGGTGCGATTTGGTCATCGCGTTGGGGGGCGACGGTACCACGCTCATCGCCGCGCACGAAGTTCGTTCGACGGATGTTCCAATTTTAGGCATTAATACCGATCCAGCGACGCCGAGTGATTTGGCGAAATTATATTTAACGAATGTGTGTCTGGATGAGCGGCGATCGACGGGGCATTTGTGTGCGGCGAATCGTTTTAACGCCGAGCAAGTGTTGGACGCGGCGTTGCGAGGGGAGACGAAACCGGCGCGATTGGCGAGGATTCGTACCACAATCAACGGTCGGGAGCTCGAGCCGGCGTTGAATGATGTACTCATTGCGCATCCATCGCCTGCGGCGGTGTCGAGGTATAGCTTGAAGCTTCCAGGGAAGGAAGATGCGTACTTTCACATTCGGAGCTCGGGCTTGCGCACGTGCACGGCGAGCGGCTCGACCGCGGCGACGTATTCCGCCGGTGGGTGCCTGATGCCGTACGACTCCACGGACATGCAATACATGGACCGTGAACCTATTTATTACGATCACGCGCCGCCGCCGAGCAGTGCGGGTCATAGATTTTACAAGCGCGGAGAAACCATGCGGTTGCGATGGAACTCTCGCGTCGGCGTCGTGTACATCGACGGCGCGCACGTCAAGCACGACATTATGTTAGGAGACGATGTAGAAATGTCGAGCGACGGTCCAGAGTTGAGTTTGTTTGTATCGCCATGGTTTAAGACGATGCGCGAATCACAAGGGCAAAAATTAGACACCTAGAGTTGAATTGAAATTGAGTTGTTGTTGTATTTTTAATAAAATCTCCGCGCGGCGCTACGACGTACGACGAATCGGCGTCTCGACATCCACCAACGACGGCCTTCGCGTCGTCAATAACCCATACGCCGACTCTCCACACGATTGCGCTAATTGCACCACGTCCTCACCGATACTCTCCGCCAAACCGGCTTGCGCTAACTGCGTCTCTAGCGCTCCGTACGTCGCGTCCATCGCTCGGCTCGCCGACGTCGCCCCCGCGCCTCCATCTATAACCACATTCTCCTCCTTTGGCGCACACACCGCCAACCTCACATTCACGCACTCACTCACGCGCACGTGTGCGCTCCACGTCACCAGCGTACAGTCCAAACAATCCCGCATGTCCGTCGACTCTGACGTCGGCCCAAACGCAAACGCGCACCGCTTGCAATCCAACACGATGACTTTCGACACCACGCACGGCAACACAATGAGGCAATCCTCGCATCCGGCGATCGTCACCGACGACGCATATATATCCGTCGATTCCACGATGGTTTCCCCCTTGCGACAGCGGAATCGCAGGTCACACGACACGGGTAACGGTTCGTGTGCCACCGCGCGGCGCTTCACTGGCGTGTAGCTTTTCGGTGTCGCGGGCGACGACGCGGCGGCGACGCTGACGCTCGCCGCGATGGGTTTACGCGACGACGACGCGAGAGGCGAGGCGGCGAACGCGGCGACGGCCGTGGTGAGGGGCTTGGTGAACCAGCACCCCATGGCGACGAGGGACGCGCGCGCCGAGCTATGAGGACGCGTCGGGTGGTTCCCCCGAGTCGCGTGATTACGTACGTCGTGTGATTACGTACGTGTTTCTACGAGCGAGCTATGAGGAATTACATATGAATATGTGCGGTGCGGTGTCATGCGTCAACGTCGCCGCGATTACGATCGGCGTCGCCGAGAATGGTTCGATGGCGTCGTCGTCCGTCGTCGCCGCGTCGGTCGGCTCGACCGAGCGAAGACGAGGATGCAATTTTGTCAAGTAACGCGTCGAGCGGAGACATCGTAGGCGAGAACGGCGCGTGATCGTCGTCGTCGTCATCGTCGTCATCTTCACGTTCTTCATTCCTTCGTGGCGCGCGACGCACGGGTGTGCGCGTGTCGTCGATATCCCGCGCCGGCGGCGCGGGCTCGGGTTCTAATTCTCTCGCCAACGCACGGCGTTCACCGTCATCTCGCATCCCGCTCGCACGCAAACGCTCGATTTCCATCACGAGTGACTCTACTTTGCGATCGAACGCCTCCATGACGCTCGTGTGGTACTCAAACGACACCATCGCCGGCGTTCCGTCGGCAAACGTCTCAGCCGGCGTCGCCGTCGCCGTCGCAGCGCGCGCTCGTCGTCGATCGCGCCCCGCGCCGCCCGCCCCTGCATGCAAAAGACTCTTCAACTTATGCACCTCCATCTCGAGTTTACGATTATTCACGCACGCGCGCTCTAGTTTCCGCGTCAAGTCGGCGTTTCGCCTGCGCTCGTAGTCGCGCTCGTCGCCCAGCCGCGCCGCGTCTCGTCGCGCCTCCGCCGTCGCCTTGACATCCTCCGGGCGCGCCGCCGGTGTCGCCGACGTCGACGTCGACGTCGTCGTCGACGTCGTCGTCGCCGCCGACGTCGCGAAAGCGTCCGAACGACCGCCGCTCGGCGGTGCCTGCGCCATGCGCATCTGTCGCACGAACGCCGCCGCGACCGCGCGCGCGTGCGCCTCCTCCGCGGCGACGACGCGCGCGGCGCAACCGTCGTCGTCGTCGTCGTCGTCGTCGGCCGCCCCGCGGTCGACGCGCGCGACGCCCATCGCGCAGTCGTCGAGCGCGCGAAGAGGATTGACGCGCGCGCGCATTCAAACGCGCGCGCAGCTGTCGCCACGAAACAACAACAACATGCGGAATTGCTCGTACGCAGACGATCGTGGACGGCATCAAAAATACATAAAATAATTTATACTCTATTCGGATGTACGAACCATACTTTTTACTTTTATTAGCTGTAACGGTACAAAAGGTAAAAATGTAAAACTCGAGCGCAGATGATCATTCGGACACCCGGTCAATACTGGGATTGTCGGATGGGTGAGCACAAGGTGAACGGTTTAGTTGATATCCTGTTACAATTTTAAGAGCTACCGGTACCGGTAGCGGTAACTTGCGTTATTTTGTTGCGTTTCTTGTAGCAAGTGACTTCTTGTAGCAAGTGACGCACTTTCGTCCGCCGCCGTCTCCGTGGTGGTAACTCTGCTTCGTGGGGGTAACTCTGCCGCACACGGCGCACGTGAACGGCGGCTGCTTCTGTTTCCTCACACTGTGATCACATGCGCTGCAGATCCGCTCGCCGCCGTCTCCGTGGGGAAGACTTCGCGCCCCTTGTGGAACCTCCTTTCCACATACTGCGCACCTGCATGCCTTGTACTTCGGTGGATTCGCACGATAATAACAAGCGCCGCAGATCCGCTCGCCGCCGTCCCCGTGGGCGTAACTCCGCCCCCCCTGCGGAACACGTTTTCCACACTCTGCGCACTCGCATCCCGGTTGCTTCTTTTGCCTCGCACGTTGATAGCACGCTTCACAGATCCGCCCGCCGCCGTCTCCGTGGCGGAAACTTCTCACCTTCCCGCACGCAAACTCTCTTTTGCACACTCTGCACTTGAAAGCGGGCTTCTCCGTTTTCTCGCTTCGCGCGTGCGATCCCTTCGTCGTCGTCTTCCCGAACTTCGCTTTGACTTGTTCCCAC
>Ga0255765_1004934_pt1 | contig 12934 bp, 11 predicted proteins | sample 041ome_8_FD_179965 | JGI IMG/M metagenome (GOLD analysis project Ga0255765, IMG submission 179965) | Coastal salt marsh microbial communities from the Groves Creek Marsh, Skidaway Island, Georgia - 041407BS metaG (version 2) | ecosystem: Environmental > Aquatic > Marine > Intertidal zone > Salt...
TAAAACACAAAAGCGCGCTTTTTGGCGGTGCACGCGGGGCGACGAAGGCCCCTGGTCCACGGACAGGCGAGCCGTGGACCCGTCAGCGACCATGGCGACCGTGGCGCACGGCGGCGGCGCCAGTCGTCGACGCTGTTGTCGTCGTCGTCGTCGTCGTTCGAACCACACGCGCACGCGATGTCAACCAGCGCCATGATGCAAGCGGTAGGTGAAACGATGCATGCGTACACGCGATGCGGCGCGTCGTCGTCGTCGTCGTCGTCGTCGTCGCGCGCGGGACGGGAGGATGCGACCGAGCGGTGCCGGCGCGCTTATCCATCGACGTCAGCGCGGACGATGGCGGCGCGCGCGGACCCCGGCGCGAAGGCTGCGCGGACGTCGCGAGGACGGACGGCGTGAGATGGGTGGTGAATATTTTTGTTTCGTCTCGTACTGACCTCGCGCGGTGTCGTTCGCGTTCGCGCACAGATTGCTCGCCCGTGCGTCCACGCGCGCGTCGCCCCGAGGTGCGTCGCTGACCCTGCGCTGCGCGTGCGATTGGAACGATGTGGGCTCTCGTGATACGCCCGCGATGTCGCGAATCGATGCGCGTGAAGCGTAAATGATGGGTATGGATTTCAAGCTCGCGTACTGACGATGTCGTGTTGCGTTTGCGACGTGGAATAGAACCCAAAACAAGGCTGTCGCTCGACGCACCGTCGTCGCCGCCGTGTCAGAACCTGAAGCCGCGGCGGCTGACGCCGGCGACGAGAAGAAGACTCGTCGCCGCTTCCCGCGCAAGAACATCACCGTTCAAGAAGACCAGGTTGTCGTTGGTGCGTCTTTTACTGGCAAGGTGAAGCGCATCCAAGACTACGGCTGCTTTGTTGACTTTGGCGCCAAGACGGATGGTCTCGTGCACATTTCTGAACTCCAAGCGGGTTTCGTCGACAAGGTTTCTGAAGTTGTCTCTGAAGACCAAGAAGTGAAGGTGTGGATCAAGGAAATCAAGGATAACAAGATTTCTTTAACCATGAAGCAACCGCCGACGGAAGAAGAACTCGCGGCGGCCAAGTCTGAACAAGAAGCCAAGTTTGCCGCGCGCCAAGCGTACAAAAAGGCGCAAGACGTCAAGTCGCAAGCCGTCAAGGCTTTGAAGAAGGGGCAAAAGATTGAGGGTGAAGTCAAGTCTATTCAACCGTTCGGTGCCTTCGTTGAAGTTGCCGAAGGCGTTGAAGGCTTGGTTCACATCACCGAACTTTCTGATGACTTCAACGTCAACGTCGAAGACTTTTGCAAGGTCGGCGAAAAGGTCACCGTCACCGTCATCGGCATCGAAGGCGCCAAGGTGAAGCTCTCCATGAAGGAAAAGCTTGACGTAAGTATTGTGATTGTGTGTCGTTCATGGCTATACTCGTCTCGTTGTGTGCTCGTATATGCGCGTGTGTGTGTGCGCGATTGCAGAAGACTAACCTCGCGCCGCCTTATCCCGAAACACGCAGTTGTCTGAAATGAACGCTGAGGCGCAATCTGTCGTTGACAACAGCGCCAGCGCTTTGGAATACGCCTTCAAGAAGAAGGGAATCAGTGCGGACATGTTCCCCAAGGGATCTGCCGCCGCTGCTGCGCCGGCGCCCGCCGCGGAGGTGAGTGAATGAGCAACGAAGCGGCTTGAAGCATCATCATCCGCCGTTGTAATACCTAGATAATTTATTTCTTTGGACCCTGTACTGATACGGACTTTTCTTTCCACAGGCCCCTAAGCAAGCTGCTCCCGCCGCTGCCGCCGCCGCTGCCCCGGCCGCCGCTCCGGCTGCCCCGGCTGCTGAGAAGCCAAAGGCTGCCGCCGCCGCCGGCGGCGTCTCCGCCGCTCTCGTCAAGCAACTCCGCGACGCCACTGGCGCCGGTATGATGGATTGCAAAAAGGCGCTCGCCGAAAACAACGGTGACATTGAGGAAGCTACCGTGTTCTTGCGCAAGAAGGGTATGGCGTCTGCGGACAAGAAGGCGAGCCGCATCGCCGCCGAAGGTGCCGTCGCGTCTTACATCCACGCCGGTTCCCGCATTGGTGTGCTCGTTGAAGTCAACTGCGAAACCGACTTTGTCGCTCGCGGTGACCGATTCAAGGAACTTGCGGCCGACATCGCCATGCAAGTTGCCGCGTGCCCGGATGTCGAGTACGTGAACCCGTCTGATGCCGACCAAGAGATGGTTGAGCGCGAGCGCGCTATCGAAATGCAAAAGGAGGACCTCTTGTCCAAGCCGGAGGCTATCCGCGCGAAGATTGTCCAAGGCCGCATTGATAAGTTGGTGAACGAGAAGGCGCTCACCACGCAAGACTACATCAAGGACACGTCGAAGACTGTCGATGAACTCGTCAAGGAGGCTACTGCGGAACTCGGTGAGAAGATCTCCATCCGCCGCTTCCAACGATTCAACCTCGGCGAAGGTATTGAAAAGCGCGTCGACGATTTCGCCGCTGAAGTTGCTGCGCAAACCCAAGTCAAGGCTGAGGCGCCGGCTGCTCCCAAGGTGGAGAAGAAGGAAGAAGCTGCCCCGGCCGCGGATGCCGTCAAGGTTGATGCCAAGCTCGTCAAGCAACTCCGCGACGCCACTGGCGCCGGTATGATGGATTGCAAAAAGGCGCTCGCCGAAAACAACAACAACATTGAGGAAGCTACCGCATTCTTGCGCAAGAAGGGTATGGCGTCTGCGGACAAGAAGGCGAGCCGCATCGCCGCCGAAGGTGCCGTCGCGTCTTACATCCACGCCGGTTCCCGCATTGGTGTGCTCGTTGAAGTCAACTGCGAAACCGACTTTGTCGCTCGCGGTGACCGATTCAAGGAACTTGCGGCCGACATCGCCATGCAAGTTGCCGCGTGCCCGGATGTCGAGTACGTGAACCCGTCTGATGCCGACCAAGAGATGGTTGAGCGCGAGCGCGCTATCGAAATGCAAAAGGAGGACCTCTTGTCCAAGCCGGAGGCTATCCGCGCGAAGATTGTCCAAGGCCGCATTGATAAGTTGGTGAACGAGAAGGCGCTCACCACGCAAGACTACATCAAGGACACGACTAAGACTGTTGAAGAATTCGTCAAGGAGGCTACTGCGGAACTCGGTGAGAAGATCTCCATCCGCCGCTTCCAACGATTCAACCTCGGCGAAGGTATTGAGAAGAAGGTTGAAGATTTCGCCGCGGAAGTAGCGGCTGCGGCTCAAATGGGCAAATAAATTCTTTAGTCGCTTCTGAGCTTGCAAAACATTAGGTATGAGCGCTGCCGCTGTTCGATACACACACATTCATTTAATCAAAAAAATACATTCAAATAAAAAACACACAACTCTACAATGCTAATCAATATCATATCATACATGCGCGACGAAGCCGCGTCGACGCGCTCTAGTTTGCAAAAGTGTACCGACGTTGTAAATACTGGTGCGCGGTGTCGTCCGCAACGCCAAGCTCGATCAATCCTCGAGCGATGACGTCGTGATACTCTTGAGATGGTGGATTAATCGCATCGTCAATCGTTCGCATGGAGTCTGGTGGTAACGTGAAGGTTAAAATAGGCTCGACGTCGTTCATCGTACCCAGGCTTTGCACGTAACCGTACCACGTCCCGCGTACGCGGTGATCTCCACTTCTTTTCAATCCCATTTCAACGACTTCCTCGGGTGAGAATCGTTTGAACGCATCATCTTGACACGGATCGAGTCCATTTTCTTGCGCGAAGACGTCGTTGAAACAATCAAGCGAGACGCGGTAGAGACGCATCCACGTAAACAAGTCGTCGTCCACTTCGTGGCGACTCACGTCGAGGAACGCCACGCCGCCGTGTCTCCACATCGGACTTGATTTAGCGAAGAACATGCGATGCGGGGCCCTTATGGATGTCACCGGGCAATCGGAGGTTGGTGGGAGCTTGAACGGTAGATGCGAGTTGCGCGCGCCCGCGCACTCCTTCACCATGCCTTCGACTTTGCCGCCGCGAACGTAGCACGCGAAACGCTCACTGCACATGTTCGAACCGAATGATGCGTACCATACGTGTTGCACGTTCGTTGCAGCCATGATGAGTTGTGATTTGAAAACACTGCGCCGTCGAATGCGGTACGGACGTTTATTTGGTTCGGTTTCGTGGTCAAGTATTGGTGTGTGTTTTGGATTTCAAGGTTGTATTTGTCGGTTTTGGCGGTTTCTATGATGTGCATCAGCTGCTGGTATTATTTCTTCTTGGTCTTCTTTCTCTTATAGATTGGACAACGCATCTATTCGTCTTCGAGCGCGCCAGTCGCCTTCAGCGCCACGGCTGCGGCGCCCGCAAAGCCGACGATCCACAGCGCCCCGAGAGCGATGTAGTTTTCATAGTACAAGCACGCCGCCGAACCCGCAACGGCAACAGTAGCCGCAAGAGCAATCGCGCCACCGAGCTGGCCGGGGTCGATCTTCGTCGAAGTCGAGGACGACGTGCTCACGCCCTTCTCTTCGCCCTCAACGTACATCATCGGCTCGACGCCAAACACGTTGTTATTTTCGAGCGACGTGTTGGAGCCACCGAAACCAACGGGTGCTACAAAGTCCGGACCTAACGACCCGTTCTTGGCATCAACATAAATACCATCCTGCTTCATCTCCACCGGGAACACTTCCATGTTACGGCACGTATCTTGCGGCGTCAACATGCGCAGCCACGCGTTATCCGGGTACCACTCCTTAATTTCCCCAGTCTTCAAATCGAACGTGCTCTTCGTCGTCGGGCATTCGATGCATCCATCTTGCGTCAATCTCGCGCGTTCAAAGCCTTCAGAATACGCCCCTTCCGCAGGGGAACGCGACTCGATCGCATACACGCGGTCACGGTACCAAAACATCAATATACTTTTCCCGAGCGCGCGCACGAGCTTGCGTTCGCCTCGTGGCAACTCTTCGAGCTCGCACACCTTGGCGAACGACCCTCCAGGGGAGAACGAGCTCGCAGACGCGACTTCACCGCTCTCGCCTTCGGCGCGTACGACCACGTGCGTCGATCGGCGTTTGGTCGTCTTCATCGTCAAGGTTGACGCGCGGTGCGACGCGCGCCCCACCGTGGGTGTCGCGTGCGTGCGCATCCTTCGCACCGCGGTGTTGGCGTGTGCGGTCGTCGCGCGTGCAGTCGTCGTCGTCGTCGTCGTCGTCATGGCAAACATTGTCGTCGTCGTCGTCGTCGTCGAGCGGTGGTCGTGATGTGACGCGTCGCTTGCCTTGGTCGATGGCGTGGGGCGTTGGGTGACGTCACCAAAAAATCACGACACATCTGATTTGCTGATGGTTTGGATGCGCACCACCACCGCGCGCTCTAGAGAGTTGAAATGGTAGTACAGTACAACAAATTACAACTAGATGAATTCCCAATCGGAGAATTCATCATCAACGATCGCTGGATGAGAATCGTGCGAGATGGAGTCGGCGTGACTCACAACGCCGACGTCGCGGTGGTCGTCTTCGACGTCGACGTCGAGGATTGGAATGGTCGCGTGCTCTCGAGCTAGACGAGCGCAGGCGTCGAGAAGATTGTCAAGTTCGCGGGCGTTTCGACAGTAAAATCCAAGCGCAAGCGTGGGGTCTAGTGCGTCACCTCGCGTGTATGCGACGTGTGGGCAATAGTAAGAATCCACGTCGGAATTGGTGGAGTCTTGCACGGTGTGAGGATCCAGATGGACGAAGACGTCTTCGGACGCGCAGCCGACGACGTACAAAGAGCTCCCAGGACGACCACCCAAAATACCGAGTGACTGTGGGAACGCTAACATCGCACGAAGCTGGTTGAGATACCTCGTGTTGATCGTGCTTCCAGCGCCGAGAACGAGCGGGACGAAGAGAATCAACGCTTTTCCGACATCCGCGCTCTTGGCGAACAAATCGCGACGGCGTACACGTGGAACGCCGCCCGCGTCTTCGCCTTCAGACGTTGGCATCACGACGTGCGCTATGATTTCATCGCGCATTTTCTCATGTTGCGATATCAATACTTCGAAGGCCCGACACATCACGCTCGGTTCAAACCATCTGCCCGCGGGCATGCCCCACCTCGTCGTCGTCTCGCAAACATTGTGGATTCCATAAGGCGCCAACGTGTCGTCGTCGGCAAACCAACGCACGATATCTGCCTGACTATCGCTCCCGCGCTTCGTGGCTATGATTTCTGAACCTTGTCGGCGAAATATGTCTGCTAAATTAGCAATCTTCCGACGCCGAGTCGTCGATACATCGCCGGCGTCGTCGTCCACGGCGTGGCACTCTTGGATCTCCAACTCCCGCCTCCAATCCCGACCGCGCGTGTGCACACTGAACGCATTTCCAAGCATCATTTGTGCGCTACGTATCGTACATCCCCACCCTGCATCGCTCTTCCACGTCGTTCCTCGCAGACACGAAGCAAAGTTTCTCCTATACGACATCCACAGTCGCGACAAAAAGTCGGCGTGGAATGCCGCACGCGCCTCGATCCACGCCGATGACTTACCCGCGTCATCACCACCACGCCCCTTATCGCCGAGATCGTCGTCGTCGTTATAATATACCACGCCGAGCAGCACGAGCGCACTCGACGACGACATGGTCTCGTCAACTGTCGACGCGAGCGCTCGGCCCAACCGACGGACCGCTGGGTGATACTTCAAACGCGCCGAACCTAGGCGTAACGCCCGCGTGAAACGCTCGACCAGACGTTCATGGCTATTTTCGCTATCATCCTTCTCGTCGCGTGTCATGCTGGTACTCGCGTCGCCGTCTTTACCGCGCGCCATCGCGCATGCTTTTGTGTCGTGTCACACGAGGTGGTGGTGGTGTGCGAAACGACGAATGCGTGCGCACGCGCGTGTGGTGACGCGCACCGCGCGCACGAAAGTGGTACGGAACGCACTCGACGATTCGTTCGCGCGTGTGGGCGAGTATCACGCCGTGGTGCGTGCGTCGCAGAGTGCGGCGCGTGGGATTATTCCAGCTCATGGGTGACTGTTTTTACAACGCTACTGCAAAACGTACACCTACATCTACTGTAGTGGTCCCGTGTACGTTGGGTGATGATAATGTGCTGATGCGACGATCACTATCAAGAATTTTAACGTCACACACACACACACACAGAGGCGCATCGCGCGTCCTATACCTCGATATTGTCGGCGTCGGATCGTAATAAGTCCACGTCTACGTCGCCTGAGACGTCTCCTACGTCGCCCGAGTCTTCGTCGTCGGCAACCGCCGCGCGTTGACGAACGTCTTCGTCGTAATCTGGATCAACGCGCACCCACGCTAAACACTCTGGTTGATCCCACGATGTTTCTTCGGTTTCTTTGTGCACGTAGTATACGCGGTCATCGTGCTCCTCGGACGTGGTCTGGTACCATTCGCACGGCGTCTCGTACGTGCTCTCCCCCGTCGCCGCGTCTACCCAATACTTACGACCCTCTTCGTCTTCGTAGGGCGCCAAATGATTCGGATCGTCCCTGTATACACGCATGCGTCGTGAGCAAAGCCGTTAGTGTTTGTGCAATCCAAACTCCGGAACGCACGATCGACGGTTTAAACAAACGCAAGGCGCACGCGACGACGACGTACGCACCATCGGCTTTCTTGTGTGACTTGATTATAATAATACGTTTGTGTCGCGGCGCGCGCGGTGGCGACGCCCGCGGCGGCCACGACGACCACAGCGGCAGACCACGCGCGACGGTTACTCATCATCGTGAGGCGCGTTGTGAGACACCTCGCGAGCGAACAGCGCCATTTCAATCGTTTCACGTCGTCGTCGTTCTAAGCAAGCTATATGTGTATTGACAATTTACATCTCCTGCGTTGATTTAGTCGCCGAATCAACGCACAGTCCACACGACTTCCCGCACGCTGGTCCTTTATTATCTCTGGAACCGCTATTCGTCGTCATAAATTCGGCGTTTCGTTCGCACCACCCATCGCGCGCCCACTGCTCGCATTCGTCCCATTCGTCCACGCAAGGGTGCGAATCGGTTCGTCGCGTTAGTGGTGGCATTGGAAGCGGTTCGTGAAAGTTACCATCAAACTTTGCCACTCGCATCCACTTGACTGCGGTCCACTTCTGGCCTTTGATGACTGGACACGCACCGTGCAAGCTACCGCCGTCGAGAGTATAGTCGTCTTTTAAAGAAAAGAACAAGATCGCGTCGCCTTTGACGCTTTTCACAGGAATACCCTTCTTCGTACAATCGGTCAACGCGCCATGATTCTCTTCACTGAACGGATTGTTTGCTTCGTTTGCTTGAAAACTTTCAGGCTTTTTTGCATTTGGAAACGTCGTTTCGCCACCTTCCTCAGTATCCTGCAAGTAGATGAGCATCGTGGCTATGCGTTGACCGCCGCGTTTTGGCGCAGGATTCACCGTATCGTGAAAGTAGTCGTAATGCGGATCGTACTTTTGGCCGATATCGTACCGCAGAATCTGCATGCCCTCGCCGTTGTCAAACGGAATGCCGCTAAGCGCCGCTATGCGATTCTCAATGTTGCGCACTATTGAATCTTGTTCTTTTCTCAAGAACATTCCAGCCGACGTCCTGATGTTCGACTTCTTTGACGTTCCTCCTTCTGCCACAACCGTGCTCGGCGCGAGTTCTTTCCTTGCCAAATCCATCAGATGAATACATTCTTCGTCAGACAAGAAATGCCGCAACAGGTAAGCCTTTGGTTCTGTCGAGCTTAACACCAACGGCGGCGTCTGCGGGAATCCCGGTTCGTTGTTCAACAAAGCTGCGCGCCCGTACAGACTCACTGGATTTTGAGATCCAAATGTATCACTCGCACGCGTGCCGTTAGCCGCTGTGGGACTATCGTGTGGCCCCACGCGTCGAGCGGCGACACGTGGGGCGACCGCAAGTCGTTCATCAAGTGTCGCGTCATCGCTTCGTGAAAGCAGAGACCGAGCGACGGCGAGCGACGTGACAAAGCACACAAGTAGTAGATAATCCACCCAAGATGCGCTGCATAGCGATCGAACCCGCATCCGTCGAGAACCTTTCGAGCCATTGTAGTAGTCTATATTTTCACCTCTCGTGCCCGACGACGATGCCGACGCACCGGCGAGCGCGCCGGGCCAGAACGAACCCGGGCGACGTCTGGTTTTACTCGGACTCGCCGCCGCGTGTGCCGTCGTCGTTGGCAGCATTTGTCCCGAATCCACGCGCGACACCGCGACGACGACTGGGGCGCACGTATCTCTTTGCTATCGCCTCGTGGCGTTGAAAACACGAGAGCAAGATTTCGCTCCAGCGTCAAAGTGCACCACCTCGGGCGACGTTCGATGACGACACCGAGTGGATACGTCGTACTCACAATGCGCGCATGTGTGCGCGTCACCACGACGTCGATTGGAGCGCGACGATCGTCGCGACACCGCGCTCCGTCAGCGCACGGCACCGCTCGCGTGCGCTCGAGCGCCTCGGCGAGCACGAGCGCGGGAACGACGAGCGGCGCCGCAGCCGCCGACGGCGATTTGAACAGCGAGCATAGCATCGAAGGCGATCTCAACGTCGTGACTGGTACACGCGCTGATGAACCCGTCGACGTCGTCGCACGGGACCAAGGAAACACAAACGCATCGTTGATTCTGGATTACGTCGTCAAAAAGAACGATTCTCTGTACGACATCGCGCGGGCGCATGGAACATCAACAGCGTCGATAGCTGAAGCCAGTGCACTTGGCGTTCGCAGAACTATTCAAGTAGGTCAAACGTTGCGCGTGCCGGTAGATATCGAAAGCGCATCGTACGGCGTTCGTGTGCGTTTACTTGGCGAGGAAGCGGCGTTGGCGAGTAAAACGCTCGGAACTACGCCAGCAGCGGCGAAGAAGAAGAAGCACATGCCGAGCGCGTTATCGGATCTAGGGCCAAAATCTTTGAAGGGTGTACAAAACATTTGGGCTAGTGCGACTACGCATTCGAAAGTCACGTCGACGTTACAACCAACCAAAGTTTTAGGTGTCGGAACAGTGCTTATGATTGGCGTTCTCGTCGCGGCGTCGATGAAGGCTGCTCCGACTAAAACGAAGGCGCCAAAGACTGAGTTGAAGGCGACAGCGATGGTCCCCGAAACGCCTTCAACGATTGAGATTGAGACGAATGCGCCAGAGCAAGCAGTCGTTGTTAAAGAAGAGACCGCTAGCGCGCAAGTAGAGATTCCGAGTACGCGAGAAGTCAACGTTGTTGAAAAGGAAATGCCCGTCGTGATTGAAGAGGCAGCAAAGACGTTACAGCCGGTCGTCGTCGACATGGAAGTCGTGAAAGAACCCACTGCTGAACCATTGGAGGTAGAGGCACCCGAAGCTGTAGTCGCAGAACCCGTCGCGCGTGTGAGTCGCGTGCCTAGTGACGCGTTTCGCGTGAGCGATGTCGCAAAGATGACGAAAGCCACAGTGCCGACAAAGCCGACGCCTAGAGTCACGAAGCGATCGAGCACGAAGCGACCAGAGCGAGAATATGATTTAGCGGATTATGGCACGGCAGTGCCGACGTTTATTGGAGCGCTTTTGCTAATCATCGAACGTTCCATTCCAGACGGGTTTCGTGTTTGGAAGAAGAGTTCAAAATAAGGAGACTGATCTCTGGTACAAATGTTCTACATTGATAATTTTCTACGTCGTGTTCACATGAGAAGTGAAAACCTTGTTATGTTCTAGGTGTGCGAACGCGTCCACCGGTGATTTTACCAGCAGGTACGGATGACGCGACGACGGATTGTTTGTCGTGCAACGTTCGTCTTTCGTTTGCTCTATCGCGATACTTCGGAGCAGCCACTTCATCATCTACACTCGCCTCTTTCACCGACGGCTGCAATGGTTTGTGCACGACTGGTGCGCTTGAGATCGTCGCATGGACGATGCGTGAGGCAGAGGGTGTTTTCTTCGATTCCTTCGGCTCGTCTCGCGTCTCCACCGGCGCCGACGATGCACTCACGACGGTGTACTCTTGCTTTGATTCACTCCATGAGTACCAAGTAGACGTCATTGCGTTGTAAAATAACCCCGAGTTAGGATCGTAGAAGATGCCCGAAACTTTGTGCTTGAAATATCCCGTGGCGTCGTCAAAGACGTATTCGTCGTTTTCGTTTCGAGCCGTGGAAGTCGTCATGGCTGACGCCGCCGTAGCTTGCAAAATTGCATTCTGTGCAATCGCGTTGCGTTCGCTCGATTTCTTGTCTTCTTGAGCTCTGATGTGCGAGACTTCGGACAATGAAAATTCACAGTTCATGACGCCGCCGACCCAGTCATCGCGAAACGGCGTGTGATCAATGGCCACTTTAACACGCTTCGCATGTTCTTTCGTAGAACAATTTACAAAGGCGAATCCCCGGCGCTTGTCGGTGCCATACTCGCGCGGCATTTTAATCGATCGAATGAATGAAATGTCGCCATCCTCTAACGCACAAGAAATTTTATGTGCCATCTGCTCCTCCGACGCGTCGTCTGGGATGTTCTTGATCCATAGCGTCGACGTTTCCTTCATTTCCTCTGCTAAAACCTTTGCATTCTTGTCACGCGGGGTTGTGCATTTATAACACGCATTTCGGCGCGCAAAATTACGAGCAGAGCACGTTGGACATTCCCAATCGCTCTGCTGTTTCGTCACCTCAGGCACTTGCAAAGTGGCGCGCGGTGGGGACCGTTGTTGGTGCCGCACCGGCTCCGGCTCCGGCTCCGGCTCCGGTGCGCGATCCCAACCACGGCGATCGCGCTCGTTGGCACGATAGCGATCGTCGTAGTATCCATCGTAATCATAGCTTTCGTATTCCCGACGATGTCTAGGCGGCGAACGTCGTCGCCGCGCATCATCTTCGTACCTGAAAGATGGTTCTGCGTACCTATCGTAGCCCTGAGGGCCATATCTGTCGCGCCTATCATACGCATCGTACCTTTGATCATGACGATATCGATCGTCATATGGTTGGCTATAGTCTCTCGTCGGGGAATCGCGAAAATAGTCTTGTCGCGGCGTCACGGCGTCAGCCCGCCCAAACCGTGGCGGAGGGCTAGCCTCGTCGTGTCTCCTACGTCCGACGGCATCACCCCGCCCGTGGTCGTCATAATAACGATACCCCCGATCGTCTTCACGTTCGCGACGTTTCATGACGTCGTCCTGCGTACACGCTAAAGCGAGAACACATCATGTCGAGTGAGTCGTCGGCGCGTGATGAGCGTGCCCCGAGGAAGCACGTATGGTTGTTGATGATCTGCACAAGCACACGCCGTCAAATCGTAAACGAACCGTATCACACCAGCGTTCGACGCGTATTGATTCTGTCGGCGCGCCACGCCGACAGCTCGCGTGAGTCGTTGTGACGTTTGTTTCGCATGGCAGGGGCTGCAACTCAATTTCTTGTCCGCGCGTCGCATTGCACCTCCGTCGTCGCCGTTCTCGTGAATGTGAATAAGCCCTAATTTTTAGGGTATTTCATGCGTTGTTACCTCTGCCGCATGCGTTGTTACCCCGGCCTTTATGATTTCTACCCGTAACTTTTGACACGGAAGTGGAATTGTGAAAGGGAACAACGATGAAGACGATCAGAGGCGTTATCGATGAATTTCTCCACTGCGGTCGTAACGCATATTTTTTATAGACACTGATTCGATAGGCTGACCGTTAGTACCGTCAGTGTCGAAGGTATTAATAATTCCACGATTTTTTTGTACCAACCTAAACCGGGTTGGTATACCGGGGTTGGTATACGATTCCCGAAGCGCGTCATTCAGTGCATGTCGTTTTGAAAAGGAAGCGCGATCGGTCAAGAAAGGTGCTGCAACAACTCGCTGAAAGTGTAAAAACGATAAGATAGAGACGTGCCAATGATCGACGGCGCCGTTAGTCCCCACGAAGGCTTGACTCAAACTCAGGAAACACAAGTGTTTGAAGATACCCAAGTAATGGAAGAGACGGAAGAAGGCGAAATTGACGT
>Ga0255765_1004951_pt1 | contig 12901 bp, 7 predicted proteins | sample 041ome_8_FD_179965 | JGI IMG/M metagenome (GOLD analysis project Ga0255765, IMG submission 179965) | Coastal salt marsh microbial communities from the Groves Creek Marsh, Skidaway Island, Georgia - 041407BS metaG (version 2) | ecosystem: Environmental > Aquatic > Marine > Intertidal zone > Salt...
CATCACCGCTGCCAACGCCTTAAACACAATAGGTTCTAACGTGTTTGGGCAGAAGAAAGACGCGATCATGACGCGCAATACGTTGGGCAATGACATCTATGGTAAGGAAGATACGGTCAACAAAGCCCGTTATGCTGACTTCCAGAACATGTCAAACGATCCAATGAACCGTGCAAAATTCATGTCCGGTATCATTGGTAACGTCCCTGTTGCAGGCCGGAGTACCGCATCTACGCCGGGTAGCGACTCTACTTCTGATTGGATCGCCAACCTTGGTAGTTTGTTTGCTTCTTACTTTGGCAAAAAGCCGTAAGGACACGCTATGTTTAACATGCCTACCAGCGGTCCGCTTTCCCCTATTGTGTCCCTTGAGCGACGCAAGCTAGAACAGCAGGGGATTCCTCCCGGCCAAGAGCAACAGGGTTCTGCGGCTAAAGGCTCTCCGATCAGTGGGGATCTTGCCCAGTTGATTCAGCTTAACCGTATGCTCCAACAGCAGGGCACGATGCAGCAGCAAGCTAACCCTGCTCCGTCGACCGTGGCACAAGATCTTATGCAGCAGGTTACGCAGCAAAGGGCCCCTCAGATGCAGCCTCAAATGCCTCCTCAGATGCAGCAAATGCCTCCCCAGATGGACCCCCGTCAGCAGGGTATTGCCCAGTTGCCCCAAGAGGCTGTCGGTAACGGCATGGCCGCAGGCGGCATTGTTGCGTTTGATGATGGTGGCAGCGTGCGTCACTTTGCGGATGGTGGGTTGACGGACCAAGAGAAAGCGGAACTTGCCAAATTGGAAGCGCTCCATAACGCTGTATTGCCAGCCTATGGGGCTGGGTATGACGCAGAAATGGCCAAACAACAAACGCGAGCTCGGTACCAAGAGCTGCATGCCAGACAAAAAGCGGCAGAACAAACTACCAAAGACCAAGCACAAGCGGACAAAGTTAGTGGGGTACTTAGCCAGTACGGCCTTGGCGCACCTGTTCCTGCACCTGCTGCGGCTACCCCTGCGGCTCCTGTTCCCCCTGAAGTAAAGCAGGCTATTGCTGCTACCCGTGCCGCCCGGCCCAGTAGGGACGAAGGTCTTGCTGAGTTTGTACCTACCCTGTCGATCCCAAAAAGGTCGGCTTTGGATGTGTACGCCCGTAACGCAGGTATTGAAGCTGACCGTACTTCTGCGTACTACGACAAAAAACGTAAGGAAGAGGAAGATGCTGCTGGCTTGACCGGTATCTGGAAGAGGCAGCAGGAAGAGCAAGAACGCCTTAAGGCTGAAGCTAGTCCTGAGGAACAGAAAAGAGCTTTTTGGAACAACCTTGCTGCACGACTGGCTGACCAAAGCGGCCAGCGCGGTGTTTCGCGGTCTTCACGAATTGCTCAGATGGTGGGTGCAATTGGCGGAGCTAAGTCCTCAACTGAAGAGGCGTTTAAGAAACGTAGAGAAGACCTCAATAGAGCGGCTAACGATCTGCAAGAGAAGCAGGCCATGTACCGTATGACTGGCATGAAAGCGGACCGCGCTGACCTTGAGAAAGCCAAAGCTCGTTATGAGGATATTCTTAAGGACAAGGAAACTCTTGAGCAACGAACTCAAGAAGCTAAGGATACTTCTGAGTATCGCAGACAACTGATGCAGCAAACTGGGGACATAGCACGGGCGCAACTTGGTTTGGGGTACGCTCAGCTTAACTCCAGAGAAGGGATTGCTGAATTGGAAGCAATACTACGAGGCGCAGGCAAAACTATGTCCCAAAAGGACATTGGAGACAGCCTCCAAAAACTGGAAACTTCTGATGCTATGGCCCAGTGGGTTGGAGCGCAAGTAGCCGCCAAGGGCAAAAAAGTTATAGACACTCCAGACTTTGTTGCCGCTAAAAATAAAAAATTGATGGAGTTGTTTAATATGTACTATGGGGGTAGCCAAAGTAGTGGGGTAAGTGACATCCCCTCTAATGTGCAATCTGTATTGACTAAGTATAAGTAGATCTCCCATGCCCAAAATGGACGAGGTGTATGCTGCGCTGCTGAAAGCCGACGCTGCTGGGGACACAGAGTCTGCAAAAATACTAGCGGACTATATTCGGGGCAGTAGAGCTTCAGCCGATGAAATGATGGCTGGAGTTCGCCCAGAATATACCACTGGGGAAGCGTTCTCTAAGGGCGTCAAGCGCGGCTTCAAGCAGATGGGCTCTGCATTGGGTGACGTTGTTCCCGCTATGGTGGGCAGTGCATTTGGTGCTGAAGACTACGCCAAAGGGCAGATGCAGGAAGCTGCGGACACGCAGGCTGAGATTCAGCGGGACATGCCTGCAGAATTTACCTCGTACAAGCAAGTTGATAGTCCCGGCAAAGCGGTGCGGTACTTTGCAGAAACTGCCGGTGAGCAATTCCCCAACATCCTGACCTCACTGATCCCCGGTGTGGGTGCTGGTGCTATTGCTGGGCGCACGGCTGCGTCTGCTGCGGGTAAGGCTCTGCTTGCTCAAGCGGCTGAGAGAGGTCTTGCTGGGGAGGCCGCAGAACAGTTTGTAGCTTCTGGACTCAAAGCTGCTGCACCACAGATTGCGGCTAAAGCCGGTACTGCACAGAACGTGGGTGTCTACTTGGGTGCCTATGCCCAGAACGCCCCTGAAATTTTCCAAAACGTGTACGAACAGACAGGCAGTATGCGACCTGCCGTCGCTTTGTTGTACGGATCAGTCTCCTCTGCGTTGGACTCGGTGCTGCCAGCTCGCCTGATAGGCACGGTCACTGGCCCCATGAAGGTCGGCATTATCGAGAAGATCCTTGAGAAGTCGGGGATGAACCGTGGCTTGCTGCGCAAGGTTACCTCTGAGGGGCTTACCAGCACGGGGGCCGAAGGTCTTACTGAAGGCGCACAAGAAGCCATTGGTATGGCGGCTGAGAACTTTGTCGATGCCAATAAGGGTCTGTTCAACAGCGAAGGCTGGAACCGGATCATGGAGTCGGCGGTCAAGGGTGCCGTTGCTGGTGGGGCATTTGGTGGCGTTGGTGGTGTAGCTGAAGGCGTCCGTGAGCGAGGTGATATCAGAGCCGAGGCTGACCAGAAACAAGCTGAGGCCGACCAGAAACAAGCCGAAGCCGACCAGAAACAAGCCGAAGCGCAGCCCGTAGTTGCAGAGCAAGCTGCAGAGCAAGTTGCGCCCCCGCCTGTAGCCGAACAAGAACGTCCTGTCCCTGCGCAATCAAGAAGTCTTTTAGTTGAAGCCGTTCAGAAAGGTTTGAAAGGCGACGATATAATCAAGTACGTGCGGGACAACATTGGGGCCACTCAACCCCCCGTTGAAGAAGGGGCCAAAGCCCCTGAGGCTGCAGCTACACAAGAGGCTGAGCCCGTTCCTTCTACTACCGCTATTACCGATGACTTGTTGAAATCTTTTGGGGTGGGCCCCACTGCACTTATCCGCAAGAACAAGCTTCTTGAAGGCAAGGATGTTGCCAATCCCGAGGATGCCGCAGAAGTTAAGCGTGTCCTTGAGGCTTATGCGGAAAACCGCAGTGAGCCCATTCGCAACAAAATTGAGCAGTTTTTAGCACGGCCAGAGTTTACCGCTAAGGCGGAGGAAACTAATGTTTCAGCAGATACAGGACCTATCGCCGGAGCAAGTGAGTCTGAGCTTCAAAGTACTGAGCTTCCCGGTGGGCAGCCTAGTGGAACTGCCGGATTCACTACAGAGTCTGTCGCAGGACCAGTGGCTGGAGCTGTCCCTGCTGCTGTTAGCACTGATGCGGGAGAAGCAGTTCAGCCGGGTGCACTAGCCCCTGAGGTTCAAGCTGCTACGGAACTGCTCGCCGCAGTAAACGCCGGTGGCATTCCTTTGAACCCGGCCAAAGTAAATAAAATTGCTACAGATCTTGGGTTAGACGTTAAAAAGTCAGCTAAACCAGAAGATACAATTAGCAGAATCCGAGAAGCTGTATCCCGTACAGCTCCTACCAAAGTTGAGGCTGCACCTACCAAAAAAGAAGCTGCCCCCGTAGTTGAGGCTGCGCCTGCTGCTCCTGTAGACAAGTCCGTTGCGGATGAGGCTACTGCGTTCTCTGACCAAATCGACAAGCGAGTAGATGCGGTACTGAACAAGCGATATGAGACTTTAGCCGCCAACGCAAACATCCCGCGTGGCGCTAGGCAGACTCCGATGATGGGTGCCCACCGTGGCACTGAAGCTCATTCGTTGCTCAAGCTACCTGCACTCATAAACAAATACTTGCAGTATCGTAGGAACGTAGAAGCTGAGACAAACCCAAAGCTTCGGGCTAAAGCAATCATGCAGTCTGAGGCTATCCTCGCTGAGATTGACAAGCTGGGGGTCATGGACGCTTTGGGGCTGGCCGCTACCCTGCGAAACGCTACTCAAGACCGTCTCAATAAACTCCCTTCCCGAATCAACAAGCAGGCTATGGATCTGTTTGATGAGACCGCTAGGAGCATGCTGGGGGAGATCTCTGCTGCCCGTACTAAAAGCCGTCAGACTTATGGGCCTTCCCCAGTTGAGTCTTTTCCAGAACGGACGTGGTTTGCCCCCGAGACCAAAAGCACCCCGCTTGATGAGGCAGGCAAGAAGGCAGTTGCGTCCGGTGACGTGCGCACAGTACTTAAGTACCTGACCAATAACGCCAGCCCAGTCGCAGCGGCGGTCCTGCGCAAGATCAACTCGCTCAACCTGACCACCAAGATTGTGCTTGGCAAGGTTAGGGATGGTAGCGCGGGTGAGTACGACTCCACCACCAACACGATCACACTTGATCCCAATTTGGGACTCAATGCCTATACGTTGACCCATGAGCTGGTCCACGCTGCTATTGCTAACGTGCTGGATAAGCCTAACCACCCGCTTACCAAAGAGTTCACTGGGTTCTTTAACCAGATTCAAAATCGGTTGGGTAACGCTTACGGTGCCCAAAACCTGCAAGAGTTTGCTGCAGAACTGGTCAGCAATCCTGAGTTCCAAGCCGTCCTCAAGGGTATCAAAGCCCCTAAGAGTGAGAGCCTGTTCAAACGGATTGTGCAGTCAATTGCCGAGTTCCTTGGGTTTAGAAAAGGCCAACCTGCGTTTGATGCTGGCCTTAAGTTTGTCAATGACGCACTGGACATATCTGGTGATGTTGAGCCGTCCGATGGGCTCAAGCTGTACGCAGGCATTGGTGGCGTAGAGCCCCTGCGTAGCACTCAGAAAAAAATGCCCTCCATGACCGCCGAGGCTGTGGAGAAGGCTAAGAACTACGCGTCCACTCTGGGCCCTGAGGGCGGTGGGCTGCTCAAGGCGTTCTTTGGGCTGTTGCGTCTGGATAACTTGAACAAGATGTACGGTAATACTCTTACCAGCATCCGCCCTTTGCTCAATGCAATCGAGCAGCGCAACGGCATGCGTAGTCAGAGGCAGTCAGCTACCTCACGCAACGTCGCCAAGTTCTCAAAGGTGCAGAAAAACAACGCACCGGCATTTGATCGCATGTCCCAGATGGCGATTGACGCTCGTCTGGCTCAGATTGATCTAAAAGATGCGAACTTTAAACCTACTGCGGAGCAGCAGAAAGAGTACGCCCGGCTCACGAGTATCTATAAGGCGCTCCCCAAAGAAGTACGGGAAGTCTATGACACGATGCGAGCAGACTTTGACAGGGAGTTTGACGAGTACAAGAAGTTCTTGATGGACAACGTGGGCGACAACGCCACCCTGCGCCAAAAGATTAAAACTGAATTTGAGGCTCGCTCTAAGGCTATCGGCTACGTGCCCTTCATGCGCTACGGGGACTACTGGATTGAGCACCCCGATCCCAAGACCGGTGAGCGGGTTGCGGCTGCTTTTGAGTCGCCACGTGAACGCCAGCAGTACATCGACAAGCTCTCAGGGGTAAAGCCCGGCGAGATTAAGACCTATACGGACATTAAGAACCTCAGTTATAACTCCTCAGATGTCCCGCCAAGTACTTTTGTAGGGCAGATCATGGCTGGGCTGAAGGCTAAAGGGGCATCGCAGGAGATGCTCAACGAGGTCTACCAGTCTTACATGCTGCTGTTTCCCGGCGAGTCCATCGTCAAGCAGATGGTTAAGTCCAAGAACGTGGCAGGTATGTCTAAGGACTTGATCCGTGGCTACGAGAGCTTGATGAACCGTTGGGCCAGTAAGTTTGCCAACTCCAAGTACAACCCTGAGATTGCCAAGGCGTTGGAAGAAATCAAAGAGCAAGGCATACAGTCTAAGGATGCTGGGGTAAACGCCGCTGCAGCCACGATTGTTAACCAGCGAAACTTCTTCCTAAGTCACGATTATAACTCATTGATCAAAGCGGCAACGTCGTTCAGCTACTTTGAGTACATCGCAGGCAACATCTCGTCAGCTATAGTGAACTTGACCTCCCTGCCGATGCTGGTATGGCCCATGCTGGCTGGCACCTACGGGTTTGCTAAAGCCAAGGCTGCTATGACCAATGCTGCTGCGGTTGCCATAAAAGATTCTGGTAACGCTTGGGGTAAGGACCCTAAGTACGCTGCGCTGTACGCGGCCATGATGGACCACGGGCAGCTTAAAGACGTTACTGCTAACGACATTCTGGGGGCTGCAGACAGCCTGCATACGAAGATGTTGAAGGCAATATCTATCCCGTTCTCAGCCAGTGAGCAGTACAACCGGGCTGTTACGGCCATCGCTGCGTACAATCTGGCCATAAAGAACGGGGTTGACGGCAAGAAAGTATCTCAGCAAGAAGCCATTCAACATGCGTTGGACATGACCAAGGATGCGCACACTTCAGGCATGGTGGACACCGCTCCTCGCTGGATGCAGCAAGGGATTGGGCGTGTGTTCTTTACCTTTAAGTCGTATGCATGGAACAGCGCGTTCATCATTGCTCGTGCGTGGCACAAGGCGTTTAAGGGAGAGAGTCCTGAAGTCAGGGCCGCTGCTCGCCGCCAGTTGATCGGTACCTACGGTATGGCTATGGCGTTTGCAGGGACCAAGGGCTTGCCGTTTATGGGTGCTGCCAGTGTGATGGGCACCATGCTTAATGCGTTGCTTGGAGACGACGATGAGCCGTTTGATTTTGACGAATTCTCCCGTGACCTAACTGGCGACCTGTTGCACAAGGGTGCGTTTAACTACCTGACAAACATTGAGCTGGCCAATCGCACTGCGGTAGCTGCGGACTTGGTATTCCGCGATGACCCACGAGGGGTGGCTGAGCACGGCTACACCCTGTCCGCCATGCAGCAGATGTTCGGCCCAATGGGTACGTACGTTTTCAACGCAGAACGGTCCATTAAGGCTATGAACGAGGGACACATTGCTCGGGGCATAGAGGGGATGCTGCCTAGCTGGGCTCGCAATGGGCTCAAGGGTGGACGCTATATGTTTGAGGGGGCTACAACCCTCAAGGGCGACCCCATTGATGAGGACGTTAGTGCATGGAACAGCGCGTGGCAGCTAATTGGTTTTGCTCCCGCTGACCTTAGCCTCACCTACGAGAAATTGCAGACCGCCAAGGGGTATGAGCGCGAGAAACTGCAGGCTCGCACCAAGATCCTGAACCTCTATGAGATGGCCAGAATGTCTGGCGACCCTGAGCTGATGGATGAAGTGCGGGAGCGTGTGGCCAGTTACAACCCGACCGTACCCCCCAAGCTGCGGGTTACTTCAGACTCATTCCGCAGGTCAATTGCTGCTCGTAAGAGAGCTGAGCAAGACATGATTAACGGGGTGCGGTTTAACCGGAACCTCAGGCCAGATATCCAGAAGAAGATCTTTGAGGATGAGGACGAAGAGTAAAAAAAGCCCCGCCGATTAAGCGGGGCTAACCTTCCTGTTGGGTGGAAGGAGAGTGCGTGGGGAGTGTATCGTCTGGCCTCCATACCCGCAACCCATATACTCCGTCCTCAATGACGTGCCTGCACAGCACGTCTACCTTGATGCGCTCAGCCTCTCTCTTGAGCATCTTCTCCATACGCACCCGGTCAATACACGGGATAAAAAACGACGTGCCGGGCTTAAACCTAGTCCACTTGATCAGGATCGGCAGGTTGTAGATCTTCATTGTTGGCCTTGAGTAAGATGTCCTCGTTGAAGAATTCCAGCTTGCTTGTGTCAAACCACAAGCACATAGACCCAGCGTTGCTGCTGGCTGTGGTACCGGCAAACATGCGCTTGCTGCGAGATACTTCTTTACCGGCGTGGACTATCAAAGACTTGTTCTTCTTGTAGGGGGCAATGACCTCCTCAAAGTTCATCGCAGCCTTGCCCACCTCGGCGCGAAACACGCTGGTAGCCACGAACAACATCTTTGTGTCTGGCTCATAGCGGATCGACAGCGCCCCACGGGGTTCCTTGATCGGGCCAGACTCCATGTTGGTACGCTTATCTCGGGTGCCATTGATGACCAAAATCTCCGAGAACTTTCGCTGCAACAGCAGGCCCAAGAACTCGTCACTGTCAAACACGATTTCTCTGTTACGTGCACGGGCCTCCTTGATCACGCCTATAGCGTAGTCAAACACCGGCTGAATGGGGATGTCGTGCAGGCCAAGCTTCTTGGCGACCATGCCCCCAGTTATGCTCAAAGACATGATGAGCCCCCAGTACCGCTCAGACTGACGAATGCCAGCAGCCGTGTCCACACGGTCCCGGATGCCATTGAGAGTCTGCTCAACCGCCGAATACTGGCCAAGAATCGCCTGAGCATAGGGGGTGATTGCATGCCCGTAGTTCTGCATAAGCCGCTCAAAGTGAGCACGAGACCACGTTGCGTCATGGCTGGGGTCAGGCTCAATCGGCACCTCAAGGATGCGTTTCATCTCGCCATCAGGGAAACCCTTGACCGACAACAACATGTCGGTGATGTACCGGTTGGACGAGGTGATGATGCCGGTCTGGAACTTGGTGTTGTTGGACCGTTCTACGTTCTCGTGCTGCTTGAGACGGTGCTTGGCACGACCAGACGTAGCGTCATACACCTGCTGGGACATCTGGTCCCCGGGCATGTTGGTGATCTCGTCCATCGTCACGGCGAGGTTTTGCATTACGCCAAGCCGATTCATGCGCACGTTGTAGGTATCCTTGGGGACCAGCACCAGCTCCTTGGGCCGACCGTAGATGCTGTTGATAGCATGCAAGATAGTCGTCTTGCCGGTGCCAGACACGCGGTGCACCATGTTCAATACGAACCCATCTAGCGCAGTAAACTGCATAAGAGGAGCCCCAAACCCCATAAAGAACCCAAAGGCCCGACCTTCTAAGCCGGGGGTAGCATAGTGGTTGATTATTTCCTTCCATGTGTGGAAGTCGCCCTTAGCTTGGAAGTACGGAACGGTGGGTAGGGTAGCGGCTGAAGGAGGGCTGTACGTAATCTCTGTTGCACGGATCTCGCGGTCTCCAACAATGATCGCGGACTTGTCCTCTGTCCAACCGTACTGCTTGTAAGCTTGCTCAGCTTTTTTGGTTCTCATAAGTTCATGCATCCATGCGGTCATGTACTGCATCAATACTTCTTGCTTCTTACCAAGTACAGCAATGCCTTTCTGGGCAAGTATTGATACGCACCGATCTTTTGATGTAACAGAATTCATAGGGAGAATGAGCTCCCTAACTCCATCCATTGGGGTGTGGAACCGCACCCACAAAGAGTCCCCGTGGTCTGGATCTACCAGCCGCTTGACTACGTAAAAGTCGTACGGATACAGCAGCTCCTCAATGTCCTCGTCCTCTCGGTTTTTGGTGCGGTAATAGACACCGCCATTCTTGCCACGCATGAACGGGAACGGGTACTTAGGGATGACGTACTCCCTGACCTCCTTGGTAGCCTCCTCCTGCTCAAGAACCGTGCTCTCTTCAGTAGCCTCAATAACCTCCTTGCCTAACTGAATGGGGGAGGTGATCTTGCGGGGGCATCCTTTGCAACCTGCTGCGTACAGCTTCTTAAAGGTCTCGCAGGTATACGGCCCCTTGGTCTCATCAGCCTTGCGCTCGGTAACCTCCGGGGAGTACTCCGGGTGCTTACTAGACAGTATGTGGATAGCCTTATCTCGGTCCACGCACTGCTGAGCAATGCTCAACGCGCCACGCCACAACGGCTCCTCAAGCGTAGCTTGCTCAAGGTAAGCCCGTGCCAACTGTGCGCAGCCTGTGCCCTCAATAGACTTCTTGAGGATGGTCTTAAACCGTGACTGGCTGTTACCCATAAGTGACAAGGTAAGAGGGTCCAGTTGGCGTCTGAAGTTCGCCCTGTTCGCGCTGTTGAGGATGTCAACACTGGGCTCCAGCAGTCGCTGAACGGTCTCCCGATCCAGCGTAGGGGCTACGCACATCACCTCAACCCATATTGGGTTGGTCGGGTCCTTAACATGGAATGTCTCTGGGAGGCGCAGGATACGCGCAGCCTCACCAGTTACCGCAGGGTCTACCTTGAAGTCGTGCTGGACGCACAGTTCTTTAAGCCGCTCCGCATGCATGAGCCACTCGGTGCGGGGCATAGCCGTAGCACATACCCAATATATGTGTGCACCGACGCCAGACTTGACGATGGTTGGCTTGGGTAGTTGAGTGACCTTGCAGAAGTTGCGCAGTGCAGCCAAACCCTCTGTCAGATCGACAAAAGGCTTACCGGGGCCGCAGTCCAGATCAATATAAAAAGACTTCAGAGCTATGGCGTTCTTGATCGTGCGGCGACCTTCATCACCGTACTTGGCCATAGCAAAGAATGCGTTGTACGTGCCAGCTACAAACTCGTCCGCATGAGCACAAACAGTGTCTATGTCAGGGACAAACCGCTGGAGTACTTCTTTCTCGTCCTCACTGCCTCTGATACCCACAGTGCAATAGGACTCCCCAACTTCCAGAGGTGGAAGCACAAGGGACAGAAAGTCCTTACGTGAAATCATAGCCGTCCTTAAGTGCCGTCAAATAGAATGGGCAGGGGTGGACGGCGACACCCTCTTCGGTAGCTAACCTAGCCCATCTAACCGCTAAGACAATTTGATGAGCAGAGTCTCAACCTTGTCTATGTACTTATGCGACACAACCTGTCTACCAACAAACCACTTGTAAATAGTTGTGCGGCTAAGCCCAAAATATTCAGCTACATCCGCCACGGGGATATCTTTTGCTACGCAGAGTCTGCCGAGCTTTACGCCCAGCAGCATCGGGTTAGCCTCATTGATATCTTGTGCCGTGAACTTGGTGTAGCCGCGTCCCTTTCTAGGCATTAGTCATCCCACTCGGACAGGATCTGCGACAGATCAGCCTTACTAGCAGCCTCTTCGTTCTTCTTGGTGCTGCGCTTGACCGGCTCTTCAGCCTCAGTCTCAACTACAGTGGCAGCCTCAGCCTTAGGAGTCTCAACAACCGGTTTGGGCGGTGCAGCAATAGCCTTGGGACGAACCCCATCCGCTTCTGCCACGGTCATGGTGATCGCCTTCTTAGCAGATTCACTCTGGCCCTGACGGATCGCCACTTCATGCTCTGCTTGGCTCAAGAACCCAACGGCCTTGAACGTCAGCTTGGGTGTGGAGACGCTAGTATCAAAGCGCATCTCGGTCACAACCGCAGTGATAGGCAGGTTGCGGCTACCCAGCATCTTGCCGTATGCCTCCAACGGCCACTTGCCCTGCTCACCAGCACCGAAGATAGATGTAGACGGCAGCGTGATCTGGTAGATGTTGCCACCGATGTCATTGGCCAGAGTCACAGCCAGACGACGGCTGTACTTGCAAGCACGGCTGTTACCCTGCCCAGAGCCAGCGATGTTCTGAGGGCACTCCATGCAACGGGCCGACTGTGGCGATGCAGCCTTGGCATCAGGGAAGTCCCCGTCAGAAGACCAGCAATCAGGGGAGACAACTTCGCCGCCCTCTTCATAGACCTTTGAGTAGAACGTGCGGGACACCTTGGGGGATGCGTTGACGACAACCACGTTCATGTGGCGGTCCTCGTTCTTGGCAACCTCCTTACCGTTGACCAGCAAGCGCCACACACCGCCCTTGATAGAGATGCGCTTGGAGCCACCACCGGCACCGCCGCCACCCATCAAAGACTTTGTAACATCGTCAACCTGCAAGTCCCGCAAGTAGTCGGGCAGGTTGGAATCAATCGACATCAGTTCGTTGCTCATAAATACTCCTAGCGTTTTGTAATAACAATCGTGTACGAAGCATCAGCTTGTACGCCGGGTGGGTGCAGATCCGGGTTCTCTTCTAGAAACTGCGCCATGGTGTTGTTGTTGATACGGTGCTGCATGAGTGAGAAGGCATCGTGCTCCTTAAGAAACCGGAAGAACGAATCCCAATCACTAGTCCAGTAACGCTTGTTGGTACGTCGTGACACCGTGCCGTATTCAGTACGGATGGTAGACGCGCCTTGCTCTTTACAGATCTCAAGCAATTTCTCGGACACCGTATCAAGCTGCGCTTTGAGTTCGTCATCACGCGTAGCAAGCTCTTTACGGGCATCACGTATCTTTACGTATATCTCTGTCAGCTTATCTGCTGTTAGTGCACTCATCTTGTTTTCCTTATTCGGGTAGCCAATCTAAGGGGGCAGGTTTACATTGTCAAGTACCTCCTTCAACAAAGTTTCGATACAGGTCGATCAGCTTTGTATGTATGTCAAGCTTCTGACTCAACATGCTGTATATGCGCTTCTCAACAGGACTTCCTTGTAGGTGCACGACCGTGCAAGGATGGTGTTGACCTGCACGATGGACTCGTGCGTTAGCTTGCAGGTATGTCTCAATGGATGTTATAGGGCCCCACCAGACAACTACGTTGGCCGCATGCAGCGTTACGCCGTGCGCAGCAGCTTGTGGCTGAATTACTAGCACTTGCGGAGTCTTCTCTTTCTGGAACCGCCTGAACACCTCAGTGCGCTTGTTGACGGGCACCCCACCGTGGATCACT
>Ga0255765_1004957_pt1 | contig 12895 bp, 10 predicted proteins | sample 041ome_8_FD_179965 | JGI IMG/M metagenome (GOLD analysis project Ga0255765, IMG submission 179965) | Coastal salt marsh microbial communities from the Groves Creek Marsh, Skidaway Island, Georgia - 041407BS metaG (version 2) | ecosystem: Environmental > Aquatic > Marine > Intertidal zone > Salt...
CGTCAAAGAATAGGAGAATGCCCGTTTCATTGCATCGTTGTCTCAAGAATTGAAGAAACTCCTTGTCTTGAAGCAACAATCCATTGTTTGCAGGTATAGGTTCGATGGCGATGCATGCGATATCATCACCAAATTCTTCAATGGCTTTATTGACTGCTTCTTTATTATTGAGTGGAAGAACAATCGTTTCTTTCACAAAGCTTTCAGGAATGCCCGCAGATGTGCTTGTACCTAAGGTGGCCAATCCAGAGCCGGCCTTCACCATCAAGCTATCTACATGGCCGTGATAACAACCTTCAAATTTTACCACCTTGTTTTTTCCAGTGTAACCTCTTGCTAGCCTGATTGCGCTCATCGCAGCTTCAGTACCAGAATTGACAAACCTGATTTTTTCAATGTAGCGATGGTTGTCAACAATCAACTTTGCAAGTTCTGTCTCGTATTTATTCGGTGCTCCAAACGATGTTCCGTTTGCCATTACTGAACTCACTTTTGCCAAAACACCCTCATCGGCATGACCTAAAATGAGCGGCCCCCAAGAACAGCAAAAGTCAATATATTGGTTTCCGTCAGCATCCCATGTATGGCTGCCTTTTCCTTTTTCAAAGTAGATTGGCGAACCATTTACAGAACGAAAAGCACGCACAGGAGAGTTTACTCCGCCAGGTAAATATTGTTTTGCCTCTTCGTATAAGGCGTCAGACTTAGATCGTGTAATCATCTTAGGGCATTCAAATTTGGCTTCAAATATAGAATGCTCGTTTGGGCTAAAAGTTCAAAAGATGAATCATTTCAATCTTCGGTAATAATTGATTTGTCCGAGGTGGTAGTTGAGGTGGCCACTGAGGTGCATAAGAAAGAATTTCGTGGACATCGTACGACCAATAACTTGAATTGGGAATTCGGCTTGGATATCTTCTGAGCTCAAATTTTGAAGGGTAGTAGCCACGCTTGATTTGGTTAAATCTATTTCAGAGAGCAACACCGAGCGGGATACTCGACTATTAAACTCTGCATCACGATTTCGTTGGTAGCCACTGTTGCCGAGTACATGACCGATGAAATGTTGCAAATTTCCAGTAATGTGCATGGCCAAATTTCCGGCTGAGTTGCTTATACCTTCCTTTCTAAGCCAAAGATCTTCTTCCGATTCAAATGATTTTATTTCATCACGAAGTCGATCTAAGTCGCGAACAAAAATTTCTGAAAGTTCAGAAAGCATGCCTATTGGTTAGACGGGCATTCTGCCGTTTCTCGAATGACACCATCTCTTTCGTTGAGCATGTCGCCCATCACGCATTCACAAATCTTTTCACGTTGTGTATCATGCAGATTGCTTCCGATAGCACCTATGGTCATCACACATACGTTTCCTTTGATGTCTAAATGATCGTTGTTGGATAAACGGATGCGCATTTCATATTTATAGCGGCCATCTTTCTCATCTCCTCCATCCCAAAATGCTTCCAAACGATTCTTGGACTGATAGACTGTTTTTGATCCTTTCTTGATGACAAGTTCTTCTAAATCAAACATTCGTCCCTTTGGCAGAAAGATATCGTTTATACCGTCATTATTCGGAGTAAACGCTTGCGGAATGTAGAGGGCAAACGAATCAGGTAAGATGTAATTGGTGTTGATGATCTCGTATTCATCTTCACAACACTGGTTGTTGATTTGATACTTGATGCAAGAGGTCATGGCCGATCCGGCAAGTAGGATTAGGATAATGCCTTTAAGAAAAACCTTCATGTTGATTGCTTTAGGCGTCAAATATAGCGCTTACAACAATCCTTTGTGTTGGGCTGTGAAGTTCGATGGAAAAAATTTTCTCTCAGATTATCAGTTATTTAGACTCTTATGCATAAGAAACTGATGTATATTTGCCTTATGTATTCAAATGAACTCATTAAAGGAACGCTTAAAACGATTGTTTTGAGCTTATTAGTCAAAAAGGGCAGGATGTATGGTTATGAAATCACCCAGCACGTGAAAGAAGAAACCGATGGAAAAATTCAATTAACTGAAGGTGCGTTGTACCCTTTATTGCATCGCTTAGAGGCTGATGGCTTGCTTGAAACTGAGAAGGAAAACATCGGAAAACGCGTGAGGAAATACTACCGATTAACAGAGAATGGAAACAATCAAGCCACATCATTGGCGGCAGAGTTTCATGAGTTTTCACAAACGATGAATCGATTACTCAACAATTTCTCACTTAAACCTAGCTACAATGTCTGAATTGAACGAACAACAAGTTGCATTGATCAGTGCATACATCAAGCAGTACGGAATAGCACAAAATGAATTGCACGATGACCTACTTGATCATGTGTGCACGTCTATAGAAAATCAAATGGATGAAGGCAAATCTTTTGAAGCGGCCTTCGAGCAAACAATAAAGCTCTTCGGACCTGGGGGCTTAAAACAGGTTCAACAACAAACTTTTGAATTATTAACCGAAATGAATGAAAACATGAAAAAAGTAGCATTTTCTTTCGGACTGACTTCGACTATTCTTCTCTTGGCGGGGACGATTTTTAAACTGATGCATTGGCCCGGTGCCGCTGTCTTAATTGTATTGGGTGCAGGTTCGCTGGCATTCGTGTATTTACCCTTGTTGCTCTGGCACAAACTGAAGGAATCACCGAGCGATGAATCGCTGATGCATATCTCTGGCTTTGTTGGTTTGACACTCACAACCATTGGTGTCTTGTTTAAAATCATGCACTGGCCAGGTGCTTCCGTTACCTTGATGTCTGGAATGGGAATTCTTGCTGCGTTGTATGTTCCGCTTTTTTACTTCAAGAAGTACAAGACTTCGGCCAATAAGTCAATCACACTATCAACAGGTTTAGTAGCAATGACATGCTTGATTTTAGTATTTGGCTTGATGAGTGTTAGATCAAGCTCAGAAATGAACCGAGGTCTCGCACTGGTCTCAGATCAATTGGCCTCAAGCAATGCCAATTTTCAGAATTTGGATGAATTATACAATCAAGCAGATGAGTCAGACAAATTGGTTTCACTTAGGAAAAGGGTAAGTCAGATTGTTACAGAGATCGAGAAGCTTAAGACTACTCTAATTGCTCAATCTGAAGGAATCAGTCTAGATCAAGCTCAAAAAATTGAGATGCGCTTTGTTAATAGTCGATGGTCATTTGATATTCCCACCCATGTTTTGTTTGATAAGTCGACTACCGATGAGGTCCTCAATATTTATGAGTTGGGCGAATTAGTAAGTCAATTTGAAATCCAAATGTTAGAAATGTATCCATCTAATATGCAGAAAGCAATTTCTAATTTGTTTCCCATTAAACAGGATTCCACATATGAAATTGATGGTGAAAAAGTAGATTGGGCAATATATCACTTTCACCATGTGCCACTCATTGGTGTCGTCTCAGAATTGTCGAGCATTGAACTTGCTGTACGCAATGCAGAATTACAAGTCTTGCTCTATACGATTAGTCAGTCCGCGGTCTCCGAATCGCCAAGCGGAGACCAAGGCGCCTCCGAGGCTCAGTCCTTGTAGGTTCGTAAAAGCCCTCCCGTGTGGAGGGCTTTTCATAACACTCGCTCTTTGGCAAGAGCATACAACATCGTTCTCTGTTTAGTTAGGTTAAGGGCGCTTCTTGGTTGGAGGCGCCCTTTTTGGTTTAAAGTTTCGGGAGTTTGTGGTTCATGGTTACAGTAATCGCTAGCGAAGGCTGAGCGAAGTCGAAGCCGAGCAGGTCTAAGTTCGTGGTTCATTCTAGCTGTCTTTGTTCTCGATACTTTTCTTCGTCCCTCAGAAAAACTCGAACTGACAGCGGAGAGTATTCGATCGTGATTAAGATGTTGATGGTTGATTGACACCTGAAAGCTTAAACTATTCCACTCATCAATAATGAATTATAAATCATCCATCGCACCGCACCCAAACCACGAACTGAGGCAGCTGAAAGCAGACGAAAGAACCATGAACTTAAAACCTACCCAATCCTCGTTATCCGTACTTTCTTTTTCTTGAGTCGAGCGTTATCTAGCTTCTGAATAATAGTATCCACTTTCGATTGATCCACCGCAACGAAAGCACAATCTTGCTTGATCTCAATCACACCCAATTGATTGTTTGCTAATCCACCTTGTTTAATAAATAAACCTGCGATGTCGCCTTTGGAAATTTTGTCTTTTCGTCCACCGGAAACGAAGATGGTTTCCCAAACGATGGCTTCATTCTTTTTTACAGAGGGCAAATCTTCCAAGTCTTCAACGGGAGGATTAATAGCGCGAATAAAATCGGGTAGTCGTTCTTTTTCGTATTGTAAGATGTAGGCAGAACCTTCACTGTTCATCCTTGCAGTGCGTCCATTGCGATGGGTGAATTCGTGTTTTTTTAATGGCAGATGGTAATGGATGATGAATTTCAATTCAGGAATATCCAATCCTCGAGCTGCTAAATCGGTGGCTAAAATGATGTTGTAGGTTCCGTTTCTAAACTTGATCAAAGCACGTTCTCGGTCTTTTTGCTCCATGCCACCATAGAAAGTTCCATGAGCAATGTTGTGTCGGTCGAGGTATTCGCTAACGCGATTGATGGATTCTTTGAAATTGCAGAAAACTATTCCCGGTTGATCTCCAAGCTGTTCTAAAATAGCAACGAGTGTATCCAGTTTGTCTTTGTCGGGCGAGAGTAAAATCTTCACGTCCAACATCGGAACGCCATCTTCTAGATAGTTGACATATTTCGGATCTTTCAGTCCAACAAATGATGGTATAGTCACCTTTGGTGTGGCGGATGTAAGCAAGCGTTTCTTCACTTCAGGAAGCAATCCGCAGATTTCGCTCATTTCATCTGTAAAGCCGATTTCGAGCGACTTATCAAATTCGTCTAGCACGAGTGTTTTTATGGACGCGGGGTCAATCGTTCCTCTTCTCAAATGATCGGCAATTCGCCCGGGAGTTCCAATCAAAATGGCTGGCCGATGCTTGAGTTCTATTCTGTCTTTTGAGCCCGCTCTACCTCCGTAAACGGCATTCGTTTTATAGCCAGTGCCCATTTCTCTGATCACTTGCTCAATTTGAATGGCCAATTCACGTGATGGAACCAAAATCAATACTTGAACTTCAGGATTTTCAGGATCCAACTCTGCAATGATTGGGAGTGAAAATGCCAGGGTTTTTCCTGTTCCTGTAGGTGAAAGCAAGACGATTTCATCGTTGGCATGGATCGCCTCGGTCGCTTCAACTTGCATTGGATTGAGCTTTTCAATTCCAAGTTTTGAAAGAATGGCTTCGCGATTTTTAATGTGTACTGACATGGTGTTTTCTTCAGCTGCAAAGGTCGTTAATAAATGACCGCTGAAAGATTTCTGAATTATCGGCTTTTGGGCAGCTTTGATTTGCAGTTCTTTGTGTGGTGAAAACCGAACTCCTTTTTCAAACCGACCCACAGACTGCTGCTTCTGATGATTTGATCAAAGCGGAAATCGCTTCTCAATTGGAAATTGATCGCGATGAAATCAATCATGTTCGCGTGTTAAAACGGTCGATAGATGCGCGCCAGCGGCATGTGAAAATCAACCTGAAAGTAGAGACGTATATCGGTGAAGAATTTATTGAGGAAGAGATTTCATTGCCCGATTATAAGAATGTGAGCAATGCCGAACCAGTCATAATAATTGGTGCTGGCCCTGCCGGAATGTTCGCTGCGTTGAAATGCATCGAGCTGGGCAAGAAGCCCATCATCTTAGAACGTGGAAGGGATGTGCGAGCGAGAAGGCGTGATCTCAAGGCCATCAATCAAGATCATCTCGTCAATGAAGATTCCAACTATTGCTTTGGCGAAGGGGGTGCAGGCACATACAGCGATGGCAAATTATACACCCGATCTAAAAAGCGTGGAGACGTTAATCGCATTCTGAATTTATTGGTAGCGTTTGGAGCGAGTCGTGATATTTTGGTAGATGCTCACCCACACATCGGGACCAACAAACTGCCAGGAATCATCACCGCGATGCGAGAATGCATTTTGGCCAATGGAGGAGAAATTCACTTCAATACACGCATGACTGATGTGGTTGTTGAAGGAAGTGCCATAAAAGGCGTGGTCACCTCTGATGGAGATCGATTGAATGCCGATAAAGTGATCTTGGCTACAGGCCATAGTGCGCGTGATGTTTTTGAATTGCTGCACAAAAACAACATTTTGATTGAACTCAAACCGTTCGCGTTGGGCGTTCGTGTGGAGCATCCTCAAGCTTTGATCGATACGCTACAATATAAGTGTGAAGTGCGCGGACCGTATTTGCCTCCATCGCCATACAGTGTAGTGAAACAAGTTTCAGGCAGAGGCGTGTATTCATTTTGCATGTGTCCGGGCGGAATCATCGCTCCCTGTGCTACTGCGCCTGGTGAGGTAGTGACGAACGGATGGTCGCCAAGCAAGCGCGACCAATCCACAGCCAATTCGGGTATTGTGGTGGAGCTGAAACCTGAAGACTTTAGAGCCTATCAATCATTTGGCCCTTTGGCTGGAGTTGAATTTCAAAAGCAAATTGAGCAACGTGCATGGCACATGGCTGGAGGAACACAACGCGTTCCAGCGCAGCGGTTGGTTGATTTCACTCAAGGCAAAAAATCAACTGTGATTCCTGAGTCATCGTATGTGCCGGGCACCACTTCAGTAGAGATGAAAGAAGTGTTGCCAGAATTTATCTACCCTGCATTGCAGCAAGGATTCAAAGAATTTGACGCTTCCATGAAAGGCTATTTGACCAACGAAGCAGTGGTTCATGCGCCAGAATCACGCACATCATCACCGGTAAGAATTCCTCGAGATCGAGATACTTTGGAGCACGTTCAAATCAAGGGCTTGTATCCTTGTGGCGAAGGCGCTGGATATGCCGGGGGAATTGTTTCTGCTGCGATAGATGGTGAAAAGTGCGCGGAAATGGCGGCTGTAAAGCGTTAAACTTTTTTCTTATTTAGCATTTTGTAAACGGGATTGGTTTCCCAATTTAAGTAGGCGTGATAGCATGATGCAAGTGCAAGAATCACGGAGCAGATAACTGCAGTCCACTGAATGTTCGGATAAACATCCCATTGCCGATAGGCGATGGCCGCAATAGCCCAAATTCCAACCATGACAAACTCTCTCATGCTTCTGAAATAGAGCATTGCCAAATTCAGAACAGTTGCCACAATAATCATGATCACAGCCCACGTATCGTTTTCGAGTCCAGATTGCCAATCGATTTTCACCAAATAAGCTGAAATATTGGCGATGGTCGCAACGCAAATCCATCCAAAATAGATGACGATTGGCCACCAAATATTTCGAATTACAACGAAAGGCGCGTCCCAGCGTTCCATGTTTAATTTGATCACTAAAATGATCAATGAGATCAGCAATCCAAGCATGATCAGCACGCTTAATCCGGTTCGTTCGGTCAGCCAAGCCCAAATCCAAAGTCCGTTCAATACATTGGCGATTATCAGCCAAGGTCCCATTTGATCAAGAAAATCACTGTGTTCTTTTTTGAAAAACGCCATTTTGATTTGGTAATAGGCGTGGATCAACAGCCCAATGAATATTACTCCCCAAATGCTAAAGGCATAACCTGCTGGAGTAAATAAGCTGTAGTACTTATCGCTGAGTTCGGCCATTTTCACTCCGTTGTATCCATTGGCTCCAACCACTGAATTCCAATACACAACAGCTATTGTGATGATGAGATTGATGATGGCGTATGCTTTTTTCATGGTGGTTGATTTATGAGATTCTTCCCCAATTCGGCCGGTTTTTCATGATCAAAGCCAAGTGTGATTTAACATTGCTTAGGCTCGGATGCGACATTGAGGGGTCATTGTCGTAAATGTACGAGGCTTCTTCTCGGGCAGCATCCAATACTTCAGTGTCTTTAACAATATCGGCAATATGAAAGTCTAAGGCTCCGCTTTGTTGTGTTCCCATAATGTCTCCCGGACCGCGTAATTTTAAGTCGACTTCGGAAATTCTAAACCCATCGTTGGTTTCCACCATGGTATTCATTCTCACTCGGCCTTCGTTGCTTAGTTTGTTTCCTGTCATCAAGATGCAGTAACTCTGATCTGCTCCACGTCCTACGCGTCCTCTCAACTGGTGCAATTGAGAAAGGCCGAAGCGTTCGGCACTTTCAATGACCATCACTGAGGCGTTGGGTACATTCACTCCCACTTCGATCACTGTTGTTGCCACCATGATTTGACATTGACCTTCGGCAAAGCGCTTCATTTCAAAATCTTTGTCGGCAGGTTTCATTTTGCCGTGCACGATCGCTACTTCAAATTCAGGCCGTGGAAAAGCCCGGCAAATGCTTTCATAACCGTCCATTAAATCTTTATAATCAAGCTTTTCTGATTCTTCGATCAGCGGATACACCATATAGATTTGTCTGCCCAATGCAATTTGTTCCTTCATGAAGCCAAACACCTGTAGGCGATGGCTGTCCCAACGGTGCACCGTTTTAATGGGTTTTCTTCCTGGAGGCAATTCATCAATCACACTCACATCCAAATCGCCATAAACCGTCATGGCCAAGGTGCGTGGAATTGGAGTGGCGGTCATCACTAACACGTGTGGTGGAACCGTGTTTTTCTTCCAAAGCTTTGATCGCTGTGCCACACCAAATCGGTGTTGCTCGTCAATGACCACCAAGCCCAGGTTCTTGAATTTTACCTTGTCTTCGATCAACGCATGCGTGCCTATCAGAAGATTGATTTCTCCGCTTTCCAGTTGCGCGTGCAGTTTTTTACGGTAGGCTGTTTTCGAACTTCCAGTGAGCAAAGCAATGTTGATGGGCATTTCAGAAACCAGCTCGAATAAGCCCTCAAAATGCTGTTGCGATAAAATTTCAGTGGGCGCCATGATGGCCGCTTGATATCCGTTGTCTATGGCGATGAGTGCACACAACAACGCCACGATGGTTTTGCCGCTTCCAACATCACCTTGAAGCAGGCGGTTCATTTGCCTGCCGCTGCCCATGTCTTTCCGAATTTCCTTCACCACGCGCTTTTGGGCTTCGGTCAAAGAAAAGGGCAGGTGCTTGTTGTAAAAGTCATTGAAATGATTGCCTACTGTTTCAAAAACAAGTCCCTTGATGTTCTGCTCGCGCAAGGCTTTCACCTTCATCAATTGCATTTGCACATAAAACAACTCTTCAAACTTTAACGTGCGCTGTGCCTCGGCAAGCTGCTGTGTGTTTTCAGGAAAATGAATCGCCTGAATGGCAGTGTTCATGTTCAGCAAGTTTTGCCGCTTGATGATGTATGCAGGTAAAGTGTCGGCAACAGACGAGAGCACTTGCGGAAGAGCAGTCTGCATTAAATTGCGGATGGCGCGGCTGTCGAGTTTTCTTGATTTTAGTTTTTCGGTAACGGGATAAACACCTTCCAATCCACCTTTTAAAGGTTTATCAAATTCAGCTGCCGGTTCAATTTCAGGATGCGTCATTTGCAACTTGTTGTTGAATATGCCTGGCTTTCCGAAAAGCACGTATTCCACATCGGGTTTGATGCTTTGCTTGATCCAAGTCAAGCTTCTGAACCACACCACTTCCATTATTCCGCCTTGCGCATCTTGAAAGGCACCCACCATACGCGTGGTTCGTTGTGCACCAATGCTATCGATACGAATGAACTTCCCTTTTATTTGCACCAAAGCTGCATTCGGATCAACCTCGCTGATCAAGTAAAACTTGCTGCGATCGATGTGGCGGAAGGGATAATGGCGCACCAAATCAGCAAAGGTGCGAATGCCCAATTCGCCTTTTAGCAAGTCTGCCCGCCTGAGGCCAACGCCTTTCAAAAATTCTATGGGAGTGTCAAGTGGATTCACAGTGCTCTACGAAGAAAATGCAATCTGATGAATAAAAGAAGTCGAAGAAGTAAGGCTTATTAAGAAAAGATAGGATTAACGTTTTCTCTTTCCACTTCTCATTTTAGCGGCCTTTTTCTTGCGCTCACCGTACAAGTCTTCGCTGGGGATGCTTAGTTTTTCGGATAGCCATTTCATGGTTTTTTTGGCTGCTGAATGCGATTCGTATTCTCCGATTTCAAAGGGAATGATGCCTTCTTCTCCTTCTAGAATTACGAAGTAAGAATCGTGTGATTTGCTGTTGAAACTTTGACTGATCAAGCTTGAAGTCGACATGGTTTTGAATTGCTCCAGCGTCAAACTCACTTTGTTGAAGTCGCTCAATGATTCCCATTTGCCATGACGAATCATCAGCATGTTTCGGTATTGACGAATACGGTTGCGCTTGAAGTCGATATTCACCCCACGGAAATCGAGGAAAATGAACGCACAAACGATGGCGATGAAATACATTACCAAGGCAGAAATCACATCTTCACCGATAAGCCAAGAACCGTAAATGATGCAACCGATGGCTCCAAACATGCCGATGGTGGAAGGCATGCCTTCGAAGCGTGGCCCGTGTTTGATGGTGATGTAGTCTGCTTCCAAATCTCTAAGCACTCAATTCGTGCATTGCTGCATTGGTGATGATTTGCGTTCCTTTTTTCGGATGTTCTGCATGGTGAAGCATGGCATAGGCAACTTGCGAATCGTAGATGGCCTTTGCGCTTTTTGGAATCAAAATACTCAAGCCTTTCATCACAACTTTTCCTAAAAGTTCGCCAAATCGGAATTCTTTTCTGTCACCTAAAAGCATGCTCGGGCGGTAGATGTAAATGCTCTTCAAACCTTCCAGCTTTTGAATTTCTAACTCCATTCGGCCCTTTACCTTGTTGTAGAAAATTTTTGAAGTTGGATTAGAACCCGCTGCACTTACCACATGAAACTGTGGGATGTTTTTTCGCTGACTGAATACGGCCAATTTCGAAACGTATTCGAAATCTACTTTTCGAAAGGCGTCTTTGCTTCCAGCATTCGCCATAGTTGTGCCCAAGCAGCAAAATGTGGCATCAATGTTTGGGGGCAAGTCATTCTCGGTAAATGCATCCCAATTGATCACTTTTTCTTCAAGCTTATCGTTCTTTTCACCGCTTGGCTTGCGCACCAATGAAGTCACTTTTCTTGTTGCGGGGTCGTTGAGCAACAAGGAGAGCAATTGCTTGCCTATCAAGCCAGTTGATCCAGCGATGAGGTAGTGTTTTTTGTTTCCGATCATAGTTTGTTGGTTTAGGCCTCAGCAGCTTCAATCCAATCGCCATGCTCTGCTATCAAAGCGATCAATTCATCCACGGCTTCTTTCTCTGGAACATTGCGTTTCACCACTTCTTTCTCTTTGTACAGCGTAATTTTTCCTTGTCCAGTTCCAACGTAACCATAATCTGCATCGGCCATTTCACCCGGTCCGTTCACGATGCAGCCCATGATGCCAATTTTAATGCCTTTCAAATGGCTTGTTCTGGCGCGGATTTTTGCCGTGGTCTCTTGTAAGTCGAACAATGTTCGTCCGCAAGAAGGGCAGGAGATGTATTCTGTTTTTGAAATGCGTGTGCGTGTGGCTTGTAAGATTCCAAATGCCAACGAATTGATCATCTTTTTACTGCCGCAATTGATGGCGTCAATCCAGATTCCATCGCCCAATCCATCGATGAATGGGGCACCCAAATCGGTGGAAGCATAAAGTTGCAAAGTGTTTTCATCCAAGTCGCGATAGCTTCTTTGAATAATCACGGGCGTGTGGCATCCTTCTTCCATCAATCGGAAGAATGCTGCGCGCTGCTCAGCCATTCCGTGCTCGTTTTCTGTTGTCAATACCAACACTGCTGTTTGGTCAGACTTCAACGCTGCGATCAGCGGCATGTCTAATCCATCCAAATCGGTTTTGATGAAATTGATCTTATCCGATTTTTTCTCCGCAACCACGTAGGTAATGCTTTCAAAAATGGGGAAGTGACGGTCTTTGTTTTCCCAGGCATCTGCATTTTGAATCACGCCCAGCGTTCCCGGAATTTCAAATGAAATGCTCTTGTTTCCGATAAAGATGAAGTCGCAGGCTTGGTCGGTGATGTTCCACTTGTCCAACGGAACGGAATAATTATAGCCTACTGCATGCAAATTGGCCGGTTTAATTTCTTCTCCTTGTGAGAAATCTTGAATGATGCGAGGCACGTTATGATCACCAATGCTTCCTACTTCCGTTGTTGCCCTTCGCGTATATTCAAACGGATTGATTGGATACGAATTCAATTCTGGAATAGGAGCGTGGTTAGCGCGATCATCATAGCGCTTTGCCAAAGCAAAAGCCACTGGGATTTCAAATTCAGGTTCTTCGGTCAGCGATACACGAATGGTATCACCTAAACCGTCTTCCAACAATGTTCCGATTCCAACCGCAGACTTAATGCGTCCATCTTCGCCTTCTCCAGCTTCGGTCACACCTAAGTGAAGTGGATAATTCATCCCTTCGTTCATCATGCGATTGACCAAAAGACGATAGGCTTGCACCATCACTTGCGTGTTGCTCGCCTTCATAGAAAGCACGATGTTGTGGAAATCATGATCGCGGCAGATGTGTAAAAACTCCATCGCACTTTCAACCATTCCTAGCGGAGTATCGCCATAGCGGCTCAAGATTCTATCGCTCAACGAACCGTGGTTGGTTCCGATGCGCATGGCCGTATTGTGTTCTTTGCACAACAGAACCAGCGGTGTAAATCGCTCGCGAATTCTTTCTAACTCAGCCTTATAGGTTTCATCGTTGTATTCGATGTGTTCAAATTTCTTTTTGTCGGCATAATTCCCCGGATTCACGCGTACTTTTTCCACGATCGTAGCGGCAATTTCAGCCGCGTTTGGCGTGAAGTGAATGTCGGCTACCAACGGTGTGGTGTATCCTTTTGCCGCCAAAGCTTCCTTGATGGGCTTGAGGTTTTCAGCATCTTTTTTACTCGGAGCAGT
>Ga0255765_1004959_pt1 | contig 12884 bp, 13 predicted proteins | sample 041ome_8_FD_179965 | JGI IMG/M metagenome (GOLD analysis project Ga0255765, IMG submission 179965) | Coastal salt marsh microbial communities from the Groves Creek Marsh, Skidaway Island, Georgia - 041407BS metaG (version 2) | ecosystem: Environmental > Aquatic > Marine > Intertidal zone > Salt...
CGAAATGTGTGAAGCATTTTTGTTAGGTGAAGAATTAAATTTCTTAGGACCTCATGGAAAACCAATGTATCACCCAGATGTATGGCAGATGTTCCTACGTTTTGTAGATTTTTGGGAAGAATACAACCCAACATTAATCGAAACAGAAGTACACTTATTTTCGGACGAACTTAAAGTAGCAGGTACTTGTGATTTGGTTCTTGAAATTGATGGTGAATTATGGATTGTAGATTTAAAAACATCTAATAACCTCCAAACTACATACGATTTACAAACTGCGGTTTACGGTAAATGTTACGAGGAATGTTATGGTAAAACTGCAGACCGTTATGGTGTTTTATGGTTAAAATCAAATAAAAGAAAAGCTGCTAAAGGTAAAATGCAAGGTAAAGGATGGGAAATGTATGAATCAAATCGTACCCAAGAAGAAAACCTTGAAATTTTTAAAACAGTTAAAACATTGTTTGATTTAGAAAATCCAACTCATAAACCAGTATTTACTGAATTTAGAACGCAAGTAAAAAGAAAGCTGTAATATTTATACGCAAACGCGTGTTTAATGATTTCTTTACTACAACTTCTTATGGAGGGCCCAAATGATCCCAAAGCTGTAATTCTTGCTGGAGCCCCAGGAGCAGGTAAATCTTCTATTGTAGGAGATATTATTTCTGGTATGGGTCTTAAAGTAATGAATATTGATGATTATTTCATCAAAAACCTTAAAGACTTAGGTGTATCTTTAGACCTTAAAAAAGCAGATGCTGAAGGTAGAAGCAAAGCTGCTAAAGCTATGCAAGCTGCTAAAAAATCTTACGATGCTGAGTTAGAACAAGAAATAGGAAAACGAGAAAACATTGTAATAGATGGCACTGCCGCTTCATACAAAAAAACAGAACAATTAAAAAATGATTTAGAAGGTGCTGGTTATGATGTTTTAATGGTTTATGTTTATTCTTCATTAGAAAAATCATTACGTAAAAATGAAGATAGATTTGAACGTTCTAAAGGAGAAGATAGAAGTTTAATGCCCCAAATTGTAATGCAAACGTGGGCTAATGTAACTAAAAACTTTATTCCTTATCTTAATTTATTTGGCGGTAATTTTGTTGCAACTACAAAAGATAAAAAATTAGTAGATGCTCAAGATTTAGATGATATTATTGAAAAATATATTGTCCCTTATATCCCTACAGATACAAAACCTAAAGACGAAAAAGCTAAATTACGTTCTCAAAAACAAAAAGAAAAATTACAAGCAGATATTAAAGCTTTAATGGATACTAAAAACGTAGAAAAATCTATCCAACATATTGTTTCCGCAGAAGAAGCACAATCAAAACTAAATCAATTTTTAAAATCATGAAATTAACAGACTTATTAAACGAAATCGAAGAGGCTGAAGTAGTAAAGGAAGCAGAAGGCATTCCTGTAGACGAAATTGGTAAATTCTTTATCGTAGAAAAACCAACTAAAAATTCAGAAATGGTGGACGTAGTTTACGAATTAACTCTTCCTGAATTCGCTCTTCAAGTTAAAGGTGGATTAGATGTTAAAAACATTTTAGGTGTTTACAAACAAAAATCCGATGCAAATAGAGCTGGAACTGAAGCTATGAAAGCATTCCAAGATTCACTTAAGGAAATGGAAGATGCCATGGAAGCTTTCCGTGGCGCTAAAAAAGACATTGAAGAAAAGAAAAAAGCAGCTAAAGAAAAAATCGAAAAATTAAGATAAATGTCTTTAGTTTATGAGCTAATAAAAGAATTAGTGGGCGATAACCCAATAACTGCTGTCTATGGAGGTGGATTTAAACCACCAACCAAAGGACATCTTGAAGTAGTCCAAAAAACATTATCCGAATTCCCAGAAATTGATAAATTTATTATCTATGTAGGAAGTGGAGAACGTAATGGTATTACTCAATCTGAATCGTTGCTAATATGGGACATTTATAAAAATTATCTTCCTGAAAAAGTAGAAATTCAACCTTCAAAAGCACCCATTGGAGATATTTTACGATACGCGAAAAATAATCCTGAAGAAATTGTTTATTTTATAGTAGGTGCCCGTGCAGGTAATGAAGATGATATAAAAGATATTGCCTTAAGAACAACTGGTGTAGAAGATAAATACCCAAATCTTAAAGTTAAAACAATAGAAACCCCAGACGCAGGTATTAGCGGAACTAAAGCTCGAGAAGCATCAAAAAAATCCCCAGAAGCATTTTACCAATATTTACCATCTAATCTAACCGATGATGAAAAATATGAAATATTTAGTTATATTGAAGATGTTGTTAAAGAACAACTAAACGAAAACGCATCGTACTCTAAGGATATTGACATTATAGAAAAATGTGCTCAATTAACTAACTACATGCGTGATAAAGGATATAATATTGATCCTGTTCCCGCTGTAGAATTTGTTAATGGTGATACTGAAAACGCAAAAGATTTCTTTGGTAAAACAGCATATTACGATCCTAACGAACAAAAGATTGTTTTATATACTGAAGGACGTCATCCAAAAGATATTGTACGTTCATTTGCTCATGAAATGATTCATCATATCCAAAATGTAGAGGGTAGACTAGGACCTATTACAACACAAAACACTCAGGAAGACGACCATTTAAATGATATTGAAGCTGAAGCTAACCTAAAGGGCACAATGACGTTTAGAAATTGGACTGATAGCTTACAAGAAAATCTCAAAGTAAAAGACCCATTTGGTCTAAATGCTTACGCCCGTGAATTAGCTAAAGGTTTAGAAGAAGCACTTACTATTGGAGATAAAGAGGTAGAAAGAATAGAAAAACCTACAAATAATCCTGAAGATGCTATTGTAATTTATAAAGATGGTACTACTGAACCTTACTTAGATACATTAAATGAAGGCCGTTACGATAGTATTTCAAGACAATTAGCTTCAATTGCCCTTAATGCTTGGAAAAGTGATTTTAAAGATGGGGCAAGTTATGGATACTTTACAGGTGAAATCACACCTGAAGAATATCCAACCGATTTAACATTTACATTTAAAGCATTAGGTCGATTTGTAGATGGGAATTATACACACAATGGCTACTCAAGATCAGATGGCGAAGTAGGAGTTAAATATGAAATTCCAAAAGATGCTATTCCCCAAATTTGGGAAGAAGTTTATATGGATCTAATTTCTACTATTCGACATGAAATTGAACATCAAACCCAAGGTGGTAAAAATGTTAAACCTGGTAAAGGAATGGCTTCTGACCAAGAATTAAGAAAATTAATTCAAAAAGGAGGAAGTGATTTAGTAGCATATGTTACTCTACCTAAAGAAATCGAATCAAACGTTCAAGGTTTATATCTTAAAGCTAAAAAATGGAGACGCCCTTATAATGAGGTAGCTGATGAATATATTAAAGATTTCCTTAAAATCACAAACCCAGCTGATGTAAACTATGTTAAATCTAAATGGCAAGAAGTAGCTAAAAAACGTAGTTTACCTAATCTATTAAATGAAGGTCGTTACGATGCTTTTGTAAATAAATTATCTCGTATTGTATTTGAGGCATTTAAAGACATTCATGATCGAGGAGATAAAGAAGGTGAATTTGAATTTAGAGTAGACCACCCAGATGATGAACACGACATCCCATCTGAAGATTTTTACTTTGATTTAGCAGGTACCGTTAAAATTACTGATGATGAATATGTGGTAGATGGTGGTGCTAATGCTGGATTTGATAAAGATGGAAATGAAATTACTCCATTACTATCAGTTAAATTTAAAATCCCTAAAAACCCAGACTGGCAACGTATTTCATTTGATATTAAAGATGTTGTAAGACACGAACTTGAGCATTTAACTCAAGATGGAGAAAATGTTAAAGGAGGAACAGATAGTGATGATCCAAAACTAGTAAGACCTAGTAAACAAATGGATGATGATCAAATGATTAGAGATTTAATTGATTTGGATTTACTACCTAAAGCAGATTACTTTAGATTACCCAAAGAAATAGATGCTATGCTTCAAGGTTTATACTTTAAAGCTAAAAAATCTAGAACTCCATTTAAAGATGTAATTAATACTTATCTTGATACTCAACCTATTAACGCTGAAGAAAGAGAAAACATATTAAAAATTTGGAGAAGCAGAGCAAAGGCATTATCTTTACCGGTATTTGAATCAAAATATAAATTAGGAAAGGTTATGCGTGAGCAAGAAGAAACAACAGAACAACAATACCAAATCTATTGTGATATGGATGGGGTATTAACTGATTTTGATACTCAATTTAAAGAGTTGTCAGGTGGTATTGCTCCTGGAGATTATGAAGCTAAAAATGGTAAAGATGCTTTCTGGTCTTTAATTGCTCAAGGTGGTGTAGGTTATTGGGTAGGAATGCCTTGGATGCCTAATGGTAAACAATTGTGGGAATATATTTCAAAATACAACCCAATTATATTATCAGCCCCTTCTAAAGAAAACGAATCGCGTTTAGGTAAAAGATTATGGGTTAGAAATAACTTATCTCCTAAACCAAAACTAATCCTAGCATCAGCTGCTAACAAACCAAACTATTCAACACGAAATAAAATATTAATTGATGATAGACCTGATACTATAGCCAATTGGAATGCTAAAGGCGGTATTGGTATTTTGTTTAAATCAACTGCTCAAGTTATAGAAGAATTAAAAAAATTAGGTTTATGAGTAAATCAGTTCTAAAAAAAGAATTTAAAGAAAAAGACGTACAACGTTTAAGAAATCTTGTTCAAGGTAAACATGGTGAAAGATCTACCCAAGGTATTGGTTATACTAAAGCCCAAGAATTCCATAATGAAGGAGATATTTGGGAAGAGGATGGTCGTAAATGGACAATTAAAAACGGTATTAAACAAAATATTACTAAGTTAGATGAAGCTAAAAAAGAGGTAACAATGCCTCTATTTTGCCCATCATGTAATAATCTAATGAAAAAACAATTAGATAAAAGATTCTATATTCAGTTTAAACGTTGTTTAGATTGCCAAATTGATTTTGAACATGAACTTAAAATGGAAGGTCTTTGGGAAATATACGATAAAATGTTTATTAATGATAATGTAGATAATTTAATTAATGAATTTGAAATTTGGTTTGAAGAAGCATTAAATGCATCTAATGAAGATTTTATTACTGAAGGGGGAGATGTTGAAAAGTGGGTTGGTTCAAACAAAAAGAAAATGCTTGAAAGTAAAGAAGAAACAATTGCTTTCCTAAAAAAATTAAAAAAATAACGTTAATTATAATTTTATATATTTATAACCATGAAGTTAAATCCGTTTGAAAATAAAAGAGTATTCCAAGACAGAACTGGTAGATCTCGTACTGTTGTAAGAGATACTTTTGTTAATCAAACTACAAATGTTCCTCCTAAAGTAAAAGAAAAAAAGGAAGAACCAAAATCAGCTTCACCTAAAAAAACTACTAAAAAAACTACTAGTAAAACAGATGAAACTAAAAGAATTCTTCCCACATCTTCAAGAAAACAAAGCTCAACAAGCGGCTCAAGCGATTGATAAAGCTCTTATGAGTGTTGATGAGTCCTTATCTTATAAGGACTTTGCTTTGGCTGTAGCCCGTATTCTTATAGACGAATATGGTCAACATAATTTTATGCCTTTTATGGATGTACTACATGCTGAATTAGGTATAAGTGAATCATTAAACGAAAATGAAGATTTGTCTTCACTAGAAGATTTTCTAAAATATTTTAAATCATATGATCCCTATTATGAGTATATAGATGATGGTGGTCAATACCAAAACGCAAAACAAAATAACAATAGAATTTTAGCTAGGTTTAATGCCTTATCTCCTGAAGATAAAAAAGTTGCATTTAAAGCAACCCAGGACTACTTTAATAGTGATAGAGGTAAAAACGCATTTAAATTATAATAATGGAAGATTTAAAAAAAATACAAGAATTCTTTTCTAAACCTTTAAATGAAAATAAGATAACAAAAGAAGATTTTGATAAAGTAGTTAAAATACTAAGCAAATCAAAATACCCATTCACTATAATGTTCGTCCCAAAATGGGATGAAATTGATATTATTACAGGTCAAGATTCCCCAGATGAAATTACTGATGATATTGGTCAAAGACTAGATTCAGCTGGTTTAAATTGGGGTGGAAATTCAGGTATTACTATTTCAGGTGATTCATCAAACTACTCAAGAAGAGAATATAGCGATATTTTTAGAGTAAACGGTGGTCATAAAGATTATTATGAAGAATCAGTAAACGAAGGTACATTTACAGATGATGAGATTGCTATCTATAATGATCCTAAAGGCGATGATGGTGAAACTAAAATCTATAAAAGAGATAATGGTTATTATGGTGTAAACGATTCATTTGATTTTGAAGCTAAAGATAGAGCAGACCTCGAACAAAAGCTTAAATCATATGGATATGAATTGTTAGCAGGTTCATTAGACGAAGCTTCTAAAGAAGAAGAAAACGAATTCCATAAAAAACTAGATAAACTAGTTCACAAAACTTTTGGTCATAGTAGTGACGAAAAGAAAAAAATGGAAGAAGGTGCTGTTGAAATAATGGACTCTTACAATCGTATTTTAGATTTACTTAAAAAAGAATCTCGTGCTTTAAATGATGATGATTCATATGCTTTAGGTTTAAAATTAAGAGCCTGGTTTGAAAAAAATATTATAAAAGAAGCTACAAAAGAGGAATATGAAGCTTTACTAGATAAAGAATATGAACTAACCTCAGCTTATATGAAAGATAAAACCGATGCGAATTGGAAAAAATTATCTGATATTAGAAAAAAAGGAAAAAAATTAGAAAAAGAATTAGAAGATCAAGATTTAAACGAAGAAGTTGACCAAAGAAATGCTGATATTTACGCTTATCAATTTATGCAATACTTTGATAAGATGAGAGGGATAGTTAGACATAACTTTGGAGATGATACTAGAAAAGAATTTGAAAGATTAGTAAAAGATAAGTTTTCTAGATATACAATATCTGAAGAAAATATGTCTTTAGACGATCAAGCTAAAGCATATTACCTTGCTAAAGTAAAGCGAGGCGAAATTGACACACTACCAGAAGATCCTAAAGCAGCATTTTTAGCTCAAATGACTAAAGATCAAATAGATCACGATAAAGAAACATTACGTCGTGAACGTGGTTTAGAAGAAGCTGATACAAACAAAAATCTTAAAGCAATCCAAATCCAATTAGACCAATTAGGTGTTAAATATGAAATGGATCCTAAAAATAAAGTTCAACCATTCAAAGCAATTTACAAACCAGTAAATAAAGATGATGACTTTTATGATAAATTTGATGATATAGTGTTTAGATACAATCTTAAAGGTGTTGTAAAAACCTCATTAAAGGAAACAGCTGCTTATATTGCTGAAACTATTAAATTAGGAATGATGGTAAACGAAGAACTTTGTGATAAGGGAAAACGCTATATTAAAGCGAGACAAGCTGCTGGTGAAAAATCATCTGCTTATCTTTCGGGTCGTGCAGTTAGAGTATGTAAAGGTCAAATTGAATGGCCTAAAAAAGGAAAAAAGAAATAATGACACTTACTAGAGAAGAACAAAAATCAGTATTACGCATGGTGATGGAATCTCACCAAGGTATTACTTTATCTGAAGCTAAAACTAACGAAGATATTAGAGAGGAAATGAAACTCAATCTTGAGTTTTATAATGCTCTTAAAGAAGATTTCCTTAATGAGGAAAAAACAAATCTAGAGGAAGCAGACGGGTTGGTGATGTCTTTTATAGGTGCACTGGGTAGTGTAAAAGACTATTTAACTGGTCTTAAAATAGTTAAAGATATTACGGAATGGATTAAAGGTATACTGGCTAAATTAGCTGAAAAACTAGCTCCTATAGTAGATAAATTTGTACCCCAAAAAGTCCAAAACATAGCTAAAGCCATAGCAGAAGCCCCAGTAAATCTTGTTAAATGGATATACAATACATTGTCATATAAAGGTTTCGCAAAATTATTTGCTAGAATTCGTTATAGAACCCTCAGACCAAGTGACGAACAAATAAAATGTATGGAATTAGCTGCTAAAAAAGTATACAAATGGATTCTTATTACTTTAGTAGTTGCTTTTGTAATCAAATTAGCTGTATTAGCAGCCCCAATGATTGCAACTGCAGCAACCTCTACAGCAGCAACAGGTGCCGCAGCAGGTACGACCCAATTAGCAGGATTTTCAGCATCTTTAAAACCAATTGGTGTTCTATTAGCTAAAGTGGGTCATGGAAGTTTATCTAAAGGAATATTCAGTGCTGCAAGTGCTGCTATTAAATCTAAAGATGCTAAAAAAATATCATCGGATATTAAAGCCAAAGAACAAGAGGCAAAAGACAAAGAACTAGATGGATTTAAAGGTGCTTGGAATTACTGTCCACTACCTCAAAAAGAATCTATTGAATTTGATAGAATGACTCAGTTAGCAGGACTATAATGACAAACGAAAGACTACAAGAAATAATATCAGAATCACTCCGCGATTGGTTTAAAAAAGAGGATTGGGTTCGCATTGATACGGCTGGTAATATTACCGGCCCTTGTGGTACTATGAAGAATAAGAAAAATCCTTCTCGTTGTCTACCAAAGAAAAAAGCCCAATCCTTAACCAAAGCAGAAAGAGCATCTACTGCCCGCAAGAAAAAAGCAGCAGGAGCTAAGGGTAAACAATTTGTAAAAAATACAAAACCCGCGAAATATAAAAAAGGAACGTATCATTCAAAGAAAAAATGATATTTATAATAAAAATCTTATATAATGGATAACTTTGATTTTAAAAAATACTTAGCTGAAAACAAATTGTACGAAGCAATGTCTCCACAAGACGTAGTAGATATCGCTGATACAGTAGCAGAAGAATTTACTAACGAAAGCGAGATTGAAGGCGATTTCTTAATCTATACTGTGGGTAACATAGAAGGTGAAGGCTTCGAATTAGATACAGACATTTCAGCTCAAACTCCAAAAGACCTTGACACAAGAGGTGTTGGTGAAGGTTGGGGTGGTATCTTTAGAATCAAACCAACTACAGACGGATATGAAGTTAGAAACGCTGAAAAAGGTGGTCTAGTAGCTATAATTGATAGCTCTGGTAACTTTAAAATGCTATCAGCTGATGAATCAAGAGCAGAACTTGATATGGACCGCTACAACGACGAACTTGATATGAAAGATGACGAACTCAACCCAGGAATGTACATTGATGATGAAGAATGGGAAAGAGAAATGGGCAGAATGGAAGAAAATAAATACAACCCAGATCTAGATCAAGATGATGAGGAAGTACCTATGCCTATGGATGATGAAGGTCGCCCATTAGGAGAAAATAAAAATAAATTAAAATCAAATAAAATGAAAAAATCCGAATTAAAGGAAATGATCAAATCAGCATTCTTAGAAGAAGCTAATTTGAACATTAAAGACGAAACAAACATGTACGATCCAGTAGCTGAACAAGAAGATGTTGAAGTTGAGGACGACGAAAATGTAGATGTTAACGTTGAAAAAGATGTTGAAGTAGATGTAGATGATGAATCAACAGAAACAGATACAGTAGTTAAAACTGAATTACCTGGTGAAGATGCTGAAGTAACTAAAACTTTAGGTTTATTAACTAAAGCTCAACAAACTGCTAAAGCATTAGGTGATGATAAATTAACTGACCAAATTGGTAATACAATTACTTACTTTACTCGTGCTCACGTAGCAAGACAACAAACAAATGAAGTTAAAGTAAACGAAGTAATATTCCCAATGTGGAGTAAAATTAATAAATAAAATCTATAAATAAATAAAAATTATGAACACTCAAGAATTAAAAGAAAAACTAGACGCATTGTACGAAACGTTCTCAACAGAACACGAAGGTAAATCTAAAGCAGCTCATGGTAGAGCTCGCAAAGCGTTAGGTGAAATTAAAAAACTAGTGACTGAATATCGTAAAGCATCAGTTGCTGAAGATAAAAAATAAAATGGAAAACTTTGATTTAAAAAAATACTTAGCAGAAGGAAGGCTATTAAAAGAAGAAATAATGGTTGATACCATTACTATGTTTGGTGGTATGAATTATCTTAACGATGTAATTGCTTCACCTGAGGATTATGGCTTTGATGAAACATTTGCTGAGTGGATTAAAAATAACGTTTTAACTGCTCCTAAAACAATGTCTATGGATGATCACATGGATTTACAAAATGCTTTTGTTATGAAAGGTGGTATTGAAGTAGGTGGAGGAGGAGATTATGATCACATTTTCGATGCTATTGATCTCCAAGTTAAACAAGGAAAACTCACACCTAAAGAAGGAGAACAAGCTAAAAAAATAGCTCTTAACTATTCTAATAAACCAGGTGATGGTTACAAAAAATACTTAGCAGAAAATCGCTTGTTAAAAGAAGATAACTTAAAAGACTATTGGCCAGAATGGGCAGCAGGAGAAGTTAAAGTAGGAAATGAGAATGTAATTGATGCTGGTGGTGTTGATGCTGATTTTGAAAATGTACCTAATGAAACTATGAATACATTTAAGGATTATGTTAAGGCCGTTAAAGCTTTAAATGCTGATTCAAAAGAATTAAGAAATGATATTGCTGGAGCAGTATCAATGATAATTTTTAGTGGTGGTGATTTTGAAGATTATGATTTTGATGTTTTAACTGCTGATCAATTTGCTAAAATACAAGATATAATATAAAAATAAAACATGCTTAACGAACGCGAACTTTCCAAAAAAGAACTCGAAAAGAGAGAAGAGTTTATCAAAGACCTCAAAGGCAACAAACGAGGTTTTGTTAAACGTTATGGTAAAGACGCGGAAAAAGTAATGTACGCGATCGCAACAAAACGTGCCAAAAAACAAAACGAAGAAATGAACAAAGATAAAATTAGAGAAATGATTAAATCATCCCTACAAGGTCCTGTTTCTGAAAAGAAAGGTAAGGACATGGATGGAGATGGAGATGTTGATTCACAAGATTATTTAGCTGCACGCGACGCGGCCATTAAAAAAGCTAAAACAGAAAAAGTAGACGAAATGGACATTAATGACCCAGTCTTAATGAAAATGAGAGCTGCTAAAATAAAAACTGCTAACGCGGGCGGTGACGGTAACGATAAATTCTTTGCAAAAAATGCTGCAAGGTTAAGAAAATTAAAAGCATTAAAAGATAAACGTGCCGAAATCATGAGCGATATGGAACAAGAAGCTGAACCAGAAGGTGGCCCAATCGCAGACAGGTATGGTGACATGCTTAATAAAATTGATGCTGCAATTGCTAAATTAGAAGGTAGAAAAGAAATGGACTACGATACAGCAGTTGGTAAAAAAGGAGACGAATATATGTCTAAAGATGAAATCGAAAGACGAGCAGCAATGATAAAAGAAATGAGCGGAGATAAAATGGAAGCTCTTATGGAACTAAGAAATATCTTAGATGAACTCCAAGTATTAGGAGATCAAGCCAGAGATATTATCGCACAAAACTTCCCATCTTACCTTAATAAAGGAGAAGCATATGGTGTTTTTGATTTGGGTTCAAGCTCAAACAGATACGATACTACAATTGCTTCAATCGTAGATGAAATTGAAGAATACGGTGAGGAAGAAGATGAAGATGAGGATATGATGCAAGAAGATATGGATCTTGGTCATCAAGATAACGAACCTCATATGCTAAAAGGTGATCTATATCGTATTGGAAAATATGCTATGGAATTATACCAAATGGTAGATGATTTTGAAGGTAAAGGCGAAGTAGATTTCCCACATTGGTGGCAATCGAAAGTAATCAAAGCTAAAGATGCTTTAGTAGGTGCTAAACACTACTTAGATTTTGAAATTAAAGAACCCCAAATCGATGCTATGGTAGATGTTGCTCAAGATGTTGAAGCAATTGATGAAGAAGCAGATAAATTTGCCGGTTCAGATCCTAAAGCAGGTTCAACTATTAAAGGTACTGGCTTTGATTGGAAGAAACAAACTAAAGAAAATGCTAAAGAAGAAGCAGGTAAATTTGTAGTTCGTCCTTGCTCTAATCCAGGTACACCATTTGCTGTTTGGCAAACTTCTAAAGATGGAGAAAACGATAAGCGTATTGAAGGATTCAAAACTAAAGAAGATGCTCAAAAATTCGCTGATGAAAAAAATTCATTAAAAGAAGGTGTTTGGTCTTTAGGCACATCACAAGAAATTAAAGATGCTATCCATACTCTAGAGACGTGGTATGAGTCAGATGCTAGACAAATCTCAGCTCTTTTTGACGATAAAGATAATTCAAACTGGTTCTACAATGTAGTAGGTGATGATTTATTCCACGATTATCTAAACAGAGTTGAAAAAGCAGCTGCTGTAGACGATACAGATAGAGCTCACAATGCTGTTGGAGATGCAATTGGTAGAGCAGAAGAATTACTTGCATTTGTACAAAAAAGAGAATCATCTCAACCTTACCCAACAGATAGAATCTTTGAAGAAGACCCAGGCGAAGCAGATAAAGTAGCCTCGGATATTCAAAAAGCAATGAATGCTGTTAAAGGTGATGAATCAAAAACACATCAACTTAAACAAGCTAGAATCGCAATGAATAAAGGCGATTTAGAAAAAGCTAAAAAAATCGCAAGTAGAATTGCTAAACAATTAAAGTCTAAATAATGACTAAAGCGGAACTAAGAGATAAAATTAAGGTCTTAGCTAAAACCGTCTATAGAGATAGAGTAAGTATAGAACAAGCTGCTGTCGAATATGACGAATTAACTAAATTCCCAGAATTGAAGGACGTAATAGTATCTCTATTGGGTCCCCAATTTGATTTATTTGTTG
>Ga0255765_1004961_pt1 | contig 12882 bp, 7 predicted proteins | sample 041ome_8_FD_179965 | JGI IMG/M metagenome (GOLD analysis project Ga0255765, IMG submission 179965) | Coastal salt marsh microbial communities from the Groves Creek Marsh, Skidaway Island, Georgia - 041407BS metaG (version 2) | ecosystem: Environmental > Aquatic > Marine > Intertidal zone > Salt...
TTGTGTCGTTACAAAACCGGACCGAGTCCAAGCTCCACCCGACTGAGATTGTTGATGAACGTTTCGCGATGGGACGAATCGAGATCGAGCCACTCGAGAAGCGTTTCGCGGAAATCGTCGACATGCACCATTGACGAGTCGAAGCGAGCGGCGCGCGCCGCCTTCACTCTGTGACGTGCCGATGTCCGGGACGCGTTGAGGGATGCCAACGCGCGGATGAGCGAAGAGAAGCGCGAGGAAAAAGAGAAGATTGATCGCGAAGTGCAGGAGATTATGGCGCGCGTGCGCGACGAGAACGCGCGGGGGTGAGTGCGGGTGCGGCGGCGGTGCCCGTGGCGGCGGTGGCCACGGTGCCTACGCCTACGCCTACGCCTACGCCAGAACACTAGAGCGTGACGCGGCGTCACGTAACCTTGATGTCCATCTCGTAGGGGCGTCGCCTGTTTGTTAGGGGTGGCGTCGTCGTCGATACAGTTTGTCGAGTCTTGAAAGATTGTCGCTCGGCGCGCCCAGCGCGCGTGCGCGCGTCGCCTCTGATGCAATAGCAGCGATGCCTAGCTAGCTGCGCGGGTGGTTGCTCATCGCATTTTGAAGCATCTAATGTATGCCCTATATTATACGACCAAAAGAAAAAGTGGTTGGGTTAGGAGAGCGAGTGTGATAACGAAAGCAAGCGTGAGCGCGAGTGTGTACGCGAGGGCGAGAGCGGGGGCGAGGGCGAGAGCGCGAGCGAAGAAGACTGGCTGAAATGATGTAACTCTTATCACAAGCGTTAATTGGTGGTAGTTGTTTCATGTCGCGGCACTCGAAACTTCAGAATGGAGTCCTCGAAGCTGTGCTCTGTAAATCTGGCGGGTAATCCGCTCAATGAAGCGTACTTATTGCGCGCGTGCGCTGAGAAGAGCGACGCGCTGAGCGCGACGAGTGCACGTGGAGTTCCACTGCAAGTGCCCAGTTCGATCACCCGAGCAATGCAGCGAAATCCCGTCGCCGAACCTCGATGAGATCCTTTACGAGTCTGGCTTTCGTCTTTCGTCTTCCCGAGACGTACCGCGAGATACCGGCCTCTCTAGCCATGTCCTTGAGTTGCGCCACACTGCACCAAGCCAAAGGCTCTCGCGTGGGGTCGAATCCGTGCTCAGCAGCGCGTAATACTCTCCTTTTATCCAAGCCCGACAAACGCTGGGACACCGTCCAGTACTCGCGAACCGCCCAGCCGCAGGGGCTGCGCATGCGAGACGCACATCGAAATGTCCGTTTGTACACCATCTGGTACTCGCGCTGCGCCCAGCCGCAGGGGCTGCGCATGCGAGACGCACATTGCAATGTCCGTTTGTACACCATCTTGTACTCGCGAACCGCCCAGCCGCAGGGGCTGCGCATGCGAGACGCACATTGCAATGTCCGTTTGTACACCATCTGGTACTCGCGAACCGCCCAGCCGCAGGGGCTGCGCGTGCGAGACGCACATCGCAATGTCCGCTGGTACACCAACCGGTACTCGCGCTGCGCCCAGCCGCAGGGGCTGCGCGTGCGAGACGCACATTGCAATGTCCGCTGGGACACCAACCGGTACTCGCGATTGTTCCACAAACACGGACAGCCCGGTTTCGGTTGACGCAACCACTGTTGACGTCGCTCCTTTGCGCGGCGGAACTGCTCCTCAGGAGGTAACGGGATCCACTCGCCGTCAACCTCGATCCGCCACTTGCGTCGAATGCGCTCGAGGAGTTCTTGCGCGCGCTCCATGCCCATCTCTTCATTCTCGAGCAACATACCAAACGCCACACCATACGCGTAAAAATGGTGCTGTTTAGCAACGTAAATGGGTGCGCTGTCATGGATATGTCGGAGCAAGGCGCGATCGATGATCCAGCACGCGTGCGCCGGATCCGTAAACACGTCGCCTTTAAGATTGGGGACGATGAAAGAGAACTCAACGCTATTGCGTTTGATAAACTGGCGCGCTTTTTCACCCATTGAGACAACGAGTTTGCCACCAATGATGCGTAGTATTCGGATTACAAGTTTCTCGACGCAACGATACGCAGGCTCGGCGAGAAGTTCCGTTGTCACGAGCGGTCGTCCTTTGTTGTCATCGAGTGCTTTTGAATCCGCGTGCGCATGCGCCTTCCACGGAATAACGTTCCACAGAAAGACATTATCGAAGACGTCATCGCCCACGCCTCGTCGCCACACGTTCCACACCCGGCTTTTACAAATCAGAATCACCTCGCCGTCCTTCGTAACGTACTCGCGTCGCTGTTTCAGATGCGTTAATTTCAGAGTCGATGTCTCAAAGTGCCCGAGAAGCACTTTAAGCTTACCATACTCGAAATCGTACGATGCGGGGTAATCAGGCAAAGTGGGATCTAATCCGAGTGCGCGAAGCAATGTAGTGAGGAAGGACACCGCCTCGCCGAACTTGCCTCGACGTTGTGCGTTTGTCAGAGATTTAAACGAGACTGAGCCGTCGCGTGCGAGCATCACGTCTATGTCGCGTTTAATTCGCGCGAGTTCCGCTTTACTCGCCATCGGGGCGTAGACTTCGGCATGCGGCAAAACGTGGGTTGCGGGTTGCTCAGGCTCCTCAGGCTCCTCCGGCTCTGCGGCGGCAGAACGCTTTCGAAACTCGCGAAGAATCTCCGCGTCATCGTCGACGTCGTAATCACCACCTTGCACTTCAAGGTGTATCGTGACTTCAATGTCTTCACGAGTCACGAAACCATCTGCATCGCCGCGCCAGTGCGATTGCGTTACTTCATCGACACCGACTTGTGGACCTTCATCAGTATCCTCTTCTTCAAACAAATCTTCGAAATCAATCTCATCAAGATCGTGGTCGTCCGCGTTGACCGTTTCCAATGGGTTGACCATTTCCAATGCACTCTGTCACACCGTCCCCCCCGAGGTTGCTGCCAACGCCGACCGTTGCAAAGAAGTCAGTGCAGGATTTCTTTGTTTCAAATCGACGCCGTCGATGAGCTCTCGCCTCGCTGAACGGTGTGCGCGTGTCGATGCTCGTCCAGCGTCCGTCGCCCAACGAAAGGCGGGACGTCGAGCGTGGGTGGCAACCACTACGCGTCGGACTACCCTTGAACCAATCCGCACGCAATCGACACGATCTCCCGGAACGGCAGCACTTGTCGCGTGGCGCGTCCAGTTCGTCAAAATCCAATCAAAGGTAAAACAATCCAAGCCAGAATTCCAAGAGTCAAAGCAGGAAAGAAGCAGCCCGCAAGAGACGTACGCGTCGCGCGAGTGGATGCGCTAACACCCGCGTCGCTCAAGCGAGCTGCTGTAAAACTGATGTGTGATATAGGACGGAACAAAAAGCGCGTGCGTTTTGTTTCGTGTGCAATCCGCGGTATCTTTCTACTCGCGGCGCGAAATGAGGACCAAGCGTAGCGAGCACCGAGTCAAAGCGCGCGGCGTGACTGTTCGTGTCTCGGAATTTTAGGCGCCATGTACATGCCGTTTGTTACAAGATAACTACGGGCGTGGTCGCGGCGTATGGCATGAGCGACAATGCGTGCGCATGTTGAAAAGATACGCATAACAGTTGGCGCAAATCCAGCCTTCGGCATGGTCAATGGCGCGCAGCGCGCGACAAGACTCGCACTGTCCAGTATTATGCGGGTTGTTGTTGCGGCACCGAGTGCATTCCCATGGAGAATACGCCATGTGTCGAAGTGGACGGTGGCGCGCACGTTGTCGACCCCCCGCGCCGCGCCGCGGTGTAGGCGGCGGGCGCTCGAGCGCAAGCTCGAGCGAGCGCGTCAGACGCGTCGTCACGGCGGCGGCGTTGACGCTTCGCGCCCAGACCAGCAGTCGTTCGAACGACGCGCGCTTCTCCACGGGCAACGAATTTATAGCGACTCTTCGCTCGCGAAGCATTCGTTCGAGGGCGTGCCTGGCTTCCTGGAGCTGTATATTGTCTTGGACCCGCATGGAGGCACGGAATGACGCAATCTCGAGCGTTTTTTGCAGTGTCCCGTAAAATACACACACACGACGATGCGCGCACCATGGGCGCCATGATGCCCGTACTCGCGTTGCCGCGCACCCGTTCTGGTCATCTCGCGACGCGACCGCGCGCAGCGTAATGTATCGCACACGCCTCGTCGCCTTGCGGCACGTCCGCGGCGTCGCGTCGACGACTGGAGCGCGCCGTCGTGACGCGCGGAGCGAGGGAGGGGCACGCGTATTATACAACCTCATATCGATAATACCCACGAGTACACGCGTGTGATTTTACTTAGCGAGCTTTTCATTCGCTATACGCGTGCCCCTCGTCATAACGGCAAGACCGGAGGGCGGGCGACGTCGCTTCATCTCCCGCGTACTATTTCACGCGCGCGCGCGCATCATCATCATCATCATCTCGCAACTGCGTGCCTCGCGCACACGCGCCAGTCAACTGTGGTCGCGGTTCGAGCGCCTCCAACGCCGGCGACGCCATCGAGTTTGGGCCGTGGGTCGATCCAAATGACTGGAAGCCCGTGCTCGAGAGCGCGGCGTAGCGCGAGAACACTAGAATTGTATGCGTACTGTAGTACTTTGATATTGAACAACGTGACGTGGCGTCGCGGCGCCTACGCGGCGGCGGCAAAATGCGTAATCATGGTTTGACGAGACGGCGGCAACGCTTCGACGTATGGCGCCATCCACGCCTGACCGAGCGTCGACTGACACGCGCCGAGGACCCGAACCGCGAGCTGACGCACCGCGACGTGGTCGCTTTCGCACGCCGCAACGATGGCGCGAATGATTTTTGGTAACGCGCCTTCTAACTCACGTGTCGACGCGTGGCTGACCATCATGCGTACGCACGTCAGCGGCGCTACGGCGGCGGCGCTCGCGTCGTTGAGCAACGGCGCCAACGCGACGGCAGCGTCGTCGGCGCGCATGCCACCGTCTCGCTCGAATATGCTCCGCATGACGTACACGGCGTGCGCGGCGACGATGGATCGCGAGTCATTCAGCGCGGCGCACGCGCGAGGCGCGACCAAGGCGAGATACGGCGTAAACGCTTTGACGTCGCTCGACGCCGCCCGGGCGACGGCGAGTAAACCACGTACGACGCGCGCCTCATCGTCGTCGCGCATGTCTTCTAAAGCGCGAACGATACGCTGCCCGATGCCGACGTTTGGTGATTCCGGGGATGTGCTCGTGGTCGTCGCTTCGACGTACATAGATTCATACGAAGCGCCATTCATGAACGAAGCGACGTTTTGATTCTCGAAACCGTCGCGCTCGAAATCGTCGTCGTCGACGTCGTCGGCGACGCGATTGAAGCTCTTCGGCGCACCATGCGGCGTTCGAGTAACTTTCGGTTCCGCGCGAATCGGCGGCTCTTGTAAATCAACGAGAGATTGCAGCGCTTGAGCAAGCTTTGGCGCGCGCCGCTCGACGGCGTCCATAAATCGTACGCGCGCCGAGTACTCGTACAACGCGTTGACTCTTCGCGGAACCACCGCGCCGTCCACGTGCGAATGAATGGCGGCTAAATTCGCCGCCGCGGCTTTTGCCATCGTCTCGTCGATGTCACTGACCATGTCACACACCATGTCGATCCACGCCTCGATCGTCGTCGTTACGCTCGCCGGATTGAACGCGACTTCGCCCGAACCGCCGCCGCGACCGCAAAAGACGTATAATGCAAATTCTAAAACACCCGTCTTCACGCGCGCCGTCGATGCGCCTTTCAACGCGCACAACAGCGCGGGTGCCAGGGCATTCGGCTCGTACACATCGCCAAACGACGCCAAGCATTCAGCGGCGAGCGCGCGCGTCGCTTCCCGAGCATCCACCAAGCGTTCAAACGCGCTCGAGCACGCGCTCGGCAGCGACGGGCGAAATTCGTCCCGCGCGACGTACGCGAGCGTGGACATGGACTCGAGCGCGGCGTCGCACACGAGTTCGTTAGCGTCGGCAGCGTATGCGAGCAAAAGCTTGACGATTTTGGCGACGCGTTTTGTCGCTTGCGCTTCAAAGCGCGCCGCTTGAGAGCCGTGAATTCGAGCATCCGAGGCGTCGAGCGCGTCTCGCAGTCGCGCGCTCGCCTCGACGCGCCCGGCGCGGTTGCCCGCGCGTTCAATGTGCTCGGCGAATTCAATCGCAGTGAATACATCCCGTGTCGGGCGCGATGGCGCCGGCGCCGGGACGTCGTCGACGGGGACGGGCGCCACGCGGGACGCGCCGCCGAGCCGACGCGTGGCTCTGGACGCGCTTCTCGAGCGGTCGCGGACTGATGCGTGCTCATCGGCAGTGTCTCGCTGTGCGCGTCCGCCGCGTTGATCGCTCGTGACTTCTGAGGCACTATCCATAGACATCACATCTTGCGCACTTCCCGAAAGCTTGGAATCGACGCGCGCGAAACCATCGCGACTCGACGACGTCGGCGACGTCTCGGATAAAATTTCAACGCACGCCTTTGCATTGTTCCGCACGGTTGCGTCTGCGTCACTAATGCACGTTTGTAACGCGTCACCAATGCACTCTAAATATTTCTTGTTCAAATCCCATGTTTGTAAAATCAAACTCAAGTATTCAACCGCGCACGCGCGCGCCTTTGGCGCTCGCTCTTCGCGCGCCGCCGCGCTCAATTTCATCACAACCTTTGGCGATTGACAGTGCGCAATGATACCTTTAATACCCGCATCACCGCTCTCTGCGATGACACCGACAGTAATCACCGTCGTTTTCAACAACGCCATGATAAAATGCTCGGCATAGGGCTCAAACGACGCCGTGGCGTGTCGAGCCAACGCCGCGAGTAAATGCGACGCTTGCTTCACCACGGCGCTACGACGATCATTCACCTGCGCCGTAATCGCCTCCTTTGCCTTCCCAAGCGACGACGTGAACGCATCCTCAAACGCCACGCTCCCACCACCCAGCGCGATGGCTTCCAAGCGCACCATGGCGGCGATGCGCTTCAACCAATCCTGCTCTGGATGCAAATCCCGCGCCGCCGCGTGCATCGCGCGTTTGAGCTCGTGTTCATTCGAAATACGTTCCGGCGGCGGCGGCACCAATCCATCCGCCACGACCGCCGCCGCCGTCGAACGCAGTGGAACATCGTCCGCGCACTCCGTCGCCGTCGTCGCCGTCGTCGTCGTCGTCGTCGTCGTCAACAGCCGTTCGAGCGCCTTGGCGTGCTGCGGCCGCAAATCGTTCCTCGCCAACTCAAATTCCTCAGCCGTCGCCTCTGGAAACGCCGCGCGCGCCGCGCTCGCGCACGCAAACGCCGCATCGCGAACCGCCGATTCTCTGTCGCCCATCGAATCGCACGCGCGTTTAAACATCTCTCGCGCGTCGTCTTCTCGCGCGCATCCGCGCGACAGCGTTCCACTGAACACCTTCAACGCGCTCTCTCGCGCGCGCCAATGCGCGCGCGTCCACGCCGAACCGAGCCTCGCCACCGCGTCGCTCGCGCGCACGCACCGCGCCGCGACGAATGCCTCGAGCGTCGCCACCGCGTCGGCGCGCACGGCATCCTGCGCCGACGCCGCGCGCGCGAAGACGTGCGGCCACGCGGATGCGGCGCCCGCGGCACACAGCGCGTCCGCGTCGGCGCCCGCGCGCGCGACGATGGCACGCATGGCGATGAGCGCCGAGCGCGCTTTGAATGCGTTCGCATCGCGCGTCGCGGGCTCGAGCGCGCGCAGGGCGTCGCTCGGGGTGGGCGTCATGGTGTGACAGCTGGAATTTGAATTCAAATCATCGTCATTCGTCGACGCTCCATCGTCGCTCGATCGTCGCCGGGCGCGCGCTCGAGCCCGCGAAGGATAACGTCGCATCATATATCGCATCATTCATGTCGCCGTTAACGACGCTGCCGCCGAACGTGGAGGCGAACGTCGATGCGCTGCTCACGCAGTGCGCGCAAATGTGTAGCCCGCACGCGCCGCCGGGGGAAAGCGCCATCGTCGCCGTGCTCGATGCGTTCTTTGGGTTCCTAGATCGACGCACGGACTTTTTTGCCGACCCTGCGCGCGCTGGGGAGGCGGTGCGCGCGGCGTTGGCGAAGCGAGGAGGGAAGGATGGCGCCGAGGCGGCGCGCGCGGCGTCGGCGCGCGACGAAGCGATCGAACGACGCAAGGCGGAGGAAGACGCCAAGTTACGCGCACGATTGGCGAGAGAGCAAGAGGAAGAGGCGAAGCGCGTAGAACGATTGCGGGCGAAGACGTTGGAGATGGAGATGGAGAAGAGCAAGGGGAAGATTGTCGACGTGACGGATGAGGACGCGACGGCGGCTACGTCGGCGGCGAACGTGGACGCAACTGATGCGCCAATTGCGGAGGGAGCTGGCGATGGGGATGAAGACGATCCACACGCGTTGCAGCCTGGAACGATGATGCCGAACCGTGGGAACGGTGGGGATGCAGAGAAGTATTCGTGGACGCAGACGCTCGACGACGCGGACGTCCGCGTTTCAGTTCCGCCCGGGACCAAAGCAAAGCAAATCTCATGCGAGTTCACGAAGAATACGTTTACGTTTTACGTCAAATCTCCCGATGCGGTGAATGGTCGAGGTGAGCCGGTGATTGAGGGTGAATTCTTCGCCCCGATTGCCGTCGACGAGTGCTATTGGACGCTCGAAGACGGCGCCGTCGTCAACGTATTTTTACAAAAGCAAAAGGGCATGTTGTGGTGGCCCCACGTCTTGACGTGCGATCCGAAAATCGACGTTAAAAAAGTCGAACCCGAAAATAGCAAGCTGAGCGATCTCGATGGCGAAACGCGGTCGACGGTGGAAAAAATGATGTACGACCAACGACAAAAGTCGCTCGGGTTGCCGACGGCTGACGAAGAAGTCAAGCAAAACGCATTAAAATCCTTCATGGCGGCGCATCCGGAGATGGACTTTAGCAACTGCAAGTTCGATGGTGTCCCTGGTGGGTTCAACCCCGGCGCTTCGACATAGCTTGACGCGCGTGTAACGATCTCGTTCGTCTTCAATTGAGCTCTATCATTCATTCAAAATTCTAAAATCCGCACCTAAAACCCCTTTCGCTGCCACGCGCGCGCGCTCACGCGTCCTCCTCATCCGCGGCTTTTAAATACATCACATTGTTACATCTAATCAGCACCTCCCCGAGCATGCCTTGCGACTCGCCGTCGACGTACTCCTCCGCGGATGCGAGCTGCACGTTCATGTACGCATCGGTCGACACCAAAAACCCGCGGTACTCCATGCCCCACTTCAGCTTCACCGCCACCTTCTTACCAGTGAGCTGCGCGAGGAAAGGCTTGGGGTTGATCGGGGCGCTCATGTCGCGACGACGGCCGAGTGCGCGAGTGATGCGGCGATTTGTGACGAGCCCAGTAGGGTTGCGGGCGCACCCAAAGACGTCACATTCGCGCGCGCACGCGAGCATCGCGCGCGCGATGTGGGCGACGCGCGCGCGGATATGCGTCACGCGCGCGCCACCTCGCGGTTGGCGCGCGCCACGGCGATTGGCGCGCGCGTGCGGCGCGCTGGTGCGCGCAGAAGTGTTCGATTGCGTGCTCGTCGATGGGCGCGTGTGCGCGGTTCGCGACGTGACGCGCGACGATGACGCGCTCATCGTCGCCGCGCTCGCGCGCGAAGACGCCGAAGATGGGGTGTGGTTTGAGGACGACGCTGTTGAGGCGTTTGTGGTGACGAGGGAGGCGTGCGTGGTGGTGCCGAGTGAGTATTCGCAACGCATGCAACGAGACAGGGTGAAAAATCCGCACGGCGAACACGCGGAAGACTGTTGGATCATCGCGGACGACGACGCGGTAGGGTCGTGATCACCCGCGTGCGTGTGTGTGGTGGATTTGGATGCGTGCGTGGGCTTGAATCACACGCACGCGACGGTGAGGACGTCGGCCGCTTGTACGTGTATTATTTTACATCGAGACACAGTTTGTGTCTCGATACCTAGAGTAGAGTAGCTAGAATTATTTGATTATGCAATAGATGCATGCCATGCTAACGCTTTGACGGTCGTGATCGTCCAAGAAAGCCAAACAAGTCGCATTTAGCGAGCGGCGCGCACGCGCAAAACGCTCTCAAGCGAGAAATTTTGGTTTTCGGCTCATCTAAACCAAGGAACGCGCGAAGCGTCATGTGCACTTTCGGTAAGCCACATCCATTGAGCTGATCTAAATACCTCTGCAATGTCACGGTGCGACACGCGACGACGTGCGGGTCGACGCTCAAGCCGACGTCAGAGCCGATGATGTTCTTGGACATGTGCATGCAGTTGTAACAACCGCCAGCGTTTAATGTCTCATGCAAGCGCTTGAAATCGTTAAAACGCTTTTTAACGATGTATGGCGCACCATCCGCGGTTTGTACCAAGCACGAGTACTGCGTGTGCGCGACAATGTCAAAGGCATTGGCGAGCGCTCGCGGGCTTTCGTTGTTTGATTTCACGCGCGACGCAACGACGGTGACGTCAAAGGCATTCGTCGACGTGCCTCGTCTAAACAATGGGATAGTGAAATTTGCTAATATCAATCCCGAGCGCGCGCCCATGCGCATTTCACTATACCACGTTTGTGGCGACGAGGTTGCGAGCTCGCCTAATATTTTGCTCTCTACGGGCGCACCGCTCAAACGCTGCGTCGGTAACACAGAATTTGCGACAAACAGCGCCATCTTAATAGCCTTTTCGCTCGGCGGTTTTCCCGATTCTCGTCCACCTTCACCGAGAAGGAACGTTTCTACGCGTGATTCGACGGTTACACCTTCGACAGCGAGCATCTTCAACGCGCCCGACGTCGCCGGCTTGATGCGAAAGACTCGCATCAATTCGTCGTACGTCACGCTAGACGGCACGCTGGGGTCCGCGTTTTCGCCTCTTAGCCGCACGATGGCATCGAACGAGTCACTAATTTTGCGAGTTTGATATTCTTTGTCCACAGGAGTGTCGACGTCATAGAACTCGTCGTACATGTACGTCGAGCGCGTCATGTGGTCAAGAGCGCTTCGCGAAATTTGGCACCCTTCAACCTGATTTTGAAGCTGCTCTAACAGCTCGTAAAAACTGTTGAGATCGTTCAGCGCATCAGCAGTCACCGCACGTTCGGCGACGCGAATAGTTAAGCTGTCGAATTTAGATGGCGCGTCTCGACCGATAATGATGGCGTCGAGCAATGCGTCGGAGACTTCGTGCATTCGCGCCGCACAGTCATCAAATACGTCGCACAACGACTTCGAATCGGCTGCCATGAGCGTAGCTTTCATCGACTTGAGCATCACCAACGCGAATGGCGTCAGTATCTGCCCGCCTTCGAGAATCAAAGCGTCCCAGAGACGTAAAGCACTCTCTGTCGGTAAAACGCCTACGCCTAGGCGAGTAAACAATCCAGCAACCACGAGCGCCGGACGGCAATCACCAGCCACACAGTGCGCATGCAATTCAGGCTCACTCATGTTGATTTCTAAATCGACGCATTTACCTTCGCTGTACAGCGGAATCATCGATCGAGAAACGACGTGTGGGACGACGTCTTCGACGAATCCAGCGAGCATCCAAAACGAGGCCTCTTCGTCTTCGGTGAGAAGCAGCATAATCGCCGCCGGGACGACGAAGCCAGCGCAATACCCGTGCGGACTTCGAGCGGCGGCGGCGATGAGAATACTCTGCAGTGTGCTGAGCAAGCAGTATCCCACGCTTGGATGTTCGACGTACCCGGAGCCAGACGCCATGCTCGCCAAGGAGTGCGTCGAGTTTTGCCTAGAATGACCACGCGACAACGCCTCTTGATCGACGCAAAACCTCGGATGCGTTGGAAATACTGCACCAGCGTCGGTTTCAATCATTTTTATCTCATCCTCGCTCAACGTCGTGCGCCCTTGTTCTAAATATTGATAAAAGGAAGTACCGCTCGCGTTTTGTTTGACGTGGGCTTTAAGCTTCTCAGCCCAGATCTCTGCTCGATGGTCGGGATGCACACCATTCACCGCCAGCGCTAAACATGCGTCTCCACCAATATTCTGCTGCTTGCGCGCGCACTTTCTATAAACGTCAAGATATTCACCCTGGTGACTCCGATGTTCGGCGCGAGACATTCGGGCCGCGTCCTCTTCGACGTGCAGCGCCTCTGGAATTTCAAATCCCAAAACATCGTACATGACATCCGCGAGTTCATCCTCAGAACTCGACAACGCCGTCACGGTATTTGCATCTGAGTAAGCTTCGGCTTCGGCCTCACGTTTGGCAATCTTCGCCTCGTGATACGTCGGCGGATATTCGCTCGCGTGCGAAAACGGCGAAACGTCCTCATCGATGCTCTCCAACGCATCGCCGACTCGCACCGCAAACACGCTCGTCGCCGATCCAAATTCATTCTCCGACTCCTCTGCCGCTCGCACATCGGGCGAACGTATCGCCACGGGCGAATCAAACGTCACGCTCGGTTTCCCATCCTCAACCGCCTTGGCAACCGTCTTCGTGTTCAGCGTCAACCCGCGCGGCGTGGGCGGGAGCGCATCCGCCCTAACCACGTCCGCATCATCCGGCGCACGAATAAAACTACTCACGCGCGCCGCGCTCACGCCGCGCGGCGCTGGAATCACCACCTCGCGTCGACCATTCCCCGTCGTCTGTGCGTCGGCGTCAACACTATTTTCAACTTTGAATTGAACACCATCCTCCGCACCTGCATCGCCCGCCACGCCGCCGTCAGCCTTCCGCGGTGATCGGCTGCCGCGGCGTCCTCCTCGCCGCGATGCCCTGGGCGCGCGCGTACCGGCGGTATCGCGCGCCATCGTGTGCGGTGCGCGCGTGAAAAGCGCAACACCAATCAGGTGCTGGTTGTTGGCGCGTTTTTTGTGTCTTGTCAAGTCACCTCTTCGCGCGTAATGTCGGCATTTTGCGCGGCGCGCGAGCGGTGGCGATC
>Ga0255765_1004965_pt1 | contig 12876 bp, 7 predicted proteins | sample 041ome_8_FD_179965 | JGI IMG/M metagenome (GOLD analysis project Ga0255765, IMG submission 179965) | Coastal salt marsh microbial communities from the Groves Creek Marsh, Skidaway Island, Georgia - 041407BS metaG (version 2) | ecosystem: Environmental > Aquatic > Marine > Intertidal zone > Salt...
CGACACCTTCCGCGGTCCGCGTCGCTCTCGCGCCGACGAACCGTTCCTCGCAGTTCAACTTGTTCCCGCGCGCGTCCTCCGTCGGCGGGATGGTCAGTTTACCGGCCATGTTTTCTTTCTAAATCTTACGTGTGTTGTGTGATATAAAACGCGCGATGAAAATTAGTTCTTCTTCTTCCTTCTGCGTTCAAACAGTTTCTCTCTCCCCCGGATGCGCGCCGGATACGCACACGCGCACGCACGACGCACAAAACGCGCGCCGAGAGATGCACAAAGCGGTCTCTCTCCCTCTCTCAAAACTTTTGATCTCTCTCTGTTTTGTTCGTGTATCGTCTCTCTCTCTCTCTCTCGTCGCGAGAGTAAACGACAGAGAGTGAAGAGGTCTTCTTCTTCTTCTTCTTCTTCTTCTTTCATCTCGTCGCGTTAAACCTCTTCTTCTTCTTCTTCTTCTTCTTCTTGTTCTTCGTCGTCGTCGTCGTCGTCGTCGTCGTCGCACAGGTTCATATTTTCATTTTTTCGCCGGCTCTTTCTTTCGGTTGCACAGAGAGAGAGAGAGAGAGATCCATCCGGACGTCCAAAGAGTCGGTCAAAAATTTTTTTTTGTGCTTTGACATGATGGGGAAAACCAAGAAGTCGTTATTTAATTATTGTTGTTATAAACATACATAATACCCGTGCGTTATTCCACAGCTGGCGTTTAAGGGAGAAGAATAAGAACACGAGAAGAATGACCGCCCGTTCGTCGTTGTCTTCGAAAGTGACGATATCTCGCGTTTCGCCGGAGATTGCGATCGTCTCTTTGCGGTCGGAACCGGCGAACGCGATGGATTTACAGTTTTGGAGCGAATTACGCGACGCGCTCGAACGCGTCGAGTCGGAACCGGAAACGCGCGCGTGCGTTTTTCTCTCTCGATTAAAACGGGATATTTTTACCGCTGGGAATGATATCAACGAGTTGTACGCACCGGGGACGACTTCGGAGCGGTACGAGGCGTTTTGGAGGATGCAAACGACTTTTCTCACTCGCTTGTTGGTGTCGCCGTTGGTGACGATTGCGGGTATCAGAGGCGCCTGTCCGGCGGGCGGCGCCATGTTGTCGTTGTGTTGCGATTATCGCGTGCAGACGACGCATAAAACGAGCACGTTTGGTTTGAACGAGGTGATGCTTGGGATACCGGTGCCGAAATTTTGGGCGAGGCGGTTTTGCGAGGTGACTTTGAGCAAAGCGTTGGGCGAAAAGTTGTTATTGCAAGGCGCGTTGGTGAAACCGAGCGAGGCGCTGAGGTTCGGGTTGATCGACGAGGTGTGCGAGGAAGGGATGTTGGAGAAAAGGGTGATGGAAATCGCGGAAAAGATGAAACGATTCCCGCGCGACGGGTACGCGAAAACGAAGATAAATTTGAGAGGAGCGTTCGCGGAGGAATGGTTTCGATACGGGTGCGACGAAGAGGCAAAGGACGGGTTTCGAATGTTGAGCGAACCAGCCGTCGTGAATCAACTGAAGCGAGTACTGGATGGGTTGAAAGGAGGAGGAGGAGGAGGGAAAAAAGCTCCTTCGAAGTTGTGATGAAGCGTGATGCGATATAGTATTTATAGTTGTAGTAGTGGTATTAGTAGTAGTAGGATTCTGAGGTATATTATAATCGACTATATAGATACAGAGTTGGATGATTATTTTTTCGTTCGTCTATTTATATTCTCTCGCTCGCTCTCTCAACACACACACACACACACACACACACTCGGTTCGCCGCGCAATAGTAAGTTCACAAAAAACACGTTATTTATAGATATTTTACGCTGACGCCTTCTTCTTCGCCGTCGTAGCTTCGTCGACCAAGTACACCAAACCCTTGAAGGAAATATCGGAGTGGTTAGTTAAACTCATCTCGCACGTTCGCGAGGTGGAGTAGCCGTCCGTGCATCCTTTCGGCAAGTCCAAGTATTTCAAGGAGCCGCCCGTCAACTCCGGGTATCGCATACCGCGATCGCCGGCCATGCCGCAGCACGGGATACCCGAACCAGTCACTTCTTCCGCGCACTTCTCGGCAAGCTTCGTGAACGTTTGCTCGACGCCGAGCTTCTTGGAAGAGCACGGAACGTGGATGGCGACGTGTTTCTTCACTTTGTTGAACTCAAGCTTATCGAGCAAGTGGTTCGCGATGAACTCCGCCGGTTCGTACAAGGAAAATCTCAACGCCGGGTTTTGCAACGAGCCTTTGATTTCCGCCAAGCATGGAGACGTATCGACAACGATCGGGTACTTGCCGTTCTCAGACGCTTCTAATAAAGCTTCTTCCATTTGCGCCGCTTTCGTAAGCGCCGTGTCTTTGAAGCCTCTGGAGTTGAACAACATCCCGCAGCACTGGTCGCTCAAGCCCTTCGGGTAGACAACCTCGTAATCCGCTTTAGACAAGATGGACATCATGGCATCCGCGACGCCTTCCAAGTTCGCGTCCGCTTTACTCGGACCCATCATTCTCGTCACGCAGGACGGAAGATACACGACTTTTCTTTCGACGCCCGGGTGTTTCTCCTTGGCGTGGTTCGGTTCCGGCAACTTCGGCGCACCTCGCGGCATGTGCGGGTTCCACTCCGGAATCAAGTTCCCGGAGATTTTGTTCAAACCACCAGAGACGGTTTTCAAAACTCCATCGCCCAAAATGGAGTGGAAGCCGGAAACCATGTTCAAGAACGGCGGAACGACGCCCGTGAAGCTCGCAAAGTTTCTCCCGAGCGATGCGGCAACCGAGGAGACGTTCTTGGCTTGCTCTAACTCTCTTGCGCGAATAGACTTCACGAGAGTACCGGTGTTGATACCAACCGGGCACTTCACTTCGCACATACCATCGGCAGCACACGTGGAGTCACCGGCGTAGGAAAAGATGTCCAAAAACTCGTCCAATCGCGCTTGATCTTCCGTGCTTCTGTTCTCCATCGCTTGTAAACGACTAATTTCGCGGTACACCGTGATTCTTTGTCTCGGAGTCAACGACACGTCTCTGGACGGGCAGTTGGATTCGCAGAAACCACACTCCATGCACATGTCAACGATCGGGTCCGCAACCGGCTTCGGCTTCAAAAACTTTTGGTGAACGTCCGGATCTCTGTTCAAAATTACACCCGGGTTCAACACGTAATCCGGGTCGAACATCTCCTTCAATTCCCACATGATTTCGTACGCTTTCGTGCCCCATTCCATTTCGACAAACGGTGCTACGTTACGTCCGGTACCGTGCTCGGCTTTCAACGAACCTTTGTATTTCACCGCAACAATCTCGCACATTTCTTGCATCATCGCCGCGTACGTTTCGACTTCCTTCTCCGTACGGAAACCTTGGGAGAAGACCAAGTGCAAGTTGCCCTCCAAAGCGTGACCCATGCACGAAGCATCGTCGTAGCCGTGCTTTTCAAACATCGCCATCAAATCTTTCGTCATTGGCGCTAACGAATCGACTTCACACGCGACGTCTTCAATCAACACCGAAGTGCCGGCTTCGCGACCACCGCCAACCATGGGAATCAAACCTTTTCTCACGTCCCAATAGGTTCCGTACACGGCCGGATCCTTCGAGAACGGATATGTTTCTTCTCTCGGGTGCAAGAAGTTCAAGTTAGCGTTGTCTAAAGAGGTTGTCACCGCTTTAATGTTTTGGTCCAACTCCGCGTCGGTCGGGCCTCTGCACTCGATCAAAAGCGCCGCGCCGTACTTCCCGGCTTCCGGGATCGTCGGCACCAACGACATGATCTTTTCGTGCTTCTCGCACTGACGCAAACTTGCCTTATCGAAGATTTCCACCGCATCGACGGTCGTTTCGCGTCTCAACACGGCCGCCGCTTTGCACGCGTCGTCGACGTCTTTGAACATGATGAAACAACTCGCTTTGTGCGGGTGGTCCACGACGGTGTTATACGTCGCTCTCGAGACGAAACCGAGAGTACCTTCGCTCCCAATCATCAATCTCTTGATAATTTCAATCGGATCGTTCGCATCGTTATCTACTAAAGCATTAATGGAATAGCCAGTCGTACATTTAATCGCAAACTTCTTCTTGATCAACGCGGTCAAATCGGCGTCTGCTTGGACTTTCTTCGCCAAGTTGCTCACTTTTGCGCACAAATCTTGGTGCGTTCTCAAGAAGCTCTCTCGAGACGCCGGGTCCGCGGTATCCAAAACAGTTCCGTCCACGAACACGATTCGCATATCTTCCAAAGTGTGATACGTGTTTTGTTTCACCCCACAGCACATGCCCGAAGAGTTGTTTGCGACAACGCCGCCAACCATACACGAATCGATCGAAGAAGGGTCCGGACCCATCTTGTATTGCACGGCGTGCCCGCCCTTCTTCTTGTGCGCTTGCAAAATTCTGTTCACTTCACCCAAAATCAACCCAGGTTCTAACGTGATCTTCCTTCCGTCTTCGTGAACCGTGTAATCTCGAAAGTTCTTCCCGACGTGAGACAACTTCAACAACACCGAATCCGAAACCGCTTGCCCGCTCAACGAAGTCCCGGCCGCTCGAAACGTCACAGGCGTCTGGTGTTTCTTCGCGTACGGTAAAATCTTCTTCACTTCTTCCTCCGAGTGAATTTTCACCACCATTTGCGGTAACAATCTGTAAAACGAAGCGTCCGTTCCGTACGCGTACGTCTTCACCGCATCCGTGATGATGCGCTCCTCCGGAATCGCCAACTCGTTCTTCAAATCGCTCTTAAAGTTTTGATATCTCCCATCGTCCACGCGCATGCCGTCCGCGTTTTGGTAAACCACCTTCGAACCCTTCACGTCTTGCGGGACCGGATACACGGTGCCGCCGATGGAGTAATCGATCTTAGATGCGTTCGACCCGACCGTCGCGACTTGCGGCATGGCTGCTTTGCCACGTCTCGCGATATCCAAATGTCGCTTCGTCGTCGAGCTGTTCGCGTTATTGATCTTCGCGACTACCTTCTTGCCCGAAGAAGAAGACGAAGAAACGCTCGCATCTTTGCGAACGCCCGCGATGCCTCTCTGCGATCTGCCGTCCGTCGCTTTCTTCACCTCCTTCACCGCGCTCGCGGAGCCGTTCGACGAAGAGGATGATTTTTTCGAAAGCGACGATATCCCTCTCGATGACGTTGCGTTTCCCGAAGATTCCACTCCACTTCGTCGGAGCAAACCTTCCAAAGCGGCGCGCTTCGTCGAGGCGCGGCGCATCATCTTTCACGACGAGATTCTCAGTGCACGAGTTTCGACGCTTTTTGTTCTTGTTATTTGGCAACGTTGCGCGCGTGAAAAGTGACGCGCGTTCGTGGTCGTGGTGATTAACGAAAAATGTACTACGCGTAGGTGAGAAAATCGACGCGTTCGCCTCGCAAAAGTTCTCGACCTTTTTCGCGGTCGAGAGCGAAAAATCTCCGCGAAAAAGCGGCCACGTCGCGCGAGGCGCAACGTCTTGAAAAAAAGGCAGAAAAAAACAAACGCGAGTGAAAAAAAGCAGAAAAGGAGAAAAAAATGTTCCCGGTGACGAGGACGGATGAGGATGGAGGTTTTTTGCTTTTCTTTTCCTCTGGATGGAAGAAAAAATGCGAGCACTCCGTGCGCAAAGTAATCACTCCCTCACTTTATATCGCATAAAAAAACATTAACTTAATAATGTCTGCACTCACCCAATCCACTCTCTTAGGCGCGAAGGTTGTCGTCTCCAAGGCGGCGGTCGCCAAAAGAACCAACGTTGTCACTCGCGCTGGCCAGTACGACGATGAATTGTTGCAAACTGCGGTGAGTTTTTTTTCCTTTTTTTTTACGCTTATGTGTGTGTGTTCTTTTGCCGCTAAAAGAAATCGCGTTTAATCTTCTCCCTCGCTTCGGCGAGGGGAGAGGTTCGCGGCGAAGTCGCTTTGCGCGGATTTGAATGCGTTTGAATCTGTTTTGTGCGATTGCGGCGTCGTTTTGGATGGCTTTCGTTCGTAAACTCGATTTTCAAGCGCGGGTACGCGCGCTCGCTCCCGATGCATGGGGCGGAATTGGATATATATCCGATTGTGCCTTTTTTTGGTTCTCTCCTGTTCTTGTGGTTGGGAAAGCACACCCCCCTTCCCCCACAAACCATGAAAAAAATAAAGGGGACTATTATATTATATATCTGTTTTCTTCTTTCTTCATCTTCGATGATGTTTGTATACTCACAAAACGAATTCTTCTTTTCTTTTCTCACGACCGTCAACGATATAACAGCAAAACATGACCAAGCCGGGTAAGGGTATCTTGGCGATGGATGAATCCAACGCCACGTGCGGCTCCCGCCTCGAAGGCGTCGGGGTTGAAAACACCGAAGAAAACCGTCGTCGATACAGAGAACTCCTCATCACGACCCCGGGCCTCGGTAAGCACATTGGTGGTGCCATCCTCTTCGAGGAAACCCTCTACCAATCCACCAAGGCTGGCAAGTCTTTCGTCGACTGCTTGAACGAGCAAGGTATCTACCCGGGTATCAAGGTCGACAAGGGATTGAAGCCGCTCGCGAACAGCAACGGCGAATCCTGGTGCCAAGGTTTGGACGGCCTTGCCGACAGAGCCGCGGAATACTACAAGCAAGGCGCGCGCTTCTGCAAGTGGAGATCCGTCGTCTCCATCCCGGCTGGCCCGTCCAAGATCGCTGTCACTGACTGCGCTTACGGCTTGGCCAGATACGCCGCCATCTGCCAAAACGCTGGTTTGGTCCCGATCGTCGAGCCGGAAATCCTCCTCGACGGTGAGCACACCTTGGAAGAAACCTTCGAAGTTGCCTCCGCTGTCTGGGCTGAAACCTTCAAGTACCTCGCGGACAACAACGTCATGTTCGACCGCATGTTGTTGAAGCCGTCCATGGTTGGCCCGGGTGCCGACTGCCCGAAGAGAAACACTCCGGAAGAAGTTGCCGCGGCGACCTTGAAGATGTTGAACTCTCGCGTCCCGCCGGCCACCGCCGGTATCATGTTCTTGTCCGGCGGTTTGTCCGAATTGGACTCCACCTTGTACTTGAACGCCATGAACCAACAACCGAACCCGTGGCACGTGTCCTTCTCGTACGCGAGAGCGTTGCAAAACTCCGTCATCAAGACGTGGGCGGGCGACGACGCCATGGTTGGCAAGGCGCAAGCCATCTTGGCCAGACGTGCGGAAGAAAACGGTCTCGCGCAATTGGGTAAGTTCAACGCCGAAGAGTCCTTGGCGAACACCGACTCCACCTTCCAAAAGAACTACGTCTACTAAATGCGCCTTTGGCCCCGTTCGGTAGATGAAAAGCTCGCACCGCGCACGATTAGTAGAAGAAAAAGAGAATTAGTAGTTCATCACGCGTGCGCGCGCGTCTTTTTGTAGAATGTAATTTGAAAGGAAGTACCAGAGAGAGAGAGTGAAAATAATATACGCACACACTCACATATTCTACACCCGCGCGCGCGCGCTTTGGGAAGAGACGTTAAGATTTTTGTTTGGATTTTTTGTTGTTGTTCTTCATAACTTTTGTTTGAACTCGTCGTCCCTTCCTCGCGAGAGAGATATCTCGGAGAGACCAGAGAGAGGGAACGCGCGCGCGCTTGCACAAAAAAAGAGAGCGAGAAAGAGCGAGAGATCCAGATCAACAGCGATGATGCGTGGCGCGCCATCCAGTCTTCTGTCTTCGCCGCGACTGTCTTCGTCCTCTTCTTCCTCTTTGTCGTCGTTCGCGGCGGAGAGAGAACATCATCATCATCATCATCGACGAGTCGCGACGAAAACCAATCGCGCTTCCAGTTCTTCTTCCAGTTCTTCTTCTTCTTCTTCCGCTGCTGCTGCTGCTTTAAACGCCGCTCGACGACACGGACGACGACGAAGCCGAAAATCGATTCTTCCTCCTCCTCGAGCCTCGTCTTCTTCGGGAGAAGATTCGGTCGCCGCGAGAAACGATGATGACAACGACAACAAGAACACGCGTTTTTTAGTCGTCAACTACCACCGGCAGGAATCGGATTACGACGGTTTCGGTCTGCACGTGTGGGGCGACGTGCCGAAACCGACGGAATGGAACGCACCGTTATATCCAGCGTCGAGTGAAGCGGAGAGAGAACACGCGCCTCAGTTTGAGACGTTTAAAGTGGAGTTAGAAGGAACGAATTCGAAGATTGTCTCGGTTTTATTGCACAAAGGCGAAGAGCAGGACGTGCGCGCGGAGTCGATGAAAGTGCCGAGCGGCGAAGAGGACGTGGAGATTTTCTTAGTGAGCGGATACCGAGAGATTTGGCAGGAGAAGCCGGATTTGGAGAAGTTGCCTAAAGGAGACGTGCATTGTCAGCGAGCGATTTTGTTGGATAAGCGGTTGGTGGCGTTGCCGAGAGATTTCAACGGCGTGAAGGATGGAGAAGAAGACGTCGTGGTGGAGTTGTATTCGAGTAAAAGCGGTAGTTTGAAAGCAACGGCGGACGGAGTAGAAAGCCACGATCCGGAAGACGGGGACGTTTTGAAGGCTATCTTATCGCGAACAGAGGAAGCGACGATCGATGCGGCCGTGAAGGAGAAGTTTCCAGCCGTGTTTAACGAGAAATGTTTCGCATTTTACGAAATCGACGAGTCGGCAGTCTCGGACGCAAAGATGAAACTGCTGTTGAAAACTCAACTCGCCGTTGGAACAAAAAAACGAACGAACGATAGCGACAAGAGCCACGAACCACTCGATGCGTGCGGTTTGCAAATTCACGGCGCGTTGGATGCTTTTTACAGCTACGATGGACCTCTGGGGTGTTCTTTTATGGACGAAATTATCGTCATCACGTTGTGGGCGCCGAGCGCTATTCAAGTCGATTTCTTACTCTTCGATTCTCCAGATTTCTCGCACCCGAAAGAAGAATTGGAGATGATGTTTGATAGCTCGAACGGGACGTGGATTATTCACGGCAGGCGTAAAGAGTTGTACCAGATGTATTACAATTTCAGAGTGACCGTGTTTCATCCGAAAGATAATAAAGTGATGACTTCAATCGCGTCGGATCCGTACGCAAGATCGTTAGCCGCGGATGGTCGCAGAGCGCACATATTTGACGTCGAGAACGACGCGTCGGCAAAACCGGAAGGTTGGGAAACTTTCGCGAAACCGAGGTTGAATCACATTTGCGAAGGTGGTATTTACGAGTTGCACGTGCGCGATTTTTCTGCCTTGGACGATTCTGTGCCGGAAGAGGCGAGAGGGAAGTACAAAGCGTTTTCGTGCGAAGAAGGAAGAGGCGCGAGACATTTAAAAAGATTATCTCAGCACGGATTATCGCACGTCCACTTACTCCCAACGTATGATTTCGGGAGCGTTCCGGAACGAGCGGAAAATCAAAAGTCGCTCTCTACCGCGGATATTTCAGGCATGGAAGCGTTGGAAAGCGACTCGGAGTTTCAGCAAACGTTGACGTCAAAAATTGCCTCGGAAGATGCCTTCAACTGGGGATACGACCCCGTGCACTACGGCGTCCCGGAGGGCTCGTATTCGACCAATCCAGATGGTCCGACGAGAATCTTAGAGTATCGCGAAATGGTCAAATCCTTGAGCGAGAAAATGAACTTGAGACTCATCGTCGACGTGGTGTACAATCACACTTTGAGCAGCGGTCCGACCGATGTGAACTCTGTTTTGGATAAAATTGTTCCGGGATACTATCACCGCAGAAATTTTCAAGGCGACTACGAGGCCTCCACGTGCTGTAACAACACCGCGAGCGAGCATTACATGTTCGACAGACTCATCGTCGACGATTTAGTCCACTGGGCGAAAGATTACAAAGTCGACGGTTTTCGATTCGATTTGATGGGACACATCATGTTAAAAACTATGCTCAAAGCGAAATCTAAGTTAGAGGCGTTGACTTTAGAAAAAGACGGCGTCGACGGGTCGAAATTGTATTTGTACGGCGAAGGTTGGGATTACGCTGAGGTCGTGCAGAACCGCGTCGGCGCGAACGCTTCGCAAATGAACCTCGCGAATACAGGGATTGGTTCGTTTAACGATCGCGTTCGCGAAGGTGCGGTTGGTGGAACTCCGTTTGGCGACCCTCGCGAACAAGGTTTCGCGACGGGATTGCTCGACCGCGCAAACGCCGCGCAAGGCAACGACGACGTGTCTCGGAAATATCGAACGATGGAAGACGGCGAGAAAATTATTGCCGCGTTTGCCGGTAATTTACGCGAATACGTGTTCACAAACAGACACGGCGTCGAGACGCAACTGCGAAATGCGGCGTACGAGAACTCAAACGTAGCTTATGCGGGAGAACCGAAAGAAACGGTTAATTACGTTTCCGCGCACGATAACGAAACGTTGTTCGATTGCATCGCGCTTCGAGCGAGCAGCGAACACACGACATTACGCGACAGAATCCGCATGAATCGCTTGTGCACTTCAATCGTCGCGTTGTCCCAAGGTGTGCCCTTTTTTCACGCTGGTGATGAATTGTTGCGCTCGAAGAGTTTAGATCGAGACAGTTACGATAGTGGCGATTGGTTCAATCGATTAGACTTCTCGGGAGAGACGCACAACTTTGGCGTAGGGATGCCCCCGCGATCGAAAAACGAAGGACGATACGATTTGATCCGTCCATTCCTAGCGAACATCGAGGAGAATAAACCCTCCAAAGATGATATCCTCGCACAAACGGACTATTTCTGCGAATTGATGTCTATTCGTTCGAGTTCAAAGCTCTTCTCTTTGGAGACGTTCAAAGACGTTCAAAATCGCGTCTCGTTTTTCAATCGCGGCGAAAACCAAATACCAGGTTTACTCGTCTACGTCATCGATGATGGCTTCGAGAAGCAAAAAATATGCGACAACTTCGAACGCATCGTCGTCTGCGTCAACGCGACGTCGTCGGACATCGAAAACTACGCCGAAAAAGCGTTCCAACGTCACGTGAGAAACTCTTCGACGGCTACAATTTTAGAGCCGCACCCGTTGCAAGGGACGATATGTGACGACGCGGACACGCTGAGTCGCGTGAAAATATCCGGAGGAACGTTGGATGACGTCGACGACTTATCGCTCACGATTCCTGCGCTATCGACGATAGTTTTCGTTCAAAAACGATGCTGATTTTTAGACTACTTTCTCACCGAGCCGCGAAAACGAAAAAAGAACGCGAGCTAGAACGAGAGAACGCCTTCGCCTTGCGAAGCCCCGCGCGCGCGCTTAAAATTAAAACAATACTCTTAATAAATTACAACTTTGACCACGTGTTGCCGTCGGGGAACAAAACGCCGCTTCCCGTCCACTTGCCGAGCAAGTTCTTCGGCCCGCCCTTCTTGGAAAAGTCAATTAAAATTTCCTCCTTTCCTCTCAACTCGCCCTCGAGCTCCCATTTTTTCGTCTTTTCTCCTGCCGAACACCCGGGAGTGCCGTCTTCCCCGAAAACTCTCGCGGACGTTTTCGATCGCACCTCGATCCCTCTCAAACATCCCGGATGGTTCGGGTCGGAATACCTCCCGTTAAAAACGGAAGAAGAAGATTCGGTGGTAATCGTCGCGCCCGACGACAAAACGTCCGCGTTCATCGCCAACGCCGCGGTGTTCGTCGTCGTCGTCATCAGCAAAAGAACAGTCGCCGCTGCTTTTGCTGCTACTTTCGACGACGACGACGAAAAGCTGCTCGAACAAAACACGGGGCCGTTCTTCTTCTTCGACTTTTTTGAGTGCAGAGCAGAAGTGCTGTTGGCGGGAGAAGCTGGAAAGAAGCGGTGGACGACGACGGACGACGACGAGAAGTTCGTTGCGCCCATTATTTTCCTTCGTTGTTGTCTTCGTGCCAAAGTTTTCTCTTCTCTTTCCCGTCTTGCAAAAAAAAAAAAAAAAAAAAATTCTGGAGAAGATACTTATTTAGGGTTTCAGCAACAAAATCGGCCAGCGAGAGGCTCACAGCGCGACCGACTAATCGACACAAAAAAAAAGAAATTTAAACCGCGCGTTCCCTTTTCAAACAACACGCGATACGCCTCTTTCTCGATCTCGCGCACCGCCAAAACGACGCGCGCGGTGTAGCGATATAAAGAGAGAGAGAGAGAGAGATAAGGAGAGGGAGACGAAAAAAGAAGAGCGTTTAAATATACATAGAAAAAGAAGGAGAGAGAGAATTTTTTTTCTTCGAGAGAGAGAGATCCACCACGCGAAGCGGCGCAGAGGAGGAAGGACCCTTAAACGATTACATCTCGCGAAAAACAAAAGTGCACATCGTCACGCTTGGGCACACCGCGCAGATAAAACGCGCGCGATCCTCTCTTTCGTAACTTCTCGTTGAAACTCTCTCTCTTTCGGATCTTTTGGGAAAAAAGATTTCGACGAGAGAGAGAAAGAGAGAAAGAAAGAAAGTGATTATGTCACCCTCCTCTCCGCGATCGAGCCGAGATTTGAATCGTCGCGAATCTTCTCGCTCTTCTTTTTCTTTTTCTTCTTCTTCTTTGAAAAAAACGAAGAGAAGTAGTTTTATCGCGACGAAAAAGAAGATGGGGAGATACTCGACCAACGTCGCGGTCGCGCTGATCGCGATGCTGGTGATGTTTTCCGGCGGCTTTGGTGGAAGGGACTTGACTTTTGGACGATCCTCGGTATCTTCTTCGGTCTTTTTGCAAAAGGGGGAGACGAGAGGCGGTTCAAAATCTTTCTTGTTTGCGAGCGCGCAGACGATACCGAGCCCTCCACCGAGTCCTCCACCGAGTCCTCCACCGAGTCCTCCCCCGAGTCCTCCGCCGAGTCCTCCTCCTCCGAGTCCTCCACCGAGTCCTCCTCCGAGTCCTCCTCCGAGTCCTCCTCCGAGTCCTCCGCCGTCGCCGCCGAGTCCTCCGCCTCCACCGAGTCCACCGAGTCCTCCGCCGTCGCCGCCTCCTCAACCGTCGCCACCACCGTTGCCTCCT
>Ga0255765_1004995_pt1 | contig 12822 bp, 8 predicted proteins | sample 041ome_8_FD_179965 | JGI IMG/M metagenome (GOLD analysis project Ga0255765, IMG submission 179965) | Coastal salt marsh microbial communities from the Groves Creek Marsh, Skidaway Island, Georgia - 041407BS metaG (version 2) | ecosystem: Environmental > Aquatic > Marine > Intertidal zone > Salt...
TGCGTTTATGTTTGTATATGTAGAGATGACACATCTTTCATCATCATCAATTTTCTCTCTCTCTCGTCTCTCTTTTTTTCTCGGAAAACCATATCGACTTTCAATTCGAACGAGAACAAAAACCCCAATCAGCAGCTGATTACATTCGATAATGACGACTGCACCAAAGGGAGCCACGCGTTGTGATGCGGCTCAGTTCGAACGAGAAAGTCGATAGGTGGTTTCAAACGAGCTTTTGTATTGGGCAAAAACCACTTTCCCTTTAAACAGTTGAAACTGACTTGACTTTTTTGAAATTTTCTCTCAATTTTTTCATCGAAAACAACAACAAAACAGAAAATGCGAGTTGGACATGGAAGACTCTTCGGACAACGTGATCAACTACAAAAAATTGGTCAAGGAACAAACCGGGATATCGGTGAAAGAACGAATGAAAACGAAGGAGAAACAAGAGAAAGAACAACAAGCCGAAAAAGAAGGAGGAGGAGGAGGAGATGTGCAATTGAGCAAAACGAATAACGATAAGATGTTGGAAACGAACGGCGGCGGAGGGCACATGGCGGCGGTTATTCGAAGGATCGAGGCGCTGTATCAAGGCGGGGTGCAAGGCGGAGACGAGAGCGATTCGTCCTCTGAAGAGAGTTCGGATGAAGAAGAGAGCGAGGAAGAGGAAATGAGCGAGGATGGGGAGGAGGAGGAAGATGGGGAGAAGGGCGAAGGAGAGGAGGATGGAAGCGAGGAAGAGGACGACGACGAGGACGACGATTCGAGCGGGTCGGAGATGGAAGACGATCATCCGACGAGGACGCCCGGAGGAACGTTGGTGGCACCACCTTCGAAAGAGAAGAGAGCGAAAAGAGAGAAAGGTAGTACTGGTGGCGATGAAGAGAACGCGAATAATGACGATAAAAGCGCGCCGGGGAGCGACGAAAAACAGCCCCAAAACGATCAAGAAAAGAAGAAGAAAAGAAAGAAGAAGGAGAAAAGCAACAAGCGACGCCGACGTGGTGACATCGATTGGTACGACGTCGACGACGATTGGATCGACGACGAAGAGTTGGACGAGTATTTCGACCGAGATGGGAGGAAAACGAAACATTCCGGTTTCTTTGTGAATAAAGGAGAAATTCAAAACGTCAACGCCGACGGCACGACGCCGCTGAAAGGCGAAGTTGAGTTGACTTACAAACAAAAAGAACAGCTAAGACTGGAAGCGGAAGCTAGAGGAGAGATCAGATGTGGACGCGGATGGACGATCAATTGGACGGAGCCTATGCTCACCGCGTTGAAAGAAGGGGTGGAAGAATTCGGCCACGCGTGGGCGCACATCGTCAGCATAGCTTCGACAAACGAGAAATACGCGCCTTTGGTTGGTTTGTCTAAAGACCAAATGACGAGAAAGTGGATGAATATGCGCGAGGAAATGATTGCGAATGGTATCGAGCCACCGGCTGCGTTTGTGAGCGCGATGGGTACGAAAGTAAGCAACCCGCTGATTGGCCGACGACCGCAACCGATTGGCGAGTGGAAACCGGAAGACGAGAACGACCCAGAACTCGTTGAAATCGTGAAAGCGCTCGCAAAGCTCGCGCAAATTTTTAGCGGGAAAATAAACGACGACGCGAACGAGTTTGGTTTAGGTCAGCACGCCTTGAGAGCAGATAAACAAGAGAAATTGAACTCAAAATTAGAGGAGTTTTGCATGAGAGCGCCGAAAGAGCTCTTTAACCCGTTTTTGTCCAGAGCGATGGTGATGTATTTGTTAACGGAGATGGAGTTTGTTTGGACGGAAAAAACGCTCCGGGACAAAATGAACAAGTTTTTCAAAACGGCAAATCCAGATTGGGAATCCGCGAAACTCGTCGCAGAAGGAGGAGAAGGAGGAGAAGGAGGAGAGAATGGTATCGACAACGCCGCGGGTTTTTCCTCGCCGAACACTCGCTCTGTGCGTCCAACGCCGACAAAATCGGCGCGTCCGACGCCATTGAAAGCAGCTTCAAAATCTCCAGCCGTCGCGGCGACTTTTGACGAGAAAAACGACGATTGGATGACGGACACTTGGAAGAGTAATTTTGAGGATTTTAAAAAGCGATGCGAGATTTGCCACGCGAAAATTCAAAAATCAAAGAAACCGAACGAGTGGGTGTTCGACCCGGAATCCACCGAAGCGTTCCTGAGATTGGTCAAAACACAATTCGAACATCCAGGCACTGGTCCAGGTAAAGGGAAGTTCAGTAGCGTCGTCTACGCGGCGGCGGTCAAAGCGATTCCGGAGATGTACAACTTGCACGTTGCGAACATGAGAAATAAATATAGCAACGAAAGGCAAAAGCTAGCTCGCATGTACGTATGAACCATCTGCATGCGCATCAATATCATCATCATCATCGACAACTGTAATCCTCTTGACTTTCCTTAAAACTTCATCCATCGCGTAACTCGCTCCCATCTCGACTCGATATTTTTCCTCCATCACCTTCTGCATTTCCTCCTCGTGCTTCTTTGACAAATCAATCGTAATCTTTTCGTGCCTTCTCGCCTCTTCTCGCATCGCTCGTAAAGCCTCTCGCATCGATTTCATTTCTTTCCTTTCGTTCGCTCGTCGATCTTCCATTTTCTCCAACTCTCGTTTCAGTTTCGTTTCGTTTTTACGCGTGGTCGACAGCTCGTGTCGTAACGACGCGTTTTGCTTCTTCCAGAACGTTTCGATTTCCCTGTGTCGTTTGAATGATGATAATAATAATAACAGAGAATTATGGTTAATGGTAAACGAGGAGGAATATGTTGCGAGTAAAAAATAGTTACCTCAACATCCCCTGACTGCACGTCGCCGAGCAATGGAATGAAAACATCGTCTCCCTATTCGGAGAAGGAGGAAGAGTAAACGAGGACGACTTTTTTGACGACGACGAATTGTTGGTGTTGGTGTTGTTGCTGTTTTCGTCGTTAGTGTTATTGTTCGTCGTCGTCGTCATCTCTTTCGTCGTCTCCGCTTTGCGTGAGAAGGAGGAGGAGGATCTCTTTTTTGCAAAAGACATGCGTTGACTGAGATTTTTTGACGAATAATTGACGTTTTTGCCGCCAAAACTGCCAAAAACAAAAAACACGCAAACAACAAAGAAAAGGTAATTATATCTCTACTATAAGTCGGCTCTCTGATGAACTTTGCTTTACGCGCGCAACAGACAGACAGAGAGACAGAGAGACAGAGTTTTGGAGAATACGAATAACAATAACAGTAATAATAACGAGAGAAGAGAAGAGAAGAGAAAGAGATGACTTCTGAAAAGGTACCCCCTGCTGAGATGCATTTCATCGTCCAAAACGTGTCTAAAAAACACAACATCGGCACCATCTGTCGCAACTGCACCGCGTTTGATGTGAAATCCATGCACTTGGTTGGATCCGCGCATTACAACGTTTTTGGGTCGCAAGGATCGGACGCGCACGTGAAGATTGAACACCATCCAACGTTGGAGGAATGCAGGGAGACGATGAGAGAGACTTATAATGTTGAGGAGATTTTAGGGGTGGAGATTACCGAGGAGAGCGTGGACGTGGCGAAGTATCCGTGGAAAGGCAACACGGCTTTTGTTTTAGGTGAGTGAAAAATCGATGTACTTGTTGCCTTTTTTCTATTATGTCTCTCTCTCTCTCTTTCTTTCGTTGCCGCCGTTCTCTTTCATTCCTCTTTGGAGTTCTCCCGATTGACGTTCTCGTTCTCGACTCGCAACGAAAACAGGTAACGAAGGCCACGGGATGACCCCTCAACAAAAGAAAATCTGCGACGGTTTCGTCTACATAAAGCAATACGGCGCAGGTACGGCGTCTCTAAACGTCGCAGTCGCGTCGAGCATCGTCATGCACGAATTCGCAAAATATCACAACTATTCCGAACGCGCTCGCGAGGGGGAAAAATTTATCGTCGCCGAGAAGCCGCTTTCGCGCCGGCCGAAAGGCGTCGCCGTCGGGGTCGGTTGGACGCCGGAAATCGCGCGCAAAGAGCGGGAAATGAGAAGAAGACAAGCGGAGAACGAAAAAGAAAGCGAGAACGACGAGAACGAGTGTGTTTTTGGTGATGATAAAGGCATCGCAGAGTATTAGAAGTAGAGAGTGGGCTATTAGAGTAGTTGTTCTACCGCGATTACGTAGGAGTTCAATACTGTTTTTCTAGCGTTCACAACATAGATGTATTGTAGCAGCCAGCGCGAGAGTACACTCGTATTAGAAGGAGGAACAGAAATTCAGTGAACACCGACGGTCTTCTTCTCGTGCGAACTCCATCAAATGCGACGAGAAACACTTTTTTACTCGATCGAGAAGATGAAGAGACACACTCTCATGACTGTCTTTTAAGTTATCCAAAAGAGCTTTTTCCTCTCGTATTTTAATGCATTCACGCCCGACACTTTATCGACGCATACACAAAGAAGAAGAAGAAGAAGAAAAAGAGCAGTACCACCACTCTTTCGAAGCTTTTGTAAAACAGATCAGGATGTCATCATCCTCGACGATGGTTCCTGGGAGTCGTAATAATACGAGCAGCAGTTGTCGCGCGAAAGATGAAGACGATGCGACAGTTGGTTTCCAAAATCTTGACCTAACGAGAATGAAAACGATTCAGACGACGACGACGACGACGACGACGAGTGATGCGAATGATAACGGAAGTCCCAAAAGAAGTTCATCCAGTCAGGACAACAACAACAACAGCAATAACAACAACAACAACAGCAACAGCAGTCGAGGGGGAGAACAACAACAACAACAACAACAAAAACATCACCAAGAGGAGTTGTTACAGTTGGAGGAAGAATCGGGACGAAGGTCGAAGCGAGCGTCGATCGACGTGGGAGACGATGCGACGACTTTGGAACGGTTCCGCCGGATCGCCTCGCAACATCAAAAGCAACAACAACATCAAGAACAAGAACATCGAGAACAAGTGGAGGTTCTCAAAGAGGAGAAAGATGAAGATAAGCAGCAACAAGTCTCGGATTCGGCGAAATTTTCCGAGCGAATCAAAGCGCTTTTGGCGCAATCGAGAGACGAAATGAACAGTAACAGAGACGAAGATTACGACGAAGCCGAGGACGATATGTACAATACGTGCGTGTATGGAGAGTACGAAGGAGGAGAGAGAGACGATGAGGAGGAGGAAAACGACGCAATTTACGAGACCATCGTAGAAGAGGAAGAGAATTTGAGCGAGTTGTCGAGTAAGCACTCGAGCGGAGGGAGGGTAAGGGTAGCGGCGACAAAGTCGGATACTAGAGAGGATTTGATTAAAACGAAGAACGAGGAAGCGTCGGCAAAGAAGAAAGGAATCGCGTTTTCGTCGATGAAGGCGGCGAAAGAAGACGACCTCAAGAAGGGGGCTTCCGCGGAGGCGGAAAAGAAAAAGAAGAAGAAGAAAGGGTTCTTGACCGGTATCTTCTCTTCGAAAAGTAAGAAATCGTTATCGTCCGCTTCGGAGTTGAGAGAGCAGGAAGGAGAAGAAGAAAAGGTATTTTAGTAGAAAGACTGGCGCGGCGACGTGCCGTTGAAAAGTCGACTTTGCGCCATTAGTGAAAAGTCGCAAATTCGCTTGTACACATAAAACAATGAAATTTTCATGAAATAAAAATCAAGATATTCTTTTCATCAGTATAATACAAGCACTAGCACAACACAATAATATCATCATCACTATACACTACTACGCGCGCCGCTGTAGGCTCGGTTTCGTCATCATCATCACGACTAACCCGCCCTCGGCAGCACGAACCGTTCGTATTTCGACCACATCATGTTAAACGATTGCTGATAGGCGTTAATCATCGGGAAGTTCACCGAGCCTTCTAAAACCATCACGTTGTCTTGATTCTCCAAAACCGCTTGTCTCGTCCAGTTGAAACTTCCATTCATTAATTTCGTATTGCTCGTGTAATCTTTTTTCGATTGCCCGCAATCTATGATACAAAATTTATGGTGCATGTGCGGCTTCGTTCGGCACTCTTGGCTTCCGACTCTTTCGTCGCATCTGATTTGGATCCCCATCTTGTGATTATAATGAAACCCTTTGTTCGGACTTCCGAGTTCGTTCAATCGTCGAATATCCGACCCATTGCTGTCCACGTTATTCGCGTCCGTGATAATTCTCACCCTTACGCCTCTTTTCACCGCGTTCGTCACCGCCTCGGCGATTTCGTTACACGTCAGTTGGAATATGCACACGTCCAACGAAAACTCGGCGGAGTTCAAACAATCCAAAAAGAACGTCAAGTTTGTTTGCGCGTGCGCATACTCGCAAGCAGTGCCTCTTCTGCACACAAAGTTTGGAACGGTAATTGATTTGCACGGCATGGCTTTGTCCGGAAAGAACAACGCGTTCCCGAGAGACTTTATGCTCGCGCCGTTCACGCGCGTGATTTTGTGCGACCGCGGATCTTGCACGACAGATGAATTGGATTTTGTTAACTTTGATTTAGTATTACGCGTCGTCGTTTTAGTCGATTCGGTCGACGATTCCATCGGTTTCGAGACGCACAAGCCCATTTTCTTTTAATAATATATGTGTGTGTGTGTGTTTATGTATTTAGGCGCTTCTTCTTTGTGCGCGCGGTAATGCCAAAAGAGTGTGTTTGTGACGTCTCTTTTCCCCTAAATACGACGAGTGATATCTTTTCGTTTCACTCGTCACTTTTAGTATTCGCTGCTGCTAAAGCTGCGCTTTGCGCTGATCTCTTCCACCACCACCACTACTACCGACGAGAGAAAGAAAGAAAAAGAAGCGCAGGAGAGCAAATTAAGCGCGCAGTAATAATACGAAGACTTTTCAGAGAGAACGAACGCGCAGAGAGAGCAGCGACGGTTCGTTGTTTCCATTTTGGATAAAGATTTGGATATCTTAAATGAGCGGAGGAGTTGATGATATCGATGTTGACATCGACGACCACCGTGATCATCGAAACAACAACAACATGAACGATTCGACGACGACGATTGAGATTAAACACGGGAAAGCTTCAATCCACATCGAAATTTCCAAGCGGAGTACCATTCGTGAGCTGAAAAGAAAAATTGAACGAGAAACCGGCATCGAGCCGATGAATCAAAAGATGCCGAATTTGAAGCTCGGAAAACACTTAGCGCCGGACGAAGCGTCGATCGAGAGCTTGGGGAAACTGCCGAATAAAGTGATGTTATTAGGGAAATCGACGAAAGATGTGACTGAGTTGAAGAATTTGGAGAAGGAAATGCTGGAGAAAGCGCCGGAGATTTTGGATGATTTCGAAAGCGACGTGTTGGATTCGGAGCCTTTGTTGTGTTACGCGGATCCGGTGTACGTGGCGAGGTTAGCGGCGAGGGTGGAGAAGTATAAAGGGTTGAGTCCGTTGAACGAGACGAGAGAAGGGAAGAAATTGTTGGTTTTGGATATCGATTACACGTTATTCGACCACCGAACGCCGGGTGAGAACGCGCAAGAGTTGGCGAGGCCGTATCTGCACGATTTTTTGTCGAGCGCGTATAAGAGGTACGACATCGTCATCTGGAGCGCGACGAGCATGTTATGGGTTAAAACGAAAATGCAAGAATTAGGTGTGTTATCGCATCCGAGCTATAAGATCTTAGCGTTAGTGGATTCTGGATCTATGATTACCGTCCAAACTAAAGAACGAGGCATTTTCAATTGCAAACCGCTCGGATGGATTTGGGCGCAACCGTGGAGCCAAGAGCGAGGGTACGATTCCAGCAATACCATCATGTTCGACGATTTGCGCAGAAACTTCGCCATGAACCCATCTTCCGGGTTGAAAATTAAACCCTTTCGAAACGCGCACACGAGCCGAGCGACCGATAACGAGTTGAAAAAGTTGAAAGTGTACGTCGATATCATCGCGAGAGAAAACGTAGATTTCAAAACGTTGGACCACAAAAAATGGGAGCGATACGTGTTGAAAGCTTTAAAAGAAGGAAAGTTATCAGAGAACGAGGCAAAAGAAGTGAAATCATTTTGGCCAAACAGCACGGTCGTTCGCGAGTTGTTGGCCAATCAGCAACCCGGCGCTGTTGCTGCTCAAACTGGAAACCAACAACAACAACAACAACAACAACAACAACAAGAGCAAAGAGAGGAGACCGAAGACGGGGGTCAACGTCAACAACAACAAAAGCAGCAACAACAACCCAGCGGAGGAGGAGAAAAAAGAAGCGGCGGTAGAGACGAGCAATAGAGCAGAGATCTGCTCGTCGGGAGAAAATTAATGAGCAATTAGAAAGAAAGATATACTAATAATAAACACGAGCGCAAACGCACGCCGAGCAGCGGCAGTTGTAATTTATCTCATCAAACGTAAGTCTAAAAGGCGGCAGAAAAAATATCATCTCACGCACATATTAACAACAACAACAACAAAGATGATGATGATGATGATGTCGTCAACTCCCAAGGCATCAGCGGCGGCAAAAAATGCAATCATCACGAACAGATCTTCGGGACGCGGGAAGGTGACGACATCGTTTACGTCGTCGAGCGCGATGGCGAGAAGAGTTTCATCCGCCGATGATGGATTTAATCCAATCGGACGACGACACGGAGGAAAAGTTTCATCAACGTCCGCGAGAACGGCGACGACGACGACGGCGAAAAGAGCAGAAAAAGAAGAAGAAAACGAACAACAATATCAAATGAGTCAAAAGCGAGTGCTCATTACCGGGTCCACGAAAGGTTTAGGCTACGAACTCGCCAACCAATTTTTACAGGAAGGCGATCGAGTGTGCGTGACTTCTCGTTCAGAGGCGAATGTGAACGATGTCGTCCTCGAGTTGCGCGCGAGATACGGCATGGAAAACGTGTGCGGGATCGCGTGCGACGTGTGCGATCACGAACAAGTATCAGAACTCTCGAGATATTGCGTAGAAAACTTTGGTGGGATTGATTTTTGGATCAACAACGCCGGGACGAACGGGTACGAGTACAACGATATCATCGATCAGGATCCGAGCACGATCGAAGAGGTGGTGAAGACGAACGCGCTTGGGACGTTGCTGTGTTGTCGAGAAGCGATGAGAACGATGGCGGCACAGAAGGATGAGAATACTATTGGATATCACATATTTAACATGGAAGGAGCGGGATCGGATGGGATGGAAACGAGAAAATACGCCGCGTATGGATTCACCAAAGCCGGATTGAGCCAACTGACGAAAACGTTAAACAAAGAGATGAGTTCGAACGAAAAGATGAAAGATAAAATGATTAAAGTGCACACGGTCAGTCCAGGGATGGTGTTTACGGATTTAATTTCCAGTGGGAGGTACGCGTTTGGCAAGCAAGGACGAATGTTCGTCAACGCGTTGGCAGAACCGGCCGATGTGGCCGCTTCCGGGGTGGTGAGGAAGATCAAAACTGAGCTCGGGAATTCGCGAGGGAAGAAATCGTTGGCGATTAAACTGTTGACGCCGGATGTCGCGGTGGTGAAATTATTCAATCGATTCGTCAAGCAAATTGGCAAAGATAGGTACTATCCCGAAGAAGACGACGAGTGCGAAGACGTGCGGACGGAATGCATCGTCCCCGGTGAGTCCGTGCAGAGCACGATAGTGCCCGAGGCACAAATGAAATTAGACGACGACGTGCACGAAGAGATTAAAGAGGTTGAAGTCTCGAAAGAAGAAGTTCAAGAGAACTTGAGCCGATAGAAAAACATAATAATGATATAAATGTATGGATGAGTGTGTGGTGGTGTTGGATTTGCGCGCGCGAATAGATGCTGTTGTAGGTGTATATGTGTAACTACTTTTTATGAAAACTTTTTTTTTCTTCTTTTTCTTCCCATCCTCCTTTCTCACTCTACGCTTGAGCCTTCCGCCGCAAGCGTAAATCTCTCTCTCTTTCTCTCTGTTTACTTCTTTCGCATCTCTTCGTTCATGCACTGCGAACACTTTGGAATGGGCATAGAAGCTATTGGCATGAAGGGCACAAAGCATGTCTTTTCGCATTTTCCACAGTTCCCTTGATACAAGCGCTGGCCAGAAATACTCGAGTGCTTCGTTTTCGTCCATCCCGATCTGGGCTCCACCGGCGGTCGCACATCTTCATCGGCGTCGAGCATCTTCTTAGTACCCATAAATTCACCCAATACAGCACCCGCGGGAGAAATGTCAATCTTCTTCTTCGCCGGCGCGCCAAAATCTCGTTCGCTCTTGCGCATGACAATTTTTCCTTCGTTGTTGAAAAAATTTTCAACCGTGAATAAGCCGCCGCTCTCGATGGTCTCCTTGGCCTCGAGATCGTACCATTTCTTAAACGTCACGACCGCATACATTTGATCCGCCGCGTGTTTAGTCGGCCTGACGGTAACGTCGATAATTTCTCCGAACGGCGCTAACTCTTTTAAAACAATCTCTTCCGCAAGTTTATGCGCGTTCTTTTGGCGCTTCAGGTAGTCCAGTCGATCTTTCTCCGGCATCTCCTTCACGTCTCTGATATCTGAATACGATACGTCCAAACCAGCGGCTTGGTAGACCTCATCTAAGACGTTCTCGGGCAAATTCGGAATGTTCACTTTCGGCCCTTCGTATGTAAACCCTCCAGACGATGGAGCGGTCGCGGCAGAGGTGGCCACGCGAGAGGTTGATGTTTTCTTACCCTTCACCTTTACATCTTCCTCGTCCGGCGCCGCGGCGCGTTTCTTTTGCTGTTGCTGTTGCTTCTTAATCGCACTGCGCGGCTCGATCCATTCGTGCATTTTCGCTTGCTTTGCCGCTGCCGCCACCACGGTGCCATATAAAGGTGGTTTCCCAGTTCCAGGAGTAACTGGAACTAACGCATTCGCGTAGGCCATCTCCGCTCTTCTTTCGCTCGATCGAGCGACATACTCTTCCTCTTCCTCTTCTTCTTCTTCTTCTCTTTCTTTTCTCGCTTCTTCGTCTTCTTCAATCTCAACCGGAGATACCGGAGATCTCTTCGCGCCATACTTGTACGAATACGAAATGTGCTGCCCATCTGGTGTCCCCGGAGACATTGGCCGTTGATCTCGCTTTTTATGCTTCGAAGAGGCGGTGACCGCGACGGCGGCGGCGGCGCGCGAAGTTTGCACGGCTTGCAACTGTTTCAACGTCGCTTCGAATTGCGCGCTGTATTCTTCCGCCCCGCCCGTCGCCGTTCTCGGTCGTTGCAGTTGCGATGACGGTGCTTTCGGGCCGTCTCGACGTAACCATGGCTGATCGACAGAACCGATAATCCGCGCTTCCATGAAGGCGCTTTCTAAAGATTGCAAGCCGATGGCTCGATACGCGCGATTCACGCCGCGCTTTGACTTCATGAACGTACAAATCAAAGCGCAGTTTCCAATTTGAAGAGAAGATGTTCCGGAAGAAGAAGAAGGAACAATTGATGTCGAAGACGCGCTTTTATCACCATCGCTACTCAAAGCGTTATAGCTTTCGTGATCGATAAATGTCAAAGGAAGGACCATGCGCGTCTCCCCCGGTTGCCGAGGCCCGTATAATCTCGTAAACGTCAAAGCAGCTTGCTTCGGATCCAACTTGCAAATTCTTTCGGCTCGATTGATCGCCTCTTTCGCCGATATTCTTCGCAAATACTGCGAGTTCAAAAGATTCTTCGGCAAAAATGAACTCACCAACGATAAATCGTCCAACTGTTCCCAAAAAGAGGCGTCCACGTCCAACGCGGCGTGCGCGTCGTAGACCAAATCTAAAGGATCGTCGTAAAAGATAGCCGGATCTGGCGCGCGCATCAAAGGCTCGATGTAATTCCACGGCATGTTTGGATCTCTCAATCGATCTTTCGTCACAAACGCGACGAGCTCGTACGGATGTTGTTGATAGCGCTGCGTTTGACCGCTCGCGCCTCCCAAAACCTCTCTCGCTTGCAACACGCAATACAACTCGTTCTTCTCCTTCTTCGTCAACAACCCGGTGTGGAAAGCTACGAACACCGCTCTTCCTTCGTCGGAAAAGCACTGAATGACTCTTCCAATTTCCACTAACCGTAAGAAATACGCGTTCAAATACCCTCTCAACAATCCTAAATACGGCGGCGTAAACGACCGGTCCTTCGCCGCGAGCGACACGTCCCGGCAGTTCCAGTCGTGCCAATCGATCGCATCGGACAGTTCTCTCAGCGACATCGCTCCACCATACGCCTCTCTCGCGTCTGGATCTGGGTGGAACCGCATGTTATATCCTCCTTCTTGTTCCGAGGACGTGTGCACGTCATCGATCGAAGCGAACTCGTTCAACCTCGAAGGCTCTATTTCTTGACTTTCGTGCGAAGGATGATCGATATCCCACCCGGACAAGGCGATACCGTACGGGTTAAAATACGCTCGCATCCCGAGCTCGCCCATGATTTGATTATTCTCCGCGGCTTGCGCGCACCACCCAGCGGCTACCACGTGCGAAAAGAATTGTTGAGACTGTTGTTGCGTCGTCGTCGTCGTCGTCGCCTTCTGTTGCTGTTGTTGCTGCAGTTGCGGCGATGATGACGACTGCGCGTGTTGCTGCCCGGAACCACCACCTTGACCACCACTCAACGAGAGCGAAGAAGGAGAAGAAAGTTTCGTCGAAGATTGTTCCCCTCGCGTTTGTTGCGCCGCGGGGTTTTGCTGCGTCTGCGTTTGCTGAAGCTGAAACGACGAGAGAAAGTCAACTCCGACTTGGTGCTGCAAAATATGCGATTGGTGAGAATAATACGGCGTCGCTGACGCAGGGGAGGATATGTTTGCACCCCCGTACTGACCACGACCACCACCACCACCCGCGCTTTCCTCGGAGGACGCGCTCGTGCTGCTCATCTTTCCCTCTCTCTCTCTC
>Ga0255765_1004997_pt1 | contig 12818 bp, 5 predicted proteins | sample 041ome_8_FD_179965 | JGI IMG/M metagenome (GOLD analysis project Ga0255765, IMG submission 179965) | Coastal salt marsh microbial communities from the Groves Creek Marsh, Skidaway Island, Georgia - 041407BS metaG (version 2) | ecosystem: Environmental > Aquatic > Marine > Intertidal zone > Salt...
ATGCGACTTCTTCACCATAGGCTTTAGACGCTTTGATAGCTTGACTAGGAACTTTAAACGATTTTAATTTTTGCTGAAATTCTTCTTGAAAAACCTCCATTTTATCTTCTGAAAAAATCAAAGCTTTGCCTACAACATTAAAAGAAAATAATGCCGCTAATTGTGGGTTGATGTCAGTATCGATGGAGGTGGGAATTTTTTGGAGTTCTTTTACTTGACCTACCAAAGAGTTGAACTCTTCGGGATTGTAATGGGCAATAATTTCATAAGCAGCAATACTAGGATACAAATAGACTCGCGAGGCTACTGGAGGAGAAAAAATATCATACACCAAAATATCTGTAAGGTTTTGCATGGCCTCATGAAAGAGTTCGGGATCTTGAATTTTTTTAATGTAATCTGTATTATTCTCATTATTACATTTTGAAAGTAAAAAGGAGAATAAAATCAAAATAATTGACTTAAACTTCATTTTATTAAAATTAGATTTGGGAAGTGTTATTATTTAATCATGTAATATGTTTTTGACATCCATTCCTTGTCTGAAGATCCAGAAAAAGGGCTATCAAAAAAGACTTCTACAAATGGATAACTAAGATTTTTATTTAGATTTTCAATGTTTGCTAACATACTAAACCATCCTCTGTACGTTCCGCCATAATTGCCGAAAAATCGAATTGAATTTCCTTCTATCTTTTCAAATGTTTTGATAAAATATGGCGATTCAACATTTAATGGTTTTGTAGTATTCGAAATTGGAAAACAAAAATCAAAATTTAATGTTTGATTATAAATGTCTAATTCGTGAATGTATAATCTTGGAGGGTTTTTATTTTGATTAAACAATTGTTCTGCCAAAGCGTCTATATTTTTATTCATTTGATTTGCCTTTTCAGAAATCTTAGACGAAATGTTTATGCAAAGACAAAGTGCTGAATCTAATGAGTCTATAACAGGCTTATTCCATCGAAATGATTGATAATCTTTGACTAGATTATCTCTAAAAGATTCAATATATAACAAGGATTCGTCAAATAATTCAGATTTTTTACTTAAAATTTTAATTTTTTCATAAAATGAATTTTGAAGTAAAATTAATGACGTTTCAACATATGATCCGTTTTCAGTAGGAGTTATTTCCCATTGAAAACTTATTTTACTTGACTCTAAGGGATCGGTTTCTAAAGAAACAATTCCATCAGTATATTTCATTTTTGAGTTGGTATTATCTAAAAAAAAGTAGACAGAAAGCGGAGCATGGTGAGTTTTAAATCTTATTTTATAATTAAATTTCAAAAACCACACAAAAATCAAAAATGAAAAAAACATTAAGGGTACATAAAAATATGTCTTATTTTTCATAATTAAATTCTTAATTTTTTACCTCATAAATAATTGATGGTTCATTTTGAAAAAAGAAAATTAAATTAAGCTTACCATTCAAAATAATCTGTTCAATATTTACTACTTTTTTATTCAAAATATCTATTCCGTTTGAATGTAAAGGCGTGTAATTAGTCAATGACTCAAATAAAAAATTCTTTTGAGACATCCACTTCCCTTGATATGGAGGTAAATCATCTTTTGCGCCTGAAATGATTAACTTGTTTATTCCTTGTATTAAAAAAAAGTGCCTAATGGGACCCCATTGAAATTCATCTGGTAGTGGAACAAAACTATAGTAACCATTATCATTTCTTAGATAACCACTTCGAAGCTCTTCAACAGTTCTACAAATAGATGATTTAAGGATTTTATCTCCGAAAATTTCCTCTATAGTCTTGCCTGCAAAACCATGGTAATTTTTAAATTTTTTCCTAATAAAAGTTTCCATTTGACTTGCTAATTTATCTTTAGAGTCAATTGTATAATAGTTGTCTTCCTTTGCAACAGCGACCAATGTTTCTTTTTTTCCATTATTGTCAAAATCGTTAATGTACATCTTTAAAGGATGGGATACTGATGCTTTGAACTTCGTGTTTAAACCAATATTTCCTACTAAGAAATCCTTATCTCCGTCCATGTCAACATCATAAGGATGTATAGTTTGCCACAATCCTTTTGGATTCTTCAAAAATACGTCAGAAGTGGTTTCGTTAAATTTACCATTATCATTTTTAAAGAGTTTTATTTCTGACCATTCTGAAACCACTAACAAATCATCATCTTGGTCTTGATCATAATCATAAAATAGAGCGTCTGTGATCATTCCAAGAGAATTGAAGGTGGATTGTTGAGCTAATTGAAATCCTTCAGACTGATTTAATAAAAGGTATGAATCTGGCAAAATCCCAAAATCGTTCGTTACTGATCGAGATCCAATAAAAAAATCAGAATCTCCGTCCCCATCTATATCACTAGAGATGATTATACTCCCATTATGGTAGTATTTAGGGATTAAAGATTTATTTCTTTTGAAATTTCCTTTTCCATCATTCAGATAAAGTCTATCCATTTGCATCGGAGATGGAGAAATATATTCTCCTCCACCAGAGATGACTATTAAATCTAAATCATCATCCAAATCAATATCTGTAAAAATTGCATCAACATCCTCAAATTTCGAATCTGCTAAAAAATCTGGAGTTTCAACTTCTTTGAGAGTACCTTCAATATTCAGAAAAAGTTGAGAGGGATATCCTTTAGACCCTCCAATAAAAATATCTTCTTCCCCATCTGAATTTACATCACCAACAGCTATTCCTGGCCCTTCATTTGTTATCCCATACGGGATCAGTTTTTCTCTATTAAATTCTGGGTACACTTTTTCCCAATGTATATGTTCCCAATTGTTTTTATTTTCTTCAAAAGGGTGTATTATAGTTAAGTTTTGATTCAATTCTTTTTTCAATTCTGCATGTTGATAATCAAAGAACAGTGTTTGATTTGATGGTATCCCTTTTCGCTTTTCAAACTTTTGGTCAGGCCAAATGATTAAAATGGAGTCAATTATTTTGTCCCCTCCCAAACCAAAAACCATTTCAGGAGGCAAAGATGATTGAAACCCTCTATTTAAATGTAACTGTTGAAATTGTGTTTTACCTCCAGAATACACATGTGCTTTTATGCCAATTCCCTGTTTGTTTTTCAATGAACCTTTAAACTTAAGCTTTAGGTAATTTACATCTCTTTGATTTGATTTATTTTCTAATAAAGAAACTTCTTGATTAACATTATTCGTAATAATGTCTAAATCTCCATCGTTATCTAAATCTCCTATAGCAGCTCCGTTTGAGAGCGATGGTTTTGTCTTAAACCATTGATTTGATCGATCATTAAATCTGAGTGAGTGTGTTCCTTGAAAAAAGTAATTTGAAACCTTACCTGAGGGCATATAATCTAAGGCTTGTTGATCTACTAAATGAGTAGTGTTAATTTTATTTTTAATTTCATCCGAAGAAATAAATTTGATGAAATCCGCATCATTTGGTCTCCTAAAAATTCCGTTTGTAATAAATAAATCGATATATCCATCCAAATCATAATCTCCAAACAATGGAGCCCAACTCCAATCCGTAGCCTCAATGTTGCTATAAAGTGCTGTTTCTAAAAACTTGTTCTTACCTGTATTAATATGCAAATGATTCCTAGGAAACTGATCTTGATATCCTAGGGTTCTTTTTAGTGTTAAATTAGAAGTTGTTAATTCTCCAATTGACTTTTTTAATGTTTTCTCATCTTTGGGTAGCATATCTAAAGTAATAATATCTAGAAACCCATCATTATTGATGTCGAAAACATCATTCCCCATTGAAAACTGACTGGTCTGACTTAATTGATTTTTTGACTCATCCTTAAAAGTTCCATTTTTTTGATTGATATATAAATAATCATCTTCATAAAAATCATTACTAATATATAAATCATCCCATCCATCATTATTTAAATCTCCTACACTTACAGCTAAACCGTAACCAATTCCATCTAAATTTAAATTTGCTTTTTTAGAAACATCATAAAAAAATCCATTACGATTTTCAAATAATTTATCTGAACTCAATTCGTTCCTTTCACTTTTAATTTGGGACTTTCCGAAGTTGTTGGTTTTATGAATACCATGATTTAAAAGATATAAATCCAAATCTCCGTCAAGATCAAAATCAAAAAAGGCTGAGGCAGTAGAATAGTTTTTAATATCCAATCCATATTGGATAGATTCTTCAATAAATGTTCCATCCTTTTGATTTATAAATAATTCATTGTGACCTTTAAAACCATTAATTCCAACCACTGCACAAACGTAAATATCCAACCAGCCGTCGTTATTGATATCTACCATAGAAACGCCTGTATTCCATGATGATTTTCCTGCAACTTTTGCTTCTTTAGTAATGTCTTTAAATGATAATCCTCCTTGATTTAGATAAAGTTTATTGGCTGATTTATTTCCTGTAAAATAAACGTCCAATAACCCATCATTATTAACGTCTCCTATAGCTACTCCTCCTCCATTATAAAAATACATATAGTCTAGAATGCTAAGTCTAGTGGAATCCATAACAGAATTGACAAAATTTAAATTACTTTTTTCGCTAGGGATCTCTTCGAAAAGATACGCTACCTCACTACAATTCGTGAAAAGTAATATTAAAATAATTAATTTAACGCAAGGGTTTGAATTCATATAATCTAGGTTGTTGATTGTTTATTCCAAACAGAAAAGTCTCCTTTTTCCCAATTTTTAATGGAGTTAAATTTCTAACAACCCCTTTTATTTTAAGACCAGATTTAAAATAAGGAATCCATTCAAATCCCCCTTGACCATCACCTAATAAAAGTTCTCCGTAGCCTGCATCCAATTTTCCAAATTGAGGTTTTAAATTATCTTCACCACCAGACAATAACACATCTAAATTACCATCCTCATTAAAATCAGATACTACTCCAGTATTAACAGAATTCCATTGAACAGAATTGGGTAACTTTTTGGTTTCGAAATGTTGATTCCCAAGATTAAGCAAAACAAGTGAGTGTGTTTCATTAACAGATTTAATAATAGCATTCTCAAGACTTTGTGAATTGAATAATTGTGTTATGTCTTTTTTTGCATATTGACTGTAATTAATGTTGTTTTTTTTAATGGATGGGATTTGTGCAATCAATTCGTTAAAAACATGGATAGGGTAGTCTTTTCCATTAAGTTCTCTTGTATGAATTGCATCTAATGTTCCGTTAGAATCAAAGTCATTAATATATAATTTAGCGGTGGCAGATACACTTCCGGTATAAATGGTGTTGGTTCCTTTATTTCCTAGAATGAAATCTGTCAAATGATCATTATTAAAATCCCCTAGGATAATCGTATTCCACCAACCTTTAACATTCGTGATATTTGATGGAAGTTCTTCTAAATAGGAGTTTTTGTTTTCATAAATTTTGGGCGACATCCAATCGCCTACAATTACAAGATCTTTTATCCCATCTCCTGTAAGGTCCACCCAAGCTGCATCAGTAATCATCCCTGACTTCCCAAGTTCATAAGCTTTTTGACTAGTGACATTTACAAACCTTCCATCACCAATATTTTCTAACACTATCGACTCTGGATCTACACCATAAATTCCAGACATCAAGCGATTCCCAATAAAAAAATCAATATCTCCATCCTGGTCAATATCATAGGGAGCAATAACACTCGTGTTACTTTCATAATATGGGAGTGCGTCTTCTGAGTAAACAAAATCTCCTTTCCCATTATTCAAATAGATCCTGTCTTTTATTTGATCTTTACTCAAGCTTGGATTATTCCCTCCCGATCCTACAAAAAGGTCTACATTTCCATCATTATTTACATCAATAAATTTAGCACAGGTATCCTCAAAATTTATGGTTTCATCCAAAAATGGGCTTTCAATAGAAACAAAATCTTCTTCTTTGGTTTGTATCCATAATTGCCCTCTAAACCCAAATGCGCCACCTATATATACATCGTCTAAATTATCATTATTTACATCTCCTACTGCTATAGCTGGTCCATATCTAGAATTCATTTTGGAAATCAACACTTCTCGATTGTAATCTATATAATTGTCTTCCTTATGACTCTTAAAAGAAGTCATAAGTTCAGTAAACCATTCAGGTTTATTTTCCTTTTCTTCTTCAACTATTAAAGTTGAATGAGAATAATCTCCATAATTTATTTTATGTCTTTTGTTAATTGCAACGTCTTTAAGAGTACTGATCGTTTGGTCAGGCCAAACCACTTGAATAGAATCTACTTTTGATCTCTCCCCAATTCCAATAGTCATAGTATAATCGACTGAAGACTGAAAGCCTCTTGTGGGGATCAATTCATTATAAATTATTTCATTTTGACTAAAGAGAAATACTTTTGCCCCAATAGCATAAGTGTTTTTATCCTTCCCTCTTAATTCTAATTGGATGTAATGATTGCCTAAATCTGATGACTTATTCTCATAAATCATAATAGGTTGGTTTACATTGTTTATCACAAGGTCTAAATCTCCATCTAAATCTAAATCTCCATAGGATGCTCCATTAGAAAATGTTTTTTCTTCAAAACCCCAATTATCAGTAATATTTTTAAAAGTGAGATTTTTATTATTCTTATATACATTGTTTTTGATGGGTCTAACAGGCATTTTATGTACAACTTTCGATAATTTTTCTTTTTTACCTTCCAATATCATTTTTTGAACCACCTCATTCGCAAAATAATTCATGAAATCTTGATTTGTCAATTCATGATATATCCCATTGCAAATAAAAATGTCTTTAAACCCATCCCCATCCATATCAAAAATAAGAGCTCCCCAACTCCAATCTGATGCTTCAACATTTGCGAAAGCTGCAATTTCAGAGAAAGTATTGTTTTGATTGTTTAACTGAAGAGTATTTTGCATGTATTGATGATGAAATCCTCTGGTTTGTTTGAACCTATAAATATCGAACCCTTCAAACTCGGTTGTTTCTTTTAATCGAGTGTCGTTTTCTGGCAACATATCGGTAACAAATATTTCTGGAAAACCATCATTATTAATATCGCCCATATCAGCTCCCATTGATGAATGGCTCATATGATTAAATTGCAATTGGGATTTTTCAATAAACCTTCCATCACCTTGATTTATGTATAGATAATCCCTTTCATAAAAATCATTTGAAACGTAAATATCAATTTTTCCGTCTCTATTCACATCTCCTAGGGTAACTCCAAGTCCAAACCCAATCAAACTGCCATATATTCCAGCCTCTTGCGATACATCATGAAACATATTGTTGTCATTTCTTAATAGTCTGTCTCCTCCGCCTTTTAAAAAAGGAGATACATTCCAATCAATATCTCTAATATCTCTGCTATTGTTATAACCAAGTGAGGTAACTGGGATAAAACTATTATTTAGTAAATAGACATCTAAATCACCATCAAGATCATAGTCAAAAAAAGCGGCGTGTGTTGTGATTCCACTATCTGCTAAATTATATTTAGCTGCGCTTTCAATAAAGGTTCCGTCCTTATTATTTATGTAGAGTTCATTGTCTTGTTTACTTCCTTCTTCAATTCCAGCGTTACAAACATATATATCTAACCATCCATCTGCGTTTATATCTACCATTACAACTCCTGTTGACCAAGGTTTATTTCCTTCAACTCCAGCTTGTGATGTAATGTCTGTAAAACTTAAGTCCCCTTGATTTAGGTACAGTTTATTTGAACCTCTATTTATCGTTAAATAGATGTCGGGAAGACCATCATTATTAATATCGCCAATTGCAACACCACCTCCATTATAAAAGTTTCGATATCTAAAAACATTTAAAGAATCTGTACTCTCAATTTTGTTAATTACTTCAATATGAGTCTTCGAAGGCTTAAGGAGAACAAATCTCGATTCTGTTTTTTCAATATTACAATTGACAAAAAGTAGCATTAATAAAAACCATATGAAGAAGCGATAATAAAACTTAAATGTTTTAAAATGTTGCATATTATGAATCTTACTGATTTCTTCTAATTAAAAAAACAGGGTAAATAATTAATTATTTACCCTGTAAAAAAAATAAATCCAACTAATTAATACCCTGGGTTCTGGGTTATATTTGGATTAATCAGTCCATCTGCTGGGATTGGAAATAATAAATATCTAGTGTCTGACTCAGTTGGTTTTAATTGCTTTGCATTTAAGAAAGTTCCAAAGCGAATCATGTCAGTTCTTCTAGTGCCTTCTAACCATAGCTCTCTTGCACTTTCTGCATATAAATTTTCTAAAGTAGCCGAAATACTTCCTAATCCAACTCTTGATCTAAGAGCATCAATATCTGCCTGAGCATCTGCTCCTGTACCTCCTCTTAGAGAAGCCTCCGCTCGCATTAGTAGTGCAGCTCCATATCTGTAGATAACTAAATCATTCTCAGGGTTGTCAAGATCAGTGTCTGGAATATATTTCATTGGACGATAGCCTGCTGATTCAATAGCTACAGGATCTAAAACAACTAAAGGAACTTCGGGAGAAAAAATCAAATCATTCCCTTTTCTATCAAGAACTTTTTCAGATTTCTTAGGTGTATAAATCTGTCCTCTTTGAATCCCTACAGGATTACCAAGACGATCAATAATATCATCTGTAAAGTAAGTAGCCCTAGGATCCTCATTTTCACTAACACCGTTTTCAAGAAAATAATTATAATATTCACTTGTAATTACAGGGCCATTCCACCCTCCTGGAGTTTGATTATAATGCATCCCCATTCTCCAATTGTATTGAGGTCCTCCTGTATCTTCAGATCCACCTCCAAGGATACCTTTTAGAGAAAAAATGATCTCATCTGATTCATGGTTAGACGGAGCAAAATTCTTCCAATATGCATCACCATTCGCACTCCCTATTGTATTTAATGAAGAAGTCATATCATTTACATAAGAAATAACTTTAGTCATATCTGCTGCTTCAAAATTATATGTAGTTGAACCCATTTCTGAAGTAAAAACAGCTTTATTCAGGTAAAGCTGAGCTAAAAGAAAACGAGCTGCATCTTTAGTTATTTCAGTTCCATCATTTGATTTTTCAGGCAAGCTATTTAAAGCTTCCTCTGCTAAATTTTTTGCCACTTCAAAGGCTTCAGATCTTGAGTATACACTTGCATTTTGAGTCAAATCGTCATAAGAATCTCTGTAAGGAACTTGACCAAATTTATCTATCATGTGATAATAAAACCATGCCTTTAAAAATTTTACTTTAGAATGGTCAGCTGACTGTGTGCCATCCAAAAGCACTAAATCAGCTTTAAAGATTCCTGTCAATAAAACGTTATAAGTAGAAGCAATCCAAGGATGATCAGGAGCCCAAGTGTGGGCGTGTATCTGTCTAAGAGCTGCATTATCGTCCCAGTCACCACCTCTGGTTGGTCCTGCCAATCCATCAGCAGTCATTTCTTGAATTCCTAACATTCTGGCCCAATCATTACAAATACCTCCAACTTCATTTAACACAGACCTAAAATCTGCAGAACCACTTGTTGCTCCTCCTTGGGGAGATACACCATCCAAGGGGATTTCTTCTAAATCTGTACATGCAACTACAAGAGTTAAGCACATTGACGTTGAAAACAGTAAAGTTTTTAATTTATTTTTCATTTTAGCTATTTATTAAAATGTTATGTTAAGTCCTAAAGTATATGTTCTAGCTCTTGGATAAACTAAATAATCCATGCCTGCAGAGGGAACTCCTCCTATTGATTTGTCAACAGCAACTTCAGGGTCAAAACCTGAGTAATTAGTAAATGTTGCCAAATTGTTTGCGTTAAAATAAACTCTTGCGTTAGTTAAACCAACCGAGTTCAAGAATTGCTTTTCAAAGGTATATCCTACCGTTAAGTTTGACCATCTTAAAAAATCTCCCTTTTCTAAAAACTTAGTAGATGGTGAATTTGGGTCTGCAACAGCCTGACCTGAATTGATGACAGATAATGGAATATTTCTTGTTTCGTAAGCTCCTCTAAAGAAATATGCGTTAGCAGTATTATTATAAAGATAATGTCCAAATTGACCATAAAAAGTTGTTCCAAAATCAACATTTTTATATCTCAAATTAGTTGCAAAGCCAAGATTAGTTTTTGGAAGAGCTTGAATATCTCTATCTAAAACTTTTGAAGCACTACCAAGTGGTCCTGACGAACCGTCAGGTTGTGTATATAAAGACGCTCCAATACTATCATATCCTCGGAAGTCAAATATATAATAAGTATAGAGTGGATAATTATTGGTTAAGACCTGAGCATAAGCACCTGATAAACCTTGCCCATGTATTTGTCCGGTTTGCACAAAACCAGCAAAGTTATTTATCTCATTGGAAAGAATAGATACATTACCAGAAATATCCCAAGTAATATCACTTTTATCTAGAATATTATAATTCAATGCAAACTCAAAACCTTGATTTTCTAATTGTCCATCTAAATTGATAAATCTTGGAGAAGCAGGTCCTGGTTTTGTTGCAGCTTCAGGAACTGGAAACAATAAATCCTCAGTAGTTTTGAAAAAATAATCTATAGAACCCGTAAGCTTGTTCTCCAATACTGAAAAGTCAATTCCTCCTCCATAAGAAGTTGTTTTTTCCCACTCAAGATTAGGATTCGCATTCGTTACAGTAGAAATACTTCCATTGTTGAAATTTGATTTTGCTATTGCAGAATTTGCTTCAAACTCTTGATTTCCAGTTATACCCCAATTCCCTCTAATTTTTAAATTATTTATGAATCCAGAATGGTCTTCAAAAAGTTTATATCCTAATCCTATAGACGGGAAGTTCCCATACTTATTATCTTCTCCAAATTTTGAAGAACCATCAACTCTATATGTTAATGTTGCAAGTATGTTTTCATAAACTAAAGATGCTCTAGCGAAAAATGACTGGAGTTCAACTTTATTTGCATAAGAAAACACTCTTGTCGATTCACTCCCTTTATACACTCCCTGAATATTATCAATTAAATTTGTTTGATCAGCATTAAATCCCTCTGCCTGTACATTATTGCCTTCTGAATGATAACTGTAATACGAATAACCAGCTAGAACATCTACATTCAATAAATCAAAACTGTTTTTATAATTAAATGTATTCTCAATTGTTTTATTTAACCTATCGTCGTTATAGATAGAAGCTTGACCTCTATTGCCGTTCAACTGAACATCTCGAAGGTTAATGCTGGGTTCTAATTGAGCTTCTCGTTTAGAACGAGAATTGTCTAATGCGTAAAGAAGTTTATAAGAAAGATTATCTGTTAAATTTAAAGTGGCTGTAATACTAGCCAATATTCTCTTCGTATCTGTTTGATCAGTATAGGCGTCCAACAAGTGTTCAGGGTTAATATAATCATCACTAACTTCTGTATATCCACTAGCAGATCTGGTGTTTAAAGTAGGTCTCCAATAAAGAGATGTACCAATTAAATTTCCTTGATAACCAGCAGTATTCGTAAATAAATGAGACTCATCTACAAGATTTGAATACAATACTCTTGTTTGAATATTCAACTTATTTTTAAACAAATTATTAGAATTAAAGAAAGATAAATTATACTTATCTAGCCCTGATTTATTAATAATACCATCCTGCAAATTAGCCCCAATAGAAAATCGAGTAGCTGAATTCTCACTAGATGTAGAAATTGTAACGTCATGATTAGTTGATGCCGCATTTCTTAACAAAACATCGCGCCAGTTATATGAACCTGTTTCTGCTTTTACTGCTGAAGCAGCTGAAGGAAGATTGGATACAAACTCGCTTCTTGACATTACATCTGAAAATGAATTATTCTCCGCAAAAGAAGAAAACCCAATTGAACCTGAGTAAGTTACTTGTGGTATAGAAATTCCCGCTTTTGCTCTTTTAGTCGTTATTAAAATTACTCCATTCGCACCTCTAGAACCATAAATTGCAGTGGAAGATGCATCCTTCAGTACACTTATGTTCTCAATGTCATTTTGATTTATAAAATTTAAAGGGTTTTTAGCGCTTCCACTCCCTAAAATTTCATCACCGAGCCCAGAAGATGTATTCCCTCCAGCCAATGGCACTCCATCAACAACAATTAAAGGCTCATTTCCCGATCGAACAGAGGTGTTCCCTCTTACCCTAATAGAAACTCCTGCGCCTGGTTCACCTGTTGAACTAGTAATCTGCACCCCAGCAACCTTACCTCGTAATAACTGTGCTGGCGAATCGGCAGATACTAGATCAAAAGATTCGCTTCCAATCGCATCAACTGCTCCTGTAGCATCCCTTTTTGTCACCGTTCCATACCCAGTTACAATAACTTCATCAAGTTCATTGTCTAATGACAGAATTATAATGAGTTGATCGCCATCAACGGTAACTTCTTTAGAGGTATATCCTACAAAGGAAACTTCAAGGACATCTCCTTGAATAGCCTCAACAGTGAAATTTCCATCAAAATCAGCTGTAGCAAAATTACTAGTCCCCTGAACTAAAATAGTGGCCCCTGGAAGTGGACCATCATCACTAGTTACAATTCCTGAGACTATTTGAGCATAAATTCCCGTAGTCAACATAAGTGACATAAAAAACAAGAAATAGTTCTTTTTTTTCATATTAAGTTAAGTTTTAATTAGATTTGGATGAAACAATAATATACTTTTTTTTAGAGTTTTCATGATTTTCTGATTTTTTAGTATAATATTACTTTCGAAAAGGTTTTCGAACACTGCCCCATATCAAACCTAGATTATGAAAAAACTTACCTTAAAAGACATTGCGACAGCATTGGATCTATCTATCACAACCGTATCGAAGGCTTTAAAAGATTATCCAGATGTAAACATTAACACCAAAGAAAAA
>Ga0255765_1005003_pt1 | contig 12806 bp, 1 predicted proteins | sample 041ome_8_FD_179965 | JGI IMG/M metagenome (GOLD analysis project Ga0255765, IMG submission 179965) | Coastal salt marsh microbial communities from the Groves Creek Marsh, Skidaway Island, Georgia - 041407BS metaG (version 2) | ecosystem: Environmental > Aquatic > Marine > Intertidal zone > Salt...
CAATACTCATATTTTCATAGTTAATGGCATTGCGTTTGTTCACAAAAACTTCGCCAGAATCTGGATCCTGAATTTTAATATGACCTTCTAATCTCATACCTGTTTGTTCTTTTAACTGATGCATTTTGCTTTTATCCTAATATACTTATTTATACGTTTGTTAAAGTTAGCATTTTATGTTATCCGTTAGTGTATACAAACTGTGCTTCAGGACTTGTGCTTGTTGCATCAGTAATACTTTTTCCAAAATCATTAAATGCCGGTCTTAAATTCTGACCATAATTTCTTAAACGTGGGTGCATATGTATTCTTGTCGTTGCACCCGCCTCAAAAACAGTGTCGCCTGCCGTGTGTGCTACTTTAGCCGTATTTCCTGTACCTCTTGCACAGTTGTACAATGTATTACCTACAATGTGAGTATAGGTGACACGTTCATTACCAACTATTACAACACCACGTTGCCCTGGTGTTGGCTCAACCAACTGTGTAGCGTCTGTCACTTCTATTGTATCATCGTTCCAGGCTACATTTGTTGCAAGTGTGGTACTTGAATTTACTACAGTTGCTTCATTGTTACCATCGCTATCATAGAACATACGGAATGTTCTGCTGTTAGCATCCACAGTACTTCCACTTGTGTTTGTGTATACCCAAATTTCAAGAGCTTCATCTAACATTACTGGATAAAGCTCAGGTGCCCATCCCATACAACTTGGCTGTAGGAATGTATTGCCATGATATACATATTCAAAGTCACTGTTACTACCGTCGATAGTAATTGTAATACTATCGGCTGTGGTACCAGTTGTACTTATTTCAATTCCACTAGCACCGTCTTGTGCTGTGAATGGACTTTCATCTGTATGTATTCCCACTTCCCAATTGTTGCCACCGTCAAGTATTAGATCACATGCCCAATCATTACCAGTACGTCTGTTGATAACTTCAGTAATAATGAAGTTTCTAGATGTTTCTTCAGCAGTAATGGTTGTACTATCGTCTGCTGTACGTTGTGTTAGTGTATCACGCAACTTGGTGTGGAATGGTTTAACCGTGTTGATATAATCAATGACATCTTGATCACGTTCTAGTACAAATAGCTTGTCTAGCTTCTCTAAGTTGTGCTTGAGATATGCTTTAATATACGTTGTTTTAAACGCCCAGTCAACATTATTTTGCTCACTATTAATATAATTTAACATAGTAAACCACATATCAGAATATAGTGGCAAATATTGACCTACAAATATATCAGCACGGATAGCATCAAGAATATCACCAATAATTGCACCTGGGTCTTGATCCCATGCATTGAAGTCCCAATTCTGAGCATCCCACCCAAAATCCAAACTCTGATAATCCCATAACAGATCATTAAACTGGATTGTTGCTTTTTCTTTATACTGTAATTCCCATGTACCGTTGTTGTACTGGAATATTTGCTCTCTATTAATTCCGTCACCATCCTGGCTGTTGCGTACTAATGCAAGCTCGCCTTGTGTTCCTGGTTTTATTGCAAGTTCTCCTTTGTAATCTACAACACGATCCATGTCTAAACCTAACACAAAGCCAGGCTTAATCCAATTTGCAAAATCCCAATAATCACTAAATGTATAAGTGTATCCACTTATAATTTTGGTAGAGCGTAATGTATTGCTCCAAGATTTTACACCATCAACTAAGTTGATATCAATAATTTGTGAATTAAGTTTATTAATTAAAACACGTCTTGCCTCAATTTTATCACGTATCCAACTTTGCTGTTCTCTTATAAGTTGACCAAGTTGATTATATGGATGTAAATCTACATTGGGTACCATTCTAGGAGCACTATAAGTTATAAAGTTTACTGGCTGAACGTCTCCGTCACCCTGATAAATTGTATCATAAATTCTACTCCATGTATTGTTTGTATTAACGTCAGGATTAACACCATTGGTGTTGATATTTGCACGATAATAATTGCCAAGAGGACTAATTACTATATCTCCTTGAACAAATGATGCAGTGTTGGTCCAGGTGTAGAATTCTTCAGTTACAGTATTATTGTCATAACCTCGAATACTATCTCGCAATCCCATGTGTAACCATTCTGGAATAACAGTAGCAGGATCATTTTCTGCAAGTAAAATAAATTCTTTATGATGGTCAACGTCTGTATTTGCAAAGTTAATTTGCAATACACTATTTCCGCCAGCCATATATTGATCCAAGTTTGTAGCTAGGAATGCATTATCGTTACATGCACTAACCCAATCAACATCTAACCCAGCTGGATCTAAAATTAAATTTCTTAGCTGAGTGGTGCTAAATCTACGATCAGGTCCTGGTGTAGTTGTTTTAAACTTGACCCAGAAATAATAGTATGTTACTTCTTGACCAGCATCTTTGTTATACTCAGTATTTTCTACCCAGTAATAGTTTGTTTCGCCAAATGCACCAGTGCTTGTATACGGTACTCCACTTAATGTTACACCATCAATAATAGTTACTGCTTCTACGGCGCTTTCATACTGATCAGGAGTTACAGGACTCTTGGTCCATTCATAAATGTCAATACTACTTGTTGGATATAGTTGACCCCAGTTGTTCTGTCTGTCAAGCCATCCGCCTTGTTCATAATCATAATAAACAGCGTTGCTTAAATCCCACCAAGTTGTACCAACGTATTCTTCTCCCCAGAATGCAACCTGGTTAGTTACATAATTAGAGTCAGTGGTATTGGTGTATATTGCAACATCAGTATTTTGTTTAATGTCAATTTCCTTGTCAGCTACGCCTGGAATAATGCCTTTGACCGGATCATAAACTTCAAGTTGAGCAATTTTTTCGTTTGTCTCACCATCATAAACAACAGCATTTTTAATTAATCTATTGTTGACTTTCTGATTTTGTCTACGAGTAACTCTAAACTTTAATAAACTGGTGTCTTCTTCAATATAACATTCATATACTGCACCAATGTTTGAGTTAGTAGTTGCACCAACAATATCGTTGTCAACATATGCCAACATACCTGGCTGCCATCCTTTGCCAGTTGAACTATCGTAATAACCAGGGTTAAATCTAGTATTATTCATTGAATTACTATCATTAAATCTTGTGGGTCTCAGCACAAGCATCTTGCCGCCATAGCCTTTTTCTTCAATAAATTGATCTACATAAAAGTAATTGGGATTTTCTACACCACTAACTTGATGTATACCGTCTAAACTTGGTGTACATGTTGTATTAATTAATATTACATAATCGCCTTCCTGCAGATTATGTTCATTAATTGTACTAACAAGTGCATCGTCGCCGGTACGGTTACCTGCACAGCATTCGTTTATTTCAAAGTCAAAATCAAATACTTGATACAGGTTGTAACCAACCTTACGTGAAGTACTTAAACTACGTGTACCTTCATTATCCAGTAACCAAATTTTCAATGAAGTTGCTGGATCAGTAACCTGTGTCCAGTCACTGGCGTTAAACGTATTTTGTACTAGTTCTTCTGCATTAAATGTTCCTGCACTAATACCAATGGCTGAGTTTGCAGTTCCAGCACCAATAATTAGTGTACTATTACTACTTGTAATAATGACGTTATTGTTAACGTTACTAGCAACAACACCAGTGATGTTTGCATTATTAATCTGATCAATAACATCATATATCTGCAGATCAACTGGACCAGTACTAACATTTGTAGTTGCATTATATGTACCTTGTCCAATACCAGTACTGGTGTTTGCAGTACCTTGTCCAATAGTCAGTGACTGATTAGTACTTTGAATTTCAAAACTTGTACCTACTGCCGCCGCTGTAACATTGCTAATATTAGCTTCATTGATTTGTTGAACAATGTCAACTAAGTTTAGTGTTGCACCACTAACAACTGTTGAACTTGTAGCAGTATATGATGTTGTGCTTGTTGGGAAGCCAACTTCCAAGTTACTTCCTGCGCTACCTAAAATAAGAGTATCATCTCCCTGGCTTGCAGTTTTAGTAATTACAATAGCACCAGTTGTGCTATCCTGACTGGCAACAATTGTTGTGTTACCAGCAATAGCCATTTCATTATTGATTTCCTGGATTAAATCAGCAGTACTCCAGTTTTTAGGACCAGTTGTATTAATTACAGCAATAGTACTACTTGTCAACACAGTGTTTCCAGCAATTGTATAGTCTGCAAAGTCTTGGATATATGTTCCAGTATTCAGGTCACTAATAGTGTTGCTGATATCCGTTAACCCGCCAGCACTTGCAGTAGGACTTACTGTAATACTGTATGTTTGATTGCTAAATGCATTTACTATATCTATATCATTTTGTAACAGTGCTTGTATTTGAACACTATACGCTGGGTTTGCACTTGCAAATTCGGTTTCCAAATAACTGATGTTTATACCGCCTGGATAATTTACACCTGTAAAATAATCTGTAATCCAGGTTATCCAAGCAGCGGCACCATTTATTGCAGTATATGCTACACGTAAATTTTCAATAGCGTTAATTCTGTTTGTTGCCAATGTATTACTATTTGCATTGGTAACTACATGCGGATCAATAGACTGGAACAATCCACTCAATGCACTGATGTTTGTGCTTGTGCTTACTGTCTGTGCCAAGTCTACAAAAATACCATCAAATAACAATCCTTCACCAGTATTACCAACAACAACTGGATTACCCACACTGCCAGTAACTACAATAGGATTGTACTGCACAGTTGTAATTGTTTTGTTAAATGTAATTGTTGTACCATCTAAAATTAAAGTACTGTTATTAGCCGCTGTTGGTGTTGATTGTGTACTTGGTACTTGAATTGCATTAAACGTTGTTATAGTTTGTGTCTTGCTAAAAGTAATTGTATTCCCGTCAAGTATTAAGGTATCGTTACTTGGAACAATTGGATACAACTGACTTCCACGTACAAAAATGTCATCTGTACCTACCTGTAATCCAGTACTATCAATATTAAGCTCTAATACTTTACCTTCATGTCTAATCTGATCACCTTTGTGATACGCAACATTACTGCTCCAATTTTTAATTGTTGCATAACCGGCTGTTACATCATATACTTCTTCAATATCATCAATGCTTTTAATTTTATAATTAGCATCTCCTGGTAATGGTAAGCCGGCTGTTGGTAAAAATTCACTAAACAGTCTGTCTTGTTCTATACTTGTATTGTTTTGGTATTCATACGGCAGTAGTTCAAATGGTGCATTATCAATTTTACCACTAACCAAATTTGAGCTACCAGGATGAATATCAATTACTAGATCAAACAAGTTGTCAGTTTTGTAATCTTGATTTAAACGTATTGCTTGTGGACTACTTTTAATTTTTTCATAATCAATTTGAACTTCAATTGGATTTCTACGCTGTGTATCACCATAGTCGCCCAATCGTATCATCCATTCTTCATATACACCATGATCAGCATTTGTACCAAAAAGATTTTTGTTACGCATAAATGCATTGATAGCAGTGTGCGTTCCATTATAATTACGCTGTCCTTTACCAAACTTGTAACTTGCATTATCTTCAATAAATGTATTAGTCAAATATGTAGGCTGAATATAACCAGTGTTAAATCTTGCTGTCTCTCTTGTTGCTTTATTTAGAGTTTTACTTTCAGTATTAATATTATCACGCTCAACTTCTCTGGTACTTGTTTCCAAGTTACCAATAATACCGTTGTTACGTACAAGATAACCTGGTGCTTCTATTCTACCATTCCAGTTACGTGTACGTTCGCCTTCTAATTTAACACGTGTATGGTATATACCAAAACGTGGATCAAAAATTACATCATTAAATTGTGTTAAATTATTAAGAGTAATAACATGCTCGTATTCAACAACATTAATGTCAATACCGTAGATCTTTTTGCTTGTATCTTTTGTTTCCAATGTTGTATCAGTATCATTACGCATTACTAACAATTGATCAGGATTAATAGCCTTCATATTACTATCAATTATACTAGCAAATCCATCATAATTATAACCAATTTTATCAACAAACCCAACAGTGCCTTGTTCGTAAGTTAACACATTATTTGGTATGCCATTGGCAAAGAATGTAGTTCCATCGTCTTTTAAACTCCACTCAATGAGTGCAATAGCATCTGCTCTCCATCCTTGACGTACACGGAAGCCCAGGCTTTCATAATATTCAGCAAGTCCAATGGCAAAGTTATATAAATCCTGGCGTTTTAAAAATGTGTGTCCATATGTGTATTGTTCTGTGGTATTTTTAAAATTACGGAAACGCAACACACTACTGTTACCAATTGTTTCAGTGAAGCTGGCGCCGCCGGTGCTTGGTGGAATTATCTTAAATGTTCTGTCGTTTTGATTAAATCCTGTTACAGTATATCCATTATCGCCACGTGTGACTTTTATACCACTGTAAAACTGACTGACGAATGGTGCGCTTTTTGTTAGCACAATACTAAAGTCATTTTGTGGTACACTTACACGACCTTTCTGATAACTACTATCTAGGCTAATGTTAAGTATATTTTTATCAGTATAGCCACCAACATGTAACATTAGTTCAGATTTTAAACTTTTAAAATCTTCTTTAATGTCTTCTTGTGTTATATTATAAATTTTAGCATTGTCAACAATAATTGTCTGAAGTCCAAGATATGTCGGAGGAATATTTCTAGTCAAGCCCTGTGCATCAGCACCAGAACTTCCAATTGCTCCATTTATAGTTAACTTTAAATTATCACTATAAACTGGACTATATCCATCTACACTGATTGCATCAACAGAGCCGCCCGACACAACTGTTTTATACTTGGGTCTTCCTTGTGCAGTTACATAACTTGTTGAAACTGTACTGTTATTATATCCAGAACCTGGAGAAGTTACTTCTACTTTGTAAACTATATTTTTTTCTTCAATTTGGTCGTGTAAATTTACATTTTGTAAATCGCCACGTCTTCCTGTATCTCTGTCAACAATTTGTGTAAATTTATTTTGTATACTGTCTCGCCTGTCCAGATAGCCTAGTCTCCAATATAATTCATGAATTCTAATAGGCTTATACCTTAATAACACTTCTAATACACTAAATTTATACTGACTTGAATTCCTCCAGGCACTTTCATAAGGTCCCCAGTCGTTAAATTCAAAATCTTTACTAGCGTCAATATTACTTGGTGTACTAACAATACCTGCTGTAATAGGATCATTAAGTACACCAGCTGTTGTTACTAATGTATTATTATCCCAATCATAATTGTGTCTACTGTAATTTAAATCTATATTGCCATTTGGCCCACCAGTCCAGCCTATTTTGAGAGCATAAATTAAATTTGCTCGCTTAGTGGGATCAGTCCAACTATAGTTTGCATCCCACCATGATGGTTTAATACCATGACCTAACATTTCCCATGGATGAGTATGTGGCCTAGCTGTACCAAAATAGTAATTATAAATTCCTTGCCATCCGCCAATAAACGGTGATACAGAACTATAATTCCATGTAAATTTATCATTTACATCATAATAATTACTATCATTGAACCCAGTTACTTGATTTCTAGTAGCCCATCTGTTATACCAGTCATCAAGTTTAAATTTATTATCTTGCCAAGTATGTGATGTTTGATAATGTGGACTTGCCATTTCTGAAGAAATTTCAATTATTGAATCATGTCTATTAACTAATCCACATGTTATTCTTGTTTCTAGATCCATCAAACACGCAGTGACAATATCAAAACTACTACTCTCAGTATCATAATACTCAGTATTACTTGCAATGTGTTGGCTTCCATCATGACCAAACAATACACCATTTACAATTTCTACTTGTCTACGTCTCCAGAAACCTAACTTGACTGCACTTGGTGGAATGAAACTATTTTCACCTATTTCTTTAAAGTATACTTCTATTGTTGCAACATCATTATTACTGTTTCGAGTTAATGGATTAACAAGTGTTAATTGATTTACATCTATAGTATAGTCTACTGTATTCTGTAGTAATTTCCAAGTATATTTTGCACCATTAAATTGTTTTACATAAACATAAACATGATTTTTAATATTATCAAATAAATTTAATGAATTACTTAATGAAAATACAGTATCATTTGTAGCTACATTTATAGTTTGCTTAGAGAAATTTTCATAATATGCCATATCACTTTTAGCATAAGAAAAAGTATTATTTTTTCCTATGTTAATTTCATTTAATGCAATGTTTACAACTTCTCTAACTGTTAACCCGCTGTTGTCATTCCAAACTTGTGTGACTTTATTTTTAAAATAATTTTTAAAGTTTTCATAATCAATTGCAACACGCTTTAAAATTTTATGAGGATTAGTTGCATTTTTACTAATATTGTAACTAGCTTTGGCTGGACTTAAAAATTGTTGTCTAATTGTTCCGCCATAATTAGTTACACGTGCAGTTTTATGAAAATTATTTTCACCAAAAACAACTCCCTCAAAACCAGGCATTGTAATCATTTTATCTTGAAAATGTTTGAACAAATTACTAAAGCTAATATTATCAAATAATTCATTTAGCGGATTATATTTGTAATTAGGTGTAACATCATAAACTGCATCAGCAATCGTATCATCACTAATATAAGAAACTTCAAACACATCTGAATCTACTGCTGGATCTGTAATTACTACTTTACTGCCCACAACTGTAAACTCATTTCCTTCATCTAATATTGATCCATTTTTCATAACAACCAAACGTTTTTGATTTTCGTTACTTAGATAAATTCTACCATTAACTGTGGAATCAGTAACTTTCTGATATCTAACAGTAGTATATGGATATGTATTATTAATACGTAAAGTTATCGTATTACCAGATGTAGTTATTGCAATATCACTATGAACATTTCCCAATGGATCTACAAATTCAATATCATTGTTACTATCAAAAATATGTTTTTGTATTGTATAATCAGTATCATATTTAAATATTAATGTACTATTATTTTCACCATGTGGTACTCGATCATATACCGTTATGTTATTAAACACATAATGATTATTGATATGTAATAATTCATAACTGGTACTATATTCTATATTGGTTGATTTAAGATCAATTTCAACTAATTCATTGTCAATGGCTATATGTGTTTTTATAACAGGAACACGCTGATTTTCTCTGATATATGCCCAGCCATTATCAAATTCTTGTTTTACTCTATCTTTCCAGTAATAGTAACCATTTATTTCTCTGGCGCTTGCTTCACCTAAATCAGTTTTATATCTTTTACCTACAATTGGTGTTTCAAAATCTAAATCATTACCGTTATTACTTTCAACATATCTTGGGGCAAATCCAAGTTCTGGATCAATAACACCAGCAGTGTTGTATACATAATTAAAGACAAAGTCACCATCATAATCAGTGTCAGTATAATCAGCTAAATCTACACCCTGATCATCATAAAGTTTAAAACGTGGAGCATCGCCTCGGAAGATTTTTTGTTGACCATAACGCCATTCAGTTCCTGTCCACCATAGTTCTATTCCAGGATACCCAACACGTCCTGTTATATTATCAGGACCATGCTCAATTAAAATTTTATCTCCCATTGACAATCCGCTAGCGGTAGTTGCCAATGTTAATTGTAAGTTGTTTGTGGCGGCACCACTCACAGTGTATATGTTGTTACTATAACTTCCACTGTTTAAAAACAATACTAGATCACCATCTTCTAGTCCTAATCTTGCATTAAGATATTGTGATTGTCCAATAATATCAATTGCTGGGTCAGCACCTGTTATAACATGATCAATATTATCAATAAAATTCCAACCGCTATCGTATAATTCCATATTAGGATCAAATTCAATGATAGGACGTTGCGCTCTAAATTGACTCTTATAATAATCTTCAATATCTAAATCGTTATATTCTACTGTATTACGTAATGCATAGATACTAAACCATTGATTTGCTCTACACCAGGGATTTAAATCATTACTTGAACGATCCATAACTACATATTCTTTTGTAGGTAATTTAAATTCACTGTAATCCCACGGTTCACTGTCCCAGGAATCTGCATCCCAATCACTGGGCAATCTTGGTGTATAATGTTGCAAGTGTTTAAATTTTACAACATTGTTTTCGTCTACAGCTAATACAAATTTAATATTTCCTGTACCAACACCTTCAACAAAATAAGTTGCACCAACTACATAATTTCCACTAGTACTAGTGGCATTACTACCGCTAAAAATAACACGCATACCATTTACAAATTCCAGTGTTTTTCCATTATTCAGCACAGGCGTTGTATAGTTAGACAGCATTGTGATATTATCAATTTCAATAGGATTTTGAGCTGTCGGTGTTATAACACATGTTGGAATATCATCCACTAACCAGTAATAATTTTTATAGTTAACAAACATATCAATATTAATAGGTAAGTCAAAGGTATAACCCGGCTCACTGCCAACTTTATCAAAGTTTTTTTCTGTCATACCGTATTTTCTAAAATAATTACCTATATGTAAATAACTTAGTGCAGTTGTAGTTTCAAGTCCATCTTTTAAACTAAATCCAGGTGCCAATTGATAATTTAATCTGCCAGATCTTGTTTCTGGAGCAAACAAGTCCTGGTCATTGATATAATCTTTACCAGTAATACGACCCCAGTATGTGTCCAGAGTTTCTGTACTGCCACTACTAAAAAGTTGATCAAGAGTAGTACGTAGAAATCTTTTGTTAGTATCTGTCTGTAAGATACTTGGTAGTTGTTTAACAAGATCTCTGCGTCCTACAAAAATTTTATCTTCTTCTGCTTGTGTAAAGTTTTCTAACTTTTTAGGATCAGCTTCATAATTTGACATTCTTTTTTGTCCCTTAGGTTATACTTGTTCTTAGATTAACACCTGTAAAGTTATTTACAATGTCAATACTTGTTAAATTTACATCTGGAATGAATAGTTCATCACTGTTTGGTGTCACTTGGAATAAATTACCAAATGCACTGTTTTCTTGTACTGGTACAATTACAATACTACTGATAATACCCAGGTTTTCATTGTGTACATATGCAGCTAATTCAGTAAAGTAAAAAGTTTCACCAAAGTCCCAGTTGTCTACATTAAAGAATTCTTCAATACTAGTAATAATACGGTTTTTAATTTCAGTATCAGTTAGTGTTGTGCCTTTGACTTTAACTACACGGAATTTAGCCTGTAGTCCATTTTCAGCAGCCTCACCAAATAACACTTTGTATCTGGCACTACGATAGATTATACTGTCACTAATACTACGCTTGTTATCTAAACTCTGAAATTGTTCTCTAAGTTCATCACTGGTTGGTGTTTTAGGCTCTGTATCTTCTTTTCTATCTCGTGTAAGCCAATTTCTATACAATAAATCATATGTGTCTGTTAGTACAAATGTGTCTATAATATTACTGATCGCAGGATCAATTCTTTGTTCACTGTCTGCAACACGTTTCCACTGGAAACTTAATTCACGTCTGCCAGAAATATTTCCGCCAGTTCCATTGGGATCAACCACTGTGTATTCAAAATCATCTTCTGTAACAGTAGTCAAGCTCACTGTATCTGTGCCAACTAAATCTTTGTATGCCAGTGGATTGTCAGGATATAAATCATTATTAATATCACTTACGGTTACAATCAACTTGTGATCATCACTGTATCCGTCTGGTTCTGCATAGTATTTGTATGCAAACAAGTTTATGTCTTTTCCTAAACTGTATGGACTTGAACCACTTCTGCTATTTGTCTTAAACAGTTTGATTTGATCTCTTTCCGGTTTATTTGTTTCCAGATTAAATTTAATCTTATTATTTTGGTTATAAAACCTTACTGCCGTGTCACTACCAAATACAATACGGAAGCGTCTTGTAATCATTTCCCATTTGTCAGCAGTGTAATTTACACGCACAATCCAACTGTTATCTAAATTTTGGTTTGTACTATTTCCAGCATATGTGGTACTCCAGTTAACCGGATCATTTGTACTTGCTGGTGCCAAGTCGTTTCCTAACACAACTTTCCACTGACTGTCATTTGCATCAAAACGTAATCCAAAACTGTTCTTTAATCGTAATTGAGCAACTGCTGCTGTTTTTTCTGTTGTTGTAAACTTAGTATTATACGGCTGGAAAATACGAGTAATTCTTGCGCTGTTTGGGATAACTTTACTGAGTACAATAGCGCCTTTGCCTTTGCTGTCTCGTCCAGTTGGGTTACCTGTAACATCATCAATACCCAATCCATCTTCATTTATGCTAACAATTCTGGCCCATTCTTTCCCTGCACTTGTTGCAGTTGCTAAGACATTTGCACCACTGCCGCCACCGCCACTTACTTGTACAATAACCGGATTGGTATATCCTATACCTCCGTTGGTAACAGTAACACTTGTAATTTGTCCACTATTGTTAATCACTGCACTTGCTGTGGCGCCAGTTCCTGTTCCCAGTATTGTAATAGTTGGTACACTAGTATAACCACTGCCGCCATTGGCAATTGTTAATTGACTACCAACTGTTCCAATAGTACCGTTGTTGTACGGGCTTTCAATAAATTCAATAATACTACCCACTTTAACATCTTTAAGTGCGTTTGCATTAGCAGTTCCCACACGCTCAACTCCACCATTGCGAGTTAAGTATCCAGTGCTTTCATTTGTACTTTTACTTACTTGGTTCCAGGTAAAACTTGCTGTAGTACTGGAGAAACCAACACTAACTGGCGAGTAGTTCTGGTAAAAGAAGTTTAATGTTTCTGGATTTTGTATTAGTTCTTTAATATAAACAT
>Ga0255765_1005009_pt1 | contig 12797 bp, 13 predicted proteins | sample 041ome_8_FD_179965 | JGI IMG/M metagenome (GOLD analysis project Ga0255765, IMG submission 179965) | Coastal salt marsh microbial communities from the Groves Creek Marsh, Skidaway Island, Georgia - 041407BS metaG (version 2) | ecosystem: Environmental > Aquatic > Marine > Intertidal zone > Salt...
CCGCCGCTCGCCAATCACGACTCGCGCGCCCTTCTCGCCACAGGCTTTAGCCAACCCTAATCCGATACCGGTCGCCCCCCCGGTAATCACGACGGTTCTGTCTTTGAGATCAAGCATCATTCATGTCCTCTGCAACGCGAGTGGGGTCTGCTGCCTATCGGCGTCATATAACTAAAGCCCCTCGCCCACGGTATTGTCGGCAAACAGCGCACATCACTCGTATGCAAACCTCAGCTGAAAACCGAGATTAATTTTGTCGTCGCCAGCATCAGCACGACTCCGATAACCGCCGTCACGATCAGGTTCTGCCGCCACCCGTTGCGATAGTCATTGGGAATCAAAGGGCTGTTAACAATCGCGAGTAATACCAGCGCAACGAGGGGCAGGAGCAACGCGTTGGTCGCCTGCGCCAGCACAATCAGTGAGACGGGTCGTGCAGTAAAAATAGCGAAGGACATGCCGACCGCCAGCACGATAAGCGCGACAGCTTTGAAAGCCATGCTACCGGATGAGGCATTCCAACCCATCACGCCGCACACGGCCCAGCCCGCTGCTACCGGCGCTGCAATGGCTGACGTCAATCCGGCGGCAAACAAACCCAATCCAATGGCCCAACGCCCTACCCCGGGGAAGCGTTCGTCAATACCGAACCGCAAGGCCTCCAGCGCTGGCTGCGAGGTATCGCCCGCGATGACAACCGTGGCAACGACCATGATCGCTACCGTCACAACGCCCCCGGTAACAATCGCTACCACAGACTCAGTACGTGCCTGTCGCAATGCCTCTGGCAAGGCGATTCCCGACCATCGATGCCGCACCGCTGTCGCATGCAGAAACAGGTTGTAAGGCACGACCGTTGTACCGATCAGTGCGAGTGCCAACGTGGCGTCAACCGACTCACCGCTCGCTACCACCTGCCGATGCACTGCCGCTAATTCCGGCAGGCAGGCCACCGCCAAACCCGTGAGCACACAGGTCATCAAGCCCACCAGTATAAGCATGACCCGTTCCAGCAAGCGGTAGCGGTCGATCACTATCAGCACCGCAGCGAGAGCGCCCGTGACCCCCACGGCATAAATAAATGTGATAGGCGTGGCGCCCGTCAAACCGAGCGCCGCACCGACTAAATTCCCTGATTGATACGCGGCATTGCCAAGACCGACGGAGCACAGGATGAGGAGTGCAATCGGCATACCCCATCCACGCGCGTGACCAAACTGGCGAATCAAAGGCGCCAAATCCTGATTGGTCGACAAGGCGCTGCGAATAGACAGCTCCTGAAGTACGATCGTGGCGAGCACAGAAATAACGACGGCCCACAGCAAAGTCATACCCGAACTTGCACCGGCCACGCTGGCGGTGGTGACAGTGCCAGGGCCTACAAAGGCCGCTGCGACCATGACACCCGGACCCAAAGTAATGCGCACGAATAAAGCCCCTACTCGGTCCCAGCGTCCGTCACAGCGGCTTCGGGTTGCAGGTGAGGTTCAAATTCGTGCTGGGGCGCACCATCGGCAATGTGAACCCATCCCTGCTTAGAGGCGGTCCAGCCGTGACATTTGGGTGTCAGATCATGGGTATCATCGAGAGTACCCACCGCGACATAGGCCGTGTTCGGCGCTGCCTCCACAACCACGTATACGGGCGATCCGCAGTCACCACAAAAGTAACGCGCGACGGTGTTGCCGCTCTCTGTGTCGTCGTCCATAAAGGCCTTGGGTGATCCGTTGAGGTGCAGTTCTGCCATGGGAATAGCCAGAAACGGCACAAACGCGGCCCCGGATTGCCGTTGGCAGTTCTTGCAGTGGCAGACATCCAGGGCGGATGACGGATGCTCAAGGGTGTAGTGGATCCGCCCGCATAAGCACTTCCCCGTCGCTGACATGCACCACCTCCTGTTCGATTCCCTTGATTTCCCGCTCGCCTTGCATCGACCCTTAGTCGAGAAGATACCGCTCCGGCTCGCCCACCGTATGTATCCTGAAAATCACCAACTCGACGCCCTCATCAGCCGTATGCCCGGTATGGACAATCTTTGGCGCGATGCTGTGGGCTTCACCCGCTTGCGCCGCCACATCGGGCAAGCCACGGCGCTTCAGCGTCACGGCGCCCGACATCACATAAAAGATCTCTTCGCCGGGGTGCCAGTGCCATGGCAGCTCGGTATTAGGGGGAAAGCTCACGCGACTCACGATCACCGCTTTATCGGCAGCGCCTGCAATCGCTTCGCGAAGTAAATTTTGGGCAATGACTGTCGGCTCTGAAGACTCATCCTCAGCTTGCGCAAGACCAGGCGGCGAGCCGGACCAGACGCAGACCAGAATAAGCAACGGCAACAAGCGATAGGCGTGTAAATAGGGTGTCATAACGTCTGTCCCTCAGTTGCGATACTGCCTCCAGCATAGCCGCTCAGGTTCTTGACGGATAGCGCTACAGCCTAAGTCGCCGTTAGGCGACACCGCCCGGAATCGTTACGAATAGCGGCTATTTTTGAGGCTCTTCACCGCCACTGGATCATCGCCATTGCCCGTCGCCCGCGTAAGTACTGCCCGCTGGTTCGTAAGTGTTTTCACATCCCGACTGACTGACTTAAGATGCGAACGAGGCGACACCGGTTGGTCAAGGAATCAGCAGTTCCAGAATCAGCATTCGCCCCTTCAGGGCATCAGCCAGCGGCGGCAATAAATAGTAGCGGAGCACTGACCCCATGGAACAACAGGAAATTCAAACCCTGCGTGCGCTGATGGAGTACGAGGCTGCCCGCACGGAACCGCCAGAGACTTTTCCTCACCTGCCGGACATCCCGGCGGGTCGCTACACCGACCCGCGATTCTTTGACCTGGAGCAGGCAGCGATTTTTAAAAAATCCTGGTTGTTTGCCGCCCACCTCGACGAGATTCCCGAGCCGGGTTGCCATATGACCTGGGAGCAAGCCGGCGAGCCGGTGGTTATTGTGCATACCGAAAAAGGCGAGGTGAAAGCGTTCTATAACGTCTGCTCCCACCGCGGCGCGCCAGTCGTCACCGAACCGCGCGGGAAACGGCTCCGTCTCACCTGCAAATATCATGGCTGGAGCTACTCACTGGACGGCCAGCTACAGGCAGTGAAAGACCCGGAGGATTTTCGCGATCTCGATTTCAGCTGCCGAAGCCTATCCCAGATTCGCTGCGAAACCTTCGGCAAATTTATCTTTGTGAATTTCGATCCCGAAGCGATCAGTCTGCTCGAATGGCTGGGCCCCATTGCCAACGAATGGCGGGAGTTCCAGTTTGACCAGTGCCGACTCTCAGCGCGCTACAGCTTTGATCTAGACTGCAACTGGAAAATCGCGATGGAGGCGAATACCGAGGTCTACCACGTACCCAACATCCACCCCACTACGGTTGCACCGTTGTTGGACCATCGCCGCAATGTGAATACGCTCTACCCCAACGGGCATGGCCGCATGGTGGCGCCCCCACCCCGGGTAAGTGAAACCGAAATCGCAGAATCGACCCGTGACGTCGGCGCGCGCGTCGAGATCGCCACGGTAAGTGAAATAGCAAGAACGTGCATCCAGTCCTACGGCATCTTTCCCAACTGGGTGTCGCAATTGACGGAGTTTGTGCTTGCGCCGCTGCTGTTCTGGCCTAACGGCATTAATAAGTGTCGGCTGGAATGCTGGACGATTGCGCCTGACTGGGGCGACGGCGAGGGCCCAGATTACTGGACCCTGAATAATGGCGAAGAGCTCTGCAAGATCCTGCGGGAAGACACCGAGTTCGGCACCCAGATACAGAAATCGATGGAATCACCGGGCTTTAAGGGGGTGCCGCTGAGTTATCAGGAAGCGCGCATATACCACTGGAACCAGAATGCGGATCGCATGATCGGGCTCGATAAGGTGCCTCGGGACCTGAGCGTGCAGCAGGTGATTGGGGATGATTGGGTTCACCCCAATGACCCGAGGCTTGGCTTACTTGCTATGTGAGGCCAAGTGCTGCGAGTCTACGGAAGTCAATGAATCTCGAAGCGCCTGCGGGCCCTTTGCCGCACCTGTAAATTCCCTGAATATTCTCGCTTTCGCGCTACTCAGACTCCTCCCCTGTGCGCGTTATAAACCAAAGCACGCCAGGGTCGGGCTCTGTACTCGCGAGTTCCTGAGGGGTAAAAGTGAAGGCGGCCGAGTACGGGCTGCTGCCATTGGTATTTGCCGCACGCAGCCGCATCGTGACGCTGATACCGTTGGTCAGCCCCGTGATGGAGATTGGGCTGGTGGTATCAGCAGGGCTCAGCGCGGTGAAGCTCCATTCGACACCATTAAAGGTCCCGTACTCGTAATTTGTGATGGCGCTTCCATTGGCTGATCCTGGCGTAAAACTAACGGTGGCTCCGCGATCGGTGGGTGTTGCGGAAATACCCGTCGGAGGGCTCGGCAAACCAGAGTCCTCTCCAACAATCCGGAAGCTTACCGTTTCACTCGCGCCATCTGCCTGACAATCTGCGACCCCGCCATAACCTCCATTAAAAGCAGCCCAAGCGTAGTATCGGCCGTCCGCGGTCAACGAGGCCTGAGCGGGGTATGAGCCTCCGCCATATCCGGGATCTACAGCCAGCGCCTGATCAACCAGCCTCTGGTTCGGGTCGAACGCCTCAACAGTAATCAACCAAACGGTACTGGCTCCCGGCGTGTAGTCCTTGATGCTGTAGTACCCATCAGCACTCGGTATAAACAGCCTCCGATCGGTGCCCGCGTACCCATTGCTTGTTACCAAGGCGCACCCCGCCGCATTGTAGTTAGGCGTGAGCGAAATGGGACCTACTGAATAAACTTCGGCAGCGTTGATCGCGGGTGAGCCTAATAAAAAAAATGGCCAGATAACCAAGAAATAGACCGACCGCTTCATGGCGCACTCCTTTCCTTATCCTCTGAATCAAAACGTACTAACAATATTCCTCCGGTACTTTTCGAGTACCCGATAGGTGGCCTCGACCCTACCGAGCGAGGAGTTGCAACTTCAGATCTAATCCATAACCTTGACCAAAATATCATCCCGATGCGATTGGATCATGAGCTTCGCGGTGTGCAGTCGCTCCCCAAATATTTTCATGACGCGGTTAACGCCCGCCGCAAAGTCCGCGTATTTATTGAAGCCGCAGGATGCATAAAAGGCCAGCTCTGGCCCCCACGCATGCTCATACCGGTTGCAGTTACCAAAAGCCTCGTCATAAGCGCTGTAAAACTCCTCCGCTTTCTCTTGCATCTCGGCATTGGACAGCTGCGGCGCAAAAGTCGTGGCAGCGATGAGGACATACTGAGCCGCCTTGGTCATCTTGAGCTGCGTCGTCATCACAAGGTGATCAGAGTGGCCCCCAAACAGTTGCGGCTCGTCTGGGGTTGGCGGCGGCGGTGAGCCATCCATTATGCGCGCGAAATGATCAATATCGTCGAAGGTACAGCTGGTATAAAACGCCCGGGGCGACCCGAACTCGTGCTTGTACAGGGAGCAATTATTAAAGCCCCGTGCTTCCTCTGCTTTTATGTACTCGATAAGCGACGCCTCTATCTCACTGGGCTTCGCGCCTGCCGGAATCTCATACGTTGACCACAGCGCCATGGGTAAAGCCTTGGGCTTATCACCGTGATCATCAGCGATTGCAGTCAACGAGATGCATCCCGCGATTACAAGAACCATTGTGCTTAGGTATTTCATGCCATCCTCCTTGTTAATTCAGCCAAGTCGACGCTAGCACATTTTTTTACAAGTTGAGGACAATAGCCAACTGCGGAGATTAGATTCGCTTCGCCGCTATCACCGCAAGCGCCGAGCCGGTTCCCACGATCGCACACCAAGCGCGCAACAATATACCGCGTCGAGGCAGGGCAAGGCGCGCAGCCTCCTCACGGTGGCTCACCTCATCGGCCTGACACTTAAGCAGCATCTCTCTCAACGACGCATACGTTCCCTGCACTAGCAGTCGTTGAATTTGTTGTTCGTAATGATGATCAACAAAGGTCTCCACCGCTTCGATAGTGGCAAATACCGCCTGTCGCCCCACCAGCGCGGGAAGCGCACCCGTTAACCACCCCATCAGCCGCCATAGTGGCAGCAGCTTCGTGCGTTCACGCCGGGCCACTATCTCTTCCATCAAAGCCAGGTGTTGCCCCTCAGTTAGTAAATGCCGCTCAGCGAACTGCCGCACATTCGTATCTTTGGACACCGCCAGTACTCCCCGGTAAATCATTACCGCGCCATATTCACCGGCGTGGTCCGAGCGCAGCTCCTGCTGTAACCAGCCGGGCAGCGCGTAAAATTCGGGCCACCCCGTGGTCGCGGCAGCGGTGGCGGAGGGTGCAGTGCTATTAGTTTCGGTTTTGGTTTCGGTATCGGTTTCGGAAAAGAGCGTCACATCGCTTTTATCACGCACCATTGCGGCTTTCCCATTTGCCATAGGAGACACCGGTGGATTGGCCGGTAGCGGTGATGGCGCTGGCCTATCGCGCGATCGAGCCGGTTCCGCGGGCTGATGCATCAGGTTTTCTGTGCTGTGAGACACGAATCTCTCCGGCTATGGGAATACGATTGAATCTTGCATACGTCGATCGATGCGCGACCGATCATGCACTCTAGCTAAACAATAGTGAAAGTTCTGCCGGGAATCAGGTCAGCGAGACGACGTGTTACTCACTGCGCTGGCGTATGGTGTACTCGCGCGGGCAAACGCGACCGCACCGAGGGCACAAAATGCCAGGCTACTTAGCAGGGCGTAGCGAATGGACTGTACCCCCAGATCCGCATAGACGTCGCTCAACCACCCCACGGCGAGAGGCCCCAGCCCCATCCCCAATAAGTTCAGAATAAACAACAGCAACGCCGCCGCCTGAGTCCGCCAGTGGGCGGGAACCAAGTTCTGCACCGCGGCATAACTCGGCGCGATCCAGAAACTGGCGAAGATGGCACTAAAGAACATAAACACCAGTGCCACCGGAAAAACCTTATCGCCCAGCATCCAAACCTGCTCGGCGGGCCACAGCAGGAACAGTGCCTGTGTAGGAATCGAAATCACTACACCAATCATGGGCAACCGCAGCTGCCAACGCGCGTCTTGCTGTGCAAATCGGTCCACCAGCACCGCACTCAGCAAAGTCCCTAAAATACCGCCGAATACGCCGATCAAACCGAGATACAAACCCGCATCCAGCAAGGTGAGTCCATGCACGCGAATCATGAAGCTTGGTGACCAAACCCCGAGCCCATACCCGGAGACCGCTGTCATACCAACACCCAGGGCAATTGCCGGAAACGCCGGCAGTGCAGCAATGCGCCGAATCGCTTCCCACAAAGAATCGTCTTCTACCTCGAGGATGGGTTCTCGGTGGGGTTCCCGGATAGTCATGCGAATGAGCACCGCCAACAGCACGCCCGGTATACCAAATATCCAGAAGACGCTGCGCCAGCCGAAGGCTTCGGCGAGGAGCGCACCACCGAACAAACCCACCAGCACGCCTATGTTAGTCCCCGACGCCAGAACACCCTGCGCCAGCGAGCGTTGCTCGGGTGGAAAGTAGTCCGCAAGCAGCGACTGTGACGGTGGCGTGCCGCCCGCCTCGCCGACACCCACGGCAATGCGATACAGCGCCAATTGACCAAAACTGGTGGCGGTCGCGCAGAGCGCTGTCATGGCACTCCACACGGTCATCGACAGCGCCAGTACATTTCGGCGCGACCAGCGATCTGCGAGGCGTGCCATCGGTACGCCGAGGGTGGCGTAAAACAGCGCAAAAGCCAGGCCCGTCAGCAGGCCCATTTGCGTATCGGTGGCGCCGAACTCCGCCTTAATGGGCTCCAGCAGAATCGTCATGACCTGCCGATCGACAAAGTTAAAGATGTATCCCAGTGTCAGGATGAACAGGGCATACCAGCGGTAGCCACGGGTGAACTGGGTATGTATCGGGGAAGACACGCTCAGCCTGCGCCAAGGGTTCGCAGGTCGATGACAAACCGGTATTGCACATCCCCTGCATGCAACCGGTGCCACGCGCGCTCGATATCATCGGGTTGGATCAGCTCTATCTCGGCACCCAAACCGTGTAAATGAGCAAACTGGATCATCTCTCGTGTATCGGAGATCCCGCCAATCAGCGAACCCTCCAAACTGCGGTCGCCAAACACGATCAGTGCGGGGAACACGCTGAGATCCTCCGTGGGTACACCCAGCAAGCACAGCTTGCCACCGCGCCGCAGGAGCGGGAACCAGCGATTCAAATCGTGGGCATTCGAAATCGTATCCAGAATCAGATCGCACTGCCCCATCCATTCCTGCAACACAGCGGAATCAGGATCCAGCGCCACCTCTGCCCCCAATCTAGTGGCGTCTGCGCGCTTTGCTTTGGATCGCGAAGCAACGATCACCCGCGCGCCCATGGCGCTCGCAAACTGGATAGCGAGGTGCCCCAATCCGCCCATGCCCAATACGCATAAAGTCGTACCGGGCCCCACACCGAACCGCTTTAGCGGTGTGTATACCGTAATGCCCCCACACAACAGCGGCGCCATGCGCGCCAGATCCGCGCCTTGTGGGATCGGCACAATGTAGCTGTAATCGACCATGTAATCGGAGGCATACCCGCCGTAATTCACCCTGCCCTCGCGATCTTTGCTGTTAAAGCTCAAGGTAAAGCCGGTGTCACAGTAATGCTCATCGCCGACCGAACAGGATTTGCACACGCGACAGCTGTCGGCGATACAACCCACACCAACCGCATCGCCCACGGCGACGCCTTCAACATCTGCCCCAATTTCGGTGACGATGCCAATCATTTCGTGGCCGGGCACCATGGGATACATCCCACCACCAAGCTTGTTACTGGCAGCGACCAGATCGGAGTGACAAATGCCGCAAAACTGTAGATCAAGATGTACGTCGCGCGGCCCGAGGGGGCGCCGCTCAACAGTGGTGCGAGCAAAGGACGTTCCCGCCGATGTCAATTGATACGCCACCGTCATGACGCTCTCCTTATAATTGTCGGGCGCGTCATAAGCTCGCGCGGGTCTATCTGAGATGCGGTGTTGGCCGCATCAGTTAAGGACAAAATGATCTTGTAGGACACTGCATCATGATCGTAGCAGGCGAGTGGACTCAGGGCGATGTCGCAACGCCTACCAGCGCGTCCGATTCACTATGGCCACAAGAGAAAGCATGACCGGCACTTCTACTAGCACCCCTACCACCGTCGCCAGCGCGGCGCCCGAGTGCAAGCCAAAAAGGCTGATGGCAACCGCGACCGCCAGTTCAAAAAAATTGGAGGTACCGATAAGCGCACAAGGCGCGGCGATGGCGTGTTCAACTCGCCACCAACGCGCGGCAAGATAGGCCATGAAAAAAATACCATAGGTCTGAATCAATAGCGGAATCGCGATCAGCACAATGTCGATGGGTTGCGCAACGATGGTCTCTGCCTGCAATCCAAATAACAGGACCACAGTGCCCAATAACCCCGCCATCGATAGCGGTTTTAATTGGCTTAACAGCGACTCCAGACGTGCGGGCGTATCAGATCGGAATAACGCCTTGCGCGTGACTGCACCGGCAAGTAGCGGAATGACCACGTACAACACCACCGACAAAAAAAGTGTCTCCCATGGCACCACGATATCGGTGACGCCCAGCAGAAACCCGGCCAACGGTGCGAAGGCGAAAATCATAATCAGGTCATTCACCGAAACCTGTACCAAGGTGTAATTGGCATCACCTCTGGTGAGATGGCTCCAGACAAATACCATCGCAGTGCACGGCGCGACACCAAGTAAAATCATGCCCGCGATATACTCAGTCGCGGTTTGTGGGGCCACCCAGTCAGCAAAAATCACCCTGAAAAAGAGCCAGCCCAATGCTGCCATGGTGAAGGGCTTAATCAGCCAATTGATCACCAGCGTAATGGCGAGGCCCTTGGGTCGGCGGCGAATATCTCGGAGAGAGGTGAAATCAACCTGCACCATCATCGGGTAAATCATGACCCAGATGAGCGCTGCCACGACCAGATTAACCCGCGCCACTTCCAGCGCTGCCAACACAGCGAACACATCGGGCAGTACGTTGCCCAGCAGCACGCCTGCGACAATACTGATGGCCACCCAGACACTCAGATAACGCTCAAAAATACCCATGCGAGCCACTCCTTTAGGGCGTCAATCATCGAGAGCAAAACCTTAGCGCGCTATACCTCAGCCAACCATTGATCGACTTTAGCCTCGATACGATCGATCACCGACATAAAGGCTGCGTGGGCGGCACGCTCACCTTCCACCTTTGAAGGGTCAGGTAAACCCCAATGCTCTTTCGAGATATCGCTCATCCACAGGGGACAGACTTCGCCCGCGGCGCTATCACAGACCGTAATCACGCGGTCCGGCTTGAAATCCTCGAGTTCACCCCAGGATTGGCTACTTAACCCAGCGATGTCATAACCACGCTCGGAGAGGTAACGAAGCGTGAGTGGGTGGACCGCCCCCGCAGGCGCGCTGCCCGCGCTGGCCGCCCGCAACGCACCACTGGCGCGCTGATTCACGATGGCTTCACACAAGATGCTACGACACCGATTATGGGTACAGATAAACAACAGCTTCACAGTAGGCTCCAGTCCAGAGCCCACAGATTGATGTTACGCGGACTCTTTTATGTAAAGTGACCGTCGGGGCTCTTTAAACACACGCTCTATCATAGGCTCGAAAAATGACAGTTCGTAGTATTCCGCGTCTGGGTCAAATGCAGGGGCATCGTACTTTTCGATGAACTCGAGTGTTTGAGGATAGTGCGGGTGATCCTTAAACTGATCCCGCATGTTTCGGTCGAGGCCTAAGTAGTGAAAAAAGTAATATCCCTGGAATATGCCGTGATGTTTGACCATCCAGTGGTTCGCCTCACTCACGTAAGGCTCAAGTAATACGGCGGCGACATCCGCGTGGTTGGCGGGTCCCAGAGTATCGCCAATGTCATGAAGCAGCGCGCACACGACATACTCCTCGTCCTTACCGTCATTATGGGCCAGGGTAGCGGTTTGTAAGCAGTGGGTTAGGCGATCCACAAGAAAGCCACCGAAGTCCCCCTGAAGCAACAGCAAGTGATCCTTGAGTCGCCGACACACATCGCTCCGGAACTCAAAAAATTCCGCGCCGATGATGTCCCAGTCTTCCTGGGTGCCATCTTTCATATGATGAAACTTTGCGCGGGGGGGCAGGGCCTGATTCATGGGAATGCTCCTAACCATTTGGCATGAGAATACTGGTGTACCTGAGTCGCATCAAGGCACAGCGCAGTCATTGGCTCGCGCTCTTTTGATGGTGGCGATGGCACCACCGCATCGTGCCGCGCACCCAAGCAGTGGCCATCAACAGCGAAGAAAGACATACCGAGGCGTCTCGCTCAGGTCGTTATCAGATGGTGACAATAGCGCCATAAAGGGGTGCGGTAACATGCCGCAATCTGTCACAGTAGGATGGCTCCCCGGTGTCGTTCGTCGGGAGCAAAATCAGGGATAGATGAAAAGGAAAAAGCGATGAAAAACATGATTATCGGCGCCAGCATGCTGGGCCTTATCTCTTTGGTCGGGTGCGCGTCTACCAGCACACCGCCGCCCGCCACCACGCCTGACGGTTTGGAGTTGGTGCGTAGCGACAAGCACAGTGCCGTTTATATGAAGCCCGGTGCACAGCTCGAGAGCTATGCCAAGTTCGGCGTCGTGCCCTGTCAGGTCGCCTTCCGCAAAAATTGGCAACGCGATTACAACTCTGCCCATCGCAGCAGCTCTCAGCAGGTGAAGCAGCGGGATATTGACCGCATCAAAACCGAGCTGGGTGAAGAGTGCACAACCTTTTTCACTAATGCGCTAGGCGAAGCGCCCGCATATGACCTTGTGACCGAGTGGCAGGAGGGCGAGGCAGTGCTACTGGTGTTTCCCAATATCGTAAATCTCGATATCACCAGCCCAGATCTTCAAAGCCCGAACATGAGCCGCACCTACTCAGCCTCAGCAGGCTCGATGACGATGTATCTGGAGCTCATCGATGCCGAAACCTCGGATGTGTTGGTGCGCGCCTACGACAGCAAGGCAGACCCGGACACCATGGTCAATTACGCCAACAAGATCACCAACCGCCAAGCGGCTGATCGGATGTTGAAGGATTGGTCTTCTCGATTGCGCAGCGCTATAGACGCGGTTCTGGGGGGATCTGCTGAAGGCCTATGAGCGCCGTCTTCAAGGGATTTGCCGCGCTGATAACGCTGGCCTTGGTCGGCGTTTGGCTTTTGCCACAATGGGCTCCCGTTCAAGCCGTCAGCTGGAGTCCTCCCCCTAACCCCGGTCTCACCGGCACCTTTTCTCCGAATCAGGCCTTGGCCAAACTGACGCTCATACCAGTGGGTCCCGCCCCTGAGCATGTGGCCTGCGATAACAGTGGTGTGCTCTACACGGCCCTTGATGGCGGTGCTGTCTTGCGGCGAGCGTCATCGGGCGAGTGGAACCAATTAGGTACGACCGAGGGCAGGCCGCTGGGTCTCAGGCCGGATGACCAAGGCGGACTCTGGATCGCCGACTCGATCAAGGGCCTGCTTCATATGACGGCAGAGGGCGTGGTCAGCGTGCTCGCAGACAAAATCGGCGATGAGCCCCTCCGTTTTGTTGACGATCTGGATGTGGAGCAAAACGGGCACATCTGGTTCTCGGATGCCAGCCAGCGCTTTGACTACCGGCAGGTCGCGCTCGATTTCTTTGAAGGCAGTCGCACCGGGCAACTGCTCAGGTACGACCCGATGACCCA
>Ga0255765_1005015_pt1 | contig 12791 bp, 22 predicted proteins | sample 041ome_8_FD_179965 | JGI IMG/M metagenome (GOLD analysis project Ga0255765, IMG submission 179965) | Coastal salt marsh microbial communities from the Groves Creek Marsh, Skidaway Island, Georgia - 041407BS metaG (version 2) | ecosystem: Environmental > Aquatic > Marine > Intertidal zone > Salt...
AGGCAACCTGACGGAGACAATAATCAGCGAGTGGGTTTGTATCGAGCATCAAGGCTATGCAAGAGTAAAGGCTGTTGCGTGGTGGGATGCGAGATCGGAACATCCTGCACCGCAGACAATCGACGAAGCGATGCAGCTGCTCGATGCCAAGGCTTGCCGTCAACCTGTCACGATTACAACAGAGCAAGACGGCAAGTACAGGCGGATTGCTTCGGTCACGTGGCGGGACGAAAAGCCTGCGGAGTTGGAGCTGTTCGAATATCATGTTCCGGGTGATGCTGTTTACTTTGATGATGACGAGGTGCCGTTTTGAAAATACTTTTTCAAAATATCTAAAAACTATGCGTCTAGTTCTTTACACTGCCGATAACTAGGTGTATAGTTCTGGTGTCGGGCACACAAACAACAACTCAAACAGGAACGAAAACAATGACAATCACAATCACAGTATTCAACAGCGAAACTGGAAACGGCGTTATGAAATTGACTTTTGATAACTCAATCGACGCCAACAAAGAACGCGATATCCTTGATAGCAGCGGAGCCGACTACCGAGTTGAGTGGAATTGCTAAATCACGAAAGGCGGGAAACAATGAGTAGCAAAAACGTAGTACGCGGAACATTCGGCCAAGATTCAGAAAACTGGTATAGCTACTGGAGGACTCCAGAAGGCAACCACTCACTTTCAGCATCATCGAAGATCATCGGAAGCTCACGAACGCTTGGCCATTTCCAAACCAAGCGAAGCATGGTTAAGTGGATCAACGAAAACCTAGACATTGAGGTGGCGTAGTGGGTTGCGTTCAATGCAGCGGTTGCGGAAAACCGGTTTCGAATGAAACCGGCGTTGATGTTGTGGTGAGGGCATTTGTGGAATGTCCTGAATGTATCGAAAAACGCAATTTCGAGATTGACAAGTTAACTCAGATAATGCGGTTTGTCGCGAGCAACACAAGAGACAAGTGGGCTAGAGATTATCTTGTTGGGCGTTTAGACGATCGGGGCCATGACAGTGTGCTAAACAATCCGGTTGTCGTGGACGCAGATCGGGAAGAATTGCAGATTGAAGTAGAGCGACTGAAAGCGTGGCTAGGGAAGATTGGCCACGAAGCATGGAAAGATGCACCAATGGCAAGAATTGAAGAATATGCGGAAACGTCAATCAAACACAGCTCATGCGTCTGTCATCCAAATTGGGAGCCATGCGAAAATTGGGCACCGTTGGGCGTATGGCCTCCGAGGTGTGGGAAATGAACAGCCAACGTAAAAGCATCACGCAGCCCGCCGACTGGTGGGCTGCGTTTCAGCTACAGGCTCAGGCCGAGGGTATGACGCTATCAGAGTGGATGGGCGAATGCTGCCGGGTGTATCTGCCGTCAGGCGTTAACAGCGCGTTGCTGGATCGTCCACCGGCGAACAGGCCGAGGAAGATTGACTCTACCTGAGTGAGTTAGTAGGATTCGCGTAACGGTGTGCAGGCCGTTGTAAAAGCGACAAACATCAGGCGTTGCCTGTTTAAAGCCGTTACCAGTCTCTGCACAGATTGGTAGCGGTTTTTTTATGGGAGGTGTGCAGTGGTTTTGATTCGATTCGACACGTCATCAGTAGATGATTACAGAAAGTTTTTGAGCGTAAGGAATTGTCCGCTGTATCAATTCATTGGCAATGCTGCGGAAGTGCCTGACGAATACGCTAAGACTCTAGGTATTGAAGTTGCGACGGAGGACGACGTTGAGTGTCAATTGTTGCCATCGCTGTTTGACTACCAGAGGGACATCGCCACCACAGCAATTCAGAAACGCAAATACGCTATTTTCGCGGATTGCGGACTTGGCAAGACATTAATACTGCTGGAGTTTGCGAGGCACGCAGCACGTGTTACCGGCAAGCGTGTATTGATTGTTTCACCGTTGATGGTGGTACGTCAGACGATCGCTGAAGCGGTTCGTTGGTACGGAGATGATATCAGTATCGACCGTGTGCATGCAGCGGATTTGAACTACTGGCTCAACAGTGATAGTTCACTTGACACGATGATCGGCGTCACCAACTACGAGGCGATCCGAGAAGACCTAACACAGACGCAATTGGGCGGATTAGTACTCGACGAATCCAGCATGCTCAAATCGCACTACGGAGCATGGGGAACGCGGCTGATTGAATTGGGGCGGGGATTGCATTGGAAGTTGTGTGCTACTGGCACACCAGCACCGAATGACCGCATTGAGTACGCCAATCATGCTGTGTTTTTGGATCGAGCAAAAACAGTGAACGAGTTTCTCGCATCCTATTTCATCAATCGTGGACAGACCAATAACCGCTGGGAGATCAAGCCGCATGCGTTAGGGCCGTTTTATCGCTCTCTGGCCGACTGGTCGATATTTCTGACGAATCCCGCGACCTACGGATGGAAAGACAACGTTGGAACGACTCCGCCAATCCACATTCACATCGACGAAATACCACTGACGCAGGATCAAAGGGAAGCTGCTCAGCAATTGACCGGCAACTTGATGACGGCCAACATCGGAGGCATAGCTCAGCGTGGTAAGTTGTCGCAAATTGCAAAGGGCAAGAACGGCATTCCAACGAACAAGCCGCAGGCGATTCGAGAAATGGTGGATTCATGGCCGGAAGAGTCAACCATCATCTGGTGCCACTACAACGACGAGCAAGAACAGATGGAGCGGACGTTCCCCAAAGCCGTCAGTGTTTCAGGATCGACAAAAGAATCAGACCGGGAATCTGCGATCGATCGATTCGTGTCGGGCGAGGTCAAGGTGCTGATAACCAAGCCGAAAATTCTGGGCTTCGGGCTTAACCTTCAGGTGGCTACGCGGCAAGTGTTCAGTGGCATCAAGGATTCTTACGAGGAATTCTATCAGGCAGTGAAGCGGTCAAACCGCATCGGATCAACGAGACCATTAAACGTGCATATTCCAGTGACCGAACTGGAGATGCCTTTTGTGGATAATGTACTTTCTAAGGCAAAGCGTGTTGAATCTGACACGCTGGAACAAGAGCAACTATTTAAGGAGGTCACTAATGTTTGATTTACATCACGGCGATTGCATACCGCACATGATGGTTAACATGGAACCAGAGAGCGTTGACTTCGCTATTTTCAGTCCGCCATTTCCTTCGCTTTATGCCTACACCGATTCGGAGTCCGACATTGGCAACGTAGACTCAATGGGCGGCGAGGCGGCTGTTCACCTGTCATTCATGTTCAAAGGTCTAGCACGAGTGCTCAAACCCGGACGGGCCGCCATTGTTCACGTCTGCCAGATTCCACGAATGAAGCGATCTGGTGGTGTCGGATTGTGCGACTTTCGTGGCACGAACATCCGAATCGGTGAACGTGCTGGATTGACCTACGAATACGACTGGTCTGTTCGAAAGAATCCTCAGGCCCAAGCGATACGCACACGGGCGAGAGAGCTGCAGTTTTCAGGACTTGAGTCAGACAGTGCCGGGCAGCGTGGTACGCTCCAAGACTACCTGATCAAGTTTAGAAAACCCGGTGAAAACAAGGTGCCGGTAGATGCACCGAATCAGGTGAGTCGAAATGACTGGATTGCATGGGCTGAGGGCTGCTGGGATAACATTCACGAGACTGACACGCTGAACACGAAGGCGGCAAAGTCTGGTGATGACACGAGGCATATTTGCCCGTTGCAGTTGGAAGTGATTAGACGCTGCGTTCTGCTGTTCAGTAATCCGGGCGAATTAGTGTTTAGTCCGTTTGCTGGGATCGGGTCTGAAGGTTATGTGTCACTCGGAGGGACTTCAGCAAAGACGGGGAAACGCATCGATGACCCGCGTCGTTTTTATGGTTGTGAACTGAAGGACGAGTACTATCGCCAAGCAATCAAAAACCTGAAATCGGCTGAACGTCAGCAGGAGTCAGCAAAACAAGAGAGCCTATTCTGAAGCGTGATGAAGATATTGCCTCCAGCGAATGAGTTAGTAAGATACAGGCACGGTGTGGACTAGACACCGAACCGAATCAAGGCCATTGCGGCCGTTAGCCCGTTGCAGATTGCTAGTCCCAATTTGCAGCGGGTTTTTTTATGGAGGTTTGAAAGATGAATATGGAAGAACTGCTGTCCGTATTGGACGTCCAGCAACTAAATGAGTTGAAAACCGCAATCAAATTAGAAAAGCGGAAACGCCGTATAAAACAACGACGTGGGTTTATAAATCGCTTTGATCCAAAACATTACGAATCCCGTGAATTAGCAAACAAGGAAGTGCTAAGGATAAACAGCCGACACTTATTGAAACCTCCCGAACGTTCAAAGCCGCTATGGCAGCGTGTGAAATACCTGCCAGCTTTATTAGCTCAGGATTGGTCCGGAATTTACCAAAGCAAAACGAATGACACTAGAAACGAATTCTACGTATATGCTCATGTTGATCCGCGTGAATGGGTCGTGACCATACCGGGAGCAAAAGAAACGTTTGGTGGAACACCGTTTTATATTGGCAAGGGAGTTGGCAACAGGGCTTTTGATTTAAAACGAAATCAGGGGCATGGAAAACACTTGAAGTTATTGATGGACGCAGGATTTAAATCACATGACATTGTGAAGTATGCCTTTAATGAACTTACTGAAGCAAAAGCATACGAAATCGAAGCTAAGTTGATTTACTTTTTTGGGACCATTTACGAGGAAGGCAGCAATGGAATGCTGATGAATCTCGACACGCCTAAAATACCAGAATGGGAGGGAGCGATGCAAAAGATAATGTGTCGCCAACGATGGAGTCACGCCACATCGGCAGGAAGACGTTGACGTCGTCAATTGAGTGGCGATATACAGCAGCGACAATAGCGCAAAACGGATTGGTTTACTTCAAATGAAAAACATCCCTGTCGAACTACAGGAACTCAAACAGTGGCATATGTGGAAGGACGAAAACGGAACGAAAATTCCGATTCGTCTGGGCGGAGGAATGGCAAAATCAAACGACCCGTCAACATGGTGCGGGTTTGAGTTTGCTTGTCAGTCAGCTCAATACTACAGCGGCCTGGCGTTTGAGATCACAGAACCCTACACCGGAATTGATCTGGACAACTGTCTTGATGAATCGGGCAAGCTCAGGGAATGGGCTGTTCCGATTGTCACCAGGCTGGACGGGATTGCCTACGCTGAGATTTCACCCAGCGGTAACGGCATCAAGTTTTTAACCAGAGCACGTAAACCTGAAGGTTCACGATGTACGCACAAAATCGGCGGCGACAAGCAGCAGATTGAAGTGTATGACCATTGCCGATTCTGGACGATCACAGGCAACGTGTATGCTCGCAATCTTGATATTGGAGACGGGCAGCAGGCGGTTGACTGGATTTGCTCGGAGTATCTAACACCCACCGAGAAGCCACCAAGACAGACAACGCGAATCATCCAGCCAGCACATCAAACACCGTTGATGGATCGGGCTGTCAGCTACCTCGGCAACATCCCAGCGAGCGGAAAAGGCGGAAGGAACAACTCGGCGTTTTCGCTGGCGGGTCATCTGTTTGCTATGGCTGACGATTTTGGAAATCGGCTCAGCATGGATCAGGTGGTCGACCTAGCGCGACAGTGGAACTCCACGAACTCGGAACCGTTACCCGATGAAGAATTGCAGCGGGCCGTTAATTCAGCGAGCAGGAACGGGACACCTCGGGAAGAAAAGCGGTCGCAGCAGATTGCTATTCCGGCGATTGATCCAGCGGTGAACCTTTCGTTTTTGCTTGGCGAAATCGGAGACGAAAAACCACAATCAAAAGAGCCAGACAACTGCAAGATTGAAGTGCCTGGACTGATTGGGGATCTCGTCAAATACAATCTGGCCAACGCACATTATCCGCTGCCTGAGTTAGCGCTGGCGGGGGCCATTGCTTTGATGTCGTCGGTTGTCGGTGGCAAGGTTGAATACTGCGGTTCGCGTGGAAATCTCTACGTCATGGGGTTAGCACCGTCGGGAGGCGGTAAGGATTTCAGCCGCAAACTCAATCGAAAGATCCTGAGACAAGCGGGACACGGCCACGTTTGCGGGCCAGAACGAATCGGAAGTCATGCGGGAGTTGTGTCAGCGCTGGCGGAAAATTGGAACACCCTGTTTCAGATTGACGAAATCGGCAGGTTGCTGGCAACAATGACTTCGGCATCAATCAATCCGCACTTATACAACATCACAACAGTGCTGATGCAGGTCTACAGCTCAGCCGATGATGTCTGGCAGGGCGATGCCTACGGCGACCGGAAGAAGGTCAAGACTCTCGAATATCCGAATTGCGTGGTTTATGGGTCTTCGGTGCCTGATGGATTTTGGGAATCACTCAGTAAGGAAAATCTGACAAATGGTCTGATCGGTAGGTTCCTAATTTTCGAGAATCCAGAGTACGTCGATTATCAAATTCCTGCGGGTGAACCGTTGCCCGATTCTATCGTTGACCGGGCTCGCCAGTGGCTTGACCACAAGACGCACGGAGGGAACCTTGCTGGTGTCTCCCGTCATGATGCTGCGAATCCTCAGACCGTCTACGCGGACGAACTCGCAACTGATAGATTGCATCAACACGCAATGGATATTTCGGCACGCCGAAAATCAGAACCACCAGTGCAGGCGGCAGTCTGGTCAAGGCACGCAGAAAAAACAAACAAGCTAGCTTTGCTGTTTGCCTGTTCGCGCTGGGGTGAGGGTTTACCCTGGCCGACAATTCGGATTAAGGACGCAGACTCGGCAATCAGGCTAAACAACTGGCTGACTCGGCGGATGTTGCACAGGGCAGGTTTGCACGTAGCGGAAAACCAGGTCGAGAAAGACACGCTGAAGGTGCTCAGGATCGTCCAGGAACGCCCTGGAATCAAAGCGAGTGAATTAGCTCGTGCGATGCGTTGGTTGAAGGCACGGGACCGCAGAGAGATCCTGCTGAGTCTTCAGGAGTCAGGAGACATTGTCTGCGAGGAAATCCAGACGGAAGGAAGGGCGGCAATTACGTATCGGGCGGTTTGAGGCTTGGGAAGGAAGCCACCCTTATTGCGCTTCCTTCCGTCTTCTTTCCCAAGGGGTTTGGGAAGGAAGTTTTCAATGTTTTTACTAGTATAAAGAGCTTCCTTCCTTAATTCCGTACCCTGTAATAAATACATATTTTAATATCAAAAACCCCAATGTTTTCTAATACCCTTTTACATAGAGCCCCGGAAGGAAGGTTTTTCAGGAAAGAATAACTTGTTTTCTTTTAGTTATTGTTCCTTGACTTGCTTTCCTTCTTTAAGATAGAATCCTAGAGTGTGCTTCTTTCCTTTAGATGAGGGTTGTTGTAATGTTCAGTGAAAACCAAGTTTTCGAAATTTCAAAGATTGAATTCAAGCCATATCGTAAATCAGAAATCCGAGAGCGGATGGATCAGCTCGCCATCGGTGAGGGGTTCTTTATCCGCCCACAACCTGAAAAACTAAGTGAAATAAGAAAGAAAGCAAAAGAGGCCGCATCAAAGCAATACAAGTACGGCAGGAAAATGTCCGTAACGTTTGCGGAAAACAAAACGGCACTCAGAGTCATCCGCACTGCATGACAAGTTTGGAGCTAATCAATGGGATGCTGGGGCGCGATGGAATGGAGCGACGACGACAAGGTTGACGGAACTGGTAACTTCCCTGAGATTAGCGGTAACTTCCCTGAGATTAGCGGTAACTTCCCTGAGATTAGCGGTAAACGGGAGTAAGACAAATGGGATCAAAGCCACATAAATTCGAACGCAACAAGCAACGGGTGATTGATTACCTCAAGGGATTAGACAGGCCGATCAGGGCCACACGTCTAAGGCTCGCACTGTCATCAGCCAACCGGCACGGGCAAATCATGCCGCTGCACACTGGTATGCTCGCACAAATCGCAGAAGCAACACCTGAAATTGTAATCACACGCGGCGGATATTATTCCTGGGGAATTTTGCGGGAACATTGCCCCAGACCGTCTGCATGGTGGAGCTACGCAGATGGCTGGCATCCGATCCCTGAGATGGATTACGTACCGGGAAAATCGGTATGAGAGGCGGAGCAGGTTCAGGCTTTAAAAAACTTTTTCTTTCCGTCTTGCAAAAAAGATTGGTTAAAGTCTTTACACAAATCGAACCGATAGTTATCTTGTGTGAGTCGAACAAACAAACAACAAACACGGGAACGAAACGATGACAACATTTGAAATCGGTAAAACTTACAGCACTCGAAGCATCTGCGACAACGATTGCGTTTTTAGCGTAACGATCGCGTCTCGAACAAAAGCAACAGTTACGACCACGGGCGGAAAAACGTTTCGCGTTGCCAAAAAAGAAACGGAATGGAATCAAGCCGAAACAATTTTTCCGATGGGCCGATACAGCATGGCGCCAGCAATTAAGGCAGCTTAATGAGCAGAGGCGGCAAACGACCGGGGGCCGGGCGAAAGCCTGCCCCTGTTGGCACTGCTAAAATAGCATACGGGACAAAACTACAACCTGAAGTGGTTAAGTATCTACGGCAATGCACAAACGCTGCACAGACAATTGAGGCAGCCGTGAATCAGTCAGAAGCGTTTGGCGAGTGGAAATCTAAGCAACAGCAGGCGGAGAATTAAGCAAATTATTGACCGCTAAGGTTTTGGCTTGGTATACTGACAGCACACAACAGGAGGTGTTTTATGTCTGACGTGACAAAGAAGCCGTGGTTTTCGAAAACTCTAGTCATTAACGGGCTGACGCTAGCAGCAAGCCTGCTGGCAGTCGCTCAGGGCAGCGAGCTGATAGCCGAATACCCTCGCACAGCAGCGGCGATTGGTGCAACTCTGGCAGCGGTAAATATCGCATTGAGATTTGTAACCAGTCTGCCTGTTTCGTTCTGAATCCGTGACAGACCAAAACAGGGCGTTTGGGAAGACAGGTGGTAAACCATGAGCATCGAACTAAACTGGCAGCCAATCTTCGGTGCCATCCTACTCACGGGTGCTGCCGCAACGTGGGGCTGGCAAGCGTGGCGGTCATGGAGATCAGCACAGGTCAGTGATCCGTTGACAGTTAAACGGCTGGCCGACGAACCTCCGCCAGTTGGTGCGGTTGAGTGGGTACAGGATATCTGCGGTGCAATGTCCGGAGCTGAGGCAGAGTCGGTACTCACATCTTTGCTAGCCGGTGCCACCCGTGACCAAGCAAAATCAGCTCGAATCGCAGAGCTGGAGGTGACAACGTGATACAGCACCTCCCCATAACATTTAACGATAATCGCATAGCGTCGTCGTTCAGCGGTGGCAGATCGTCAGCACGGATGGCGGCACTCTTGTATGAGTTATATGGGGACACGCACGAAATTAAATCCTGCTTTATTAATACGGGTTTTGAGGATTTGCGGACACTGGATTTTGTGCATGCGTGTGATGAGCATATTTTTGATGGTAAGTTGGTATGGTTGGAAGCGGTAATTCACGGGCCGGGGAAAGGTCCAACTGCGAAGGTTGTCACTTACGAGACGGCAAGCCGGAACGGTGAGCCTTATAAGGCGGCGGTTGCTAAGCATGGTGTTTTTGGCCCATCTCATCCGCAGTGTAACAGTCGGCTGAAAACCGAACCGATGCGATGGTGGCGGGCATCAGAAGGTTGGGCACCTGGTAGCTACGATACGGCGATCGGAATCAGGGCAGATGAGATTGACAGGTGTAGCAGCAAGGCCAAAGAGCAGCGGTTGATTTATCCGCTTGTAGATGCTGGGATTCGAAAAGCAGATGTGAATTTATGGTGTGGGCAGTTCGAGTGGGATCTGAAATTGCCTGGCGATCATTACGGGAATTGCGTAGGGTGCTTCAAAAAGTCATTTCGAAAACTGTACACCATTGCCAAAGAGTCACCAGAAGTTTTTGAACCTTTCGCAGCACTTGAAGATAAGTTTGGTCACGTTCACAGAGGAAAAGGTGAGCAGGAGAAACGGCGAGTGTTTTATCGCAACCACACATCAGCGCGGCAATTGGTGGCAGATGCTCAGACAGCAGAATTTCGCCCGTATCAAGACGCGGAGCATTGGCAGCTAAATCTATTCGATCAGCAGCTTGATGTTGGTGGCGGGTGCGGTGAATCATGTGAAATAGGGGCAGACGAATGACACAGCACCTACCCACACTGGCAGCGTTAATCGGTGGCCTGTTATTGATCTTCAGCGGTGGCGGCGATGTTCAGCCAGTGCCGATTCCAGGCGATATCCTCGGGCAGTGTCACGTTGCCGATCGTGTAAGCCAGATCCGTATTTTGCGTGATGCGGCAACTATGCCAGCAGATGATAAACGAGCCATCGTCCAGGCAATCAACGAAGCTCGATCGACGGCAAGAACGGATGATTGGGTGCCATTCACTGACGCGGTGGCCGTAGCGATTGACAGCGGTACGTTGAGCGAGTTGGCGGATGAACTGGAGGCGGCACAATGAGTGAGTTTACTGGCTATCCGATCGAACTCGAAGATCGCGAATACATTGCAGGTCTTCCGCCAGAGAACAATGTGCTGGCCATGCGTGGCACCTATAACGAAGTGCGGCTGGATGTTCGTTCGTTGGCAATCGTTGAGAACCAAGCCAGCCAAGGAGCATGTGCAGGACACTCGCTCTCGTCTGTCCTTGAGTGGATCTATGTAGTCATTCGTGGCGAAGCTAAATGGTTCCAGTTGTCTCGGGCAATGGGATACTATGAGGCACAGCGAATCAACAACATTCGCGGCGATCGTGGCTCAACAATTTCAGCAGGCGTTAAGCTGGCGAAAAACACAGGGCTATGCCGTGAGGAATTATGGCGTTATCCATCTGCCTACAATCCTGCACGTCCAGCGAATTACAACGATGTTTTGGCGGACGCTGCGAACTACAAGGTTGGCAGCGAAACGGCAATCACGACCTACGAGGGCTATCGCACGTTCCTCGGTGCTGGTCTCGGTGGAATCCATCAGGGCATTGGATGGAACTCAACTGTCAACCGAAAACTGGTTGAATCATATTCGACAAACGGACGCGATGGCGGGCATTCAATTTGTGCTCTGTGCTTATCAACCAGAGTTGATTCAAAGGGTGACCCCTATGCGTGGATTCTGAACTCGTGGAATAACAACTGGGGACAGAACGGCTGGGCCGAATGGAGTCCTAACGCGATTAGACAAATGCTGAGATATCAGCACACAACATTCGTCGGATTGTCCGACATGCCCAACGTTAAGCCGCGTGAGTACACACTAGACCAGATCAAGAAAGACCTGCGAATATGAGATACTGCCTCGTGTTATTGCTGTTGGTCGGTTGCCAATCAGAACGACAATCGGCCGAACTGACGGCATTGAAATCGTCGTTACAAATATCATTTTCCGACGTGGTGCAGTCGCAGGAATTAGCCACCGAAACGACGATCAGCGAGCTGAAAGCAAACACGGAATCGCTCAACATACTTGCGTCGAAGATCGAAACACTGAAAGCATCAACTGAGGCAACTAACTCTGACCAATCGGAGGAGGTGATCCAGTCTGCGGAATCGGGAGCCGTTTCCATTGCGGCTCCCGATTCTTCTCAACCAGTGTTGTTTCTACCGCCAGCGATAGACGAGCCGGCAGTGCAGATGTCGTGGAACATTGAAGGTAACTGGAATCCAACGTTAATCGAAACAGCGGATCACCTGCGTGATGATCACGGCATAAATATCGACGGCAAAACGCATCAGGAGTTGCATGACATCCATGCTGCAATACATAACGGCACCTCGGTTGTGCCTCACGCACGATCCACAAAATCGGTTGTCGATCAAATAAGCCCGATTATGATCCACAAATACCGTTTCAGTGCTTCGTGTCCCGGTGGTGTGTGTCCGCCAAGGCGGGTGACGTTTAGGCGGAGGCGGTAGCATGGCAAAACAACTAACTGAGGACGATAAACAATGGTTGAAAAAACATCCCGGTTTTCACGTTGCAGGCAGAACTTCACTCGCCGCAGAACGTTCAACCAATAGCAATGGGAGCAATACGCGGGCAGTTAATATGAACGACGGGCATGTGTATGAAATGCATAGGACATTTGATAGTCGTTTGCGTGAGTATGAACTGATGAGGATGGAAGACGATTAGCATGGCTCTGCTCACAATCACCGACACAATCAAAACGCCGGTCAACGAAATAATCTGGCAGCTATTCCATGACGGCAGGGTAACTATCGCTGGTCGTGAAATAAGGCTCGGAGTGCGACAATTGCCGGTGCCATCCGTTGTTGGTGATGCTGTGGTGTGGCGATTCCCTCAACCGGTCAGGGTCTCAACACCGGGCCCAGACAGCAGCGTTAGCGAAATCAAACAGTATAGAGATCGTATTGAGTTTAGTGTATGGCCGTGGGCTGATGTAAGGATTGAAACCAAATGAGCCGCCGAGTGGACAAAGAACTACAGCTGGTTGCGGCGTCATTGTCTCCGCTGGGCACGCTGACCGACGATGACAAGCGGGCCATCCATAACATCTACGACTACTTCTCAAACAAGGGCGGTGGTGTTGCCTCGTCGGTGATAACCACAAACCGGCTATGCGGCGGCAATGGCCGAAGGCAGACACGAACCAAGCGAGCTAAACAGATCAGGGCCAGCCATGTCAAGGAATTGCAAGCGGTTGGGTTGCTGCCGTTGGGCACGTTGTTCTGGCTGTGGTGGTCGTCACCTATCGGCTGGCGGTTCCTGCTCCAGTGGATTCTTGAGGTGATGGCTGACGCGGAGGGTGAGTGATTTTTTGGGTCCTTCCGAGGCGTTTTTTCTAAGATAC
>Ga0255765_1005017_pt1 | contig 12788 bp, 7 predicted proteins | sample 041ome_8_FD_179965 | JGI IMG/M metagenome (GOLD analysis project Ga0255765, IMG submission 179965) | Coastal salt marsh microbial communities from the Groves Creek Marsh, Skidaway Island, Georgia - 041407BS metaG (version 2) | ecosystem: Environmental > Aquatic > Marine > Intertidal zone > Salt...
GTACACCCACGACGATGGACCACGTGTGCACCCACGACGATGGACGATGGACGATGGACGATGGGCGTTTCGCGTGTCACGGCGTGGACGTGCGCGACGACGACGACGCGACATCAGAGCGGTGCTCGCGAGCACGGTGTGGGATATTCACCCGAGGTCGCATTGAGGCGTGCGTCACACGCCATGGGTGAACGCGCACCGAGCGTCGGCGTCGGCGTCGGCGTCGATGGTGACGATGATGATGACGATGGGACGACGACGCCCATGGGTGACCATGACGCCGATTCGGTGCACACGAACACGGAGAATGACGGGAGGAGGACGAGGGATTACGCGCGAGATCCACCGAAAAATTGGCATTCGAAGTGGACGTGGAGCGCCGTCGATGGCAGCGATCGAGCCACGCGCGGGCCCGCTGGTCGAGTGTTGTTTGAAGCGCCGGCGTTGCACGAGCGCGCGCGGAGAGGTCGCGTCGACGAGGTGCGAGAGTTGTTGGATTCTAAAACGTTCGATGTGGACGCGAAAGACCCGGCTGGACGTACGGCGCTTCATTTTGCCGTTGGTTACGGGCGAGAAGACGTCGTGCGGGAGCTTCTCGAACGGGGATGCGAACTCGAGCCTCGAGACGACTGGACAAAGGCGCCCGTGGACTGGGGACTTCAAGCGCACCACGCAAAGTGTATTGAATTGCTCAGAGTCGAAGCCGTGAGGCGCGGTGTGTACGGAGGTAAAGGTAAAGTCGCACCATTGAAAACGTACGTCGAGCACTGCTACGGCATCACCTCGGAAGAGTTGCATGAGCACGTGGCTAAAATCGCGGCGGAGGCGCAAGAAAACAATAAACGCAACCTCGCAAAGGACGCCAAAAAGTACGACGCCGTTCGTGCGCGCGCATCGCTCCAGGATAAACTCAAGCTGAAAGCGCAAGGTAGAAAACGCCGCTAGGCGATTCGTAGTTGCATTATTACAAGTCATATCATCATTCTGTACAAAAAAAATTCACTCATATGGCTGGCGACGCCGCGCGCTCTATTTGTCCAGTCGATCGAATGCGATTCATCGTTTGCATAGCGTCGCGCATAAACTCTTCAGTCATTTCAGTGAGAGGTGCGAACGCCATGCCACGATCAAGAATGCGCTGATACGTCGTTTTCGCGTCAGCCACGTCTCGAGGTTCGGCTCTCAACAGTCCCCAATGCCCGCGGGCAATCTCTCCGAGCAACTGCGCTCGCGTCCACTGCGCCGTGCCCCAGAACGCGAGCACTCGACCACCCTTGGTTGGCACTTCAATTTCTAATGCATCGCGTGGGAACTCGGCGATACCGTCTGCGGTGGCAATGCGCCAATTATCAGACGATGAGTCCACTTCTTGAATCACCACGCCGCTGCGTTTAGGTTCGCCAGGGCCGCGCGCTACAATGTTCACCACGGAACCAACCTTAATGTCACCATCTGTCCTTCGTGCATCGTACTGCGCGTATGCGAAAGTAATTGCATCTACAGGATCAGGAATAGTGATGAATCCGGGAGCGCTGTTGTGACCGACGACGAGGCACATTGAAATTGTGTCTTCATCGCATGGTCCACCAGTATGCGAATCGATGGTAATCACATTTGTAATATCATCGACTGTAGTCTTCATTCGCTCCGCTGCAGACTTTAGTGCGCTACCGATCATGCGTCGTCGCCGATAGCGTTTATAGACTTCGTAGATTGGACCAAAAGGTGACAGAAGCTGGCGAATATGACCGGCGATTTGACGCTCAGGAACGCGGCGGCGGCGAATGCGCGCGTGGTCTTCGTCGTTTTCGTTCTCCTGGGCTTGTTCATCAGCGTTGGGATCGCGTTGTTCATCATCACTATGATCTTCTTCTTCATCGTCACCGTCGTCATTGTCGTCATCGCTGTCCTCGTCGCTCATGCTTTCGTCTTCATCGGCACCACGCTCTTCTTCTTGATCTTGGTCTTGGTCTTCATCGTCTTCGTCTTCTTCATCGTCTTCGTCTTCGTCCTCTGACATGTTGTCAATCGCTTGTTCAAACCATGCTCCGACGACTTCGCGCGCGACTTCATCGTTTCCGCCATCAATACGAATGCTAATGCCAGCCGTCGGCTCGTCGTCGTTATCGCCATCGACAGCTTCGAACAAGCGACTTTCGCCGCGCACGACCTCTTCCATAGAGTGCCAGCCCGAAAGATTGACGCCAACGATGACGTCTTCGCCCGCGTCGTTGTCTGCCGTTCGCGGTCGCCGAATGACGCCCCATCGACTATCGAGCACTGCCCTATCGCCATCACCATCGTCTCGGTTTACACTCGTGATCAAGAACGCTCCTTTAATCCAATGTTCGTATCCACAAACTCGTCTCAACTCGGGTGACATTTCTGAAAACTTCCGCTCCAGCGTGTCGCTAAACGTTTCGTGCGAGCCAAGAATAAAGCCAACATCAATCATCGCCGCAATCTCAGCGCCGGTAAATGAAGACATCAACACTAACCTCGTCGGTGGTGGCGTATTGAACGTTTCTTTGCACACATTGCACACGCTATGCCTCTGGTCCCGCTCGTAGTACATTGGATGCGTGGGCTGACTCACCTGCGCGCGCGCATCCGTCCCGTAGGGCCCCGCGTCAGTCACGTCGTGCAATCGACAACACACACGCGTGCACGAGAACGAGAACGATAAAAACAACGACATCGACAACGCGCACGCTCACGTACCACAACCATGCGTTGCCACCGTATGAGACACTGTTCGTGAATGTACATTTGTCCACCTTTGCACGCGCACGGACTCACGAGCGCGTCGTTCGCGCGCGCGGGGTCGAAGCAGAATCGGCACACCGGCCCTTCATCGTCGTCTTTGTCTCCGTCTTTGTCGTTGTCTCCGTCGTTGACGTCGCCCATGTCGTTGACGCGTGCTCACACCCGTGCGCGCGACGTCGGGGTGTGACGTTCGTTGTCCCCACACCGAAGGGGCACCGCCGCGCGACTGACTTGGCGTAAGGTCCACGGGCGCGGGTTCAACGATGATAGCCAGCCATGACGACGCATTGGGGTTGATTTCATTTGATTTCGTTTCATTTCACGCAGAGGAGGATAATATCGATGTCGATGTCGTCGCCTAAGAGCGCGCGTGCGCGGCGACGAGGACGCGGAGTAATGAGAGCGGCGTCATCGCGCGGACGACGTCGCGTTGAAAAATGTAAAAGCGCTTGGGCAAGCGCGGTGGATTTTTCTCAGCGAGCGCGGCGATGGTATCGCGCGCGCCGCGTTCGTGTGCGTCGAGTGCGATAGTTTGAGACTGCACGAACACGCCCGCTCGTTTCATGGCAATGTACGCTACTGGGTCGGTTTCAAACACCGTGTGAAAGTTGTCGGGCGTCACATCGAGCAAGTCGCGCGTCGAGAGTTCGACAAAGACTGAGCCGTACAGCGGCTGGTCGCCCGGCACTCTGAACGTGCTTTCGAAAAAAGCCACGGCGTTCACATTTTGCTCGTGCATCCACCACATCACGTCAGCCGTGGTCAAGTCCATGTTGTGTTCTTGGCGCACCGCTAAAAAGGTGTCTCTCGGGGACCGAAAGAGCGCGTTGAACGCCTCCGTGTCAAACGTCGCCACCTCGCGCAACGCGTCTTGAATCGGGCACAGGTATCTCAAGATATCTTCAGCAGTCACGATGGCGCGTTCACCATCAAACGTCGTGGTAAACACCGCGTGTACGTCGCGTTCATCGAGCATACCCGCGACGTCGGCGATTAAAACATCTGGCGCGCACTCCACGAGAGGCGTTGACGTCTCGCTCAACGCCGTCGCAGGCGTGTTATACAACTCCTCAAGCACATTCGTCGGTTCCTCCACTCGCATCGTCGTCCTCATCGTCGTCGCGCGTGGCGGTAGCTTGATCAACCCCACCGTCTCCGCCGTGCTCGATTCCGCGAGCGCCGTCTCCCCGACGCGTCGTCCCGTCCCGCTCGGTTCCTCGGGCTTCGTCAACCCATCCACCACCGCCTTCACAAACACATCAAACACCCCTCGAACGCTAATCATTGTATTATCACTCGTTGGAAACGTCTCGTGCTCACTCTCGCGCATCACGCGCACCACATCCCCGATCGTCATCTCCCGCAACCGCAGCACCCGAACCCCGACGCCGCGCCCGCCGCGCCCGTCGCCGCGGTCACCACGCCCCTGTCCCGCGTCCACGTCCTCCGTCGTCGTCGTCGTCGTCGTCGTCGTCGTCTTGTGCATCGCCACGTCCCCGATCGTCCCTCGCGCGCATCGCGTCTTCCCTTCGTCGTTCATCAATCTATGACGACGATGCGCGCACCTCGACGACGACGCACGATGACGAGATTCGAACCGTCACCCAATGCGGCGCCCAAACCCTAATGACATTGGGTGACTTCGTGACGTCAAGTCGAACGTGGATGTGCGCGCGCGTCCACACCGCGCGCCGCGTCGTGGTCGATGACGACGACGACCGATGACGACCTGCGGGATGACGTCAAGGCGTTGGCGAGCGCGTTAGGATTCGCGCCTGGCGCGACGCGCGATGGCGCGGCGAGCGTCGTCGAGCGCGGGTTCGATGACAGGGATTTTCGCGCCGCGCATCTCGAGGCGGCGGCGAGGCTGCGCGCGCGGGATGGGACGACGACGATGACGGGTGGTGGTGGTGCGAGTAAGACACGTGGGCGTGGTTCGACGACGATGGTGACGAAAGGGCGACGGGGCGACGGTGGCGACGGTGGCGACGGCGACGGGTCCAAAGACGCGGGCGCGGGCGCGGGCGGGGCGGGCGAGAAGAAGCGGCCGTGGAATCCTGGTGCTGGTCCTAGGCCCGTACAAGGGAGTGGTGGGAATGATGAGAATCATGCGCGTGGTGTTGGTGATAGGCTCACGGGGACGTGGTATGAGATGTCTGCGCAGCTCACGAGCGAGTTGGGGGCGGCGGCGGCGAAAAAGGCGACGGCTGAGCCGACGCGCGCCGAGCTCGAAGCGAAAGAGGCCATGGCTAAGCATGCGATAGAGGAACGCGTGGGGACGTATGAGAAGCGCATGAAGCGTCATAGCGATGCCAATGCAAAGTGGCTCGAGCTCGTGAGGACGTCTGGTACGGCAAGCGATAAGGTGGCGGCAAACGTTTTGAGCGTCACCGAGGATCCGGCGGCAAACTTAAAGGCGCTGGAAAACTTACTAGGACTGGTTGAACGCGCGCGTGCGAGTGGTGGTAAGCGTAGCGCCGTGCAGGCTATCACTGCGTTGGAGGCGTTGTTTCGAGAAGGTTTGCTCCCTGATCGAAAATTAAAGTATTTCAGCGAACAACCGCTTTCGCTCGCGGCGAGCGCGCCGCACGAACGTAAAAGGTTGATGTATTGGTACGTCGAAGACGCCATCAAACGCATGTATTTACGTTTTATTGGCGCAATCGACGAGCTCTCGCGCGATCCTTTGCCGATTTTGAAGGAAAAGTCGTTAAAGAGTGCGTTCGCGTTGCTCAAAGCCAAGCCCGAAGGCGAGCGCCAACTGTTGAGCATCCTAGTCAACAAGCTCGGTGACCCGTCACGCAAGCTCGCATCGACGGCATCACATTTATGTTTAGAGCTCATCAAAGCACATCCTGCGATGAAGCGCATCGTTGCGCGAGAAGTAGAGGCGTTCACCTTTCGTCGCGGCGTCGGCTTGAAGGCGCAGTACTACGCCGCCGTCATGCTGAATCAAATTTCATTATCACACAAAGGTGACGGCCCGGCGTTGGCTGAGCAACTCATCGAAACATACTTCGGGTTGTTTCAGTATTTGTACAAGTTATCGCTGAAGAAAAATCCCGAAGACGATGCCGCCGCGGCGGCCCTTGAAGCGAAAAAGAAGGAAAAGCAGCGTCATCGCGACGGCGGTCGAGGCCGCGGCGGTCGCGGCGGTCGCGGCGGTCGCGGCGGTCGCGGTGGTCGCGGTGGTCGCGGAGGCAAGGATGATAAAAAGTCGCAGCCGGCGCAGATTGGCGCCGGTGTAGACGCGCGCGTCGTGTCAGCATTACTCACAGGGATTAACCGCGCGTTTCCGTACGTGGCGAGCGAAAAGGTGGACTCGTTGATCGATCGCATCTCTCCAGCGTTGTTCACCATTGCGCACTCGCCCAACCTCAGCGGCGCGTTGCAAGCGATGATGCTCCTGTTTCAGCTCTTGTCTGCTCGATCATCGGTGAGTGATAGGTACTACCGCGCGCTGTACGCGTTATTGTTACATCCCGGACTTTTGCGCTCGACGAACACTGCACAGATTCTTTCGCTCGTCTTCAGAAGTTTGCGCGAAGACGTCGTGCCCAAGCGTGCGGCGGCATTAGTCAAACGCCTTTTGCAAGTGGCCGCGCAAGCGCCTGCGACGTTCGCCTGTGGATCTCTGATGGCTATCAGCGAGTTTTTGGCCAAGCAACCGTCGCATTGGAACGCGATTCGCCAACCCCGTGAAACCGACGAAGATGGCGACGAACACTTCAAAGACGACGCCGAAGACACTGAACGAACGGGAGTTTTTGAGGGCGATGATACGTCACATCGTACTAATGAAGAGTCCAAGAAGGATTTGGGTGATGAATCATCTGACGACGACGACGGCGCGAATGAAACTCGAGCGCAGCAGCATCCAAAGGAAAGTTTGAGGTACGACATGGAGAAGAGAGATCCGTTGTACGCCCGTGCCGAGACGTCGTGCTGGTGGGAGCTCACAATTCTCGCCGCCAATGCGCATCCCTCGGTCTCTGCAATGTCTCGAACGTTGCTCGAGGGCAACGCGATCACGTACACCGGCGATCCGCTCAACGACATGACGCTCACCGTCTTCTTAGATAAATGGTTACAAAAGAAGGTGAAAAAGAAGACCAAAGGTGGTTCGGATGTCATGCGTGCCGTCGACTCGGGTACACACACGAACTATTTGCCAGGTACTGAAGAATTCGCGTCCCTCATGGAATCTGAGGTCGACCCGTCTGAAGTATTCTTCCATCGCTACTTTTCCAACAAGGAGGAGAAGAAATCTCAAGCGAAAAAGAAGGCTGATAAAAAGACCAAAAAGGATGACGATAGCGAAGATGATGGATCGGATGATGACGGCGAGTTACCGAAGAAGAAATATGATGATTCTGAATCCGAAGGCGATGCGAGCGACGACGATTTGGGTGTGGATGAAATCAACATCAACGACGCTTCTGATTCCGACGACGAAGAGCTTGCGTCGCAGCTCAAGAAGATCAAGAAGAGTTCGTTCGATGAAGATAGCGACCAAGAAGCGGATGAAGAATTTGCCAGAGCTGAGCAATTAGAAGAAGCCATCGAGGATGATCGCTTTGACTTGGCTGCGCTCGCCAAAGCCTACGGTAAACCGCCTGGGTACATGCTCAAGGAGTCGCCCGCGACGACAAAGGCGGCAAAGAAATCAGACGACGATAGCGCCGTTAAAGCAATCAAACGCGCGGTTAAGAAAGGCCCATCACCGGATGCCAACGATGATGGTGCCGACCTTGGGGGCGAAGACTTTGCCAGCACTGGTTTATTCGCCTCGGCGGATGACTACGCCGATATGATTGAAAACGACATCGCGGGCGCGTTTGATCCATCCAAGCTCGACGGCAAAGACGACGATGATGATGACGACGATGACGAAGACATTGATATTAACGACGACGACGACGACGACGACGACGACGACGACGACGACGACGATATCATTGCTGAATCCAATGATGATTCCGCTTCGGACGACGCGTCTCCTTCGTCTTCGTCTCAGCCGCCGCCCAAACCGCCGTCGTCGAAGAAAACCAAATCCACCGCCGTCGCCACGCGGGCGAGTAAACGCGTACGTGCGAGATAAACATGCAATACACACCACATACACCATAGCCACGCACGCACGCACGTACGCACGTACGCATAGATTGTCACACCTAAACACGCGCGCGAGCGCGTTCAGCCTCAAAAAAGTCAAAGCCACGCAACCAATTGAATTGCGGCCAACCGCGCGCAGCTTTCACCGCACACGTCGACGCGACGTACGCCGCGCGCGCGCACACACACGCACACGCACACACGCACACACACGCACACGATGCCCGCGGACATCGCGGTGGTGCCATCGAGCGCGTCGACGACGCTGACGCGCGTCGAACGCACGGGCGCGCACTCGCACGTGCGCGGACTCGGTCTCGATGACGCCCTCGATGCGCGCCACGCGTCGCAAGGTTTAGTCGGACAGTTGAAAGCGCGTAAAGCCGCGGGAGTGATTGCGAAGATGATTGCCGATGGCACGATTGCCGGACGAGGCGTGCTCATCGCGGGGCAACCTGGGACCGGGAAGACGGCGATCGCGATGGGGATGGCGAAAACGTTGGGGAGCGAGACGCCGTTTGCGAGCATGGCGGCGAGTGAGATATTCTCTATGGAGATGTCAAAGACGGAGGCGTTGACGCAGGCATTTAGGAAGGCGATCGGGGTGAGGATTAAGGAAGAAACCGAGGTGATTGAGGGTGAGGTGGTGGAGATTGAAATTGACCGTCCGGTGGGCAACGTCGGCGCGGCAAAGGTTGGGAAATTGACCATGAAGACGAGCGATATGGAGACGGTGTACGACCTCGGGACGAAGATGATTGAAGCGCTGAGCAAGGCCAAGGTGAATGCGGGAGACGTGATCAACATTGACAAGGCGAGCGGGAGAATTACAAAGTTGGGCCGCTCTTTCTCTCGGTCTCGCGATTACGACGCCATGGGAGCGACGACAAAGTTCGTCGCTTGCCCAGATGGCGAGCTTCAAAAGCGTCAGGAAGTCGTGCATATGGTGTCCTTGCATGAAATTGACGTCATCAACTCGCGAACGCAAGGATTTTTAGCTCTCTTTGCGGGTGATACCGGAGAGATTCGCGCCGAGATTCGCGAGCAAATTGACACCAAGGTGAGCGAGTGGAAAGAAGAGGGCAAGGCAGAAATTATCCCTGGGGTTTTGTTCATCGACGAAGTGCATATGCTTGATATTGAATGCTTCTCATTTTTGAACCGCGCGCTCGAAAACGATTTGGCTCCAATCCTAGTCGTCGCCACGAACAGAGGCATCACTAAAATTCGCGGCACCGAGTTCAAGTCCCCGCACGGAATCCCGATCGATCTCCTCGATCGTTTGTTAATCATCCACACCACGCCGTACGACGAGCGTGAGATCAAAGCTATTTTGGAAATCCGCTGCGAAGAGGAAGATGTTGAGCTCACGGATAACGCCAAGGACTTGTTGTGTAAAATCGGTTGCGAAACGAGCTTGCGATACGCCATCCAGCTCATCTCCGCCGCCTCCTTGGCCGCGTCCAAGCGCAAATCCGCCAAGGTTGACATCCAAGACGTCTCTAAGGTGTACGCTATGTTTTTAGATGTCAAGCGTTCGACGCAATTCTTGGTTGACTACCAGTCGGATTACATGTTCAACGAAGTCGGCGGCGACGACGCCATGGTGGCCTAACGTCCATCGCGCGCACACATACACACAAACACATAGTGGAGGAAAAAATAGTCGATAAAAAAATTTCACTCCGTGTCTAGATTTACATGTAAACCGTGACCATTAATATAATCACAAAAATCAAGTCTATGTAGTGCACCAAACGTAGTGCACGCATCGCACGCCCCGATGGTGGTGGTTCGTTTTAGATCGATCGCCCCCGACGCACGACGCGCGCGCGTGTGAAGCCCAATCCGCCTCTTTGCGACTCGCACGAGTTGCAATCAAGCTCACACGCGAATAACGTATTAACGTAATTCTCGTACACGGCGCACGGGTTAAAGAAGTGTAAAACGCACGCACTCTCCTACTGTATAAGTCTATAAACAGACTGGTCCCGCCGTTCATTAAGTTTCACTCAAGACCTCAAAAGCAATCATGCCGTCCGCGGCTTTCATCAAGAAACAAGGCTACGCCAAGCGCGTGGCCCAGTTGCTCGACAACTATGACACCGCCTTGTTGGTTCACGCCGATAACGTCGGTTCCCGACAATTCATGGACATCCGCGCGGTACGTATTGGGCGATGTGCGCGTGACGGGTGAAAGCCCTAGTTTGCCCTCGATGGTCGTCCTTGACGTGGTCTTCGTCCGACGGCGCTGGTTTCAAGCCGTAACGTATTCGTGCACGTGACTGACGTGTGTACTCGTGTTGTGTTTTCTCATCCTCTACAGTCCATTCGCCCGGAATCCGTCGTGCTCATGGGTAAGAACACGTTGATGCGCAAGTGCATCACGCAGTACTGCGAAGAAAAGGGCGACGACACGTGGATGATCTTGGCTAACAAGCTCGTCGGCAACGTCGGTATCATCTTCACCAAGGGTGATTTGTTGGATGTCCGCACCAAGATTAAGCAGTTCGTTGTGCCGGCCCCTGCGCGTGTCAATGCTATTGCCCCGGTTGAAGTCATCGTTCCGGCTGGTCCGACTGGTATGGAACCGTCCCAAACGTCTTTCTTCCAAACGCTCAACATTGCGACGAAGATTAACAAGGGTACGATTGAAATCATCAACGACATCGTTGCGTTGAAGGTTGGTGACCGTGTCACCTCTTCCATTGCGTCTTTGCTCAGTAAGATGAAGTACACTCCGTTCACCTACGGTTTGGAAGTGCTCGAAGTGTACGACAAGGGTGCCATGTACCCGTCGTCTGTTTTGGACATCACCAACGCCTCGCTCGAAGCCAAGTTCATGGAAGGTGTCAAGCAAGTTGCGTCCATTTCTCTCGCGACGAACTACCCGACCCTTGCGTCCGTGCCGCACTCCATCATCAACGCGTACAAGAACGTGCTCGCTATTTCCATCGGCACCGAGTACACGTTTGAGCTCGCGCAAAAGGTCAAGGACTACCTCGCTAACCCGGGTGCCTTCGCATCTGCTGCCCCCGCTGCCGCCGCTGGCGGTGGTGCGGCCAAGGCGGCTGTCGTCGAAGAAGACGACGAAGAGGAAGAAACCGCCGACTTCGACTTGTTCGATTAAACACCGCGACGCGCCGTGCGCGCTTTTGTCTGGTCTCAGTTGAAACTTATAGTTCATTTCTAGTTTTGGCTTGTGAATCTACACATTTCACTCATACAAATACACGCGTCGTTCGCAAAAGATAAAAACCAACCTGGTATACATTAATATTATAAACATACGCCCCGCACCCCGCGATGAGAGCTTTTTATTGTCCGTAAAGACGTCGCGTTTCAAAGTACTAACATACGCGTCTCGTCGTCATTGGATGAGTCGCTGCACGCTCACCAACTCGGCTTCGACGTCATCTAGCGAAAATTCCACGCGCCCTTTTTTGGCCAGGCCTGTTTTCGCGACCGCTACGTTTGGCGATGTGCTCGTGGATGAATTCGCCCGTCGTAATTTCCCGTCGAAAGCGCCGTTCGGGCGCGCGTCGGCGTCGAGGCAAGTTTGAACTCGCGCCGCCGCTTCGCGATCAATAGCTTTCAGTCGCATCAACGCATCGATAGAAGGTTCAAGCTCACACATCGGTCGACACAATCTAATCGTTTCCACCGTGAGCTGTCGCACGAAATTTTGCTGCTCGCGCAGGGCTTGAATGACGTCCTGTATCCCGCCGCCGTGCGCGCTCCGGTGCGTCCCCGCCCCCGTCGCGTCGCCGCCCGCGTAATGCTCAACCCCTCCGTCCTCGTAAACGGTCGTCTCCGATCGCCGTGGACCGCCGCGAGACTTGGAGCTCCCGAGCGCCCACCGCCCAAACGCCGACGGCGTGCTGTTGGGATCTTCGCTCATCGTGCGCTTGTGCCACGCGCGCTTTTGCGCGTACGAGCGCGCGCCGATTGGCGGCGGCGGCGACGCGGGCGCATTCGCACGCGCCCCCGTAAACGCCGCCGCCGCCTTGGTTGGCGTCCCCTGATCCTCCTCCGCGCGCACCGCTCCACCGCCCACGCTCCACCGCGCGTCCGAGCTCAACCGACCCGCCTTGCGCCCGTCGCCGCCCGAGTCGCCGCCGCGTTCGAGCCTCCCCGCGCCCGCCGCCGCGTCCCGCCCCATCGCCTGCCCGCGATGCACCGACCAATCCCCACCACCACCACCACCACTCGTCCTCGTCGGCGACCGCAACACCGTGCCCGACGTCGTCGTCGCCGTCACCAACCCCTCGCCGCTCCCCGCCCGCAACGACGCGCGCGTCAACCGCCCAGACCCAACGCGACGCACGTCCGCCTGCGCCTGCGCCTGCGCACTTCCGCCACCGCCCCGTAAACGCGCGCCACCACCCGCGACGACGTGAGATCGTCCGCGCATCGACCGCGACTGCATCGACGACCTCCGCATCGCGTGACCATGGTCGTCGTCGCCATCGCCATCGCCATCGAACGTCACCGTCGTCGTCGTCGTCGTCGTCGTCGTCGTCGCACCACCACCACCACCGTCGTCGTCGTCGTGCACGTCGCCATCGCCCCTGACGTCCGACGCCGTCGTCGTCGACGCGAACGACGACGACGGGGCGCACCCCATCGCATTGTGACGTTCGATGTCGTCGGATGATGATGATGCATTCGTATTCGCATTCGCATTCGCGCTCGACATCATCGGGCGAGGACGCGCGGGCGTGGATGGATGGATGGATGGATGGATGTGTTCGGACATGCGGTGGCGTTGGCGTACACCGCCCCGAATGCGTGACCGAATTGATGATGAATGCATGCATGAATTAGAATTAACGCATGAATGAGTGAAAGTCCGAATGCATGAATGACGCTGACGGGAGTGGGTGACGACGACGACTTTCGCGACG